>QMCE01000168.1_pt1 | contig 37885 bp, 37 predicted proteins | sample 1821851 | NCBI WGS metagenome assembly QMCE01 (sample SAMN09453174, study PRJNA476694) | Termite gut metagenome, whole genome shotgun sequencing project. | isolation source: worker | host: Odontotermes sp. | place: South Africa:Pretoria | collected 2016-01-28 | reverse complement strand
TATGGATGTTATCCCGGTTGGGGTGCTACAGGCGATGATCGTAAGGGAACCGTTGCCGCGAAAGGTCTCAAAGTGGGTGACGAGATAACGGTAATAGGTAGCAGAACCACATACACATGGACATATTCCGCCACCGGCGAGGTTCTTGAAGAAGTTAACAATGGCGTATATTTTAGCCATGTGAGCAACTAATAATAGATTTGTGTACCAACAAAAAAGAACCCGTCTCAAAAGTATTTTTGAGGCGGGTTTTTTATTTTTTCTGATAGATATTTGTTGGCTATGGAGAAGTTTTGTATCTTTAAGTCGTTGATTGACAGCGATGCGATATGCCATTTAAGAGTTACGCCCGAAAGGTTGCAAATCGAACACAAAATTAGCAAAACAATGAAAAACAAACACATTGCCGCGGCGATTTTTATTCTAACCGCCCTGCTTAACGTTCTTCCCGTCCACGGCTGGGGGGGCAAGGGACACAACGCCATCGCACACATAGCCCAACGGCACCTCACGTGCCGTGCCGAGCGCGAGGTTACACGCCTGTTGGAGGGCTACAACATGGCCTACTGGTCGACATGGGCCGACGGGCTCAGGGATGACGACCGGTACGACGGCTTCACCACGTGGCACTACGCCAACGCCGACGCGGGTTACACTTACGCCACCTCGCCGAAGCATCCCGACGGGGATGTGTTCACGGCGGTGGAACACTGCGTGGATCAACTCGAGACGAAAGGGTTGAGCGATTCTCTCAAAGGATTATACCTTAAGTTGTTGATACATTTCGTTGGCGACATGCACTGCCCGATGCACGCGGGATACGCGAGCGATCGCGGCGGCAACGATTTCGAGGTGGGATTTTCGAGGTGGGATGGAGCGGCGGTAAAAGCAACCTGCACCGGCTGTGGGATTCGCAACTTATCGACGCGGCACGCCCTTGGAGCGCCTGGGAGTGGGCTGTCAATGTCGATTATAAAATGAGCCGCCGAGCCGCCCGGGAATTTGCGCCGGGCGGGCCGATCGTGTGGATGGAGGAGACAGTCGCGCTGGCACACATGCTCTACGCCGACACGCCGCGCGGCAAGTCGGTTTCGTGGGACTATATCAATAAATACGCCCCCGTGGTGGAGCGCCGTTTTATGGAGGCCGGCCATCGTCTGGCGCGCCTGTTGAACGAGATATTCAGGTAACGGTTTCCTATCCGGTAAAAACGACAGGCCCGCGAATTTGCGAGCCTGTCGTTTTGTTGGCAGTTGGCAGTGTGGAACTTTACCCTGCGATCGAGGCGATGCGCTCCTCGATGGCGGCGATGCGCGCTTCGGCATCGGCACGTTTGGTCTGTTCGTTCGCAACGACCTGCGGGGGAGCGGAGGCCACGAAACGTTCGTTCGAGAGCTTTTTCATCACCGTGCCGAGGAAACCTTCCTGATAGGCAAGCTCCTCGCGCAGTTTGGCGAGTTCGGCCTCACGGTCCACAGAGTCGCCCACCGGCAGGAAGTATTGCGTGGTCTTGACGATGAATGAATCCCAGGCGGGATTTTTCTCCGCGACGGGCTCGATGGACGACAGGTTGGCCATTTTTTCGAGGATGGGAGCGAACTCCGAAGGATAGTTCTCGTCTGCCACGACTTTCAGTTCGACGGCATCTTTCATCGGAATATTTCTTGTACGCCGGATGGAGCGGATAGCCGTTACGGCTTCCCTCATAAGGTCGAACCGCGCCAACACAGACCACCCCGTCGCTTCGCGCCACCCCTCCACAGGAGGGGAACCTGCGCTTCCGATCCTCTCGAAGCCGGGTTTAGGCATTTGGCTTACGATGATACAATCATCCGTGTCGCGTTCGCGAGTGCAATGCCAAAGTTCCTCCGTCACGAATGGTATGAACGGATGAAGCATCTGCAACAGTCGCTCGAAGAAACCGACGGTCTGCAAGAGAGTCGCCGCGTCGATGGCCGAACCGTAAGCCGGTTTGACGATTTCGAGATACCACCCCGAAAAATCGTCCCAGAAGAGCTTGTACGCCTTCATCAGAGCGTCCGAAATACGATATTCGACGAAGTCGGCGTCTATCTCGGCGAGAGCTTTCGAGAGCGCCGCCTCGAACCATTCTCCGGCGAGGCGCGAGGCTTCCGATTGTTTCTCTGCGTTAGCCGATTCGTACTTCGTACTTCGTACTTCGTAATTGTCTCTCCACCCTTCCACGAGTCTCCAGGCGTTCCATATCTTGTTGCCGAAGTTGCGGCCCTGTTCGCACATCCCTTCGTCGAACATAATGTCGTTGCCGGCCGAGGTCGACAGCATCATGCCCATTCGCACGCCGTCGGCGCCGTAAGTGGCGATCAGATCCAGGGGGTCGGGCGAGTTGCCCAACTGCTTCGACATTTTGCGCCCCTGCTTGTCGCGCACGAGCCCTGTGAAGTAGACCGCGCCGAAAGGTATTTCGCCGCGATATTCGATGCCCGACATTATCATGCGCGCAACCCAGAAGAAAATAATGTCGGGCGCGGTGACGAGGTCGCTCGTCGGGTAATAGTAGTTTATGTCGCTGCCCTCGGGATGGCGGATGCCGTCGAACACCGAGATGGGCCACAACCACGACGAGAACCATGTGTCGAGAACGTCCTCATCCTGCCTGAGATCGGCGAGCCCGAGAGAGGTGTTGCCGCTCTTTTCGCGCGCGAGTTCCAGCGCTTCGGCGGCGGTTTCGGCCACCACATAGCCTCCGCCCGGCAGGAAATAGGCCGGAATACGCTGTCCCCACCACAGTTGGCGCGAGATACACCAATCCTTGATGCCCGACATCCAGTGGTTGTAGGTGTTCTTGTATTTCGCAGGCACGAAGCGGACGCTGTCGTCCATAACCACTTCGAGGGCTGGTTTTGCAAGGCTTTCCATTCGCACGAACCACTGCATCGACAGTTTCGGCTCGATGGCGGCTCCGGTGCGTTCGCTGTATCCCACCTTATTGGTGTAGTCCTCCACCTTCTCCATCAGACCGGCGGCTTCGAGGTCTTTGGATATCTGCTCCCTGACGGCAAAGCGTTCGCCGCCGACGTAGAGACCCACCTTGTCGTTGATAGTGCCGTCGTCGTTGAATATGTCGATGGCTTCGAGTCCGAACTTCTCGCCCAGCACATAGTCGTTCACGTCGTGGGCAGGGGTTATTTTAAGAGCTCCCGTTCCGAACTCCATATCGACGTATTCGTCCTCGATAATGGGAACGGAACGTCCCACCAAAGGCACGATCACGCGTTTGCCTTTGAGCGCGGAGTAACGCTCATCGTCGGGATTGACACACACCGCCACGTCGCCGAGAATGGTTTCGGGTCGCGTGGTAGCAACGACCACATAGTCCGAAGAGCCTTCGACCATATAGCGCAGATAGTAGAGCTTACCCTGCGTCTCGCGGTGGATGACCTCCTCGTCGCTGAGGGCCGTTTTAGCGGCCGGATCCCAGTTGACCATCCGAACGCCGCGATATATCAACCCCTTGTCATGAAGGTCGACAAAGACCTTGATGACGCTCTCCGACATTTCGGCATCCATCGTGAAGCGCGTCCTCTCCCAGTCGCACGAGCAACCCAGAGTGCGCAGTTGCTTGAGAATTATGCCGCCGTACTTTTCGCGCCACTCCCAGGCATATTCCAAAAACCGCTCACGCGTCAGATCGCTCTTCGAGATTCCCTTTTCACGAAGCATGGCGACCACCTTCGCTTCGGTCGAGATGGAGGCGTGGTCGGTTCCAGGCACCCAGCAGGCGTTCTTGCCCGACATGCGCGCGCGGCGCACGAGTACGTCCTGAAGCGTGTTGTTGAGGATGTGGCCCATGTGGAGGATGCCCGTCACGTTGGGCGGAGGGATCACTATCGTGTAGGGTTCGCGGTCATCTGGCTCGGAGTGGAAAAACCCTTTGTCGACCCAATATTCATACCACTTGCCCTCGATTTCGGCGGGGAGATACTTTTCGTGTGACTTCATACGTTTTGAGTTGAGAGTGCAAAGGTAGCAAAAAATCACTATCTTTGCGTGATATATTCTTACAGGAAATCCCGGAACAACCGAAGGTTGAGACTAAGCCCTCCCCTCGAGGGGAGGGTTTGGGAGGGGTAGCCGTAAATTGCGGCTTTGAAAAAGCTGCTAACGCGAGTTTTGGATAGGCTCGCGGTAAGTGTGATTAATTCCGATAAGCTGTAGCTTATCCAAAACTCGAGTTATGAGCAAAAGAAATAAGATAAAACCGGAAGAATTGGCGGGCATCGGGGATGTGTTCGAGGGGACGCATCAGGTGATCCCTATAGTTTCGGCCGACGACGACGAGATGCCTTTGGATGTCAAGATACCCAGCGTGATACCCATTCTCACGTTGCGTTCCTCGGTGCTTTTTCCCGGGGCCATCACTCCTATAACCGTGGGTCGCGAGAAGTCGATGAGGCTCGTCCACGACGTCGACCAGTCGGGCGGGATACTCGGAGCGGTACTGCAACACGAACACAGCCTCGACAACCCCTCGCCCAAAGACCTTTACGGCGTGGGCACGGCGGCGCGTATCCTCAAAGTCCTCGAAATGCCCAACGGCAACCTCACGGTAATCCTGCACGGATTGGAGAAGATAGAGATAATGGAGTACATCACCTCGGAGCCCTATCTTCGCGCCTCGGTGATCCCTGTCAGGGACGTGGCTCCTTCGAAGGACAACGCCGAGTTCGGCGCGCTGGTCGACTCGATCCGCGACATTGCCCTCGAGATCATCAACATATCGCCCGGAATGCCGAAGGAGGCCACTTTCGCGATCAAGAATATCGACTCACGCCGCGGCATCATCAACTTCATCTGCACCAACTTCGACCTCAAGGACTCCGACCGCCAAAAGTTGCTGGAGGCTCAGGGTCTTTTGGCGCGCGCCAGGAAACTGCTCGAAATTCTGCTCAACGAACAGCAATTGGTCGAACTCAAGAACAACATCCAGGGCAAGGTTAAGCAGGAGATCGACAAACAGCAGCGCGACTATTACCTGCGCCAGCAGATATCCACGATTCAGGAGGAACTCGGCGAGGGTTCGACCGACGAGATCGACGCGATGCGCGAGAAGGCGAAGACCAAAAAGTGGAGCGCCGCCATGGTCGAACTGTTCGAAAAGGAGCTCACCAAACTCGAAAGGCTCAACCCCGCGATCGCCGAATACTCCGTTCAGACCACATATTTGGGGTTGTTGCTCGAACTTCCGTGGGACGAGACCACCGAGGATAACCTCGACCTCAGGCGTGCCCGCACCCAGTTGGACAAAGACCATTTCGGGCTCGACGAGGTGAAAGACCGCATACTCGAACATCTCGCCGTGATAAAACTCAAGGGCGACCTCAAATCACCGATACTGTGTCTTTACGGCCCTCCGGGGGTGGGGAAGACCTCGCTGGGCAAGAGCGTGGCCGAAGCCCTCGGGCGCAAGTTCGGGCGCATAGCGCTGGGAGGTCTCCACGACGAAGCCGAGATCCGCGGCCACCGCCGCACCTACATCGGGGCCATGCCGGGCCGTATCATTCAGACCATCCGCCGCGCGGGCTCGTCCAACCCCGTCATCATTCTCGACGAGGTCGACAAGGTGGGGCGCGGCAACCACGGCGACCCTTCGTCGGCTCTGTTGGAGGTGCTCGACCCCGAACAGAACACCACTTTCCACGACAACTATCTCGACGTCGAGTACGACCTCTCGAAGGTGTTGTTCATCGCCACGGCGAACGACATTTCGACCGTCAACCCGGCTCTTCGCGACCGCATGGAGATGATCGACATCCCGGGCTACCTGCTTGAAGACAAGGTGCACATCGCGCAGGAACATTTGATGGCCAAACAGCGGGGTGCGCATGGGATTCCGGAAGATGCACTCACCATCCCCGACAATGTGTTCGAAAAGATCGTCTCGGAGTACACGCGCGAGTCGGGAGTGCGCCTGCTCGACAAACACATAGCCAAGATCGCACGCTACCGTGCCAAGCAGATAGGGTTCGGCGAGGAGTACACTCCCGAAATTTCGGCCGCCGACGTCGAGAAGATACTCGGCGTGCCCAAATACCTCAGAGACCAGTACGAGGTGGGCGGCATGGTGGGCGTCGTCACGGGACTCGCGTGGACACAGGTGGGGGGCGATATCCTCTACGTCGAAAGTATCCTCACCCCGGGTAAGGGTGAATTGCACCTGACGGGGAACCTCGGCGACGTGATGAAAGAGTCGGCCACCATCGCGCTCGAGTGGACGAAGGCGCACTATGAGAAGCTCGGCATCGACCCCGAGAAGTTCAAGACGATGGATTTGAACATCCACGTTCCCGAAGGTGCAATACCTAAGGACGGCCCTTCGGCAGGGATAACGATGGTCACCTCGATAGTGTCGAGCTACACCGGGCGCTCTGTGAAGGAACGCATCGCCATGACCGGCGAGACCACCCTTCGCGGCCGCGTGATGCCCGTGGGCGGTATCCGCGAAAAGATACTCGCCGCAAAACGCGCCGGGATCACCGACATAATCCTCTCCGAAGACAACCGCAAGGAGATATCCGAGATCCGCGAAGAGTATGTAGCCGGAATGAACTTCAGTTTCGTTCGTACTAATGACGAGGTTCTCGCTTTGGCATTGGAGTAAAACGATATGCCGGAAAGAAAAACAGGGCAAGTTCAATACTTGCCCTGTTTTGTTGTGTTAGTTGACTATTATGTTGTTTACGATGTCGTATATTAGCTTATGATTTTTAATATGCAACTTGCCATCTTTACCTGCGATTCTCTTAAATTTACTCGTCCGGGTACTGCCGACCGCTTTGGGAACACTGCTACTTACTATTACACCATTAATCAGCGAATTGAATGGTAACTTACCGTTTACTTTAAAATCGCCAATGGTGCAAATGATTTGATCGACAGCTTTTTCTACAGCACATCCTTTTAATTCCACAAAGACATTATTTGAATAAATGGGTGATCCATTCTGTTGATGTCCGAAAAAATAGTCACAACATTCGGAGATACTTTTAGGAATTAATCCGCCATCAACTTTAATTTTATCTACATCCTTATATCCTGTTCCGCAAATTTCAATCTTGCGATTGTTTTCTTCGGCGTGTAATCTGCCATTGTGTCGACATTTACATTTTGCGGCATCGAATCGTTTCTGCCAATCTGTAGCTGTTATTTCCGATGTAGGGCATTTACAACTCGCCATAATCAACTGTAAATAATGTTCAACAACTTGTCGTATTCGTCATTTATAGTGTCAGACACCGTGTCGATAACCTCCGAACCAATATTTCTAAGTTCGTCGTTTTTGGCATTTGTAACATTGCCTTTCTCATCGAAATAGTAGCAGGAGATGTCATCATATTTTATCCATTGCCCGACAGGGACGATTTTAGCAGTCTCTTCCGGAATTTTCTCCGATGCGTTGCCCGCCTGAACCAGAGCGTCGAACGAAGATAATATATATGGACTGTGGGAGGTGATTACACACTTACTCTTGCCTTTATTGATTGTTTGAACAATATATTCCACTAAATCTTTTTGGATAGTCGGAAACAGATTGGACTCCGGTTCCTCAATTACCACATTCGCATTTTTTCTTGCCCAAAATTTTAAAACCGAAATAAGAGGTATTAGTGATTGAAAGCCACTCGACGCTTTACGGAACGGCAACTTTTCACCATCGGGTAAAGTAATGTAGGAGTCTTTGCTTTTATTTTCCTCTCCCTCGACAGAAATGAGTTCGGCAAAATTTATACTTATATCCTGGAGAAAAGGGATTGTAAATTTGCTGGTATAACCTTTCGCCATTTCATATAAATTCCCAAATTCAACCAAACTATTAGGGATACTTATATCCGCGTTGAGTAAACTGAATATATTACCCTCTAAAATGGAAAATATATTTCTTTCGGCGGGAATATAAACGGGACCTATTCCTTTGTAAAAGGCTTTTGTGAGTTTTTTTCTCCAATGTATGGAAAAACTATAATCACGTTGGCCCGATTTTTTTAAATCGACGGCCGCCTGTATTTCATCTCCTAATAGTTTATTTAATACAGAATATTTTTTTGATAATTCAATGACATTATCAATTAGATTGGGCGAAACAATAGGCCCATATATTGCTTTGAGTATTTCTGCATACTCGAATGTTGTGTCGAAACGTTCTGCGGAAATTTCCCATGTATAGTGTTTATTGCTATATTCTAATAAAGTATCCCCCTTAATGGGGAAATCAATATTGTAATCTTCAAGTAGCTTGATAAATCGACCTTTTTCTCCGGAAGAAATGCGGTATAAATCCATGGAATTGAATATCGACAACAATTTTGCAATAGTGCTCTTGCCCGATGAAACGTGTCCAACCAACAAAGTGAATTGTCGGACATCTATGTCGGCTGAGGCTATTGGGCCAAAATTTTTTACAACAAGTCTTTCCATACGAGTTTCATGATGTCTCAATAGGATGAGCGTGTAAATATACGCATATTATCCATAAAATCAATTTCGTGAAATTTTGAATCAGATTGTCTGTTAATCCTTTCCCGAAATTTTCCCGGTTTTACCTCCCGCGCCGACCGCACCCATACTGAAGATATTGGCGGAGTAGCTGACCGTCTTGTGGCCCTTGTCGCGGTCGCGCCGCAGGGCGCCTGCGACGAGTTTGTCCATAAGGTCGGAGAACGGAACTCCCGTCGCCTCCCACAGATAGAACGACAGCGAACCGGGAATGGCGTTGATCTCGTTGACGTACACGCTCCCGCCGTCGAGAATGAAGTCAACCCGCGCCACGCCGTCACAGCCAAGCACCCGGAAGGTTTCCGAAGCGAGGCGGCGCACCTCGGCGGCCAGGTCTTCGGGCAGGTCGGCGGGAATGCGACGTTTGGTGCCCGACATCCCCTGCGAGGGGGTTTTCGCACCGGCGGGCGAAATCTTGCCGCCGTTCGAGGCCTTCGAACCGCCTCCGCCGCCCATGTATTTGTCTGCATAACTGAGTATTTCGTCGCTGTGGAGAGGCTCCTCGCACACCGAGGTGCGGTGATCGTCGACACTGCCCATCACCGAGCAGTTGATCTCGCGCAGAGGCTCTATCATCCTCTCGACCAGCAGACGCGACGAATATCCGGCGGCTTCACCCACGGCCCGTACAAGTTCGCGGCGATCCCTCGCTCGCGAAATACCCACGCTCGAACCGAGGTTCGCGGGCTTCACTATGGCGGGATAGCCGATCTCGTTCTCTATCCGGGCACACAGGGCGTCACGCTCCGAGGCCCACTGCCGGTCGGTGAACCACACCCAATCCAGAACGGGCAGGCCGCTCGAGCGCAGCACCATCTTGGCGGCGATCTTGTCCATGCCCAGCGCCGACGACAACACCCCGCAGCCTACATAAGGAATACCGATAAGTTCCAGAAAACCCTGAAAAGTGCCGTCCTCACCGTTGGTGCCGTGCAGCACGGGCAGGGCGATGTCGAGGGTGGCAAGGGTACGCTCCTTCAGGCCGCCCCTTCGATAAAGCCGCCGCTCACCGAACGAGGGTTTCATGTAGACCTCCGTGGCGTGCTTTTCGAGCGCGGCCATGTCGCGATAGTTGGCCGGATCGAGAAGCGCCTTGCCCGTCAGCCATTTCCCCTGCTTGGTTATATATACGGGCACGGCTTCGTAACGCGCCGGATCGAGCGCGGCGATGGCTTGCAGGGCCGAGATCACCGAAATCTCGTGCTCGACACTGCGGCCCCCGAAAAATACTCCAACGGTAGTTTTCATATAATAATACGTAGCAAAAATTCGTAACTCGTAGCTCGAAATTTACTTAAATGTGTCCGGCAGATCGTTTTCGTAAAGAATGATGTCGCCCGCTTTGACGATGCCGCCGACATAACGCGAGGCGTCGTCGAAGTCGCCGGACGTGTATATTTTTTCCGTCGGAAAGCCCCCGTCGGCCAGTCCCGCCAAGATCGACTTGCGGTTGTACTCACCCACGATGACGGCCACATCGCACGACGAGGCCATCTGCCGCCCGAACTCGCGGTTGAGGAACTCCTGTTTGTCGCCGAGCTCTATCATTCCGGGAGTGACCGCTATCCTGTCTCCGCCCGTGAAACCGGCCAGTACGTCGAGAGCCATTGCCGCACCGTGGGGGTTGGAGTTGAAGGCGTCGTCGATCACCGTCACGCCGCCCGAGGTGCGGCGGATGTTGAGCCGGTGCTCCACCTGCTCTATGGAGGCTATGGCATAGCGCATCTCGCCCTCGGTCATGCCGAGCGCGCGCCCGGCGATATATCCCGCGAGGATGTTCGAAAGGTTGTGAATACCAACGAGGCGCGTGGTGAAAGGCCCGGTTTTTTCGCCGCCGGGGCCTTCGATGGCGAAAGTGGTCTCGTCGGGGCCGTATTTCACATCGACTATGCGGTAGTCTGCCTTGCCGGAGCCGGAGGTGTAGCGGAAAATCTGCGCGACATTATCCACAGGGCGCGACGCTATGTACTCGAAATCGTCGTTGAGGATAGCGACACCGTCGGAAGGCAGGGCGTCGACAAGCTCGAACTTTGTGCGCTGAACGTTTTCGATGGTCTTGAACGATTCGAGGTGTTGTTCGCCCACGGCCGTTATGATGCCGACGGAGGGGTGGACGAGGTCGCAAATCTCGGCTATGTCGCCCGGCTGTTTGGCCCCCATCTCGACTATGAAGACCTCGGTGTAAGGTTTGAGGTGCTCGCGCACGGTGCGCACGACCCCCAGCGTTGTGTTGAAACTCCCCGGGGTCATCACGACGCTGAAACGCTCCGAAAGGATGCGGTGGAGATAGTGTTTGGTCGAGGTCTTGCCGTAACTTCCCGTGATGCCGATCACCTTCAGGCCCGGCATCTGGGCAAGGATGCGCCGCGCGTCGTTCACATAACGGCGGTTGATGGCTCTCTCGACAGGCCCCAGAAGCCATACGGACAGCATCGTCACAAAAGGCGCGCCTGCGGCGAGGAAAAATGCCGCCACGGCCGACCACCATTCGAAGCCGCACAGTGCAAGGGGCAAGACGGTCGCAACGACAATAGCAAGTGCGACGATATATAGCCTCGTTGCGCGCGCAGTGAATACAAGCGGCTTTTTGGATTTGGCCGTAAGCATCTTCACTCCTTTTTGCATACAGACGAGGCCCACCGCGGCAATGGCGTAATCGCGCCACTGGCCGAATGCAAAGCCGCCCAGCATTCCGGCCATCAGACAGGTGGTAAAGAAATCGACGGGTTGTTTGTCAGGAGCATTGTGCTGTTTCAGCCATCTCCAATAGCGGTCGATCCGGTAGGAGTTCTGTTGCAGCATCTGAAGCTCATGGCGCAACCTGGCCGCCGCGTAGAAGCAGATCAGGGCGAGCCCCGCCGCGTATATATAGAATTCTGTCGTCATGATCCCAAAAAACTGTCGAGAACTGCCGCGAACTGCGCAGGACGTTCCAAAAACGAGTAATGACCCGCGCCGGGAAAGACCACGAGACCCGCGTCGGGGATTAGACGCTCCATTATTTTGGCATCGCGCAACGGAGTGGCGGTGTCCTTTTCGCCCCACACCAGAAGTGTCGGCGCGGAGATCGACGGCATGAATCGGCGCAGGTCTTCGTTCACCACTTTGGAGAGCGTTCCGCGCATCACGGGCGAGGCGGCGTTATAGTCGGCCGAGGCTGCTTTTGCCCTGCGGCGCTCGATGATCGCGGCGGCTTTGGTACGCCCCACGACGAGGGGTGCGAGATGCTTCATCGCCTTGAACGACCACACCTTCACATAATAACGGAGCGAACGGCGCGGTTTGACTCCCGCGGCATCGACCAGAACGACCTTGCTCACGGGATTGCGTGAGGCGTGGATGAGCGCCACCCGGCCTCCGAAGGAGTGGCCTACGAGAACAGGATTTACTATATTGCGCGCCGCGAGAAACCTTTCGAACCACACGGCGTAATCCTCCATGCTCCACGGTGTCGGCGGCTCGGCGCTATCTCCGAAACCCGGAAAATCGAGAGCCGTGACCCTGTGACCCGCCGCTTCGAGATGCTCCGCGACTCCCGCCCAGATCGAATGGTTGCAGCCCCAACCGTGCATCAATACTATATCGACCGATGAATTCATTTTCCCACAAAGGTAGGGATTAATGGATAATTGATAATTGATAATTGATAATTATTTTGCGAGGCTTCATTATCCATTATCAATTGTCCATTATCAATTATTCAAAAGACTTCGCGGAGTATGTCCACCGAGCGGATGTCGCGCACGGCGTCGAGGTGGTAGCCGAAATAGGCGAGCATCGCGTTCAGGAATTCGACGCGCCGGGTGCGGTTCAACGGCAACTCCGCGGCCTCGCAGGCAGAGGCGGTCATAAGGTGTCCTAAAACGGCGGCGTTCTCGCGCGAGAAGATCGCTCCGTGGCGAGGCTCTATCGGCGTGAAGAGACCCTCGCGGATATCGAACCACCATCCCGCCGCCCATTCGTTACCCGGAGAGAAGCCCAGATGGCGCGACAGACCCGCCATGAACCACAGGTGGAAATTGGCGACCCCCGCCGCGGAGGATAGCCCGTCCAGTTCGCAGACGGCGTTCCACACGAAATCGAAAAGCGGGGAGTTGGCCTCGACCTCCCTCACGAGCCGGTAGAGCGTCTCGGCCATAAAGAGCGCGACTGTACTTTTGCGAATGTCGAAAGGAAGACTCCCGAGCGTGACCGCCGAGCGAAGTTCGCGAAACCGGTGCATCTCGGCCCGGCGCGACTCCATCCCTTCGAACTCGACCAGGAACATAGGTTGCAACAGCGCCGCCCTGTTGCCGTGGCCCCTCGAGGAGCGAACCCCCTGAACCATGTAGCTGAGGCGGCCGCCGACGTCTGTCAGGATCCAGGCCACAAGACCCGAATCGCCATATTTTATGGTGTGCAGAACTATGCCTCTCGCCTTATAGGTTTTCATCCTCTAAAACCGCCGTGGCCGTCGCCACTCATTGTTCGGGTTTCCAGAGAAGCACCCCGAAACGGAAACCGGCGATGGGAGTGAGGCCGCGGTATGCAAATCCGTTCAATCTGGTGAAAAGAGGCCAAGAGTACCTGCGCGGGTTGTATCCGGTACTGTAATAGTCGTCGTGATAGTTTTCGGTGTGCCTGTCGTCGTTTTTGTAAAGGGCAACGCTTGCGCCCAACCCCACGTACATGTCGAAATAGCAACTTTCCGAAAGGGCCATGTGTTTGCCGAAGGTGATCTGGGCCGTAGGTTTGAAATACGATTTGGTCTGGAGTTCACGGCCGTAGTCGTAGAATGTCAACCCGTTCTCTTCGTAGGGAATGTAGGTGTTGGCGGTTACGCCGACCCTGAAAAATTCGAGCACGACCCCTGCCGAATAGTACCAACCCCGGTGGGAGAAGGTGTTCTTGAAAAAGGCCGAAGTGCCCAGACCCCACATCCGGTGGTAGTCGTCCCAGCCCGAGTTGAACCACGAGCGGTCGTTGCCGTCGCTTCTCCAGTAGTTGCGGGGAGATTCCCGGCGTTGCGGGGCGAGGTACACGGCAAGGCTCGTACCGAACCAGTGGCCGGTTCTCGGCAGTTCGTACTCGAAATCGAACTTCAGGCCGTTGGAAATCAGACGCAACGGACTGACCGAAACGGTGTAGCGCCGATGCGCGTTCTCCTCGGGCCGCCAGTCGATGGGCGCGCTACGGGTGCGCGTCACGGAGTAGGTGTACCGCTGTTGTGCAAGAGCAGTCTCGGGTGTCGACGCCAGCGAGACAAGCAGGGCCGCCGCGCTTAAAAATATCAATCTCTTCATCACTCCGTCCTTAAGTCTATTTTACTGATGAATGAAAATTCCTCGCGGTCGTAGCCCAACTGATAGAGGCCGGCCGCGCCTATCACGATGAGCCTGCCATCGTGAAGAATGCAGTCGTAGGTATCGGCGCGACCCACTTGTTCCACCGAGATCGAGGTGTAGGCGGGTTCCTTTATATTCCTTGGATCAGAGATGTCGTATGCTTTGATCCCGTTGTCGCAAACGAAGAGGAGTTTCTGTTCAATGTCGACAGCAAGTCCGCGGGGCGACGAAAGCGCCACCTCCTTGATAACCTCCGGGCGCTCCACGTCGCTGATGTCGTACACTATGAGCGCGTCGCCCCTTTGCCCGCACCAACTGCCCAGCGAACTGTTGAGGGTGACGAAGGCCAGAGTGTCGGCGGCAACGACCGGATCGCAACTTTTGAAGTGGCTCGATACGGACATGAACTCGGGAAATTCGGGTTCCCGGATATCGTAGATGTACATGGCGCTCTGCGAACCGATGAAAAGCAGGGAGTCCATGGCGAATATGGTCTCCACGTCGCCGCTCCAAAGGTACAGCCGGTCGCCCTCGACAGGTTGCGCGGGATCGGCAATCGAAACCACAGTAAGCTGATTGGAATTGACCGTGTAGAGCCACTCTCCGGCTATGGCGAAACGTGCCATCGAACCTGTCTTACCCGTGCCTCCGTCACTCATATTCGGGGAGGCGCTGTCATCGGAGCATCCGGCGGCGAACATCATAGCCGCCACGCCTGCCGCGGCACATGCGCTGAAAAAACGAGCGGTTATCGTCATTTTCGCCCTTCCTCCTTTCCGATCTGTTTCCAACCCACTAAGATCATGTCCGACGAGTCGTTGTAGTAGTATTGACCCGAGGGGCTGACCGGCTCGGGGAAGTAATGTTTCAGCCGTTTGGTGACCTCACTCGCCGTCATGTCGAACGCCACGAAGTCGACCGCGTTGTCGAGATAGATCACAGACCCCTGGACTGCGACATCCATGCAGCCCGGTGCAACGATGAAGCCGGTCTGGCGGGGATCCGCCGGATCGGTGTTGTCTATGACGTGGATGCCCTTATAGCGTTCCACCACATAGATATTGTCCCCGGCGATGCATATCTTGCCCGGATCGACCATCTCTCTGGTCTCGTCGGCGTAAGAGACGGACTTTTCGAGCTCCGGACGGGTCATGAAGTAGGGTGCCCATCCGCGGTAATGCTCGGGAACCATGTCGAAAGAGGTCAATAACAACACCCCCGCAAGCACGGCTCCCCGCAATAAATGCTTTATTCGTACCATAAATTCGTTCGGGTTTAGAACTTGTTCACGGCAAAGGTAATAAAAAGGAGGCGAAAACAACAAAAAAGTGCGGGATCGTAAAATCCCGCACTCCGATAGTCCATTTAACTTAACCTGAGTTCGGGATAAGTGTAGCTTATTTCGAACTCAGGTTAAGTAACGCCTTAAACTACTTGAGCGTATAACTTCGCCGGTCCCTGAACTATACGATACCGTGGGTTGGCGTTCATGATTATTTCTGCCAGCACCTCCCGATCGTCAGGAAGGTGGTAGGTGCAGATCGATAACTTCGGCCCGAATTTTTTCAGCACCTCCGTCGCGCCCCGTAGCAACTGTCGCTCGGCGCCCTCGATGTCCGACTTTATGAAATCGACCTTCTTGATATTGTTCTCTTTCACAAATTCATCGAGCGTCACCATCTCGACCTCTTCCGATTTCGTACTCCCGGCGGTGAATACCATCGTCGGAGAGCCCACCCCTTCGGTGGCGATCGTAATGGAGCCAGGATGGTCGCCGAGGGCCAACTTTACCGGAAATATCAATCCCGGGTTCAAGTCGACTGTAACTTTCAGTTGCTCGAAGCGTTCGGCAGTGGGTTCGAATGCCCAGCACGGAGCTTTTTTATAGGCGGCGTAAGCGCTGAATTCACCCGAGGCGGCCCCGGCATCGATCACCACATCGCCTTCGTTGAGGGTAACATCCACATCGCCGTCCTTATAGCAATAGGGCCCTTCGCCTCCCACCTTCTCCACAACTCGGTTCGAGTAATCGTCGCCGTGGTAGCAAAACACACATAGAATATCCTTGAAGTTGTGCCACGAGATATCCGAGACTTTCACTCCTTTTATATTATAATATTTAAGTCCGTTCTCTGTTACCCGGAACCGATCTACCGAACGTTGCCCGGCGCGGCGATAGAGTGAATTGAAAGCCTTGAAGATAAGACTGAACACACCCGTCGCCAAACCGGCGGCTACGGTCGGGAAATCATAATGATAGGTTCGGGCTTCAGCCCAGTAATCCTTTAATGTCATTGGTTTACCATATTAGATTTTGCGATTACATAATCGCTTTATCATCATTCGAAATGACAGCGATATGAGTCATGTTTACTGAGAGGTAAGTTCGCTCTGCGGCACACCACTTCAGCCGTGCAAAGATAACACTTTGTCAAATTCAATCGTATATGTGATACTAAGAGCGAGAGTGGAAAAATCCAAACAAGCTCTAATTTCAAGAGATCAACCATCCGGCAGAGCGTACAAATGAATTGTATCCGACAAAATTTACTTATCTATTTTGGAGGACGTAATTCACTCGCATGAAACTTCACTGATTTACTTAACTGCGAAAACCTGCATGATATAAGGCCCATCGCAAAAAACGCCCATCCGAGAGGAAGGGCGCTTTGGGGTCGAGTCGGAAAAATCCGGACAGGCTCTTAATAATTCTCTTTTTTCGGCTCGTAATATGCCTTAGGGTGTTGACAGGCGGGGCACATTTCGGGTGCCTTTTTGCCGTGGTGGACGTAACCGCAGTTGCGGCACTGCCAGTCGACGGGCTCGTCGCGATCGAATACCCTCTCCTCCACGACTCGACCCAGAAGGACGCGGTAGCGGCGCTCGTGCTCGGCTTCCACCATCGCGATGCGGCGCCAGGTTTCGGCGATCTGGGGGAACCCTTCTTCGTCGGCCACCTTCGCGAATTCGGAGTAGAGGTCGTGCCACTCCTCGTATTCGCCGCTGGCGGCTTCGAGAAGATTTTCGGCGGTGGTGCCTATCTTACCGGCGGGATAGGTGGCGGTGATCTCGACGGGGCCTCCTTCGAGAAATTTGAAGAACCGTGAGGCATGTTCCTTTTCCTGATCGGCGGTCTCGGCGAAAACGCCCGCTATCTGTTCGTAGCCCTCTTTTTTTGCCTTGCTCGCAAAGAAAGTATAGCGCGTGCGCGCCTGACTTTCACCTGCAAATGATTTCAAGAGGTTCTGTTCGGTTTTTGTTCCCTTTACGCTTTTCATAATCGATATGTTTTTAAAATTTGTCTCTAAGGTTACAAATATAAATCTCTTTGCCCGAATAACCGCGCCCCGATGTACGAAATTTTCTTATGGCAGGATAGTTTTTTGTTATGATCGAGAAATAGGCACAAAAAAATTGGGTATGTCAAAAGAGTTCACTACTTTTGCGGAATTAATTCGGTGTTATTTTTGTAACAACCCTGACAAGTGTCTGACAGACAGAAGCCTGAGAAGAATTAAAACTATAATAGCCATGAATATTTCACACATCGAGCACCTCGGCATCGCCGTTAAGAATCTCGAGGAGGCCATTCCTTATTACGAAAAAGTGTTGGGTCTCGAATGCTACAACATCGAAGAGGTTGCCGACCAGAAGGTACGTACCGCTTTTTTTAGGGTCGGGGGCACCAAGATCGAGCTTTTAGAGCCCACATCCGCCGAAAGCACGATCGCCAAATTCATCGAGAACCGCGGAGAAGGCGTCCATCATATCGCCTTTGCGGTGAAAGATATCGAGAGCGCTCTGACCGAAGCCGAAGAAAAGGGCGTGCGCCTGATCGACAAGACCCCCCGCGCCGGAGCCGAAGGACTTACCATCGCGTTCCTCCATCCGAAATCCACACAGGGGGTACTCACCGAACTTTGTGAAGACAAAAATTAATCTTTAATTTGATGATTTGATAATTTGATGATTAGATAATGGGCTACGCGCGTAGTAATTATCAAATTATCAAATTACCAAATTATCTAATAATAAAAAACATGAGCAACATTCAGGACAAGGTCGGTCAGTTGATCGAACGGCGCGAAAAAGCAGCCCTCGGAGGCGGTCAGAAGCGCATCGACGGGCAACATGCCAAGGGCAAATTCACTGCTCGCGAAAGAATTCACATGCTCCTCGACGAGGGCAGTTTCGAAGAGTTCGACATGTTCGTCGAGCACCGTTGCGTGAACTTCGGAATGGAGAAGGAACACTATTTCGGCGACGGCGTGGTGACCGGCTACGGCACGATGGACGGCAGGCTCGTTTACGTCTTCGCGCAGGACTTCACCGTTTACGGAGGCTCGCTTTCGAAAACGATGGCCGAAAAGATCTGTAAGGTGATGGATATGGCGATGCGTCAGGGCGCACCGGTGATCGGCATAAACGACTCGGGCGGCGCGCGCATCCAGGAGGGTGTCGACGCTTTGGCCGGTTACGCCGAGATATTCCAGCGCAACGTGATGGCCTCGGGTGTGGTTCCGCAGATCAGCGCCATCTTCGGGCCGTCGGCGGGCGGCGCGGTATATTCTCCCGCCCTCACCGACTTCGTCGTGATGAAACGCAACACGAGCTACATGTTCCTCACGGGCCCCAAGGTCGTAAAGACCGTCACGGGCGAGGACGTGACCCAGGAGCAGTTGGGCGGTGCCTCGATGCACACCACCAAGAGCGGTGTGGCCCACTTCGCGGTCGACACCGAGGAGGACGGCTTCGAGTTGATGCACAAACTTCTCAGTTTCATGCCGCAGAACAATATGGAGGATGCACCTCTGGCCGTCTGTAACGACCCCATCGGCCGTCTCGAAGATTCCCTCAACGAGATCATTCCCGACAGCCCCAATAAACCCTACGACATGTACGAGGTGATCCGCGCGGTGGTGGACAACGGCGACTTCCTCGAAGCGCACGAGGCGTGGGCAAAGAATATCATCACCTGCTTCGCCAGGTTCAACGGCCAGAGCGTGGGCATCATCGCCAACCAGCCCAAGTATATGGCCGGTGTGCTCGACATCAACGCCAGCCGCAAAGCCGCGCGTTTCGTGAGGTTCTGCGACGCCTTCAACATTCCGATCGTCACTTTCGTCGACGTTCCGGGTTTCCTTCCGGGAACCGGCCAGGAGTACGGCGGCGTTATCACCCACGGAGCCAAGTTGCTCTTCGCCTACTGCGAAGCGACCGTGCCCAAGGTGACCGTCACTCTGCGTAAATCATACGGCGGCGCATACATCGTGATGTCGTCGAAGCACATTCGCGGCGACATCAACTACGCGTGGCCCACCGCCGAGATCGCCGTTATGGGCGCCAGCGGAGCCGTCGAGGTTCTCTACGCCAAGGAGATCGCCGCGCTGGCCGAAAAGCCCGAGGAGAGGGCGAAACTCATAGCCGAAAAGGAGGCCGAGTATGTCGAAAAATTCTCGAACCCCTATCAGGCCGCCAAGCAGGGTTATATCGACGATGTGATCGAGCCGCGCAACACACGTTTCCGTGTGATACGCGCCCTGCAATCTCTCGCCACCAAGCGCCTTGTTAATCCCGCTAAAAAACACTCCAATATTCCTTTGTAAAGATGAGAAGGATACTTTTGACACTCGTTGCCGTTCTGGGCGCCGCCTCACTCGCGGCGCAAGGGATAAACAACGTGCGGATAAACGAGGTTCTCGTACATAACGAGAACAACCGTATAGACGAATACGGTCACCGCTCGTCGTGGATCGAGCTGCATAACGCAGGATACGAACTGGTCAACATAGGCTCGTGCTATATCGGCGTCACACGCGCCGACGGTTCGGAGACCATCTACAATATCCCCGCGAACGACCCCTCGACCCAGATGCACCAGCGGACATATCTATTGTTCTTTTGCGAAGGGACCGACACCAAGGGGACGTACTACACCAATTTTACGTTGGACGGCGTTACCAGGATTACCCTTTACAATCAGGGCCGCAACGTTATAGATGAATTCGAACTCGATCCTTCGGAACAGAGGGCCGACGTCTCGGTCGGTTGGATGTCTCCGGACGGCAACTCGGATGCGGTCGTGATGACGTTGCCGAAAACAACTCCCGGCGCCACCAACGAAACTCTTGCGACGGTTTCCAAAGACGAACTTTTCCGCGAAAGAGACCGCTCGGGCGGCGTGATGGCCATTATCGCGATGACGGTGGTCTTTTTGGCGCTCATACTGATCTTCTTCGTGCTGAAAGTTTTCGGCATGACGATGATCCGCCTGCAGGAACGCAAGACGGCGAAGCCAGCCGAAGCCGCTCCCGCTCCCAAGCGCAAACCCGCCGGAGAACAGGTGCAGGAGGAGATGGCAGCCATTGCCCTTGCGCTGAAACTGCATCAGGAAGAGCAGCATATCCTCGAATCGACCGTCATCACCATCAACCGCGCCAGCCGCGTCTACTCGCCCTGGAGCTCGAAAATCCACGGTATACCTCCTGTCCCGGTGAAGAATTAGGCGTTGCGTAGCTTATTTTCAACTTTCAACTTTCAATTTTCAACTAATAGAATTATGGCAAAAGAATATAAATTCAAGATCAACGGCCACGAATACGAGGTTGCCGTGAACAGCGTCGAGGGCGGTATGGCCAAAGTGTCCGTCAACGGCACCATGTACGAGGTCGAGGTGCAGAGCAACACCCTCATCAAACCGCGTCCCGCAAAACCGGTGGCTGTGGCTCCGGCCACCTATTCGGCCACCGCGCCCGTCAGTCCGGCAAAGATCGACCAGTCTGTGTCGGCGGCAGGCGGCAACAGTGCATCGGCCCTCAAAAGTCCGCTTCCCGGAGTCATTCTCGATGTGAAAGTCAGAGAAGGCGATACCGTTAAGGCGGGTCAACTGCTGATGATCCTCGAGGCGATGAAAATGGAGAATAACATCGACGCCCATCAGGCCGGTGTCGTCAAAAGCATCAACAAACGGCAGGGAGACAGCGTTCTCGAAGGTGACGTGCTCTTAACTATTGAGTAATTATTTGATAATTAGATGATTTGATAATTTGATAATGGTGGCTAACGCGCATGTGTCATTGTGGGGAAAGTAGCTGATTATCAAATCACCAAATTACCAAATCATCAAATAAATAAAAAATTATGTATAATTTTTTACAAAGCGGTTTCGGCTCGTTCATCGCCGAAAATCTGCAAACATTCTGGGGATTCACCGGCTTCGCGAACGCTTCGTGGGGACACGGAGCCATGATCGTCGTGGGATTGCTGTTCCTCTACTTCGGCATAGCCAAGAAGTGGGAGCCCATGCTTTTGGTACCCATCGGGTTCGGTATCCTCGTGGGGAACATCCCCTTCTTTCCGGGTCTCGGCATAGGCATCTATGAAGAGGGCTCGGTGCTGAACTATCTCCACTTCGGGGTGATGAAAGGGGTCTATCCGCCGCTGATCTTCCTCGGTATCGGCGCCATGACCGACTTTTCGGCCCTGCTGTCGAACCCGAAACTCATCACCATCGGCGCCGCGGCGCAGTTCGGTATCTTCGGGGCGTATATGCTTGCACTCGCGACGGGACTGTTCACCGCCGCCGAAGCCGGTGCGATCGGCATCATCGGCGGAGCGGACGGCCCGACTGCCATCTTCCTGTCGTCGAAACTGGCTCCCGACCTGATGGGCGCCATTGCTATTGCGGCGTACTCCTACATGGCGCTCGTGCCGCTCATTCAGCCGCCCATTATGAAGCTGCTGACCAGCAAGAAGGAGCGCATGATAAAGATGAAGCCGCCGCGCCAGGTCTCTTCCACCGAAAAGATACTCTTCCCCATCATAGGCTTCCTGCTGACCTGTTTCCTCGTGCCGTCCGGTCTGCCTCTGCTGGGTATGCTTTTCTTCGGCAACCTGCTGAAAGAGAGTGGTGTCACGAAGCGTCTGGCGACCACTGCCGGAGGGCCGCTGATCGACATTGTGACGATCCTGATCGGTCTCACCGTGGGCGCTTCGACCCAGGCCGACACCTTCCTCACCGCCCGTTCGATCACCGTGTTCGGTCTCGGCGCGCTTTCGTTCGTGGTGGCGACATTTGCCGGGGTGCTGTATGTCAAGCTGATGAACCTCTTCCTCAAGGAGGGCAACAAGATAAATCCGCTGATCGGCAACGCGGGCGTTTCGGCCGTTCCCGACGCTGCGCGCGTGTCGCAGGAGGTGGGCTTGCACTACGACAAGACCAACCACCTGCTGATGCACGCCATGGGCCCCAATGTCGCCGGTGTTATCGGCTCGGCCGTTGCTGCGGGTATACTTCTCGGATTTTTGGGTTAACGTCATTGCGAACCCACAGGGCGAAGCAATCCAGAGAACGAAACTGGATTGCTTCGCCTTTTTTTAAGGTTCGCAATGACGAATAGCCCCTTCCGCCCTTAAAATGTTTAACGGATAGAATTCTCCGACGATGTTTTTGGCGGAGTTTTTGTTACTTTTGACACGGAAATCAAAACCGACGGATATGAAAAAACTTACGATCCTCTTAGTCGCGGCCATTGCTCTTTCGGGGTGTTCGATGTTGCAAAATGTCAACGCCGGAAGGGCCCTGCAGGCCGGAATGACGGCTCTTTCCGCCGTCACGATCACCGACGCGCAGGTGGTGGAACTGTGCCGCGCCTCGATGGTGCAGACCGATGCGGAGAACACTATCGCACCGGCCGGTTCGCCTTACGCCCAACGGCTTGCGCGCCTGACTAAGGGTCTCGAACACTATGGCGGCCTTAACCTCAACTTCAAGGCATATATCAAGAACGAGGTGAACGCCTTCGCCTCGGGAGACGGTAGCGTGAGGGTCTATTCGGGGCTGATGGATGTTATGGACGACGACCAACTGATGGCTATCATCGGCCACGAAATAGGGCACGTGAAGAATCAGGACACCAAGGATGCCGTCAAGAGCGCCTATATGACCGCCGCCGCCCGCGAGGGTCTGGCATCGCTCGACGGGAGGCTCGCAGTGCTGACAGACAGCATGTTGGGAGATATCGCCGAGACCTATCTGAGCGCTCAATATTCGCAAAAACAGGAGAACGAGGCCGACGATTTCGGGTTCCGGTTCACTGTCGACGGCGAACGCGATCCCTATGCGATGGCGCGCTCGATGCAGAAACTGCAGCAACTTTCGGGTGGTGCGGGAGCTTCGTCGTCGGGATTGTTGCAGGCTTTCTCGTCTCATCCCGATACCGCTGCTCGCGAAAAGCGTATGCGTCAGATGGCCGATGCTTACCTTGGAGGCGGAAAATAGTTCCGGGAAAAATTCCGAATAAACTCTATGGATTACAAGCGATGCCCACGATCGTGAGCATCGCTTTTTTCATCGCATTCAGCGAAACCCTTTCCGAGAAACTGTGGAAATTCTCACCGCCCGTGAAGATATTGGGGCAGGGGAGGCCCATGAATGAAAGGCGCGCGCCGTCGGTCCCGCCGCGTATGGGTTTCACACGAGGAGTGACCCCGGCGGCCCGCATCGCCCTTTCGGCGCGCTGGACGATCTCCGGATGACGCTCGATCACCTCGCGCATGTTGTAATATTGATCCCTGAGCGTCACGCTCACCGTTCCCTCGCCGTATTTTTCGTTCAGCCGCGCGGCGATATCGGTGAGGGTCGTTTTACGCCGCTCGAATCCGGTGCGCTCGAAATCGCGGACTATATATTCCATTTCGGCGGCGGAGACCGTCCCGTCGAGGCGCGTCGGATGGTAAAAGCCTTCGCGGCCTTCGGTGGTTTCGGGCCGCTGGTCGGCGGGAATCAGCGCGTCGAACTCCGCCGCCACTCTCAGGGCGTTTATCATCCGCCCTTTGGCCTCGCCCGGATGGATGCCCCGGCCGCGAATGGAAAGGATAGCTTCGGCGGCGTTGAAGTTCTCATATTCGAGTTCGCCCTCCGCCCCGCCGTCGACTGTGTAGGCGAAATCGGCGCCGAAAGCTCTCACGTCGAACCTGTCGACGCCGCGGCCGATCTCCTCGTCGCATGTGAAAGCGATGCGGATACACCCATGTTTCATCTCGGGGTGGGTCAAAAGATATTCGGCGGCGGTCATGATCGCGGCAACCCCCGCCTTGTCGTCGGCGCCAAGGAGCGTCGTGCCGTCGGAGGTGATTACCACATCGCCGTCGCGCTCGGTGAGTTGCGGTTTGATATTCGCCCCCGGAGCGTCGGGCGAGGTGTCGACGTGGGCCAGAAAACCTATCGTCGGCTCCGTCTCCATTCCGGGGGTGGCGGGGATGGTTGCCGTGAGGTATCCGCCGGATTCCATGGCGACATCGGCGGCGCCCATCTCGCGGAGTTCGTCGGCAAGCACGCGCAAAAGAGCCGTTTGTCCCGGCGTCGAGGGGCATTCCGTGCCCACCGGATCGCTCCCGGTGTCGAACGAGACGTATTTCAAAAACCTGTCGAGAAGTTCCATGATGATCAATTTGATAATTTGATGATTTGATAATTTGATAATGAGCTACGCGCAAAAATTAAATATGTGCGAAGCACACCGACTGCAATTATCAAATCGACTTGCGGCAATATATCACCCCGCGCCGGAAGAACGGCGGCTGCAACTCTCTGTCGTGCACGAAAAGCATCCGTCCGGCGGAGGTCGTAACGTCGAATCCCCGCTCCCGCATCGAGTCCGAAAGACGCTCATGGTCGCCGTGTCGATGGTAGGTGCAGACCACGGCTCGAGTGCCGGGACGCGACAGAACTTCGGCGGCGCCGTTCAGAACCCTCTCTTCGGCTCCCTCGACATCCAATTTCAGAAACACAGGGGCGTGCTCGCCACCGATCGCCGCGTCGATGCGGATGGTGCCGTCGTCGTCGGTGTCGGAGGCGAATTTGTTTATTACCGTGACCTTCTCCCTCCACGGCGCGAAAGTTCGTTCGAGGGCGCTTATCCACTCGGGGGCGACCTCGAAAAGTATCACCCGCGACGCCTTTTCGATGTTGTCGATCGCGAAAACGCCCTCCGCCGAACCTACGTCCAGAAGCACATCGCCCGGTTCGATCCCGAAGGAAGGGGTGGTATAACAATGAGGCGAGGCGGCGTCCTGCTCCGCAAGCAGACGGCGGTAGTCCTGCACGATCTCATCGGGCCTTGTCCCGAGGCGGAAATACAAACGCCTGCCGCCATGATCCACCCACGGAAAACCGTCGGCGTCGGTGTGAACCTCGACGGGAAGAAGATCGTATTTTTCGCGGCCGGGGAACGAGAATACCGAGATGGCGCCGCTCCGAAGAGCCTGTAAAGCCGCCTCGAGCTCGGGATCGGCGTACTGTTCGGGGTGGCGCCGTGCGTGGCGCAATATGCGGCGCTGCAACGGATAATGGGTGTGAAAATAGCGGCCGAAACGCCTGTAGAGCCCTGGGAAACTCCTGCGCAGTAATTTTCTTATTACCTCGAGGCTACTCATGCACATATTGCTTCGATCGTTGCGGCAACCTCTTCCATAAGCCAGCGCGGAGTGGAGGTCGCACCACACACACCAACCGAGGCGGCGTCGGCGAACCATTCGGGGCGTAACTCGAACGCGCTCTCGATCTTGTGGCTACCGGGATTTGCTGCGCGAACGGCCTCGAAAAGGACACGTCCGTTGGAGCTTTTGGCCCCGCTTACGAATACTACTACATCAAAACGGTGCGCGAAATCCGCCAGATGCTCTTCGCGGCCCGACACCTGGCGGCAGATGGTGTCGTGAACGACGACCTTTTCCGGGTCCGCCGCCCTGCGCCTGATCTCTTCCCCGAGCCGCCGGAACTCGATAAGGCTACTTGTGGTTTGGGCCAGAAAATAGATGGGCCGTGTGAAGTCCAGCACGTCGAGGTCGGCTTCGTTCTCGATGACCGTCACATCGCCGCCCACCTGTCCCGCAAGACCCCTCACCTCGGCGTGGCCGCGGCGGCCGAAAATAACGACCTGTCCATCCGCCTCCCGCATCTTCGCGTAAGCCCCGGCGACGGTTTTTTGAAGTTTGGCCACCACCGGACATGTGGCGTCGACGAGCGTAATGCCGTTCTCGCGGGCTTTTCGATATGTCAGGGGAGGTTCGCCGTGGGCGCGGATCAGCACCGTGCGACCGGCGAGGGCGGCGAGATCGCAGTTTTCGGGTGCGACCTCCAGACCGAGGGCTTCGAGGCGTGCCATCTCGGCGCCGTTGTGGACTATGTCGCCGAGCGACACCAATCCCGCGCCGACCCACTCCTCGGCCTTCGAAATGGCGTTCACCACCCCGAAACAAAAACCCGATCTGTCGTCTATCTCAACTCTCATTTAAATTCGAGGATTTGAAAAGTATTTTTTCTGCGTAGCCTCATTATCAAATCATCAAATCATCAAATCATCAAATCATCAAATCATCAAATTGCTTCTCCACCCAATTCATTTGCTCGTCAAGGGTCATGTGGCTATTGTCGAGAACAACTGCGTCGGAAGCCTTGCGCAGGGGACTTATTTCCCGTGTCTGGTCGTGGTGGTCTCTCTGGCGAATGTTGCGCTCGATCTCATCCAATGAGACATCGTGGCCTGCCGCCCGGAGTTCGTCATAACGCCGACGAGCTCTCACGGCCGGGTCTGCGACGAGAAAGATTTTCAGATCGGCGTCGGGGAAGACCACCGTCCCTATGTCGCGCCCGTCCATCACCACTCCTCCCCGGCGGCCTATCTCGCGTTGAAGAGCCACGAGCCGCTCGCGAACGGCCCCTATGGAAGAGACGCGACTAACGAGGTTCGACACCTCTATCGAGCGGATCGCCGCCGAGACATCTTCGCCATCGAGCCATACCCCGTCCGGGCGCAATTCTATGTGAATATCGTCAAGGGCGCGCACCAGACCCTCTTCGTCGAGCGCTCCCGGGGTCGCCAATCCGTGTCTGAGCGCATAGAGGGTGACGGCACGGTACATAGCCCCGCTGTCGATGAACATATATCCGAGACGGGCCGCGATCGCTCGTGCGAAGGTGCTTTTGCCGCCGCTCGAAAATCCGTCTATCGCTATGGTGAGTCGTTTCACGATTTGATAATTTGATGATTTGATAATGAGGCTACGCGCAAAATCCATTATCAATTAAATAAACGCGGAGACTATCGCCGCCGCGCCGAGCGAGGTTATCAGCGCTCCGGCTATGCGGTTGATCCACAGCAGGTGGCGCGGGCGGAACCTGTGGCGGAAAAGCGAAACTATCGAAGTGAGGGTCGTCCACCATGCCGCCGCTCCCACGAGAAATCCGAGTATCGTCCACGCCCCCGCCTCGACTTTCGAAACGGTGATCTCGCCCCCCTCGCTACCCGAGCCTACACCCATGGCCGAAAATATCACCAGCAACCATAGGATGTACGCCGGATTGGTGAGCGTGAGCGCGAAGGTGGAGACGAAGTCCTGTCCGAGATTCGAACGACCGGCGCGGTTACGGCGGATCTGTACCACCGGATTCTTGAGGAAATAATGGATGCCGACCGCCGCCACGCACGCGCCGCCCACTATCCCCAGGATCTGCATGTGGCTCTCGATGACCGAAGAGATCACCGCAATGAAGAACCAGGCGAGGGTTGCGAAAATAGTGTCGGCCGCGGCGGCACCGAGTCCCGAGAAAAGTCCCGACAGGCGGCTCTTGCTCAGTGTACGCTGGATACACATCACCCCCACCGGCCCCAGCGTTATCGACGCCACAAGACCCGTCATCACTCCCCGGAGTAAAATCTCGACATTCATCACTGCAAAGTTAGTAATTCGGTGGCGAATTGCTAACTTTGCAATTACTAACTTTGCAATTACGAATTACGAATGAAAATATTCCGGAATTTTTTGCTCGTGTCGCTGGCCGCCGTGATGATGGCTTTCGGATGGTTGGAACTTACGGGGCTCGTGATGCTCGGCGGTTTCGTGCCGCTTTTGGTGCTGGCGTCGGGATACGACGGCTCGTGGCATTCGTTCCGGGCCATGCTGGGTTGGACGATGCTCTTTATCGCGCTTTGGTACACGCTGACCGTCTGGTGGGTGTGGTTCGCGACCCCCGCCGGGCCCATTGCCGCCACGTTCTTCGCATGGGTTTACACAGGTTTACCGTTCATGCTCTGGTTCTTCGTCTCGAAACGTGCCCCGAAAGCGCTGTCGTACACGGTGCTGGTGTCGGCGTGGACGGTGGGCGAGTGGGTCTACAACACCAATCAGGCGTCGTTCCCGTGGCTGGCTCTGGGCAACGGCTTCGCCCGCGATATCCCGCTGGTGCAGTGGTATGAATGGACGGGTGTCTACGGCGGTACGGTCTGGGTTCTGGTAACGAGCATACTTATATATGAATTCCTCGTAGTCCGTCGCCCTTGGCGGTGGCGCAACCTGTTCGTCCCGGGGCTCTCGGTCGTCGTTCCGATAGTCGTTTCGCTCGTTATATACTGGACTTACGACGAACCCGTGCGCACGGCAAAAGTCACCATAGTCCAGCCCAACATCCCCGCTTGGGAGGAGAACTCTATCTCCGACGAAGAGAAGGCGGCCAACCTTGCGGAGCTCGCCGCCCGGGCCCCGGCCGACGCGCGCTTCATAGTGATGCCCGAAACCACGATCGGCGAGGTGCTCGTCGAGGGCAATCTCGCCGAATCGCCCTCGCTGGCGACGATCCGTGCCACCGTCGCCCGGGACTCCCCGCAAGCCACCGTGGTCGTGGGTGCCATGACGCGCCGCAACTACACGGCCCCGGCAAAACCGACCCACACCGCCTACGGCTCGGCCGAGGGGGGGTGGTTCGACATCTATAACGCCGCCCTGGCGATCTCGCCCGCAGGCGAAGCGGCGATACACCACAAGGCCAAGATGGTGATCGGTGCCGAGATGATGCCCACGTGGTGGTGGGTCAGAGGGCTCCAAAAGCTGTTCGACGACGCGGCCTTCTACGCCGGACATTACGGATACGGCACAGTGCGCACGGTCTTTGAGAACGACGGGATGTATGCCGGAGCGGACATCTGCTGGGAGAGCGTCTACGGCGAGTACACTTCGGAGTTCGTGCGGAATGGCGCCGAGGTGCTGTTTATCATCACCAACGACGGTTGGTGGGGCGACACTCCGGGCTACAGGCAGCACTTCGATTTTGCCCGCCTGCGGGCCATAGAGACCCGCCGCGCCATCGCCCGCAGTGCAAACACGGGTCGTAGCGGTTTCATCACCTCGCGCGGAGATGTGCGCGAAACGCTCGAATGGGAAGAGAGGGGTACGATCACCGACGATGTGACGCTTGACCGCCGACAAACCCTCTTCGTCCGCCTCGGCGACTGGCCCTGCCGTGTCTCGCTACTCGTTATGGGGCTATCGGTGCTCTATTTCATCGTCTATCGCGTGCGCAAGAAAGACCACTTTGTCAAATAATCGATTTTGACCTATCAGGAAGCAATAACATTTCTGTTCAACTCCCTGCCCGTTTGGGAACAGAAGGGTGCGGGGGCGTATAAGCCGGGGCTCGAAAGGATATCGTCCTTTGCGGCGATGTTGGGCAATCCGCAGCAGAGGTTTCGAACAATACATGTAGCCGGTACCAACGGCAAAGGTTCGGTGTGCCACATGCTGGCGGCGGTGCTGGCCTCGGCGGGATACCGCACCGGGCTTTTCACCTCGCCGCATCTGGTCGATTTCCGCGAACGGATCCGGGTCGACGGAGAGATGATCCCCGAAGAGGCGGCGGTGGAGTTTACAGAACGGTGGCGGGACGAAATGGTGCGCGAAGGACTGACGTTTTTCGAAATGGCCACGGCGATGGCGTTTTGGTGGTTCGACCGGACGGGGTGCGATGTAGCCGTTATAGAAACGGGTCTGGGCGGCAGGCTCGATTCGACCAACATAATAACACCGGAGGTGAGCGTCATCACCAATATCGGCCTCGAACACACCCGATATCTGGGAGATACCGTCGCCGCGATCGCCGCAGAGAAGGCGGGTATCATCAAACCGGGGGTTCCGGTGGTCATAGGCGAGACGGACTCCGAAAGCGAACCGGTTTTCCGTGCGATGGCGGCGGAGACGGGTTCCGGTATCGTCTTTGCCGACATGCTCAATTACGAATTACGAATTACGAATTACGAATTGGATTTGCATGGGTGTTATCAACGGAAGAATCTGGCGACGGTGCTGGCGGCGGTGGAGGTTCTGCGTCAGACTTTCGATATTCCCGAAGATGCGTTGCGCCGGGGACTTGCCCACGCCGCGCGGGTGACGGGTCTTCAGGGCAGGTGGCAGGTGGTCGGGCGGGAGCCGACGACCGTTCTCGACACCGCGCACAACGCCCACGGCATAGCCCGGGTCGCCGGGCAGATAGAGCGCCATCACCACGACAAACTCTTTATGGTGCTGGGTTTTGCGGGCGACAAAGACCTCGACGCCATTATCCCGCTGTTGCCGCGGGAAGCACACTATATTCTGACGCAAGCCTCTACTCCGCGCGCGATGAATCCCAATGAACTTGCCGACAGGTTTCGTAAGTTGTGGGGCGACCACCCCGTCGGCCGTTCCGGTCGCCACCCCTCCGCAGGAGGGGAATCACCCACTCTCCTGGAGATATCATCGACGGTTCCCGACGCCCTCACCCGGGCCCTTTCGCTCGCCGGACCTCGCGATATGATCTTCGTCGGAGGCAGCAATTTCATCGTAGGTGAAGCGATATCCGCTCTGAAATTGTTGAAAACTGAGCAATAACTTTACTTTGCGTCCAGTACACCGACAGTCGCGATCGGCTACTTTTGTAGCGTGTATTGAAAACTACACGCCGACAAAAAATGTCTGAAAACAGTAAAAAAAGCATAGACCTCGAACTCGACGAGGCCACGGCGCAGGGCCATTACGCCAATCTGGCGATCATCTCCCACTCGGCTTCGGAATTCGTACTCGACTTCGCCGCCATCATGCCAGGCGTGCCGAAAGCCAAGATCAAAAGCCGCATAGTTCTGAGCCTTCAGGACAACATCACAAAATACGAGAGCGCCGTGGGCAGGATAGATATCCACATGCCGCAGAGCGCTCCCGACGATCTTCTCGCGTTGGGCTTCACCCAAGGGGAAGCGTAAGAGCTTATTTTGGGCGACCGCCGAAGACGTATCCGGCGCTGATGTTGAATATTTGATTTTCGCTACCGATCATTCTGTAATCGAACGTGAAACGGAAACGATGGTTCAGTTCGGCGCCCACGCGCGGCGACAGGGTGAGAAATCTGTGCGATGGCCAGTTCTCGCCCACCAGGTAGGTGAGCCCCGGCCCTGCACCCACGAAAAGAGATAGCCGCTCCCGGCGCAGAAAATTGTAATCCACATAAGCGATAAGGGAAAGAGGTTTCAGTCGTTCTCTGACATATGGCGTCGGTGCATCCGCCCACAATCTTCGCTGATGCCAAGCCCCGAAAGATAGTTGTAAACCGATATCGAACGCCGAGTTCCGGAAATTATGACGCCCTTCGATAAAGATCAGCGGCCCCGGCACGGAGCCGCTGCCTCTTTCGGCATCGATAATCATCCCGATACCAGCCTCTCCCTCGAAAGGCTGAACATTGCGGTAATCCGTGCCCTGTGCGGAGAGTGCGCAGGTGCAAAAAAAGCGAGAGTCAGTAATAGTGTCTGTTTCATAATTAGAGTATGTTAGTTCGATTTAGTGTGACCATCTGTATATTAAATCCCGAAATCTATGAATCTTGCATGGTTCGCTACAAAATTAATCGTAATTTTATTACCTTTGCACCCGCAGATACCGATGGGGAGCGCCAGCTCGTTGCAGGCGGGGCTCTGAGGCGGTATTGAAGTGAAATGTATAACTAATTAAAGGTCAAAACCATGCAATCGATTAAATTGAGCGCCGTGAAGCGCGAAGAGTTCGGGAAAAAAGGCTCCAAGGCAGTACGCCGCGCCGAACGTATCCCCGCCGTAGTCTATGGACAGGGCGAACCCGTCAACTTCTCTCTCGACGTAAAAGAGGTTAAGCCTCTGATCTACACCCCGGCTTCGTACATCGTCGAACTCGACATCGAAGGCCACAAAGAGGTAGCCGTCATGCGCGAGGTGCAGTTCCACCCCGTGAAAGAAGAAATTCTTCACATGGACTTCTACCGTGTGGACGACTCCAAACCCGTCACCATCGACATTCCCGTGCGCATCACCGGTAACTCCGAAGGCGTCAAAATGGGGGGTAAACTCGTTCAGAACAAACGCAAACTCACTGTCAGCGGTATGCTGAAAGACCTTCCCGACGAACTCGTTGTCGACATCACCGAACTCGGTATCGGCAAGACGATCTTCGCGGGCGATCTGAAATACGACAACCTGCGTCTGCTGAATCCCGCTTCGACCGCAGTGTGTGCGATCCGCGTGACCCGTGCCGCCGCTGCCGCCGCTGCCGCCGCCGCTTCGGAAGCCAAGAAATAATTAGGAATTAGGAATTAATAATTCCTAATTTCAAAAATTTCATCTTATGAAATTTTTGATAGTCGGTCTGGGTAATCCGGGTGTGGAATACGCCGAGACCCGTCATAATATCGGTTTTAAAGTGTTGGACACCCTCGCAGCGGTGTCCAACGCTGTTTTTGCGTCGGGACGTTACGGCGACACCTGCACTGAGCGGCAAGGCGGTAAGATATTGGATGCAGGCCGAAAAAGTGCCCATCGAGAACGTGCTGGTGGTGGTCGACGATATTGCGCTGCCTTTCGGCAAGTTGAGACTTCGGGCGCGCGGCTCGGACGGCGGCCACAACGGCCTGCACGATATAATCTGGACTTTGGAGGCCGACGATTTTCCGCGGATGAGGTTCGGTGTCGGCGGCGATTTCCCGCGCGGGATGCAGGCCGATTATGTGCTCGGACAGTGGACGAACGACGAGAAGAAAGAACTGCCCGAAAAGATAGACACCGCCGTGAAGGCGATCCAGTCGTTCGCGGCGGTGGGCATAGAACGCACTATGAACGTATTCAACACAAAATAAAAATGAAAACTACTAACCTGATAATAGCGGCCGTCACCATTATGGGGGTCGTTTCGGCTTGTGCACCGTCGGCAAAGAAGCCGGGCGGGATCGTGCTTCAAAATCCGGTTGCCGTGCAGTTCGGCGACCCGTTCATTCTCAAGGCATCCGACGGCCGATTCTACATGTACGGTACCTCGGAAGGGGTCGACGGCTTCAGGGCCTATTCTTCGGAAAACCTCGCCGACTGGACCGACGAAGGAGTGGTGTACCTTGGAGCCACTCCCCAGTCGTGGACAGTGGACTGTTTCTGGGCTCCCGAAGTCTACGAAAGGGATGGCAAATACTATATGTGGTTCAGCGCCAACTGGAAACACAACCCCACGAGTGAAGGCGAGAACTTCCGCATAGGCGTCGCCGTGTCCGACTCTCCCACGGGGCCGTTCGTCGAGAAGAACGGCGGGCCTCTGTTCGATCCCGGCTATCCGATCATCGACGCCAACCTCTGTTTCGACGACGAGACCGGAAAGGTCTACCTCTACTATTCGCGCTGTTGCTACAAAAACCCCGTCGAGAGCGGGATCGCCGACTGGGCGCGCGAAAAAGGGTGGTACGACCGGATCGAGGAGAGCTGGATATACGGCGTGGAGATCGCACCCGATTTTTCTGCGGTCATCGGTGAGCCGGTATTACTGTTGCGTCCGCCCGTGACGATGGACGACCCGCAGGCCGAATGGGAGAGCCGCTCGGTCACCTCGCACGAGGTGAACAGGCGTTGGACGGAAGGGTCGTTCATATTCCGAGAGGGTGGTACGTGGTACATGATGTACTCGGCCAACTTCTTCGGCGGTGCGAACTACGCCGTCGGCTACGCCACCTCGGACAGCCCTCTGGGCCCCTTCACCAAGAGCGAACACAATCCCGTGCTCGAAAAGAACGTCGAGCGGGGCGGCGATGTGACGGGCACGGGCCATTGCATGATGTTGAGGCTCGATGATGGGCAGATGCTGTGTGTCTACCACGGCCGAACTACCGCGACCGGCGACCGGCGGGTGGTGTTCATCGACCGAATGGAGATAACCTCCGAAGGAGAACTCAGGGTCGACGGCCCGACGTCGGGTGAACGTATGGAGATGTAACGATGGGTGTAAGGATAGACAAATGGCTCTGGTGCGTGCGGATATACAAGACCCGTACCGTGGCGGCCGACGCCGTCAAGATGAACCGCGTGACGGTGAACGGCGCGTGGGTCAAACCCTCGTATGATGTGAAGATCGGCGACGAGATCGGGGTTCGCAAGGGCCATATCACTTTTCGAGGTGCCGCGATACGCCGAGAATATCACCCCGCCCGAGGAGCTCGACAAACTGATGGTGCCGCGCGAAACGCTCTTCATATCGCGCGACCGCGGCACAGGCCGACCCACAAAAAAAGAGCGCCGCGATATAGAAGAATTAATGGTCGAGTTTTTGGAACTCGACCATTAATTTCAATTACGAATTAAAAATTACGAATTGGCTACGCGGTAGCATTAGAGGTTGTTTGAATTTTCCAGCCGAAGCTATATTTCAGCTATTTTCGTTCCGTTTTTTGCCCGAGACGAGGCGCATAGGGATTCCTATGTAACGAGTTTCGGGTGAAAAACGGGGCGAAAAGAGAGAAAAAGAGCAAGAGCGGGAAATTTCAAACAACCTCTTATACTCGTAATTATTTTTTCAGCGCATCGTCCGCCTTTCGTTTAAGCAGTTTTTTGAGCGTGCGGAAGACGGGCTGGCCGGAGATGTCGGCGGCGTTCTCGAGGTAGCTTCCGAGTTCCACTCCACACACGAATCCGGTGAATATCTTCGCCAGGTGCAACTCGACGAAGGTTATCACAATGCTGTCGAGGAGCCACGCGAGCATGATGCCAGCCATCACGAATACGAATTTCAGGACGGTGTTCCACGCCCGGCGGCTCGAAAACCTCCACTTCCGGCCGTTGCGCCTTGCCCTGGATCGCGAGGCGATGACCCCCGTGACGAAATCTATCGCCACGAAGACCAGCGCGCACACGATCAATCCCCGCACCGGTGCGAAGAGAGCGGACACAGCCGCCATAGCGCCCCATAAATATCTAATAGCGCCGTCCATATCGTCCTATGTCGAGAACCACTCCGCCGTCCGTCGAACAGCGGTTCAGAATATTGCGGGTGGGGTCGTACCCGGGATAGGTGCCGGGCGTCGCCGATTCGATATGCAGTACCGCACGGCGCATAAGAGCCAGAGCATCCGCGCGAAGGCGGCGGATGGCGGCGTGCAGTTTGACGTCCGAGGCCCGGGCGTGGTGTTTCGGATTCGCCTCGACGATACCCGCCCCGCCCGTCTGGACGGCCATGCGCGGGAGCATCAACATCTTGACATAAAGCGCGAGCGGCGGGGTGATATAGCCGGATAGCAGTTCGGGATGCGTGCCGCGGCACAGGGCGTCGAAAAGCGCGTCGCCCAACACGGGACGGATGAATTTTTGCTGCGCGACAAGAATCGTCGCTTCGGGAACGGCCTCTTCGGAGATAAAGTCGGGGGCGCGGAAGGCCGTTGCGGCCACCTGCGCCGGAGTTATCAAAAGTTCCATTACTCAATGCTTTTGAGGTTGTACCTGGTGATCTGGGCGAGGAAAAGTTGCTGGCTTTCGTCGTCGGGGTCGTAGTCGAGGCCGTCGGCTTTCCTTGCTTCCCACACCTTCATGTAGAGGGGCTTTCCGCGAGTGGGCGGACGGTTGACCACCACGAGCGACGAGGCGTCGACCTTCAGGATGAGTTCCACCACCCGGCGTATCGGCTCCAGTAGTTCGGCCTGTTCGGGCAGGATCACGGTACCCAGAGCTATCTCATACTCATTTCGGATGCGTTCGGCCGAGAATCCGCCTCCATATTCGAGTCCCGAGAGCGAGCGGAACCACGAATGGGCCACGACTATGTCGCCGGTGGCCTGGTCGTGGAGTTCCTTCCAGTCGCCCTCGTTCCCCGAGGAGATGGGAATGAACCGCGAACCGTCGCTGTATGCTCCTTCCCGCAGCATGAACATCACCTGTCCGGGCTTTCCGGCGAATTTGCGTTCGACCGTATGCATGATCTCGGCGGCCTGCGTTTCGTCGTCGACGCCACCGTCGAGCATCATCACCCCCGAAAGCTGGAACGAGTTGTCGAGGCGCGAGATGTTCCACCGGTCGGTCTTCCAGGCGATGGCCGAAACGTTCATGCCGGCGATGTAGGAGGGTACACCGTAGTGGTTGAACATCGGTTCGTAGTCCTTGTAGTGGACTATGGAGCGCAAAAAGCCATCGTCGCCCTCCTCGAAATCGGGATAGAGCGGCAACTTTTTCGCCTCGGCCGGACGGTAACGCTCCCAGTCGTGATGCAGGATTATGGCCCGCCCCTCGCGTGCGACACGGCAACGGGAGGCGTCCTGATGATAGAGCGACAGGAACGAACCGGCCGTGTCGGTGACTATCTCGAGGAATGCGTTGCCGAACAGCGCCTTGTCGAAAGCGAGGCGGTTGAACACCTGCCGCAGGGTCTCGCCGCTTCCGTTGGCCGCCTCTACCAATCGTGCGAGTTCGCCCGCCTCGGGATCGAAGGCGAAACCCTTGCCCGAGATGTAGTCGGCCTTGTCGTTGATGATGCGGCGGTGGGTGGTCGAACGGCGCGACATCAGGGCGAGGGCGGCGGGCATCATGTTGTCGTCGCCCCAACGCCGGAAATCGCCGCCATGCACGACTTTTGTCCGGAAGAAATCGTCCGATATAGGGGTTCGAGAACCCTTCACCGCCACGATCCTTGAACCCCGCCTGCGGTTGTTGTTTGGTTGCTTCATAAAAAGAATTATCTAATTAATAAGTGCTTTCGAGCGTAAGTGTGATCGTGGGAAAGTCGGCGGGCGTGTTACCCGAGCTGTATTCCATTCCTGTGAGCCTGAGCGGATAGAGCGTTGCGAACCGGGCGGAGTATCCCGCCACGAGGAGTTCTCCCGAGGCCGTTGTCACTACCGCCACCACACCTTCTGTCCGGCACACGGAGGCAAGTTCACGCGTGGCGCGTCTCGTTTCGGGAGTTGCGGCCAATTCCATTACCAGAGTGTGACGCACGAGTTGGACGAGAGGCCCACCCGTTCTCACTTCGGAGTAACGGGCGCGGTCTTCGCGAAAGGCCCGGACCGAAGAGGCGGAGGGAGTACCGCCTGCATACTCGGATGCAGGGATAAGCTCCACTCCCGCCACTCCGCCCCGCGGCCTTACGGAAGATCTGTTCAATCCGGACAGCGGCATGGGCTACTCTTTGTAACCGTAACAGACGAGTTCGGGCAACAGATAGTCGCATCCGGCGGCGAATACGGCCCTCTGACGGTTCTGCATTTCGTCGGGGTTGTACCACATGCGCACCTCGGTGCCGGGAAAATCGGAAGTGTTCACGGCCAACGCGAGATTGCGCCTGTCGGCAAGTATCGCCCATGTGGAGGGCAGGTCGTTTATCTGCTCCAGATAGCCCGACACCTGCATATCGACCACGGGAATACCCCTGTATGAAAGCGACGGGCGTCCCTGCTGACGTGCGATGTAGGCCGCTTCGAGAGTCGACGCATCGAGCGATTCCTCGTATTTGGAGTAGATGTCGCTCGTGACGAAGAATACGAGATTACCTTCGTTCTTAAGCTCTTTGAGCTGAAGAGAGGCGCTGTTCCACACCTTTTTCAGGATGGCTTCGCCTGCGTCGGCCGCGTCGTACTCGGCGGAGGATATCGTCGAATTGTTCACCTGCGCGGTCTGGGCATTGATGTCGGCCATCAGTTGACATAAGAATCCGTCGAAAGTGTCGTACAGACCTGTCGTGCGGCCAGTCCATCCCACCCACATCGTTGCGCGCAGACTTTCGGCGAGAGCTTCGCGGAAGAGGAGCGTTTCGGCCTCTTCGAGCTGTGTGCCGCTCAGGTCGTCGAGGTTGGCGTCGGCTCCGGCGGCGATCTGTTCGTACACCATGGAGGCGTAGTCGGCGGCGGCGTAACCCATCTCCGACTTCACCTTTTTCAGGTCTATCGTCTTTTGGAATTT
>QMCE01000078.1_pt1 | contig 38021 bp, 32 predicted proteins | sample 1821851 | NCBI WGS metagenome assembly QMCE01 (sample SAMN09453174, study PRJNA476694) | Termite gut metagenome, whole genome shotgun sequencing project. | isolation source: worker | host: Odontotermes sp. | place: South Africa:Pretoria | collected 2016-01-28 | reverse complement strand
AGCCTCCTGTTGAAAACAAAGCTGTGGTTGAAGCCCAGCCTAAGCCAAGTCAAGCAAAGGCGGTGACAGAAGCGCCGAAGGCTGCTCCTGCCAAGCCTGCTACATTGGAAAATAAAGCGTCTGAAACAAAACCCGATGCTGTAAAGCAACCGGCTTCTTCAAAGCCGCCAAAGGCTGTTTCAAAGGTGAGCGGGCTCACGGCAAAGATTCCCGAGCTTTTCAAGCGCAGCAAAGCTTCCTCCGCAAAAGCTGAGGCTCCTCCCGTACAGAAAACCGCTCCTGCGGCGTCTCCCAAAAAGGACATGCCTGTTCCCTCAAAGGCACCTGTAGCCACACCTCCGGCGGCAAAGATTCCGGTTGCAAATCAAAAAACAGATGCCCCCGCAGAGGGAAAGCGATTTTCTCCGGAAAGCAAAACTGCTCCGCCGATTATGCCTGCTTCTCCCAAAACTGCCCCGGCAGATAAATCTGCCCCAAAGATTCAGCCTGTTATAAAAAAGGCAGATAAAAGTAAAAAGAAAACGAAATTAAGCAATGGCAGAAAAGCCGGCATCATTATTTCCATTATTGTCATTTTGGCCGCCGTCGGCTTCGGGCTCTGGTATTTTATCTTCAAGGATATGCTTGCGGCGCAAAATGCAGACCCCGTCACCGTAACATCGGTTGGGCAGCTTGCGGGAATGGATATGGGCACTAACCCGAGATATTCCGCTGTGGTTGACCCTCAAAAGAGCGTGACGGTCGAAAAGGATGACACAAAGAAAATCGCTGAATATTTCGTAGAGGAAGGCAGCGAGGTTGAAGAGGGAACGCCACTGTTCTCTTATGATACAGCGGATATGCAGCTTAATTTAACTCAGGCTGAAATTGATTTGGAGAGCATTCAGAACAGAATCACAACGCTGAAATCTCAGATTGCCGACCTCGAAAAGCAGCGTGATAAAGCCCCTGCAGATGAAAAGCCCGCATATACTTTGCAGATTTCAACGGCACAGCTTGATGTTAAAACGGAAGAATACAATTCCTCTGTCAAGCTTGCGGAGATTGAAAAAATCACATCTGATATTGCGAACTCTGAGGTTCTCTCCCCTGCTTCCGGAATCATCAAAACACTGAATAAAACAGGTTCGACAGACCCGATGACGGGTCAGCCCGCTCCTTTCATCAGCATAGTTGCAAGAGGAAATTACCGCATAAAGGGCACTGTGACAGAGCTTAATATAGGCAGCCTGACAGTCGGGCAGAAGGTTGTGGTTCATTCAAGAGTTGTTGAAAGCCAGACATGGACAGGCACGATAGAATCAATCGACATGGAAAACCCTGTCTCGAATGACAGCAACATGGTATATTACGGAGGCCCAAGCGACCAGAACAACCAAAGCTCAAAGTATAATTTCTATGTCACTTTGGACAATTATGACGATTTGATGCTTGGTCAGCATGTTTACATTGAGCCGGACACGGGCATCGATACCTCGGGAAGAGTGGGAATATGGCTGCCGTCATTCTACATTGACCACGATGATTCATCTGATTTTGTATGGGCAAGAGACCCCGAAACCGAGAAGCTTGTGAAAAAGGAAGTGGTTCTCGGCGATTATGACACCGAAAGCGATGTTTTCCAGATTATCAGCGGTGTTCAGGCAGAGGATTATATAGCTTACCCTGATGCAGGCTATCTTGAAGGTATGCCAACGGTGATTGACAAATATTCAACCGCTGCACCTTCTATGCCCTCTGATAATGTTGACGGGCTGATTGACGACGGCTCAGCCATGGTTGACGACGGCACGGGCAATATAATCGGCGGAGACGACGGAATGATGACTGACGGCAGCATCGACGACCCATTCGCAAACAATACAAACCCCGAAGGCGAAACAGATGATTCGCTTTCCTCGGTAACAGATGGCTCCACCGGCGAAAACACTGATGACGGCTACGGTTACTTTGACGAGGACGGGAATTTTGTGCCAATGAACGGCGGCACTTCAAGCTCCAATGAGGACATAACATTTTATGACTAAACAGACAGCGAAAGGCATATGAAAATGGCAGACACAGGACAGCGTATGAATCAGGATATGATGCTTGATTTAAGACATATCTCGAAAACATACACGCAGGGAAAGCTTGATGTTCCTGTGTTAAAAAACGTGTCTTTCTCTATTAAGCAGGGCGAATATGTAGCCATCATGGGGCCTTCGGGCTCAGGAAAAACAACACTGATGAATATAATCGGGTGTCTTGATTACCCCACCTCCGGGCAGTATTTCATAGACGGAGAGGACGTATCGGAATACAATGAGACGAAGCTTGCTGACGTGAGACTGAACAGTATCGGCTTCGTCTTTCAAAGTTTCCACCTGCTTGCAAGGCAGAGTGCGCTTGACAATGTCGCTCTGCCGCTTTTGTATGCAGGCGTGAAGAAAAGCGAGCGTGATGAAGTCGCCAAATCCGCACTTGAAACGGTCGGGCTTGGCGACAGGATTACATTCAAGCCCAATCAGCTTTCGGGCGGGCAGTCTCAGAGAGTTGCCATCGCAAGGGCAATGGCAAACAGCCCCAAAATTCTTCTTGCCGACGAGCCGACAGGTGCGCTTGATTCAACCTCCGGCGAGCAGATTATGGAGCTTTTCGAGCAGCTCAACAATGAAGGCGTAACTGTAATAATGATTACCCACGATAACGAAATCGCTCAGCACGCCAAGAGAGTTCTGCGTCTCAAGGACGGGCGCTTAATTGACGGGAAAGGTGATTTCATCGCCCCTGAAACCATCGAGGAAGAGCTGGGCGTCGAGACAGGCGATGTATCTGCACTTGCATCCGAAACAATGCCTGCCTCTAAAAAGTCAGAGAAAGCCGTTGTTTCCCCAGCTGTGCAAGTGAAGCAAATTAAACCTGCTTCTGCCGCACCTGAAAGGCTTGTCAATTTAGAATCTGTGTTTAACCCTGCAGAGCGGAAAAACACAGAAAGGCATCTTCCCGATAGTGACAAGAATGGGGGTGAGCCCTCATGAGGAATTCGAACAGAACACGCAAAAGAATCATCATAATCTCTGTGATTATTTTCCTTACTGCACTTATAGGCATTGGAACATGGCTTTTTGTGCAATATCAGAATGACCAGAAAACCGTGGAGGTTATCCCCGTTTCAGACGCCATGTCTTACTATTGGGGCGACGAAACCTACTCCAGCGGCACGGTCATGAGCGATTATATTCAGGAGATTTACTATGAGCCCGATAAGCAGATAAGTGAGATTTTCGTGAAAGAGGGTGACCCGGTTAAAATCGGCGACCCCTTGCTTCAGTATGACAAGACAAAGCTTGAGCTTGATGTTGAACGCACAAAGCTTGAAATACAGTCAGTTGATGAAAAAATATCAACGGCGCAAAATCAGCTTCGAAGGCTGCAAAACACCAAGCCTTCAACAAACCCGACTGCTCCGCCGCCCGTGATTATTGACCCCACAGACCCCGAAGACCCAACACCCACCCCTTCCCCGACGCCTATTCCCATCCCAACGCCGGACCCGAACGTAGTCGTTCATGATGTGATTGACGATAATGCAGTGCCCTATAAGGGCAAAGGCACTACAGATGACCCTTATGTTTATCTTATTAAGCCCTCAACGAAAATAACACCCGGATTCCTGCAAAAGCTTTTCGGGCTTGAACCCCGCCCGGACCCGGATGACCCAGCAAGCATGATATATTCTCCATTTGCGGCGGTGTTTGAGGTGAGAGAGGGCAACTCAAATTACGGCAAGCTGATTTCAAGCTTTATGCTTGACGGTACGACGGGCGGCGGCGGAATTGATGTGCCGGAAATACCGGAAATCCCTGATGGCGACGACAATTTAATCGAGTGGGGAAGCGATGCGAATGCTTTCTCCGCCACCCCTACACCTTCGCCCTCACCGACTCCAAACGCAAATAATTATGATGACATGGGCTATACCTCTGATGAACTTAAAGAGCTGATTGCCGAAAAGCAAGAGGAAATCGCAACGCTTCAGATTCAAAAAAAGCAAACCGACCTGAACTTAAAAAGAGCGGAGCTTCTCCTGAAGAATTCCACTTTGCTTTCTAACATTGACGGAGTTGTCAATACCCTGCTTGACCCGCAGGAGGCTGCACAAAGCAGCAAGCCCTTCCTCACTGTCACAGGTGAAGCGGCATTCTATCTGCACGGCTCAATCAGTGAAAACCTGCTCGGCAGCGTGAACGTCGGTGATACCGTGAGCGCAATGTCATGGGAAACCCAGACAACATATAACGCACAGATTGTCAGCATAGACGATTACCCGCTTGAGGGCAGCTACAGCTATGGCGCAGGAAACCCGAACAGCTCTAATTATGAATTCCTTGCCGTGCTGGACAACACTGACGGGCTTTATAACAATATGTATCTTGAAATAACCATGCAGGTCACAGACGAAAGCAGCGAAGACGCACTGTATCTGCAAATGATGTATGTGCGTGATGACGATAGCGGAAGCTATGTGATGATGGCAGGCCCTGATGAAGGTCGCCTGATAAAGAGATATGTGGAGACAGGCAAGATAATAGACGGCGGATATGCCGTTGAGATTATTTCCGGGCTCACCGCTTCAGATTATATCGCCTTCCCTTACGGAAAAGATGTAAAAGAGGGTGTTCGCACAGTAATTCAGGGGCAGGAGGAAACTCCTGTTGTGAGCGGCGACGATTTGCCCGCTTATGAAGTGCCTACAGATGACGATGCAGATGAAAACACCGATGACGTGATAGACGGAGATTCCGGAGGAAAAGAGGTGATGCTGCGATGATTGAAAATGTCAGGCTCTCTTTTCAGGGCATATGGTCTCATAAAATGCGCTCTTTCCTTGCAATGCTCGGCATAATCATCGGCATAGCCTCAATCATTTCAATTGTTTCAACCATTCAGGGCACAAATGAGCAGATAAAGCAAAATCTTGTCGGCTCGGGAAATAATGTTGTGAGGATTCAGCTGTATCAAGATGATTTCATATATGAAACAGCATGGAACGGCATTCCTCCGGGCTTCACACCGGTAAGCGAGGCCACGCATAAGGATTTGCAGGATATTCCCGGTGCGGAAAAGGCAGTGATATACAACCGCCGTTCTGACTATAACAACGCCGTTTATTATAACGACACAAGCCTTTCGGGCTGTGAGATTTACGGTGTTACCTCCGATTATTTCTCGGCTGTAGGCTATGCTGTAAAAAGAGGGCGCAACTTTGTCCCTAAGGACTTTGACAACTTCAGGCAGGTTATGATAATTGACGACGCAGTGGCGCAGTCTTTATTCTATGGAGACGACCCCATCGGGCAAACGGTGGAATATCAGTCAACAGCCTATGTGATTATCGGCATTGTTGAAGAGATGCGGCAGTTCGAGCCCGCCATCAACTCGATAGACGACTACTACACGTATAATCAATCAGGCATGACAAGCAAGATTTTCATTCCTAAATCAAACTGGCCTGTCCCCTTCGCTTATGACGAGCCCGAGGAGGTCGCAATAAGATGTCAGAGCACCGACGACATGAGCTTCGTAGGGAATCGTGCGGCAGATATTCTAAATGAGACAAAGCAGAATGAAACGGTTGCATACAAGGCGGAAAACCTGCTGCAAAAGGCAAAGGAGCTTCAGGATTTAAGCAATGCGACAAACCAGCAGCTTATATGGATTGCAAGCATCTCCCTGCTCGTCGGCGGCATAGGCGTTATGAACATCATGCTCGTCACGGTCACGGAGAGAACCCGTGAAATAGGCCTGAAAAAGGCCATCGGCGCAAAGAAGGGAAGAATCCGCACGCAGTTCCTCACCGAGGCGGCCGTGCTGACAAGCATCGGCGGTGTTTTGGGCGTGGGCGCGGGCATTGCGCTTGCCCAGTTTATCTCACAGGTGACAGAGACGCCGTTCTCCATAAATGTGGCTTCCATCTTCCTTTCGGTCGCTTTCTCAATCGCCATCGGCGTGCTGTTTGGAATCCTCCCCGCAATCAAGGCTGCAAACCTAAACCCGATTGACGCACTGCGGCACGAATAAGGACAATGGATAATTGATAGTTGATAGTCAAGGACATTTATTCTTTTACCCTCTTTTGTAAAGAGGGTAAGCGTAGCACCGACGGGTGTTTTACGATATAGCAGACAGCTGATAGTCAGAGAATAATAAAGCGCAGAAGAATTCTTACCCTAAAGGTAACTTATCTCCTGCGCTTCATTGATTATTATTGACATTCATGTGAATTCATGTTATTATTATTTTGTGACATACTATGATGGTTCCACTTATAGGTCAGCTACCGTATATAAACAGTTAAATCTTCCTCATGCCACTTCTTCATATCGTGCTGATGGGCCAAAAATCAAATCTATTGTTTATGATACTTACTATAACGGCACCAAGGTCAAAACTCTCACCACTTGGATTTGGACTTACACTATAATCCCTTAATAGGTGATATGATGAAGCGAATTCTATTTTCTTTCATTGTTGTCCTTCTCCTTGCAGCACTGTCCGCTTGTACTGCAGGTTCAGAAGATCATGATTCTTCCGCTGCTTCACTTCCTGTATTGCATACGTTCTCTGAGAATGACTTTGATAGAGAAACCGATCTACAGAATCAATTGAATTCTGAAAAGCAAGCCGAAGAAGATGCCGTTAAAAAAGAGACTTCTGCTAACAGCAGATTCGATGCGGAAAAGGATGCAATAAGCAGTTTTTCCGAATAGCACAATTATCTGTGCCGTGCCTTCAATTTCAAAGTCTCCTCTCTCTTGAGAGGAGACTTTCTTTTTGTATAATTAATTCGGATTTGTTATATCCAGCTCGCCTGAAAGAATCTTTTTGTAATCCTCAAGGTTTTCCTTAAGCAATGCCGGGGTGTCAAGCCCATAGGGGCATTTGCTTTTGCACTGCCCGCATTCGGTGCAGTTCTCAATGTTCAGCATCATCGCCTGGCCCTCTTCATTCAGCCAATTGGTCGACGGGCTTCTGCGGATAAGCTGAATCATTCTCGCACACTGATGAATTGTAATCCCAACGGGGCATGGCATGCAGTAACCGCATGAGCGGCAGAAATTCCCTGAAAGCTCGCTTCTGTCTTTTTCTATTCTTTCGTTTATCTCGTCATTCAAAACAGGCGGATTATCAATATAGCTTATGAACTCGTCAAGCTCGCTTTCCTTTTGAACGCCCCATATCGGAAGCACATTATCGTATTGGTCAAGCCATGCATATGCCGCCGCTGCGTTGTCAATCAGCCCGCCCGAAAGAGCCTTCATCGCAATGAAGCCGACATTGTGCTCAGCGCACAGCTTCACGAGATTTATATCACGCTCTGCAGAAAGATAGCAAAGCGGGAATTGCAGTGTATCGTATAAGCCAGATTCAACCGCCTCCTCTGCCACATGCATTCTGTGGTTTGTAATGCCGATGAAGCGAATCTTCCCCTGTTCCTTAGCTTCAAGCATCGCCTCGTACAAGCCGCTGCCGTCTCCGGGCTTTGGGCAGAAAGCAGGATTATGGAACTGATATATGTCGATATAATCTGTCTTTAACAAGCCGAGGCTTGTCTCTAAATCCTTCCAGAAGCCCTCTACTGTTGTAGACGGCGTTTTTGTTGCTATCACTATCCTGTCTCTCACATCTGCAAGAGCAAGCCCCATTTTCTCCTCGCTGTTACTGTAGCTTCTTGCTGTGTCAAAAAAAGTTATGCCAGCATTGTATGCCTTTTTAAGCAGCATTCCGGCATACTCATGCGTGACACGCTGAATCGGCAGCGCACCGAACGCATTCTTGTTTGTTTTAATCCCTGTCCTGCCAAGTGTGATTTCCTTCATGTTTCTTCCTCCCTTTAATTAGCCTGCTTCATCAGCCTTGCTATTGTTTCCCTGATTTTGATGATTCCGGCTTCGGCATCATCAGTTTCCAAAACCGAACCTTCAATCGGGCAAATGCCCGTGCCGTCTCTTGAGGTGATTACCTTTACAAGCCTGCCGTACTCTGCCACAATTGCATGTGCCGTGAGAAAACCCAATGCCGCTTCGCTCATGATTTCCCCATACACACGCTTTGCACCGCCTAAGTACGCAATCATTGCCGCCGCCTTGCCAATCACCTTGTCAAGCACATAGGCGTCTTCAAGCACCTCTCTTTTCTCATCGTAAAGTTTTATCAGCGGCTTTACGCCCCGCCCGCTGTCCTTGTGGATTATCTCCTCGCCCTTGATGACAACGCAGGTTTCTTCGCCGCCCTTGATGATGTCAAGTGCTTTTTTAATTGTTGATTCCATTCGATAACTCTTCTCCTTAATGGTTATTATTACAGTTATCATACCAGTTGAAGTTGACTCTATGTCAAGTGATTTCGGAAATTATCCTGATTGCCTCAGTGCTTCCAGTGCAAAGCCTATATACATCTTCGCACCCGTAAGCATCGCCTCATCGGCCACAGTGAATTTCGGATGATGGCTTACATATTTGCAGCCGTCCTTATCATCGCCGCCGCCGATGAAGACAAACACGCTCGGTGCGATTTCGCCATAATAGGCGAAATCTTCGCTTGCCATCACCTTCCGGGCTGGCATGACATTCTCTCTGCCAAGCACAGCGCTCGCCACATTTTCGGCAATATTCGCCGGAATTTCATCATTGACAAGCGGCGGATAACCTTCAACATAGTTGATTTCATATTCCGCACCAAAGCCCTTACAGGTGAACCCGACCACCTCTTTTATTCGCTTTTCAATAAATGCCCGTGTTTCTGCGGAGTGTGTTCTCACTGTTCCCGAGATAAACGCAGTGTCAGGAATAACATTGAATACCTTGCCCGAGGAAAACTCACCATAGCTTATCACCGCCGTGTCAAAGGCGTCTATGTTTCTTGAGACAATGGTGTTGAGGTTCATAATCACACTGCTGCCGACCGTTATTGAATCAATCGACTCCTGCGGAGTTGAGCCATGTGCACCCTTGCCTTGAATTGTGATTTCAAATAGATTCTGCGCTGCCATCATCGGGCCTTTCCCGATGAAAACCTTCCCCTTTTCAAACGGCGTCATGATATGCGAGCCATAGAACATACTGACATCATTCAGGCAGCCGGTATCCATTATCTGCTTTGCACCCCCGGGGGAAAGCTCCTCCGCATGCTGAAAAATCAGCTTCACGCTTCCCTCAATTTCGTCTGTTATTTGCGATAGAACCTCTGCCGCCGCAAGAAGCATGGCAGTGTGGGTATCGTGCCCGCAGGCATGCATGACACCTTTGTTCAGTGATTTATACGATACTTCGGCCTCTTCCTGAATCGGAAGAGCATCAATATCCGCACGCAATGCGACAGTCTTGCCCGGCTTTTTTCCCCGTATGATGCCCAGCACGCCCGTCTCAGTCGGGCGAATAACCTCAATGTTCATTTCACGCAGAGCTTCTTCAATATACCTGCTTGTTTCATATTCATGAAAGGCCACTTCCGGGTGCATATGAAGCCAGTGCCTTCTCTCAATCATTTTCTCCTCATTTATAAGCTTTTGCCAGTCCATGTCATTCTCCCCTTGTTATAAGCCTTATCGCCCCCGGGATAATCTTAAAGCTTGCAGGGGTCTTTCCGATTAATTCACCGTCAAGCTGAACGACGGATTCCTCTTCACATTCCACCGTGATTTCATCCGTCCTGAAATATATCGTATCGGGTAAATCAAGATGTCTGCCCTTCATGAATTTCAGAAGAAGCGGCGGCACTTTAATTTTTCTGACATTCTTGATGACGCACACCTCCAAAAGCCCGTCGGTTGCATCTGCTTTCGGGTGAGCGTTCATTCCGCCGCCGATATATTTGCCATTGCCTACGGTGACGATGAAAGCGGCTAAATCGTACTTTACCCCGTCATGCTCAAGCTTTACTCTCTTTGCCTTAAGATGTGCCAGTGCCTTGATAAGCCCGAAGATGTATGCCGTTTTATCCCCCATCCTCTTTTTGAAGTTCTCTGTCTGAATGAGCACCTCGACATCAAAGCCGAAGCCCGCCACATTCATAAAAATCTCGCCGTTCACCTCTGCTGCGTCAATTAGCCTTGTCTCCCCGTTTATGAGCTGATTCGCAGCCTCTTCCGGGGCTTCAGGTAAATTAAGTGCCACACCAAAATCATTTGCAGAGCCGAACGGAAAAATGCAAACCGGGATATTTTCCCTTGCAAGAACAGAGCATGCTTCTCTCACAGTTCCGTCGCCGCCGACAATCACGACACAGTCCGCACCCTCTTTTACAGCCTGTCTCGTCAAATCGATGCCATGCCCCTGTCTCTGCGTTTTCAGCACGGTTCCGCTTATCCCGTGCTTTTGAAGACATGCATATGCCACATCGAATCTTTCGGCACATTTCCCTGCCGCCGACGTAGGATTAACAACGAAAAAGATGTTTTTCATGTGCTTCCCTCAATCCTCATAGCTTTTTATAAAGTATACCACATATAAGGGCAGTTGAGAATGGATAATTGATAGTTGATAGTTAAGGGCATTCTTTATTAGTGCTATGACAAAGCGCAGAAGAAATCTTACCTTAAAGGTAATTTATCTCCTGCGCTCCACTAATCTTTAACTGTCCACTATACTTTGCGGAGTGCCGGGGTCGTCACTCCCTACTGTACAACGCCTACACATTGCCTTAACGTACTTAACTATCTACTATCAACTCTTAATTATCAACTGTTCTTATCAGGCTTGTGCCCGTCATCTCGGCCGGCTGCGGCATACCCATCATATCGAGCATCGTCGGGGCGAGGTCTGCAAGCTTTCCGCCAGACTTCAGCTTGCCGTCAAAACCAACCATGCACAGCGGGACAGGGTTTGTCGTGTGCGCCGTAAATGGCGTGCCGTCTGTGTCAATCATTTTTTCAGCATTTCCATGGTCAGCAGTTATAAGCATCATGCCATCTGCTTTGATTATGGCGTCATAGACCTTGCCTACGCATTTATCAACTGCCTCAACAGCCTTTTCGGCGGCAGCAAACACACCTGTATGCCCGACCATATCACAGTTTGCGAAATTTAAGATGATGACGTCATATTTATCCGATTCAATCGCCTCGACGAGCTTGTCAGCCACCTCATATGCGCTCATCTCGGGCTGCAAATCATATGTCGCAACCTTTGGCGAGTTAACAAGGATTCTGTCTTCCCCCGGAAATTGCTTTTCCACACCGCCGTTGAAGAAGAATGTCACATGAGCGTATTTCTCCGTCTCGGCGATTCTAAGCTGTGTTTTGCCGTTGTCCGAGAGATATTCTCCCAGCGTGTTTTCAAGCGACTGCGGCTTGTACGCCACCTCCACGTTCGGCATAGTTGCATCATATTGCGTCATACAGACGAAGAAAAGCTTCTGCATACCGCCTTTACGCTTAAAGCCTGTGAAATCCGGGTCAACAAAGGTTCTCGTGATTTCACGTGCCCTGTCCGGGCGGAAATTATAGAAAATTACGCTGTCACCCTCTGCTATGGGCTTGCCGCCGTCTATTACAGACGGCAGAACAAATTCATCTGTAACATCACTATCATATGAGCTCTGTACAGCCTCAACGCCGGTTTTTGCCTTATTTCCCTCGCCGTAAACCATTGCGGCATTAGCTTTTTCAACTCTTTCCCAGCGATTGTCTCTGTCCATTGCATAATATCGGCCCATAACGGTTGAGATTTTGCCCACGCCGATTTCATCAAGCTTTTGCTGAAGCTCTGCAACAAAAGCTTTGCCGCTTGAAGGCGGAACATCTCTGCCGTCAAGGAAGCAGTGTACATACACCTCGGTTAAGCCTGAAGCCTTCGCCATTTTGAGCAGCGCAAAAAGATGGCTGTTATGACTGTGTACTCCGCCATCGGAAAGAAGCCCCATAAAATGAAGTGACTTTCCGTTTTCCTTCGCATTTCTTATCGCGCCGAGCAGGGCCGGGTTCTTCTGCATATCGCCGTCTTCTGCGGATTTCGTTATCCTTGTAAGCTCCTGATAAACGATTCTGCCTGCACCGATATTGGTGTGGCCCACCTCGCTGTTGCCCATCTGACCGTCCGGCAGACCGACATCAAGACCCGAAGCACCTATCTGCGTGCAAGGATACTTCGAGAAAATCTTATCAATATTCGGCGTATTGGCGGCGGCCTCTGCATTTCCCCTGTCCGGCGGTGCAATGCCGAAGCCGTCAAGAATCATCAGAAGCATTGGTTTTTTACTCATCGGTTTTCCTCACTTTATATATTCTATGCTTTATTTCGAAGCAGCCTTAACAATAGCGGCAAAATCCTCCGCCTTCAGCGAAGCCCCGCCGATAAGCCCGCCGTCCACATCCGGCTTAGACAGCAGCTCATCAGCGTTTGCGGCATTCATTGAGCCGCCGTATTGAATGGTCATGGCATCGGCGCTGTCTTTGCCGTAAAGCTCTGCGATAACGTCACGTATAAGCTTGCAAACCTCGTTTGCCTGGTCAGCCGTGGCGGTTTTACCCGTACCGATAGCCCAAACCGGCTCATAGGCGATGATTATATTCTTCAGCTCTTCCTTTGAAACGCCGCCGAGGGCTACCTTCGTCTGCAAAGCGACAAGCTCAGAGGTTATGCCCTGCTCTCTCTGCTCAAGGTATTCGCCGACACAAAGGATAACCGTCATGCCTGCATCAAGGGCGGCACGGGTTCTCTTCTGCACGGTTTCATCGGTCTCTCCGAAGTACTGTCTTCTCTCGCTATGCCCGATGATTACATACTTTATGCCCATCGAAGCGAGCATGTCAGCGGAAATCTCGCCGGTGAACGCTCCGCTTTTCTCCCAGTGGCAATTCTCCGCACCTATTTCTATATTCGTTCCCTTTGCCGCTTCAAGTGCAGCATGTAAATCAACAAACGGCGTGCATGCGATGACATCACAGCCTGCGTCTTTCACAAGCGGTGCAATTGCGCTTATAAGCTCCTTTGTCTCTGCAGGTGTTTTGTTCATCTTCCAGTTTCCTGCAATAACGGCCCTTCTCAAATCCTTGTTCATAGCTTCTCCTCTTTCCAAATTATTTTTAACTATAAAAAGCGGGAGAACAGTTTCCCTCCCGCTCAATCCTGCATAATTATTTCTCGTTAAGTGCCGCAATTCCCGGAAGCTCAAGCCCCTCAAGGAATTCGAGCGAAGCACCGCCGCCCGTTGAGATGTGCGTCATCTTATCCGCAAAGCCGAGCTTTTCCACAGCTGCTGCGGAGTCTCCGCCGCCAATGATTGAAATTGCCCCGCTTTCGGCAACTGCCTTAGCTATACCGACTGTTCCCTTGGCAAAATTGTCCCACTCGAAAACGCCCATCGGGCCGTTCCACACGACTGTTCCGGCACCCTTGATTGCCCCGCTGAAAATCTCAATGCTCTTTTCGCCGATGTCAAGCCCCATCCAGTCCTCCGGGATTTCTGTAGACGGCACGGTTTTGAATTCAGTGTCCTGCTTATACTCTTTGCCGACGACATTGTCAACCGGAAGCAGGAAGTTAACACCCTTCTCCTTTGCCTTTGCAAGCGTCTCTTTGGCAAGCTCAACCTTGTCGTCTTCGCAGATTGACGTGCCGATGGAATAGCCCTGCGCTTTTAAGAAAGTGTAAGCCATTCCGCCGCCGATGATGAGCGTGTCAACCTTGCTGATGAGGTTTTCAATCACGCCGATTTTATCCGAAACCTTTGCGCCGCCGAGAATGGCGATGAATGGTCTCTTAGGGTTTTGCAGTGCGCCGCCCATAACGCTGATTTCTTTATTTATAAGGAAGCCGCCCACTGCCGGCAAATAATGTGCCACGCCCTCTGTTGAAGCGTGCGCCCTGTGTGCCGTGCCAAATGCGTCATTTACATATATCTCACCGAGCGACGCAAGCTCTTTTGCAAAAGCCGGGTCGTTCTTCGTCTCTTCATTGTGGAAGCGAACGTTTTCCAGAAGCTCCACTTCGCCGTCTTTTAAGCTCATTGCTATATTCTTTGCATCTTCGCCTATAACGTCTTTTGCCATCTTCACTTCAAAGCCGAGCTGCTTTGAAAGATAATCGGCAACAGGCTTCAGGGAATACTTTGCGTCAAATTCACCCTTCGGGCGGCCGAGATGAGACATCAGAATAACCCTTGCGTTATGGTCAACAAGATACTTGATTGTCTTCAAGGCTTCGTCGATTCTCTTTGTGTCCGAAATGCTGCCGTCCTCATTGAAAGGCACGTTAAAATCGCAGCGCACAAGCACTCTTTTCTCACTTACATCAATGTCTTCAACCGTCTTTTTGTTCAGATAGTTCATTCTCAGCACTCCTTCAAAATAAATACCTATAATATATTATAAGCAGATTGTGAAAATAGCAACAATTGCCACCGCTTATTGTATAGCATTCACAGATGAAATTCAAGCTTTTTGCGCAAAATTCATCAATTTATTCCACGCCATTCGCCCGCCTGCAAACTCTCGATATACGGCACGGCGTCAAACCAGCTTGCTTCCTTTTCCGCCTCCTTCACCGCCGCTTCCACATCATAGGGAAGCATGATGAATTCCATTGAGAACGGCGAGATTTCTTTTTTCCCCATATCCCCGTGCAAAATCGCATAACATGCCTGACTTCCCGAGGAATACGGGTTTCCCACGCTGCCTGTGTTGAAAAGCGTCTTTTTCTCTTCAAAGAAATCATATTTCAGCTGCCTGTGGAGGTCGGCATAGCCCACTATATCGGGCTCTCTTTCATCCTCAAGCGTTCTGAAGAAACGCAGCTTTTCCTCCTTTGAGTTCTCAAACCACATGACCTCCGGAATCAACGGCCTGCCGTGGAAAAGATGTATGCGCCGCCCGCTCATTGTGAATTTTATGGAGAGAGGCAAAGTTTTAATGTACTCAAATGCCTCTGCTGACATGTGCCCGGCATACTTTGCCGCCTTTGGGTGCGTGGAATTGATGAGAAAATCCTCCCAGTTGCCCATTATCATTTTATCGCAAAGCCTTTTGCAGATTTCCAAGGCGCCGTCACTGTTCGGCCCGCCGCCCACAATATCCCCGAGGCAATAAACTGTCTCGATGCCTCTTTGCTTTATATCTTTCTCAACGGCGAGCAACGCCGGCACGTTCCCATGAATGTCCGCTATAAGTGCAATGCTGTCCATTTTCACCTCTGTTAAAAATACTGTGAGTTTTTATTATTCTCTTTTGCCTGTGCCCAATTATATTCCCGAAGCTCACCTTTGCACTTCAAATCAGGAAAGCCCAATTGGCGTAAAACCTCAAAGGTGCCGATTGCAACGGAATTAGCAAGGTTCAGGCTGCGAGATTCATCCATCATCGGAATTCTTACTGTTCTCTCGGCATTCTCAAACAGCAGCTTCTCCGGCAGCCCTGCGCTCTCTTTCCCGAAGAAAAGCCATGTGTTGGCAGGATATTCCATATCTGAGTAAATCCTCTCCGCTTTCGTTGAGAAAAAGAAGAATTCACCGGAATTTCGCTCAAAAAACTCGTCGAGACTTTCATAATATGTGATGTCCAGAAATTGCCAGTAATCAAGCCCTGCGTGCTTAAGCTTCGTGTCGTCCGGCTTGAAGCCCATCGGCCCAACAAGATGCAATGCGCAGCCCGTCACGGCGCAGGTTCTCGCGATATTCCCCGTGTTCTGAGGTATCTCCGGCTCAACGAGCACAATATTTATTGACGCATTGTCAGGCATATGAATCAGCCCTCATCTTCCTCTGAAATAATATTCGGCTTTTTGTATAGAATACCATTATACTGCCTGTCATCCTTCCATTCGCCCGAGAATATAATCCCGCCGTCTTTGTCAAACTCCGTGCCGTTACCGTTACGCCTGCCGTCCTTCCACATTCCCGTATACAGCAGGCTTCCGTCGCTGTCAAAGATTGAGCCGTAGCCGCTTGCCTCATTATCCTTCCACTTGCCTATGAAAACCGTGCCGTTTTCGCTGTTGTATGAGCAGCCCACGCCCTGCTTTTTGCCATCGATTATTCTGCCGCCGTAACGCAAATTGCCTGCGGTATCGAACAGAGAAACAAAGCCGCCGGCTTCGCCCTTCTCCCAGCGTGCGATATGCAGTGCCCCGTCGGAATTCCTGAACGAAACGCCGAGCCCCTCTTTTTTGTCGTCCTTCCAGCTGCCGGCATAGCAGAGCTTGCCGTCTTTGTAATAATATGCGCCGAAGCCGTCACGCTTGCCTTCTTTATATTCTCCGTCATATGCCGTCATGCCGTTTGGCTGCTCTGTTCTGCCTCTTCCGGAAAAGCGTGCGCTTATCACCGCATTTTGAAAGCCTTCCTCATGCTGTGCCGTCTCGGCGTCTTCGCCCGTGAATTTCTCATATGCTTCCTCGGCTTCTTCAACCGCTTCAATTTCCTCGTCAATCTCTTCAAGCGACGCCTCGCTTGACAAAGTGCCGTCAGGCGTCATTTCCGCAGACAACGCCTGCATATTAGGCAACGTTTGCCCGGCCGCACGCTGTGCCGCCGCAAGAATGTAATCTTCCTCGGGTATATTCTCCAAGCCCTCGGAATTCTCTGCCGCCACAGGGAAAACCTCCCCCTTTGATACGCTTTCAATACCCTGTTCTTCATTTTCAGGCGTAATTTTTGCGTACTCCTCAAGGCTTGTGAAGCTGATGCCCTCTTCCTCCTGCGCTTCGGTGCTCACCTCACCGGACCTTACCTCCCATGCCGGCATCAAAACACTTTTGCCGTCGCCTATTTCCCTGAGGGCCGCATTCCTTGCATCTGCTTCCTCCTTAGGGCAATAGCAGAAGCTGCCGTCATTTGCTTTAACAATCACCTGCGGGTCTCCGAAGCGTGAGTTCAGCATGCTTTGTTCTGCTGTTCCGATTAAAAACTGCGCCGGATGAAGCATTTCTGAATTATATATATTACTCTTTTTATCAAAATCAAACTTCTCGATTCCGTCAAAGCTGTCTGCCGGCTTAAGAATTATCTGTGGATTTGTGAGCTCGTTCGGGTCATAATACTCTGTTTTTATCCAAAGCTGTTCTTTGTTCGTAAAAATCTTCTTTGTCACGATGTTGTTATAGCCCTTGACCACCACAACATGATTGCCCTTGACATTAAACGCCTCTTCAAGCACTATGTCTCCGCTTGCTTTCTTCCACGCAAAGGAATGCCTTGTGAGCTTGCCTTTAAGCCTTCTGTCCATGCTCTTTGAGCGGTCGGCCTCATTCATGTACACGGCCTTTCTGCCATTGCCGAAGAATTTCTCCCTGGCACAGCTCAGCTCGTCGCTCAAAACCTCTATGCTGTCTCTTCCCGTGAAGCATACGGCGTAAACCTCTCTCGTGAGCAGGCTTCGGCTCATTGCTGTGCCGTCTTTCATATTATTAATATTGTCACTCATATCAAGGCCTCCTATAAAGCGAATACTGCATACATAACATGAAGTATAGTATACCATATATAAGTTCATGTGTGAACATCTTATAATTCTCTGCCTCCCGAGATGTAAAATGTAATTTTAGTATTCTAAAAATTCATTTTTATGGCAATTTTAGATTATTTGCAAGATTTTTAGATATATTTTGCAGGATTCAAGCTTCAAAATTTCATATTTCTTGACTTTCTTCTCTTTTGACTGTATAATATCTATCAATCTGAAAAAGCGGAAGGAGAATTAATGATGGATAATAAAAGCTGGGGCTCACTTGACGAGCTCTGTAAAGAATATATCAAAAACAATTCCATTTCAAAGGAAGAATATGAAAAGCACAGGGTTAAGCGGGGTCTTCGAAATGATGACGGCACAGGCGTTATGGCAGGGCTTACGCATGTCTGCAATGTGCACGGCTATATCATCAACGACGGCGAGCGTGTCTCTGATGAGGGCAAGCTCATTTACAGGGGAATAGACATAGGTGACATCATTGACGGCTGCGACAACGAGGGCCGCTTTGCCTTCGAGGAGATTGTATGGCTGTTAATCTTCGGGCAGCTCCCGACAAAAGAGCAGTATCGCCTTGTCAGCCGCCTGCTGTTTGAGCATCGTCAATTGCCCGACACCTTCCTTGAAGACACAATAATGAAAGCCCCCTCACGTGATGTGATGAACAAGATGGCAAGCTCTGTTATGTCATTATATGCCTATGACGAGACGCCCGAGGACCAAAGCCTTGCCAATAATATCAGGCAAAGCCTGAGCCTGATTTCCAAGCTGCCCACCATTATGACAAGCGCATATCAGGTGAAGCACAGTAAATTCGACAATGAAAGCATGTTTTTTCATCAGTATAATCCGCAGCACAGCTCTGCCGAAGCGATTCTAAGCGCTCTACGCCCCGACCGGAAATTCACGCAGGAAGAATCTGATTTGCTTGACACGATGATGGTGCTTCATGCCGAGCACGGCGGCGGAAATAACTCCACCTTCACCGCAAGGGTTATAACCTCGGCAGGCTCTGACATTTACTCCTCTATCGGTGCGGCAATCGGCTCGCTCAAGGGCTTTAAGCACGGCGGAGCAAGCCACAAGGTAATTGAGATGATGGCCGAGCTTATGGCAAATGTACGGGATTGGACAGACGAAAACGAGGTTTCCGCTTATCTTGAAAAAATCCTCAAACGAGAAGCCGGCGACAAAAGCGGCCTGATATACGGAATCGGGCATGCTATATATACTCTTTCCGACCCAAGGGCGATTATCCTTAAAAGCAAGGCGAGGGGCTTAGCGGAGGGCACGGATTTTGCGCCGATGCTTGCGCTTTACGAGCTTGTGGAAAAGCTTTCGCCGTCAGCCTTCAGGCGTATGACAGGAAACGAAAAGGTTGTCTCGGCCAATGTAGATTTCTATTCCGGGCTTGTATATCAGATGCTCGGAATCCCGGAGGACTTGTTCACCCCGATGTTCGCCGTGGCAAGGATTTCCGGCTGGTGCGCACACAGGATAGAAGAGCTCACAACAGGCGGCAGAATCATGCGCCCCGCATACCGTGCGCTCAAATCCAATTCCGCATATATTCCGATTGAAGACAGGGCAGTATAAAGTGGTATTCTTCCAACAGGGCATTGGACGGACAGCGCTTTGCTGTCCGCTTTGTTTTGCAATAAAGCTGTTTAATTACAATTATCTGTTGTCCGCAGTTTTCTTGTGTGATATAATAACTTCATTACATTCACTGAATTGAGGCGGATTTTGAGATGAACGTTGGAAGAGCGCTGAAAATTACATGCGTCGGTATTGCCGGCGGAATAATTCTGCGTGTGATAAACATGCTCTATTCATTTGATTATAATACGGGCTTTTACACCGATGACGGCATGTTTGCATGGCTGATAGTTGCTTTCATTGTCGCTGTCTCCGTTCTCTGTGTCATCATGGTTATGCGTGACAAGGCTTCGTTGAGGGGCATGGAGGAAAAGAGAAGCGCGCCTGTCGGCGTGGTTGCATTGCTTTCTGCTTTTGCACTTATCGGCATCGGTGTTTTGCAGGGAAAAGAGCATCTCGATTTTATTTCATTAGGGTATGTCGGCAGGCAGTATCCCATGAGCAGTGATATTCATCTTCTGCTTTGTATAGCCATGGTTATCTTCGGCATTTTGCAGGTATGCGCCGCAATTGCTCTTTTCCGCGGGAAGAATTTCTTCCTGCACGCAAGGCTGCTGTATCTTCTTTCGACACTTTGGGCAGCGATTTATCTTCTTTTTGTTTTCGTTTACTTTACAAATTCCTCCTCTACGCCCGAAAATATTTATACGCTTCTCGGTGCGGGCGGGCTTCTTCTTTCGCTTTTCTATCTTGCAAAGCTTCTCTCCGGTGTTGGAAAGGAGCGCACAGCCAAGATTTTCTGCGTCATCGCCATTCCGACGGTGATAATCAATACCACATATTCTGTTTCAAACATCGTGCTGTCTTTCCTCGGCAATACTTATTTTCAATTCGGCGAGCTGCCAATCATCCTGCAATATGTTGTTGCCGCAGTATCGCTCTTTATTCTGGTCGAGCTTTTTACTCTCAGAAAATTCTCTGCCGCAAAACCGGGCGGTGAAGACAAGCGGCTGAAAGACACCGCTTCCGTAAAAAAGTTCAGAGATGTGTGATTGATTCAGCAAATAAAACAGTATAAATGTCCGCACAAAAATTTTTGTTATTTTTCTGTCAAACTCTTGTATTATCATTGGAAATGCATTAAAATAGTACAGGACAATATAAAATTCATTTAGGAGGCTTATTTATGTCAGTTAAAGTTGCCATCAATGGTTTTGGCCGTATCGGACGCCTTGCTTTCAGGCAGATGTTTGGTGCGGAGGGGTATGAAATCGTTGCTATAAACGACCTCACAAGCCCTAAAATGCTTGCTCATCTCTTAAAGTATGATTCTGCACAGGGTAAATATAAGTTTGCAGACAAGGTAGTTGCCGGTGATGATTCCATCACTGTTGACGGAAAGACAATCAAGATTTATGCAGAAGCAGACGCAAGCAAGCTCCCTTGGGGCAGCGTGGGCGTTGATGTTGTTCTCGAATGCACAGGCTTCTATACAAGCAAGGCTAAGTCTGAGGCTCATATCACAGCCGGCGCCAAGAAGGTGGTCATCTCTGCTCCGGCAGGAAATGACCTTCCGACAGTTGTTTTCGGCGTTAACGAAGGCATCCTCAAGGCCTCTGACACAGTTATTTCCGCTGCTTCATGCACAACAAACTGCCTTGCACCCATGGCAGACACACTTAATAAATATGCTCCTATCCAGAGCGGTATCATGACTACTGTTCATGCTTATACGGGCGACCAGATGGTTCTTGACGGTCCGCACAGAGGCGGTGACCTCAGAAGAGCAAGAGCTGCTGCCGTGAATATCGTTCCTAACTCAACAGGCGCCGCAAAGGCAATCGGTCTGGTTATCCCCGAGCTCAACGGTAAGCTCATCGGCTCTGCACAGCGTGTGCCGGTTCCGACAGGCTCAACCACTATCCTTGTCGCAGTTGTCAAGAAGGCAGGCGTAACGGCTGACGGTATCAATGCTGCAATGAAGGCTGCGGCTTCCGATTCATACGGATACACCGAAGACCCGCTTGTTTCAAGCGACATCGTCGGCGAGACACATGGCTCAATATTTGACGCAACCCAGACAATGGTTATCCCGGTTGCCGACGACCTCTTCCAGGTTCAGGTTGTTTCATGGTATGACAATGAGAACAGCTACACAAGCCAGATGGTTCGCACAATCAAGTATTTTGCGGAGCTGTAATCATTAGAATTTGCGGTTTTATTTTGCTTGAGGTTAGGGTCACGGAGCTTATTCCGTGACCCTGTTTTTTATTTATTAAATTTCGGGAAAGAGGATTTATTTTGGAATTGATAAGCGAAAGGTTGATTTTAAGACGTTTTAAGCCCGATGACTGGCAGGATTTATATGAATACCTTTCGAATCCTGAGGTTGTTAAGTTTGAGCCTTATGATATTCAGACAGAGGAAGAATGTAAAAGCACTGCCAAGGACAGGGCGGCTTCAGATGACTTTTGGGCTGTTTGCCTTAAAGAAAACGGAAAGCTCATCGGCAACATCTATTTTGCAAAACAACAGCCCGATGAATTTGAGACATATGAAATAGGCTATGTATTTAACCCTGTCTTCGGCGGAAAGGGCTATGCAACAGAGGCGGCCGCCATAACTTTGAAGCATGCATTTGAAAAGCTCGGCGCACACAGGGTTATGGCGATGTGCAACCCTGAAAACCCCGCTTCGTGGAAGCTGCTTGAAAGGCTCAAAATGAGGCGTGAGGGGCATTTCCTGAAAAATGCGTTCTTCCGCCGTGGCGCTGACGGCAACCCACTATGGTTTGACACTTATCAGTATGCAATATTAAAGGAGGAATTTCATGGAGTATAAAATCATCAATGTGCGGGATTGTCCCGAGCTGACAGACCGCGCCGCAGATTATTTTTCATCGAAGTGGCCTGTTCCCAGAGAGACTTACTACGAGAGCATAGTGGATTCGCTTACGACGGCAAACCCTCTTCCCCGCTGGTATCTCATGATGAAGAATGACGAAATCATCGGCTCTTTCGGTCTGATTCAGAATGACTTCATTGACCGCACGGATTTGTTCCCATGGATATGTGCAGTTTATATTGAAGAGAATGAGCGTGGCAAAGCACTCGGCTCAAGGCTGTTTGAGCGTGCTAAAGCTGAAGCCGGTCTTCTCGGCTTTGAGCATGTCTACCTTGTGACCGACCATGTCGGGTACTATGAGAAATACGGCTTTGAGTTCATCGGCATGGGTAATTGCGATGATGGTGGTGAGGGAAGGATATATCAAAGCGAAGCAACGGCATAAATCATGAGAACATTTGTTTGATTTTCATGTGGGCTTATGCTATACTTTATCTGAAATCTTTGATTGTTGAGGTTTAATATGGAAAAAACTGTTCTGCTTATTAAAAAAATGGATTGCCCTGCAGAAGAGCAGATGATACGGATGAAGCTTGCCGACAAAACCACTGTCAGGCAATTGGATTTTGATTTGGAAAATCGCCGGCTGACTGTATTACATTCAGGTGAGCTTGACAGCATAAAAGCAGCGGTTGATTCCCTGAATTTAGATGCGGAAATCGTTGAGACTTCTCCATACACCGAAGAGCCTTCGGGCGATAACGGAAGTGCCGATAAAAAGCTGCTGTGGACAGTGCTCATCATCAATTTCAGCGTGTTTGTCATTGAGGTGATTGCAGGGATAATCGCACATTCCATGGGGCTTGTGGCAGATTCGCTCGACGAGCTTGCCGACGCCTTTGTATATGCCTTGAGCATTTACGCCGTTACCGGCACGATGCTTTCCAAAAAGCGCATCGCCCGTGCAAGCGGCGTGCTTCAGTTTTTGCTTGCCGCATGGGGCTTTTTTGAAATTGTGAGGCGCTTTATCGGTGATGAGCCCACCCCTAATTTCACAATTATGATTGCGCTGTCTTGCGTTGCCCTTGCAGGCAATGTGACTTCTTTGTATTTCCTGCGGAAATCTAAAACACAGGAGATTCACATTAAGGCGACGCAGATTTTCACTTCAAATGATGTAATCGTCAATATAGGTGTGATTATCGCCGCTGTTTTGGTGGCGGTGACGCAGAGCAAGATTCCTGACCTCGTTGTCGGCGCAGTCGTCCTTTTAATAGTGCTGCGTGGTGCATTGAGAATTTTCAAATTATCAAAATAGAATTTATCGGAGCTGCTACATGAAAATTACTAACAGTCAGGCGAGAAGATTTCTCTTGTACAAGCAGGGGCTTTTAGGTGCGAACAGATTTATCGGCAAGGACGGCGTTTTCGAATTCATCCGTCAGGCCGGCTGCATTCAGTTTGACCCTGTCGATGTCTGCGGCAAAAGCCCTGAGCTCACACTTCAGGCACGGGTGAAAGGCTTCAAGAAGGATATGCTCTATGATTTGCTATATAAAGATAGGGTGCTTGTTGACCATTTTGACAAGCAGCTCTCCGTTTTTCCGATGGAGGACTGGATTTATTTCCATGAAAACAGAGTGAACGCCTGGAGCGAAAGAGGCGTTGAGGAAATCGACGCTGTCAAAGCTGAGATAAAGGAAATCATTGCACAGCGTGGTCCTGTTTGCTCACAGGATATCGGCTTTGATGAGAAAATCGATTGGTACTGGGCGCCGACAAAGCTATCACGTGCGGCTTTGGAGAGAATGTATCATCAGGGTGAGCTCATCGTGCATCATAAAAAGGGCACAAACAAGTATTATGATTTGATTGAGAATCACTTTTCCGTTGAGACCTTGAATGCCGGGAACCCCTTTGAAAGCCGGCATGATTATCTGAAATGGAACGTTTGCCGCCGCATCGGCTCGGTCGGGCTGCTATGGAACAAGCCCTCTGACGCCTTTCTCGGCATACGTGAAATGAAAGCGCCCGACAGAAACGCCGTGTTCGAAGAGTTATTGACTGAGGGAAGAATCACCGAAATTGAAATTGACGGCAGAGATGAGAAATTCTATCTGCAAAGCGGTGATTTACCCATGCTGCATGAGATAATCGTGGACATTCCGCTAACTGACCGATGTGAGTTCATCGCCCCGCTTGATAACCTCATGTGGGACAGAAAGCTAATCAAGGCCCTTTTCGGCTTTGATTACAAATGGGAGATTTACACGCCCGAGGTGCAGAGAAAATACGGCTATTACACTCTGCCGATTCTTTTCGGCGACAAGTTTGCCGGCAGAATTGAGCTCATTTGCCGCCGCAAGGAAAGCGTGCTTGAGGTGAAAAACCTCTGGCTTGAAGACAAGGTCAAAATGACGAAGAGGCTTTCCTCGGCAATAGATAAATCATTGAAGCGCTTTCAGAAATTCAGTGAGATGGAAAAGCTTGAAAGAAACGATATATGATAAAAGCTCTCTCCTTTCGGAGAGAGCTTTTTGATTAGTTCCTGCTTCTTATCATATTTAGATACTCATCTGTTTCCTTCTTCGTCATGATTCGTCCGTATTCTTCTGCCCGCACCGTGTATCTGTCATATTCTTCCTGGGTTATCATGCCCTCTTCCAAGTTTGCTTCCCTGCTTGCAAGAACATCTTCCCTGAACCAAAATTCATTCGCAGGGTATTCTTTGTTGAAAGATTCCATGCTCTTTTCAAAGGAGGAGAGCTTTATCACCTCTTCAGTTATACCACTTTCGTTTTCCTCAACAATGCTTATTGCCGATTTTGCATTTTTTCCTTCAATTGAATCAAAATCCTCTCGCAAATACAAATCACTATTCTTCCTTAACTCTGCATATTTTGTATTTGCTATGTTCTTATATACGCCTTGTTGCTCACCGAGAATGAAGTAATAGTCTCCTTCGGTTAATGTTCCTCCACCCATATGATGTTGGTAAATGAATAGGATATATTCTTTGTTCTCTTCTAACTTGGGCGTTGGCTCTTCAACGAAGCTGACATTTCCGAATTCTCCGCCTGCAATTCTCACAGTTACTATATCTCCGGGGGTTCCTCTCAACGCTTTACTGACCTTCACCTCAAAGTCACGATATGCTCTTACTGACACTCCCTGAGAATCTTCAACTAAAAACGGCTCAGAAATATTAATCACTTCTCCCTGTACTATAACAGGTGCCTTCGTTTTCATATCTTCAACAGAGTAATAAGGAATTGAACCATGCGAAAAGAACTCGTATTTTTTCCCTATTATGGTCAAGATAGTCAGAATTGATGCAATAATAATTATTGCAGTTATTACAATGATAATTATCCTTTTTTTACTGCTCTTTTTAACTTGCTCCATTATTCACACCTCCTAATAATTTTTTGCTTTAATTGCATTTATATCGTCTTGATATAAATATCTTCTTTCGACATTCATGAACATCTGTTGATGCATAATGGATTGAAATGATTGCAGATTTGATTCTCCTAATCCTAAGGCATGCCCTGCCTCGTGCAGAAAAACAGTCGCAGTATCGTATCTGTTAGGTTGTGCACTGTTTGCAAATGAATATTGCATATTGATAAGAATATCCGCACTTTCTATTTTTGTGCCAAGCCAAAAATCCGTCACTCGAGTTCCATACATTTGACCAACTGCACTATATTCCCCTCTTTCTTCTCTATATGTCTTGTGTTGTTTGTCATACATAGCTGCATGTGACCTGTAATTCGCTGAAGTATCATCATCATAATGTCTGCTTGATGATATGGTCATAAGGGTTTTCCCTGCAGCATTGTTCCACAAATTAAACATCTGACCCATATGCGTAATGGTTGCAGAAGTGAAATTGGCAGAAGGAATCATATTCCCTACAATAGCTATTCTACCACCTATTAGTACATATGCAGACGAACTTGTGGGCAAGGCCATCAGCAGCATGCTCACTGCCAATAAAATGCTCAAAAATTTTTTCTTCATTTTTAATGCTCCTCATCTATTTCCTGTTTTTACTACCTCTTGTTTATTTCTTGAATCTTTGCTATAATGAGGATGTCCACATAATCCCAAGTGCCGAGTTTTGCTCGGCAGGTGTCAACCGTTGGTTTTATGCGGACATTTTATATGCAATCATATACATCACCTCTTATCAAAAGTCTGTGATTTTTGCACGCTTATCACCAGACCTTAATTCTACTATTAGTATACCCCCCCCCGCTCACATTAGTCAAGCGTTTTTTGTGGATAATCTATAATTGTTTTTCGTTTTTTAATATAAAAATGGTGGAAAATGTCGAATTTTATCGAGTGATGTAACAACGATTTCAGAGGATTCAGTGGTACCCTGGAGTCTTACCGAGATATAATGTCGAATAAACGCAGAATATGAAAAGCTCTCTCCTTTCAGAGAGAGCTTTTTGATTATTTTTTAATGACTTCCAACAAAATAACGTGTATAATCGTTATATATACAGAGAGGGGGAAACAGAGATGTATGACCGGCTTATAAGCAAGATTTCCGGAGGAGATATGAATTCTCTTGAAGAGCTCTATAATGAGATGTATTCATCTGTTTTTGCTCTGAATCTCTCTATCGTCAAGGCTCCCGATACCGCTGCCGACCTCACACAGGATACCTTTTTGCAGATATATAATGCTGCGGGAAGATATAAGCGGGGCGGAAGCTCAAGGGCATGGATTTTGAGAATTGCAAGAAACCTTGCGATAGATTTCCTCAGGAAGCAAAGCCGTGAGGGCGGCGATTCCCCGCTGGAGTTTATCCCGGGCGCTGACGATTCAATATCCCAGGTTGAAAATGAGATAACTCTCTCTGTGATGATGAAATACCTCGATTCCTCCGAGCGTGAAATCCTCATGCTGAAATCACAGGGCTACACACATAAGGAGATTGCGGAAATCACCGAGCTTCCCGAGGGCACAGTGAGATGGAAGTACTCTCAGGCGATAAACGGCCTTCGCAAGGAAAGTGAATATATGGGAGGTATTTAGAATGAATGATAACTTCGAAAATTTAGACAGCTTAAAAAATGATACTGCGAAATATGAGCGCAGGAATTTCGGCGACATTAAAAAAAGGGTTCGCAATGCCAAGGGCGGCAATGTCCCGCAATTTGTCCCTGCGTCAAAGAAAAAAACCGGCGTGCTGAAGGTCCTCGGCGGAACTTTAGTTGCAGCAGCCTTGCTTGTCGTTTTGGGCATCACAACAGTGAACACCCTCAATTCTCATCAGGACGCATTGGTAAAAGAGCCTTACTATGCGGTATATGAAGCCATGAAGGAATCCACCGAGAAAAGAGCCGAGGCATATGGCGGCAACAATCTTGTCGGCGGCATTACACGTAGCTTCGGGCTTGAGGACGGCGGAATTGCCGTTGAAGAAGCCGCTCCCGCCGATGAAGCTATCACTACAGACTTCAGCTATGGCAACACCGATTTATCTGCACCTGTTTCAGAGGCGGCCTTCGGGGAGACGAATGTTCAGGTTGAGGGCATTGACGAGGCGGATATAGTTAAAAATGACGGCGAGAACCTTTATATAATCTCCAGCTACACCACCCCTGATTATGAGTATAAAACGATGCTTTCAATTGTGAGGGCAAAGGATTTAATTCTTCTGAGCCAAAAGGAATTCATCGAAAAGAAAGACGGCGTAATAATCGACATGTATGTCAAGAACGGCAGAATGGTGCTTGTGTCAAGCCTGCCTGCGAAGGAACCGGACATCTCGGCAGCGGAGGATTCCACAAGAATCTGGGTTCAAAGCAATGATACCATGGTGAAGGTTTTTGAAATCCTCAACAGCGGCGACGCAATAAGCATGGAGAGAGATTTCAGACAGGAGGGTAATTATGTCTCATCACGTCTTTCAGGCGACACAGTTTATCTTGTCACGAGCAAGCAGATAAGCCATACGGGGATAATCCCGCTTGAAAAAATCGTGACCTATGTCCCGTATGTATATGACACTCTTTCAAAGGAGCATCCGAGAGAGTATCTCCCTGTAACGGAAGACCAGATAACCATTGCAGAGGACAATGACTCTACCTTTATTACCGCATCGGCAATTTCAATGGTGGATAACACACAGGTTGTCACGGAAACTGTTTTAGGCTCATACGCCTCACATGTTTATTGTAACTCACAAAGCCTTTATGTCGCTGCAAGTAACGGCGAGGGAACGGAAATCCTCCGTTTTGTGATAGACGGCAACAATATTGAATACGCCGCCAAAGCAACAGTAGACGGCTATGTCAATAACCAATTCTCAATGGATGAGCATAACGGATACTTCCGCATCGCCACCACTGCTTGGTCAAACACCAGTCAGTCCAGCAAGCTCTATGTCCTTGACAGCGGGCTCAACAAGGTAGGCGAAAGCGAGGCTCTTGCCCCCAATGAAGATATTAAATCAGTGCGCTTCATGGGCAACATGACTTATATCGTCACGTTCAGGCAGACTGACCCTCTCTTTGCCATTGATGCAACTGACCCGTTCAATCCCGTGGTTTTGGGGCAGCTGAAAATCCCCGGCTTCTCAACTTATATGCACCCGCTTGATGAAACGACTCTCATCGGCGTAGGCTATAACGCAGACGAAGAGACAGGCTGGCAAACCGGCATGAAGTTTTCCTTGTTTGATGTGAGCGACCCGTATAATCCGCAGGAGACAAGCAAGCTGATTCTCAACGGCTCAATCTACAGCGACGCACTCTATCAGCACAAGGCTGTGACCTTCATAAAAGACAAAGGGCTTCTGATTGTCCCTTATTCCTTCTATGATGAGTTCGTCACAGTCGGCGACCAGAAAATCACCAAGGAATTTTCAAACGGGGCGATGGTTCTCAATGTAACAAAAGAGGGCGGCTTTGTTCTGAAGGGCATCGTGACCGACCCCAAGTTCGGCGAATTTGGAGATGCACACACGAATGAAAGCAGATACGTCATGCGCTCATCCTATTGGAACGATTTGCTTTACACTATTTCGAATCAGTCTGTGGTGGCAGTGAACATGAATGACTTAAGCTTCTTCGGGCAGACGGATATGTATGAAACCAGCGAATTTGAAGAGCAAAACTTCGAAACCCCGGAGCCCGAACCCACCGCAGATCCTAATGATTATTCAGATTTAGAGCCCTTCCAGGATTACGGTGAGTAATGTGGAGAAGCTTTTAGAAAGCGATTTGTATGAGCCGGTGAAGGCTTATCTTTCCTCTCTCGGCTACGATGTGAAAGCCGAGGTGCGGGGCTGTGACATCGCCGCCGTGAAGAACGATGAGCTTATCATTGTTGAGCTGAAGCGTGGCTTCACCATGGAGCTTATCTATCAGGCTTTGGAGCGGCAGCGAATTGCAGACAGTGTTTACCTTGCCGTTCCTCTGCCTAAAAGGGGCTACATGGCGCCCCGTTACCACGATATGCTTCGGCTTTGTAAAAGGCTTGAGCTTGGGCTGATTTTTGTCGGCTTCACAACGGGTGGAAAGCCGCAGATAGATGTGGCTGTGAACCCTGCCATATTCAAGGCAGTAAAGAAAGACAAGCGTGAACGTTTTGCCGTGCTGACTGAGCATAACGGACGTACCGGCAGCCTCAACACCGGCGGCGTGACAAGGCGAAAGATAATAACTGTCTACAAAGAGCAGGCATTGCAAATAGCTAAAGCTTTGCGTGACAGCGGGAACATGACCGCCGCCGAATTGAGAAGGCTTACAGGAATCGAAAAAGCCTCTGCCATACTGAACAGGAATTTCTATAAGTGGTATCAAATCGACGGTAAAAGCAGCAGAGACAACATTTATTCTGTTACAGAGGCGGGCTTGAAGGCTGTAAGTGAATATGAAGATTTGCTGTAAAGAAAGGACCTCACATAATATGAGGTCCTTTCTATTTATGAATTTAGCATCTGTACAAGCCCTTCCGCCTGTTCCCTTGTGAAGGCATTTCCTCCCATTGCTCCCATCGCCGATGTCATGGTTCTGAGCGGGATATTGCCTATCATTTCCATTAAAGCTTCCTTTGAGCCGAGAACAGAAGCTACGCCATCAATATCCATTCCCGTTGTAGCCTGTTGCATCATTTGGCCGATTATCTCCTGTCCCCTCGCATCGCTCATAATGTCGCCCAATGTGCTGTTCAAATCAAACGTCTTTTTTATTTTCAAAGTTGATTTCACTGTTACAGCTGCTTCCAGCACAATTTCTCTGCTTGATTTCCCGATAATGATTTTATACTCTCCGCTCTCTGTATGCCAGTCGCTAATCTCAGCATTATAATATGCAAACGCACGCTTGCCGAGCTTAAACTCAACCTTTTTTACTTCGCCCGGCTTCAAAGAAACCTTCTCAAATCCCTTGAGCTCTTTCTCTGCTTTGATAATGCCCCCGGCTGTAATTGCATTTCCGACATAGAGCTGTACAATTTCTTTGCCCTCTCTGCTTCCTGTGTTTTTCACTTTGCATGAAACAGTAAGTTCCTCAGTATCGTTCATCTCCCTCTTATCAAGCTGGATATCACTGTATTCAAAGTTTGTATATGAAAGCCCATGCCCAAACGGGAACATAACATCTACTTTTTTCTTATCGTAATATCTGTAGCCCACAAATATGCCCTCTCGGTATTCCACTTTGTTTCCCTCGCCCACATAATAGAGATATGAGGGGTTATCTTCCAACCGATATGGGAATGTTTCCGCAAGTTTTCCGGACGGATTCACATCGCCAAAAATAATATCATTGATGGCCATGCCTACTGCTTCTCCGCCGAGATATGCATAAAGCACTGCGCTCACACTGTCAAGCCACGGCATTTCAATTGCCCCGCCGCACTCCACAACAATTACGATGTTTTTCTGGACCCTTGCAACTTCCTCGATCAACTTCTCCTGACATGCCGGGATTCTCATGCTCGCTCTGTCAAAGCCCTCTGATTCAAGTGCATCGGGTATTCCGACAAACAGCACCGCAGCATCTGCTTCTTTCGCCGCTTCCACTGCTCCGGAAAGCAAAGTCTCATCAGTTCTATCCTCCTCAGTAATATAGCCTTGCGCATATACCACATTTATGCCGCTTGCAGCTTCGATTGAATTCGTTATTTTGTATGAATTTACATGAGAGCTGCCGCCTCCTTGGAATCTTGGCGATTCTGCGAATTTCCCGATAAATGCATATTTCTTATCCTTCGGCAATGGAAGAATACCGTTGTTTTTAAGTAACGGCATTGATTCTGTCGCCATTTTGCGTGCGAATTCGTGATCCCGCTCATAATCAAACTTCACGCCGCTTCTTTTATTCTCTTCATATTTGAACACCAATTCAAGTATTCTCTCAACAGTTAAATCAAGAACCTCTTCTTTAATCTTCCCTGATTTCACAGCTTCAAGCACAAGCTCATCATTTGCCTTTGAATCTCCCGGCATTTCCAAATCCATTCCCGCAAGAATGCCCTCGACACGGTCATTGGTCGCACCCCAGTCACTGACAACCACATCTTCAAAGCCCCATTCATCGCGAAGAATCTCTGTAAGCAGTCTGTGATTGTCTGATGCAAATGTACCGTTCACTTTGTTATATGAACACATGACTGTCCACGGCTCAGCGTCCTTCACCGCAGTTTCAAATGCAGGAAGATAGATCTCTCTGAGCGTTCTTTCATCAATTACACTGTCACTTGTCATGCGGCGATGCTCTTGGTTGTTCACCGCAAAATGCTTGATGCTTGTGCCGACATTTTTGCTTTGCACACCGCTTATGTATGCCGCCGCCAGCTCTCCTGAAAGATAAGGGTCTTCAGAGAAATACTCAAAATTCCTGCCGCAAAGAGGTGATCTCTTTATGTTCACGGCGGGTCCAAGCAAAATCCCTATATCCTCCGCTTGGCACTCCTCTCCCAATACTTCGCCTGATTTTCTAATCAATTCCCTGTCAAACGAATTTGCAACACATGAGCCCGTCGGAAAGCTTATCGCTTTTACGCTTTCGTGTATGCCAAGATGGTCTGCCGCTCCCTCCTGCTTTCTTATGCCGCACGGTCCGTCTGTCACCATCATCGGCGGAATGCTGAGCCTCTCAATGCCTTGTGTCTGCCAGAAGTTAGCTCCTGAGCACATGCTTGCCTTTTCTTCCAATGTCATTTGTGAAATCAAACTTTTTATATCCATGATACATCCTCCTTATAGTTATGGCTCAATAATAGCACTTCGATATACAGTGTTCAATACGCCAAAGTAAAATTTACATAATGTCAACATTTAAGCCCATCACATGAATTACATGTGATGGGCTCGGATTATCTCATACGACTTATTATTTCATTTGCCTTTTTATAGATATACTCCGGCTTTTCGCCGACAGAGAACTCGCCGTTCTCATAAAGAATTCTGCCATTTACCATGGTGAGCACCACATTCTCCTTGCTGCCGCTGTAAACAAGGTTTTTAATCTCATGGTTAATCGGTTGCATATTGGGGCGGTTCAAATCTATCACTGTTAAATCGGCATTCCTGCCGGCTGCAAGGCTGTTGCATTCAGGCAGCCCCATTATATCTGCGCCGATTGAGCATGCCATTTTAAGCACTTCCTCAGCGGGCAAAGCAGAGGCGTCGTCAGTTCTCAGCTTTTGCAGACCTGTCATGAGAAACATCTCCCTGAACATATCAAGGCAGTTGTTGCTTGCAGGGCCGTCTGTGCCGATTCCCACCTTTATGCCAAGCTTCAGCATGTCTGTAATGCGTGCGATTCCGCTTGCAAGCTTCGTATTGCTCCCCGGGCAGCTGACTATCGCCATATCCCTCTTCTTCATTAAAGCAAGATCATCATCTGACATATGAACACAGTGATACGCCCCTCCGCCGTAATTGAAAATGCCGAAGCTGTCTATCCATGCCGTGGGTGTCATACCTGTTCTTTCAATACACTCATTCACCTCTCGGAGGCTCTCGCTGCTGTGTGTAAAAATCGGCAGCTTCCGTCTGTTCACAAGCTCCCCGATTTTTTTCAAAAGCTCCGGCGAGCAGGTATACTCCGCATGGAAGCCAAGGCAGGCGCTTACGAGCTCATGCTTGTTGTTAATCCTATCATATTCCGCTTCCGACTCTTCCACGCTGCCGCCGAAATCATTTAGCCCGTTCACCGTTACAGTGCGGAAGCCGCTGTCAATTGACGCCTTTGCCATCTCGTCAGCCAGATACATATCCATGTTGGCTGTCATTCCCGAGGTGAGATATTCCAAAATCGCAAGGCGTGAAAGCCAATAGACATCATCACCCGCCAGCTTTGCCTCCATCGGAAATACCTGATGATGAAGCCAGTCCAGAAGAGGCAGGTCGTCAGCAAAGCTGCGCAGGAAGGTCATTCCCGAATGCGTGTGTGCATTCTTGAAGCCCGGAATAAGCAAGTTCCCGTGTAAGTCTATTTCTCTGTCAAATTTGAAATCTGCCTCTTTTGAAGTGCCTGTATATGCCACCTTGCTGTCTTTTACCCACAGCTCGTCAGTGAATGATGTGTCACTTTCAAGCGTGCAGATTTTCCCGTTATAGAAACGTATATTCATTTTTTTACCTCTTGCTCTTATCATAGATTTCGCCCAATGCTCTCGGCGCACGGTTGCTCTTGCTGAAGAACGCAAGCAGCACAAGCGTCAGGATATACGGCAGCGTCATCGCTAAATCCGTAACGCTTGAAGACATTTCAAGCACCTTAACCGCCTGATATGCCCCGCTTCGTGCAAAGCCGAAAATCAGGCAGGCAACAAAGGTAGGAACGATTTTCCAGTTGCCGAAAATCAATGCCGCAATGGCGAGATAGCCCGCCCCGAAATATACAGACGGCGAGAAATTTGTTGAAATGGAGTAAGCGAAGCACATGCCGCCGATTCCGCTGAGTGCGCCTGAAATCATAACCGCCGAAAAGCGCACCTTCGCTACGCTTATTCCCGCCGCATCAACAGCCTGCGGATTATCTCCGGCGGCCCTGAGGTGCATGCCGAAGCGTGTGCGGTAGAGAATGAACCACATCACGACAAGCAAAACCAAGATAATAACCTCAAACGGATAGAAATTCGTAAATATCCCGCCCAAAACAGGAATTTCGGAAATCACGGGTATTGTAATTCTCGGTGATACGCCCAAAAGGAATTTGTTCGAAGATTGCCCGAAAAGGCTTGTGTTGATTTGATTTGTCAGGAATCCTGTCAGCGCAACCGATAAAATGTTTATAACCACGCCGCTTATAACCTGATTCGCACGGAACTTAATGCACAGCAACGCATGGAGCATTGCGAAAACTCCGCCGCCAACTGCCGCAAAGATAAAGGCGAGATACATCGGTATGCTTGAGCCGGGCGCAAAGAAGCCCCCGCAAAGCGCCACAAAAAGCCCGCCGGTGAATGCGCCGAAGCCCATAAGCCCCTCCAGCGCAAGGTTTGTAATACCGCTTTTTTCGGAATATATGCCGCCAATGGCGATTATCAAAAGAGGAAGTGCAAACGAAAGCCCGTCAATGATAACTAAATTCATGCTTCATCTCCCCCTTTCGCTTCTTTCTTCGCTTTTCGCTTTGTCTTACTCTTCGCTTCCGAGTTTACCATATATCGAATATATGCACCGCATGCCGAGAAGAGAAGTATCATGCCTGTCACAAGAGAAGCTATCTCCTGCCGCACACCCACTGTGCTGCTCATAAATGTGCTGCCCTGGCTTAGTGCCGTGATAAGCGATGAAGAGAAGATTATGCCGATTGGGTGTGAGTTTCCGAGCAGCGAGACGGCGATTGAATCAAACCCAAGCGTCGCCAGTGTGCCGGGCTGAATCGTATTGAAATATCCAAGATAATAGGTCACGCCGGCAAGCCCCGCCAAAGCGCCCGAGACCGTCATTGAAAGCACGATGTTCTGCCCCACGCCGATGCCGGCATATCTCGCAGCCTGCCTGTTAAGCCCCACAGCCTTTATCTCATAACCCCGCTTCGTTTTTGCAAGCATGATATAAATCACTATGGCTGTAAGCACTGCGAAAATAAAGCAGAGAGGAATCCTCGTCTTCAAGCCGAACATTTCAACGTTTATAAGCGTCAGACGTGCGTCGGCACTGACTGCCCTGCTGTGACGTGAGACAGGGTCAACGAATTCTGTGTTGATGAAGAAGCTGATGACATACTGAAAAATGTAATTCAGCATTATAGACGCCACAACCTCATTGATGTTGAATTTATGCTTCAATAGCCCGATTAGGCCGCCTGCCAGCGCACCGGCAACTATTCCCACAACCACCACAAGCGGTCTGGCAAGATAAGCCGGAAGGTCGCTGTATCCGACTGTAACTGTTGCAATGAAGCCGCCGAGGAGCATCTGCCCCGAAATCCCGATATTGAAAAGCCCCGCCTTGAATGCAACTGCCACTGCCAGTGCTGCAAAGAGCATGGGCGTCATTGCGTCTAAGAATTCCATGAAATCTGTGAACATGCTTTTATACGCCGCATAATTCTCTTTCGGCAGAATTCCGCTTCCCTGCAGAAGACTCGTAAAAGCCGTAAGCGGGTTTTTGCCTATAATTAAGATGATAATTGAAATTGCAATGAGGCTGCAAAGAATTGCGAATGCGGGAATGGAAATAAACTGCCACTTTTTGTTCCCGAGAACTCTCACAAGAGGGTTTCTGCTTTTATCCATTTTTCTTCACCCCCATCATGTATTCTCCAACCTCGTTCATCGTTATGCTTCCTGCGCCGGATATTCTCAAAAGCTCGCCGTTATAAATAACTCCGATGGTGTCGGCACAGCCCATGATTTCATCAAGCTCAAGCGAAATGAGGAGAATTGCCTTGCCCTCGTCACGCTCGGCTATCATTCTCTCTCTGATTGCCGTGATTGCGCCGATGTCAAGCCCTCTTGTCGGCTGCACAAAAATCATGAAATCAGATTCCTGCGCCACCTCACGTGCGATAATTGCCTTCTGCTGGTTCCCTCCGCTCATGCTGCGCATCGGGGTTTCTCCGCCGCTTCCGCTGCGGATGTCATATTCGGCAATGAGCTTGTCGGCGTATTTATCCATCTCATCTTTATTCAGAAAGCCGTGATTGGCAAACGGCTTCTGGAAGTACTTCTTCATAGCAAGATTTTCTGTCAGGGTAAAATCCAAAATCAAGCCGACATTGTGACGGTCTTCGGGGATATATGACACACCGCGGAGATTGCGCTTTCGCACATTTGCATTGGTTATGTCCTCGCCCATCAAGGTGATTTTTCCTGCTCTTGTCTTCGCAAGCCCCGCTATGGCGTCGGCAATTTCAATCTGCCCGTTGCCGGCAACACCTGCTATGGCGAAAATCTCGCCCCGTCTTATACTGAAGCTTACGTCCTTAACCACCTTGAACTTATCGCTGTTTTCGACTGTCAGGTTCTCCACCTGCAGCACAACCTCGCCGAACTGTGCGGGCACTTTCTCTATTTCAAAGCTTATCTCCCTGCCGACCATCAGCCGTGCCATCTCCTTGGTTGACGTCTCTGCAACATTCAGCACACCGACAAGCTTCCCCTGATTCAGCACTGCGCATCTGTCTGCCACCTGCTTGATTTCTTCAAGCTTATGCGTGATGAGGATAATCGTTTTGCCGTCATCTCTGAGGCTTCTGATAATATCCAGGAGGAAGACAATCTCCTGCGGCGTGAGCATTGCCGTGGGCTCGTCAAAGATGAGGATTTCCGCCTCACGGTACAGCATTTTGAGTATCTCCACCCTTTGGCGTGCCGAAACCTTCAGGTCTTCAATCAGGCTGGTGGGCTCAACCTCCAAGCCGTAGCGCTTCGAGAGCTCTTCAATCTTCTTGTTCGTGCCCTTGATGTCCACGGCACGGATGAAACCGAGCTTTTTCTTTATCGGCTCAATACCGAGGACAATATTCTCGGTGACGGTGTAATTCTCGACAAGCTTAAAGTGCTGATGCACCATGCCGATGTCAAGCCCCGCCGCTTTTGCAGGCGAGGTGATTCTCTCTCGCTGCCCCCGGATATAGATTTCGCCCTCGTCAGGCTCATACATTCCGAACAGCATGCTCATAAGCGTGCTTTTGCCCGCCCCGTTCTCGCCGAGCAGCGCAAAAATCTCTCCCCGCCGGATTTCCAGGCTGATATTATCGTTCGCCACAACCCCGGGAAAGCTCTTTGTGATACCCCGCATTTCGATGATATTCTCCGCCATGTTTTCTACCATCCTCACCCCTCGCATTTGTATAAGAGAATTATATATCATTGAGTGGGGAAAGGCAATAAAAGAACATCTGCGTTCAAAGCCATAGGCAGGAAAATGAGGCAGGTTATTCCCTGCCTCATAAAGATTAATAGCCAATCTGGCTCAATTTTTGTGTAATTCTCGAAAGTGTTTCAAGATATTCTGATAAAGCCTGAGGGTCATTCTCCAATTCTATCTCTACCTCGTCCGCTTCAATTGACCATTCAGCTAATTTTCCTAAAGCATCCAAGTATTCTGTCATAATTGTTGCATCTGTTGGATTTTCAGTGTATTTCTCTGATAACTCTATGTAGCTGTCAACCCATGCCTCATATTCAGCTAACCATTCTCTCCATTCTACATTCGCTGGGGATTCTGTTGCAGAAGATGCTTCGGCAGGTACTGAGGTGTCTGCCTCCGATGCCTCTTCAGCAGGTTCTGTCTCCACTGATTCTTTATCTGGTTCAGTGTATGTGTAGTCTTCTTTTGCATAATAGATTGTGACACTTTTCTCCTCATTAGTCGGATTCATCACTTCATTACCATACGCTGGGTAAGTTTCATCGTTAACCTTAAAAACCTCACCTTTCTTAACCGATCTATCCCAAGCCGTATTAGGTAAAATTGAGCTTGCATCAGCTTCAATCGCAGTTACTTTGAATCCTGCATCTTCAATCACAGCTTGCGCATCAGTGTATGCAATTCCCATCACATTTGGTACAGAAGCTAATTCCTCTGTACTGCATGCAACAAGTGAAACCAATACAAGTACTGTAGATAATAAAAATTTTATTGCCTTTCTCATACTTATCTTCTCCTTTATTCTTGAATGATATATTCATTCCGATGATTATT
>QMCE01000146.1_pt1 | contig 38520 bp, 34 predicted proteins | sample 1821851 | NCBI WGS metagenome assembly QMCE01 (sample SAMN09453174, study PRJNA476694) | Termite gut metagenome, whole genome shotgun sequencing project. | isolation source: worker | host: Odontotermes sp. | place: South Africa:Pretoria | collected 2016-01-28 | reverse complement strand
GCGACGCCGAGCTCCCGCGCCGCTTCTTCGCCCGGACGGTAGTCCCCGGCGTCGTCCGCGTTTGTTCCGTCCGCGAGAACGTCGATGCCGAGCGCGCGCACGGCGGAGAGGGCCGCGCCGAACACGGCTTTTTTGCAATAATAGCAGCGCCGGGGGCTGTTTCGGGCGAATTCCGGAAGCGCCAGGGCGTCCCACGGGATGACGATGTGCCGCACGCCCAGGCGCGCCGCGAACTCCTCCGCCTCCCTGCCTTCCCATCGGGGAAAATTGACGCCCCTGACCGTCGCCGCGACAACCTGTTCCGCGCCCAGCGCGTCCACCGCCGCGTCCAGAAGGAACGCGCTGTCCACGCCTCCGGAAAAGGCGACGGCCAGAGCCCCGCGCCGGCGGAGGTTCTCCCTCAGCAGGCCGCGCTTGCCGTCCGCGCTCATGCCGTCTCGATGGGTTTGCGCGAATCTTCTTTTTTGAACGATTCGTGGTGGGCGATAAGCGTGTCGAACGCGCGTTTCAGGTTGCCCGCGTCTTCCGGCCTGAACACGGCCGCGTCCAGATCCGCCTCCCGGACGCGGCGCGTCACATCCGCCAGATAGGCTTCGTCGTCGATCAGGCGCAGGCACAGTTCGATCCATTCCTCCTTCGAATCCGCCACAAGCTCGCCCATGCCGATGCGTTCGAGAAGCGCGGAGGAGAAGCGGTTGTACTCGTGCCTGCCGCGAAGCACCGTCAGGGGGCAGCCGATGACGAGCGCGTCCACAGCCGTCGTCCCGCCGCCGAACGGATACGAATGCATGGTGAAGCGCCCCTTCTCCTGATGCCGCATGTAGTCCGGGTAGGCGTGCTGCGGATGCACGAAAAAGCGATCGCGGGGCAGGATGCGGGCATAGTCCTGCACCATCGCCATGTGGGAGCTGTTCCTGGTCGCCGAGCAGCCGGGGAAGATCGAATAGTGCACAGCCCGCTTCGCGCGCTCAAGAATGGTCTTGAGCACCTCCGCCATGGGGTGGTTGTTCTTCATGTGCATCCAGGGGATGTTCACGATGAAATGCTCCGGCTTCTCCGGAAACTCCGGCGTGTACGCCGGCCGCACAGGCTGCGCCGAAAGGCCGGGAAGCAGCACGAGGCGCTCGTCGTAATTCTCCTCCGGCCTGTCCTTCGTCTCCACTTCCGCGCCGCTGATGAAATAGTCCATTTCGCGGCACGCAGACGTCACGGGATGACCCGTTCCCATGCACTGGATGGGGGCGATGCGCATGTTGGCGAGGTAGATCGCCTCCTGGCTCATCCCCATGTCGGGGTAGTAGGCGAGCTGGAAATCGTTCCGGGCGATGGAGGAGACGTTGATCGCGTCGTTGGTCGCCTCTATCCGGACGACCCTGTCGAAAAGCGACGGATCGGCGGGCCTGATGTTGCTGTCCGCGCGGTTCAGGTCCACCAGGGTCAGCCTGTAGTGGCGGCCGAGCTCGCGCACATACGGCTCGAACGCGCGGTAGACCGCGTGCGTCCCGTTCCAGAACGAGCTGACGACAGCGATGGATTTGGGATCGGGGGCGTTCTGGATGCGCGTTTTCCCGGCGTATCCGGCGACGCTGTCCGAGAGGATGCGCTTCAGAATCCGGTCCCTCTCGTTGTCCACATAGGTGCTGCGGAAATACCCGATGATCAAATCCGAATCGTACGGCTCGAACGCCCTGTTCGCCTGTTCGAGAAAATAGCGGCAATTGTCCAGAACCACCGGATCGACATAGGCGTCCGCGCAGTTCCACACGCACGTGTACCAGAGCGAGGCGAGGGAGGGGCTGGCCCGGAAGAACTCGGCCACGTCCAGGCGCAGCCTGCTGCGGGGGGTGTAGAGGAGGAGGGCCTTTGCCATGTTGTCGCGGTGCTCAAGGACTTTTTTCAGGCATTCATCGCCGTTGCCGTGCGGCGTGGCGGCGAGGAGGTTGGTTATGCCCGCGTTCAGATAGAACAGCGTCTCGTCGCCCTGGGCGAATTCGAAGGCGGGCCTTTCGAGCGTTTTGAACCAGAGCTCGAAAAGGCGGGTGAAGAAATCCTGATCGCCGTCGAGGTACACCTGCACGTTTTCAAGCCGCATGCAGGCGATGATCGCCTTGAACCGTTCGACAAACTCGCGGTACTGCCGCCGCCGGACAAGCTTGTCCAGCGAGTCAAAGGGCATTCGTTCGCAATACGGGCCTGTTTGCGCCTGAAGCGCCTGGAGCGTTTCGTCGTAGAGAGCCATATTCCATTCGGGTCGCTTTTCCGCCCGTTTTGCGCTGTGCTTCGCCCGTCTTTCTCACGAATATTCAACCATATTCGCTTCGAAAGCCGGACTCGCCCGGCACAAAACGGACGAAAAATCGACCCAAAGCGAATTCAGCAACAGGCTCTCAAAAATCATCGTTCAACAAATCCGGGCGGAACAGGCGCGTCCGTTCGAGAGCCCTGTCCCGCCGCCACGCGTCGATCAGCGCGTGGTTGCCGCCGCGCAGAACGTCCGGAACCCGCAGGCCCCGATATTCCGCAGGCTGCGCGTAATGCGGATAATCGAGAAGGCCCGTTCCGAACGAATCCTCCTCCGCGCTTCCCGCGCACCCGAGCACGTCCGGGAGGAGGCGCATCACCGCGTCCATCACCGCCATGGCCGCGACCTCTCCTCCGGACAGGATGAAATCCCCCAGGGACACCCGCTCAGGCCGCAGAATGTCGAACACCCGTTCGTCAAACCCCTCGTAGCGCCCGCACACGAGGATCAGCCGCTCCTCCACCGCGAACTCCGCGGCCGCCCGCTGATCGAACCGCCGCCCCTCGGGCGTCAGGAACAGCAGCCTGCCGCCGCCGCGCCCCCCGCCGTCCGCCCGCACCGCCTCGACCGCGTCCACCAGCGGCTGGCAGGTCATCACCATGCCGGGGCCGCCGCCGAACGGCCTGTCGTCCACCTTCGCGTGCCTGTTCAGGCTCCAGTCGCGTATGTTGTGGAGGCGCACGACCGCCTTGCCCTTCTCCTGGGCGATCTTCGGAATGGATTCGCCGAGAAATCCGGAGAACAGGCCGGGGAACAGCGTCAGGACGTCCACGAGCATCGCGCCTACTCCACCGTCACGCTTTTGGCGAGGTTTTTCGGCTTGTCCACGTCGCAGCCGCGCGCCACGGCGATGTGATACGCCAGAAGCTGGAGCGGGATGGAGCAGCAGATCGAATTCATGATGCCCGATTCCGCCCTGACGTAAATCACGTCGTCCGCGATGTCGCGGATGCGCTTGTCCCCCAGGCTGGCGAGGGCGATCACCTTTCCCTTCCGCGCCTTTATTTCCTGAATGTTGCCGATCAGCTTCTCGTAGCGGCTGCCCTGCAGGGCGATCGCGAGGACAGGCATGTTTTCATCGACGAGGGCGATGGGGCCGTGCTTCATTTCCGCCGCGTCGTAGCCTTCGGCGTGGATGTAGCTGACTTCCTTGAGCTTGAGCGCCCCCTCCATCGCCAGAGGCCAGCCCGTCCCCCTGCCGAGGAAGAGGAAATTCGACGCGTTCTTGTATTTGGCCGCTATCCTGCGGATCGCCCCGTCTGTCGCGAGAATCCCGTTGAGGCGCGCCCCGATGCCCAGGAGATCGAGAACCCTGCGGCGCAGCTCGCCCCTGTCGATGCTGCCCCGTATCTGGCCCATCCTGAGGGCGAGGAAATACAGCCCCGCTATCATCGCGGTGAACGCCTTCGTGCTCGCGACCCCGATCTCCGGGCCGCAGTTGAGGTAAAACACCCCGTCGGCCTCGCGGGCGATGGAACTGCCGACGACGTTCACGACAGCCAGAACCTTGCAGCCCGCCTCCTTCGCGAGGCGCACGGCGTGGAGCGTGTCCATCGTCTCGCCGGACTGGGTCACGGCGATGACGAGAACCGAGGGATCGAGAATGGGATCGCGGTAGCGGAAATCGGCCGCGTATTCGGGATAGCTGGGGATTTTCGTCGTGCGCTCGATCATGTTCCGCCCCACCATGCAGGCGTGGTACGCCGTGCCCTGCGCAAGCATGACGATGCGGCTGACGCCCCGGAAGTAGTCGTCGGGGATGTTCAGCCCCTCGAAGAGGAACTCCGGGTCGGCGTCGGAGGAGGGGGGAAGGCGGAGGCGGTTGCGGAACATGTTTTCGAGAACGGTCGGCTGCTCGAAAATCTCCTTCAGCATGTAATGCGCGTAGCCGTCCTTCTGCGCCGCCTCGGGCGACCAGGCGATCTCGGTGCAGGCATAGTCGACGGAGCGGCCGCCTTTCCGGATTTCGCAGGCGCCGGACGTGATGACGGCGACCTGGTCGTCCTCAAGAAAGACGACGCGCCGCGTGTGGGGGATGATGGGCATGGCGTCGGACGCGGCCATGTTGAATCCGGGGCCGACGCCGACGGCGAGGGGGCTGCCGCGCCGCGACGCGACAAGGAGGCCGGGCTGATCCGAGGCCATGATGCAGAACGCGAACGTGCCGTCCAGCTTCGGGATCACCGCCTCGACAGCCCTGACCAGATCGCCCCGGTATTCGCGCGCTATCATGTTGGCGACGACTTCCGTGTCCGTGTCGGATCGGAAGACCACGCCTTCGGCTTCGAGATCGGCCTTGATGGGGGCGTAGTTGTCGATGATGCCGTTGTGCACCACGGCGATCCTGCCGTCGGCCGAGACGTGCGGATGGGCGTTTCTCTCGCACGGCACGCCGTGCGTCGCCCAGCGGGTGTGGCCCATGGCGGTTTCGACCTCGGCGTCCGCCCTGTCGCCGAGGAGGGCCGCCAGCTCCGACACCCGCCCGGCCGCGCGGACCACATTGAGGCCGCCCCGTCCGGGCCAGGCGACGCCCGCCGAATCGTAGCCCCGGTATTCAAGGGAGTACAATCCGTCCATGACGACCCGGATCGCCCGGGGCAGGCCCACGACAGCGACTATTCCGCACATGAGCGATCTCCTTTTTCACGCTTTCGCCTGCTTTTTCATGCGGCGTTCGGCCGCGCGGGCGATCCGGTTCATCGCGCCGGAAAGGCCCATCGCCGACTTCACGTCCTTCATCGTCGCGGCCGCAACCCGCCGCATCCGCTCGGTGCCGTCCAGAATCACCTGATCGACGAATCCCGCGTCCGCCTCGTACCTGCCGTAGCGTTCGCGCATCGGGTCGAGGAAGCTGTTGATCGCCTTCGCGAGGGCGTCCTTGATTTCGACGTCGCCGATTTTCCCCGCGCGGTAGCGCGTCTTGAAATCCTCCACCTGCGCCTTGTCCGGGTTGAAGGCGTCGTGGTACTGGAAGACGGGATTGCCCTCGACCGTGCCCGGAACGTCGGCGTGCACGCGCTTCGGATCGGTGTACATGCCCCGCACCTTTTTGTTCACCGTCTTTTCGTCGTCCGAGAGGTAGATGGTGTTGCCGAGGGATTTGGACATCTTGCCCTGTCCGTCGGTGCCGAGAAGGGTCGGCACCTCGCCTATCAGCACGTCGGGGATGGGGAACACCTCGCCGTAGAGGGAGTTGAAGCGCCTGGCGACCTCGCGGGTCACCTCGACGTGGCTTTCGTTGTCCTTCCCGACAGGCACCAGATGGGCGCGGGGAAGGAGGATGTCCGCGGCCTGGAGGACGGGGTAGCCCAGAAGGCCGAAAGGCATTTCCTCGTCCGAGAGGTTGGCGGCGCGGGCCATGTCCTTGATGCTGGGGACGCGGGTGAGGCGGTTGACGGTGATGAGCATTTCGAGAATCAGGTTGAGCTCGTACGTTTCCCGCACCGCGGACTGGAGGTAGATTGTCGTCGTGCCGGGGTCGATGCCCGCCGCGAGGTAGTCGAGGACGAGGCCCCGCGCGTTTTCGCTTATCTGCTCTATGGCTTCGCGGTTCGGCTTGGTGGTGAGCATGTGGAGATCGGCGACGATGAGGGTGGTGTCGTACCTGTGCTGCAGTTCGACCCTCGACTTGAGCGACCCCACGTAATGGCCCAGGTGCAGGCGGCCCGTGGGCCTGTCGCCGGTGAGGATGCGCTTTTGTCCGGGAGCCGCCGCCGTTGTTTCGGAGTCTGTCATGACCAGTGCCTTTCGCTTCGCCGCTGCGCGGGAGTATGGAATTCGGTTCTGTACAACTGTACGATTTGTCCGGGGAAACGCAACCTCTTCACAAATTCCCGAAAATGTGGAGAATGCCGGAAAGCCCCATGGCATTTATTGCGGATTCATGATTTTTCAAGCGCGCCGCCGGCGCGTCATGACGCGGGGTTGTCGTCTTTCACAGGAGCAGCATCATGTCCAGACCCGTAACGCTCAGCATAGGCGAAGTTCTCTGGGACGTTCTTCCCGACGGAAAGGAGCTGGGCGGATCGCCCTCCAACGTCGCGTGGGAATGCAGCCAGCTGGGCGCGGAATCCCATATCGTCTCCGCCGTCGGCGACGATCCGCTCGGCCGCGAGATTCTGGACACGCTCAGGGGGAAGGAGCTCGACGTCTCGACGATAGCCGTGCTTCCGGACTTCCCCACCAGCACGGTCGACGCCGTTCTCGACGCCGCAGGCAACGCGGCCTACACGATTCACGAAAACGTCGCGTGGGATCGGCTTCCCGTGAACACCCTGATTCTCGATCTCGCGGCGCGCGCGCGCGCCGTCAACTACGGCTCCCTCGGCCAGCGCCACCCTGTGAGCCGCGCCGCCACGCACGCGATTCTGGAGGCGGCCAACCCGCAGGCGGTCAAAATCTACGACATCAACCTGCGCCCCCCCTTTATCGACAGGGACATCCTCGACGCCGGGATGAAGCGCGCGACAGTCATCAAAATGAACCACGACGAGCTTGACGTCGTCGCCAAACTCTTCGGCTGGCCCGCCGCCCCGGAGGAGACGATGGCGGGTCTCGTCCGGGCGTATCCCAACATCGGGCACGTCGTCGTGACCAGGGCGGATCAGGGCGCGTGGTGGCGGACGCGGGAGGCGCTTCATTTCAAGGCCGCTCCCAGGCTGCTGAAGGGCTGGAAGGAACCGGACATCCTCGAAGCGGCGATGAACATCGCCTCCTACGTGTGCAGCCGGCGGGGCGGCATGCCCGTGCTGCCCGCGGAGCTGAAGGATCGGTTTCTGAGAGCCTGTTGACAAATTCGCTTTGGGTCGATTTTTCGCTGTGCCGGCGCCGGGCGAGTCCGGCTTTCGCAGCGAATATGGTTGAATATTCGTGAGAAAGACGGGCGAAGCACAGCGCCGGCACAGCGGAAAAGCGGCCCAAATGGAATTTGTCGACAGGCTCTGAAGGATTGACGATGAGCAAGATGTATACGGGGTCGGGGCGGGTGTTCCAGGAGGTCTCTGCTCTTCCCATGGACGAGGAGGGCCTGCAGGACATCAAGCGCCGGGTGAAGATACAGCCGCATTTCCTCGGGGAGCCGCTGGTCGTGGTCGCCGAGGCCGAGGATTTTCCGACGATCTGCCGCCCGGGCGACGAGACGATGGTCGCGATAGACGCGCTCGGCCGCACCTGCGCCGTCACCATCGCGATGGGCGTCGCCGACGTCGATCAGCAGGTCGCCACCCTCCAGCTCGCCGCGCACCTCGCCGCGATCAGCACGGACGAGATCGGCAGGATCGCCAGGAATTTCATCGACCGCCCGGCGAACGAGCCGCTCCGCCGCCTGTGGGAGGACATGGACGTCGAGATGTCGGACGATTCAGTGGAGATAGCCAGCCTTCTGGCCGCCGCGTTCGAGAGGGACGCCGAGGATTTCTTCGCGCTCGTCAATTCGTCGCAGAGGATCATCATCGCGGCCGAGGCGTTCAGCTCGCGCCTTGTCGGGGTGATCGAGTGGATGAACCAGCACGGGGTCAACGCGGCGGGCCTGCGGTACAGGAAGTTCGTCGTGGGCGGCCAGGACGTGTTTTTCGCCGAGCAGGTGGTGCCGCAGACCGATCCGGCTGTCGATTCCCCGTCGTCGCCGAAGGCTCAGGAGTCTGTCGAGCCGTGGCGCCTCAAGGGGAAGGCGTACCACGCCGAGAGGCTCAACCCCAGGGTGGCGGCGATCATGGACGAACTGCTCCGCGCGACGAAGGAGTCGACCTTCACGGTCAACTGGAACAACAAGTATTATTTCTGGATTCGGGGGCCCCGGCGCAATCTCCGCATCCGCACGTATTCGAGGGACAGGCTGGAGGTGGGCTTTTACAACGCGGCTCCGGCGGCTGTGGCGGAGTTCCTCGATCCGTATGACCTGAGCGGGCTTGAGGTGGTGTCGATAGGCGGCTATTCGGATTCGCCGTTTGTGGCGCTTGCGCAGGACATGCGCATAGACGATCGCTGGGTGGCGATGTTGAACGACTGGCTGTCCGGGGCGACGCCGGGAAAGACGAGGGTGGCGTCGAAGCATTCGAAGCGGGAACGCAATTAATCTTTGATACTGATGATGGATGTGGCTCTCTGTTTTCCCTGCAAGCGAAAGGAGCTTCTCATGGCCGCGAAGGCAATCGTCGTTCTGGCTGAAGGGTTTGAGGAAATCGAGGCGATCACGCCCGTGGACGTGCTGCGCCGCGCCGGGGTGGAGGTGACGCTGGCGGGCGTGGGCGGCACGGCGATCCGGGGCGCGCGCGGGCTCGCCGTCTCGGCGGACGCGGCGCTGGAGAGCGTGACCGGGCTGTTTGATCTCATCGTCCTCCCCGGCGGGATGCCCGGAGCGAAGAACATCGGCGAATCGGCCGCCGCCCGCGCGTTGACGCAAAAAATGCTTGACGGGGGAAAACTGGCCGCGTCGATCTGCGCCGCGCCTGTCTTCACGCTGGGGGCGTGGGGCATGCTGGACAACCGCTCCGCGACCTGCTATCAGGGCATGGAGGGAATGTTTCCGAAGGCGGTGAATTTTTCCTCCGAGCGGGTCGTGATGGACGGAAACATCATCACAAGCCGCGGTCCGGGGACGGCGATGGAGTTCGCTCTCGTGCTTGCCGGAAAGCTGGCGGGGCAGGAAACAGCCGTGCAGCTCGCGAAGGACATGATCGTCAAATGACGGGCGAGCGGCGGGCCGGCAAAAAATTGGCCTTGACAATCGGCCTTATTCATGAAATAACAGATGGTTGTGAAAAGCATTCCAGCATGGAAGGGGGAGAATCCGTGACCAAGAACGACCTGGTGTTGAAAATCGCCAAAGAAATGAATATGCACCAAACCGACATCAAGCGCATTGTGCAGATGACGTTTGACGGCATAGTGGAGGTGCTGGCGACCGAGGGACGTCTGGAGCTGCGCAACTTCGGCGTGTACGAGGTGAAGACGCGCAAGCCCAGAAAAGCGCGGAATCCCCGGACAGGCGAGGAGGTGATGGTGCCTTCGCGCAAGTCCGTCACCTTCAAGGGCGGGAAATTCATGACCGATCGCGTCAACGGCCTTGTCGACGCCCAGAACTCCCGGATTGAAGACGAGTTATGAGCCAAACGCACGCGCTTGTGGTCAACGGGGAGGAGCGCACGTACGCGGACGGCGCGTTTCCCGGATGCGTGGGCGATCTCGTCCGCTCCCTCGGTTTGGACGCGAAGATGGTGGTTGCCGAAGTGAACGGCGACATTATCGGCCGCGCGAACATTGCGGCGCATCCTCTCCGGCCCGGCGACAGGGTGGAACTGGTTCGCTTTGTCGGGGGCGGGTAGAGAACGGAATGCCTTTGTCCGGGCAACTGTTTGCGCAACATTTTCTGAGAGCACGCAGGGCGCCCCCAGGGGCGCCTTTTTGAGTAACAGGATTTCGCATGAATACAGGAAAACTGGTCATCGCCGGAAGGGAATTCACGTCGAGGCTGTTTGTCGGAACAGGAAAGTTTTCGAGCCCCGCCGCGATGAAGGCGTCCATCGACGCCTCCCAATCCGAAATGGTGACTGTCGCGCTCAGGCGGGTGGACATCGCGAACCCGGAGGACGACGTTCTGTCTGCGATCGACAGGACGAAGGTGCAGCTCCTCCCCAACACCTCGGGCGCGCGGGACGCGAAGGAGGCTGTCCGCGTGGCCAGGCTCGCGCGGGAGGCGTCGGGGGTGGAGTGGCTGAAGCTGGAGGTCACGCCCGATCCGTACTACCTTCTGCCCGATCCGATCGAGACGTTCAAGGCGGCGGAGATTCTGGTGAAGGAGGGCTTCATCGTCCTGCCGTACGTCAACGCCGACCCGATACTGTGCCGCCGCCTGGAGGAAATCGGCTGCGCGACGGTGATGCCGCTCGGCAGCCCCATCGGGTCGAACCAGGGCATTAAAACAAAGGCGAACCTCCGGATCATCATCGAGCAGTCGCGCGTTCCCGTGGTTGTGGACGCGGGGCTGGGGCTGCCGTCGCACGCGGCGGACGCGATGGAGATGGGGGCGGACGCGACGCTGGTGAACACGGCGCTCGCGGTGGCGGGCGATCCGGCCGCGATGGCGGTCGCGTTCCGCATGGCTGTCGAGGCGGGGAGGATGGCGTTCGAGGCCGGGCCGGGGGAGACGCGGACGAGGGCGGAGGCGTCGAGCCCGCTCACGGGATTCCTCTCGTGAAGAACGCCCGAAGCGCGCGCGCGGCGCGCCCCATGACCCTTTTCGATCTGTTCCAAAACCTGAGGCCGTATGTCCGGCCGTACCGCTGGCTCATCGCCCTCGCCCTCGTCCTCACTTTCCTCGGATCGCTCACCGCGCAGGTGAACGCCTGGGTTCTCCGCTACACGGTGGACTCCATCAACAACCTGGTCGAGCTCCATCAGGGCGTCCGGGAGGGCGCGAACATCCTCCTCACGACATCGGCCATTCTCGTCGTCAAGGAGATCGTCAACGTCCTGATCAAGTTCGGCCAGAAATACTACGGCGAAAAGCTCCGCATCTACGTCTCCCGCGATCTCGCCCAGCGGGTCATTGTGAAAATCCTCACCTACCGCATGGCCTTCTTCACCGTCTCGGAAAACCAGCCCGGACTGCTCCAGACCCGGATAGACAGGGGCGTGGAAAGCATCACCCGCCTCGTGCAGAACTTCTTCATCGAAATCCTTCCGCTTCTCGCCAACGCCGCCGTCGCCCTCGTCGTCATGTTCAATGCGAACTTCCATGTCGGCCTCGTCGGCTTCTGCTCCGTCCCCGTGTATTACTGGGTCGCGAAAAAGCAGGGGGACAGGCTGGGCGGCTCCCGCCGGAACATCCGCGCGCTCAGGGAAAGCAAGAGCCAGGGGATTCTGGGCATTCTCCAGTCCATCCCCGTCATCAAGTCGTTTCTGCGGGAAGACATCGAAGAGAACAAGCAGATGGGGCTGCAGATTGCCCTCACCTCGGCGCAGATGTCGATCCGCCGCATCAGCTTCCTCTTCGACGGGCTGAAGAATCTTATCGAGCAAATCGGCGTCGCCGCCATCATCATCCTCACCACCTACTTCGTCCTTGAGGGCCGGATGACGATCGGCGCAATCATGTTCCATGTGCTTCTGTTCAACAACGTCTCCGCCCCCATACGCCAGCTGCACGTCATGTACGATCAGATGAACGACGCCCTCGTCTATTCCGAGGGCTTCTTCGCCGTTCTCCGGGACGACGCCCAGATCGAATCCTCCGGGCCGTTCCGCTTCGAGCGGGCGCGGGGCGAATTCACCGTCAAAAACGTCACCTTCACCTATCCGGGCAATCCCCAGCCCACCCTGTACGACATCGACATGACTGTCGTCCCCGGCAAAACGACCGCCCTCGTCGGCCTCTCGGGCGCGGGGAAAAGCACGCTCATCAGCCTTCTCGACAAATTCTACCAGCCCGATTCGGGGGAGATTCTTCTCGACGGCGTCAGCCTCCGGGAATGCGACACCGCGTCGGTCAGGGCGAACATCGGCCTTGTCCTGCAGAAGAACCACATCTTCAACGGCACGATCGCGGAAAACATCCTCTACGGCGATCCGTCCGCGACGCGGGAGGCGGTCGAGGACGCGGCCCGGCGCGCCTACATCCACGATCAGATCATGGCCATGCCCCAGGGGTACGAAACGCAGGCTCTCGCCCTTTCCGGCGGGCAGCAGCAGCGGATAGCGATAGCGCGGATATTTCTCAAAAACCCGCCCGTCATCTTCCTCGACGAGCCGACTGCAAGCCTGGACGCCGTGGCGACGGAGCAGATCAAGAACAGCCTGGACGAAATCAAGAAGGACAGGACCGTCATCATCATCTCGCACAGCATTTCGCAGATCATCGACGCGGACATCATCTATGTGATGCGGTCGGGCCGCATGGTCGAGCACGGCTCCCACGGGGAGCTCTACCGCCGGCGCGGGGCGTACACGGAAATTTTCGACGCCATGGCCCGCAGCCTCAATATCGAGAAAATAGCGAAGACCGTTGGGTAGAAGCTGTTGAAATTTCCCGGAGTTGCCGATACGATGAACAACTGTATGAAGCCATGTGAGCCGTTCGCGGATATGCCTGGATCGCGATGATGAACGAACAGAATTCGACAAGGGTCTCCGGCCGTTTTTCCAGCACGGCCCTGCGCCGCCGGAACATTCCCGAAGGCACGCCCATCAACAGCATCTTCGAGGAAGCCAGCCGCGAAGCCTACCGCCACAAATGGATCGAAAGCGAAAAGGCGGGCTACGACATCGGCGACGGCGCGATTGAGGACTGGCACAGGCGCTACTGGCACCGCTTCGTCCGCGAGCGGTGGATACGGCATATCCGGGGGAACGAATTCTGGCGCGAGCTGGACAACGACGATTTCGGCATTCTGAACAGGGAGTTCGACGACTGCCGCGAACAGGCCGACGCCATTGTGAACCTGCTGGAAAAGGGCGGCGAAAACCTCGACATCGTCCAGTGGGCGATCGAATCGGGCCAGGACATGGACGCCGTCCTGCGCATTCTCGGCCGACTCGATCTCAACGCGCACAGGCTGGCGTCGAAGCTGGATTCGACCGGATCGGAATTCGTCAAGAACATCCGCGCCCGCCACCGTCCCCGCGCCCTGGTCGTGGACGACGACGAGGACGTCCGGGAGCTTCTCCGCGCCCTTCTCGAATACGAGCAGATGGAGGTGGTCGAGGCGGTCTCGGGCGAACAGGCGATGGAGATCGTCCAGTCGCGGCGCTTCGATCTGTTCATCCTCGATCTGCGGCTGCCGAAGCGGCACGGGGCCGAGATCGCGTATTACCTCCGCCGCCACGGCGTGCACCGTTTCATCGTGGCCATCGGCGCGTCGCTGGACGAATGGCACGAATGCGATCTGTACGACTGCGGATTCACCCACCTTCTCAAAAAGCCGTTCCAGCTGGAGCGCATGGCGACGATCGCCCGCGACGTGATCCAGTCAATTGGCGGGAAGTGACGGCGCATCAAGAATCGAGTACAGGGCTTTGACGTCCAGGGCCTTCCGCAGGGCGTCGGCGAGGATGTCGTATTGCGCGTCGGCGTCGACGGGGCATTCATTTCTTTTTTTTCCGAATCGTTCGCTCAGGCTGTCCTCTTCCTCGATGTCCACGTCCAGCCACGGCACGACGCCCATGACGGGAATCCCCGTCAAGTCCTCCAGCTGCCGCAGGCCGGGGCGGAGCAGATCGATGTCGCCCCGGAACTTGTTGATGACGAATCCCCGCACCCGCGCCCGCTCCTCCGCCTTCAGGAGGGAGACTGTCCCGTACAGGCTCGCGAACACGCCGCCCCTGTCGATGTCCCCCGCCAGCAGCACGGGCGCGTCCGCCATCGCGGCCATCCCCATGTTGACGATGTCGTTTTCGTTGAGGTTGATTTCCGCGGGGCTGCCCGCGCCTTCGATGACGACGATGTCGCGCGTCGCCGCGAGCAGCCCATAGGCCGCCCTGATGTCGGGGATGAATTCCGTCTTGCGCCGGAAATACTCCGCCGCCTTCATGACGCCCCGCGACACGCCGTTGACGATGACCTGGCTGGACGCTTCGCCGGTCGACTTGAGCAGGATGGGGTTCATAGCGACGATCGGCGGGGCGCCGGCCGCCTCGGCCTGGATGACCTGCGCCTTCCCCATTTCGAGGCCGTCAGGCGTGACGAACGAATTCGACGTCATGTTCTGGCTCTTGAACGGCGCGACGCTGTATCCGTCCTGCCGGAAGAGCCGGCACAGGCCGGTGACGATCAGACTTTTTCCCGCGCTGGACGCGGTTCCCTGAATCATGATTGTTTTCGCCATGCATAAACGCCTTTTTCATGCCAATACGTAAAAACGCGAGGATTTCGGGGACATGACCTCATTATGCGGCGGTTTGCATAATGAGGCTCGTGTCCCCGAATTCCGGTTCCCCGGCAAAAACGCTTGATGAAGGACTGCTTCCGCACGCACTTCCTGTCAAGAGGCCTTTCCCGAGCGTTTCTTGTCAAGGAATCGGAATTCGGGGACACGATCCCAATTATTCAAACCGCCGAATAATTGGGTCATGTCCCCGAAATCCTTGCGCTTGTTATTTGTCGCATCGCCAGAATCAACCGTTCATTGTCTTCGCGAAGCCGGACGGCGACGCGGTAGTCGCCACGCCCCAGCCCCCGGAAATTCCCGCAATCGCGGATAAGAATCCCCTCTCCGGCAAGCGCGTCGCGCAGCCCCGGACAGTCGCAATGGAAAAACAGATAATTCGCCTCGCCCGCGCAGCGGATGCCCATGCCGGCGAATTCCCCGCGCAGCCATTCCCTCTCGCGCCGCAGGGCGGCGAGCGATTCCGCCGCATACGCGGTTTCGGACAATGCCGCGCAGCCTGCCGCCTGGGCGACTGAGGACACGCTCCACGTCTGGCCCGCGCGGTACAGGGCGTCGATAAGCAGGGGGTCGGAACAGACGGCGAAGCCGAGGCGGAGCCCGGCCATCGCGTACAGCTTGGTGAAGCTGCCCAGAATCGCCAGCCCCGGATGCTCGGGCGCAAGCGGCAGAAGAGACGCCTTCTCCGGATTGTCCACAAAGGGAACAAAGCATTCGTCCACAAGCAGCAGGGTTCTGTTCCGCTCGCAGCGGCGGAGAATTTCCAGAAGCAGGTCCCTGTCGATGAGCAGCCCCGTGGGGTTGTTGGGCTGGCAGAGGCAGACAATGTCCAGATCGGGACGGAGCGCGTCCAGAAGATCGTCTCCGGGGGAAAATCCGCGTTCGCGCGCGAGCGCGTGGAACATGATTTCCGCGCCGGCGCAGCGGAGCGCGTTTTCGTATTCGGCGAATGTCGGCGCGGTCAGGAGCGCCTTCGCCGGCTTGACTGCGAGCATGAGGCGGAAGATCATGTCCGCCGCGCCGTTGCCGCAGACGATTCTCTCCGCCCCGACTCCCAGATGATCCGCAAGGGCGTTCCGGAGTTTTCTGCAGAGCGGGTCGGGATAGGCTGCGGCCCCGTCCACCGCCAAGCGGGCGGCGCGGGCGACGCCGGGCGGCAGGCCGAACGGATTCAGGTTCGCGGAAAAATCGAGGGGGCTGCGTCCGTGCGCCAGTTCGTACCCGGCGACATCGCCTCCGTGGATCAATTCCATAGCCGCCTCCCGAGGACGCAGAGCGCGAGCGCGAGCCAGGCTGTCGTCCGGAGAAGGCGGACGGCTTTGACGATGTCGCCCGGCTCCACCGCCCTCGTCCGATCGCCCAGAAGCGGTTTTTCCACTGTTTTCCCGGAATAGACGGACGCGCCCCCGAGCTGAATCCCCAGCGCGCCCGCGCAGGCGGATTCGGGATTGCCCGCGTTGGGGCTGGCGTGCCTGAGCCTGTCGCGCCGGAATATCAGCCAGGCGTTCCGCCAGTCGAGGCCGCACAGCCGCGCGGCAGGCGTCATGAGCAGGGCTGTCAGGCGGGCGGGGAGGAAATTCGCCGCGTCGTCCAGCCGCGCGGCGGCGCGGCCGAAAAAGAGATGCCTGTCGTTTCTGTACCCAATCATGCTGTCCATGGTGTTAATTGCCTTGTAGAGCATGGCGAGCGGCGCGCCGCCTATCGCAAGATAGAAAAGCGGGGCGACCACCCCGTCCGAGGCGTTTTCCGCGACAGTCTCCACAGCCGCGCGGGCGACGCCTTCCGCGTCGAGGCCGGCGGTCTCGCGCCCGACGATATGGCCGACAGCCGCGCGGGCCGCCGCGACGTCGCCCCGCGCAAGCGGTTCATGCACCTTGAGGGCGGCGTCGGCGAGAGATTTTGTCGCGAGCGTTTGCCAGCCCAGAACGCAGTGGGCCGCGAACGCGAGCAGCGGATCGATCCGGCCGAGCGCGTGCAGGAGCGCGGCGGCGCAGCCAAACGACGCGGCGCACACGGCGGCGGCGAGAACCCCGCCCGCGATCAGTTCTCCCCCGGGCGACGCGGGCGCGGCGCGCCGGAGCGTTTTTTCGAGAAACGCGATCAGCCGCCCGATACAGACGACCGGATGCGGCATCCGGCGCGGATCGCCAAGAAGGAGATCGAGAACAAACGCGATGCAGAGGACGGGCGCGGGCGTCACGTTCGTCCCCCGGCGGATCGGTATGCGGCTGCGGCTCTGACGAAATGCGCCGCCGCGTCCGGGTTGCTCCGGAAAAACAGCTGGGGAAATCCGGCGAACAGCGCGGGGGACGAATGGACGCAATGCCATCGCCGCCCGCCGGAAGCCTTTTCCGCACGGCAGTCGTTGCCGGGATTGTCGCTGTCCCAGTAATGGAACTCGTGGCCCTTGAGCCGCGTTCCCGCAGGCCCGAGAAGGCCGTCCCCGAGCGTCGTCACGTCGATATAGCCGAAGCGGAGCAGGCGATCCCCTTTCAGGCCGTTGCCCGGTACGGCGCCGCACAGGGGGCGGGCGATGCCGTCGCAGTCCTGCGCCGTGTCCTGAAGATAGAGAAAGCCGCCGCCTTCCGCCAGCGTCGGCATGCCGCCCGCGACAGCTCCGGCGACGGCGGCGCGCATCGCGCGGTTTTCGGAAAGCGTCCGGGCGTGCGCTTCGGGATAGCCGCCGCACAGGTACAGCCCGCCCGAGCCGTCCGGGAGCGCCTGATCGGAGAGGGGGCTGAAATACGCAAGTTCCGCGCCCAGGGCTTCGAGCATGTCGAGATTGTCCTGGTAGTGAAAACAGAACGCGGCGTCCCGCGCGACGGCGATGCGGCAGGCCGCGCCGGCGGGCAATGCGGGCGCTTCTCCCGCGAGGGGAGGGGCGGAACGGGCCAGGGAGACGAGCGCGTCCAGATCGATGGTCTCTGCCGCCCGCGAGGCGAGCAGGGCGATTTTCTCCGCAAAGCCTGTTCCCGGTTCGGGCGCGATGAGGCCGAGGTGGCGGCTGGGGAAGCGCGCCCCGGGCATGTCGGGGAGAAAGCCGAACACCCTGAGGCCGGTTTCCCGTTCGAGCAGGGGGGCGAGTCTGCCGTGGAGCGCGGGGGAGCACCGCGTGAGAAGGATGCCGGACAGGCGGCTTGGATCGCGGAAGCCGGCAAAGCCGTTCACCATCGCGGCGAGCGAGAGAAACGCCCCTTTCGGCCGGACGGCGAGGACGACGGGCGTTTCCGTCTCCGAAGCGACATGCCATGCGCTTGCCCGCGCCGTCTCCCCGATGCCGTCGTACAGGCCCATCGCCCCTTCCAGAACGGCGATGTCCGCCCCGGCGCTTCCGCGCCGGAGGAGGGCGCGGACTGTTTCCGGATCGGTGAAGAACAGATCGAGCGTGCGCCCGGCTGTTCCCGCCGCTTCGCTGTGGAACAGGGGATCGATGTAGTCGGGGCCGCATTTGAAGGCTGCGGGGCGGAGGCCCCTGTCCCGCAACGCGCGGAGCAGGGCGGCTGTCAGGATCGTCTTGCCCGCGCCGCTGGCGGGGGCCGCGACGAGGAGCCGGGGGAGGGGGGACGCTTCCGGTTCAGCCATGCCGCCCGCCTCCGCTGATGAGAAAGACGGGATTGAGCGCGTCGAACATGCGGGACGCGCCGCGCTCGACCGTGCGCGTGACCGCAATCTGGGTTGCGTCGATTCCGTCCACGCCGCATTCGCGCAGGGCGTCCAGCGCGCGCGACAGCGTCTCGACAGTCACCGCGCTCGCGACAATGCGCACTGCGGGATTTTTCCGGATGAGGGCGGCGACGATCTCCCGGATGCGCCCCCCGCTCCCGCCGATGAACGCCGCGTCCGGAGCAGGCAGTCTGTCCAGCGCGTCGGGAGCGGTTCCCCGCACAAGCGTCATGTTGAACGCGCCGAACGCCTCCCGGTTGCGCCGCGCCAGATCGCAGGCTTCGTCGTCCCGCTCCACAGCGAACACGCGGCCGCGCCGGGCGGCGAGGGCCATTTCCACCGCCACGGAACCGGTGCCCGCGCCGATGTCATAAAGGACGGCGCTCTCCTCCGGAGCGATGAGGGAGAGGGCGACGGCGCGCGCCTCCCGTTTGGTCATGGGGGTTTTGCCCCGGATGAAGCAGGCGTCTTCGATGCCGCCGCATCGCGCCGCGCGGGCGAATGTCCGGCGGTTTTCGACAAGCGCGACGGCAAGGGGGGCGAACGCGCGGCCGGCCAGTTCGCCCGCTTTTCCCGAGATGATGTTTTCTTCGGGGGAGGAAAGGTTTTCGCCCACAGTCACAAGCGCGTCGTCCAGCCCGGCCGCGCACAATTCGTTCACAATGTCAGCCGCGCCGATCGCCCCGCCGGTGAGGAAAAAGACTTCGGGATGGTTGAGCGTTTCGGCCAAAATGTCGCAGGACACGCCGTGCGCGCTCACCAGACGGAAGTTCTGCCACGGACGGCGCAGCCGCGCGGCCAGATGCTGCGGCGAGGAAATGCCGCACAGCAGCTCCACATCGTGACGCCTGTCCAGCAGATCGAGAAGCCGCCGCGCGCCGCTGTGGAAGCCGACGTCGCCGGAGAGGAGGACGGCTGCGCGGCTCCATTCCGGATGATCGCCGATGCGCCGCGCGATGTTTTCCGGAAGGGCTTCGATGATTTTCTTTGCCGAAACGCGGCAGACCCCGTCGAGGGCGTTCACAAGACGCTCCGCGCCCAGAACAGCGTCCGCCTGTTCCAGAGCGGCCCGCGCTTCGAGCGTCATGCCTTCGGAGCCGCCCATGCCGGCGCCCACAAGGGAAATCTTCATTTCTTCTCGGCCTCCAGGCGGGAAAGCGCGTCCGCGAACACCTCCTCAAGATTTTTGCCCGGTTCTTCGGCCGGCCGGCGGATGACGATGACGCGCGCGCCGACCTCTTCCGCGGCCCGGATTTTTTCCGGGAAGCCGCCCGCCGCGCCGCCGTCCTTCGTCACCAGGACGGCGATGCCGAACTGGCGCATCAGGGCCGCGTTCAATTCCCTGCTGAACGGGCCCTGCATGGCGATGACGCGGCTCAGGGCGAAGCCGAGGCGTTCGCACTCCCCGATCGCCTCCCGCGTGGGGAGAACGCGCGGAAACAGGCGCGCGGCGAATTCAGGGACGGCGGTGAAGGCGGAGAGTTCCTTCGCGCCTGTGGCGAGGAGGACATTGCCTGTCGTTCCGGCCAGCAGGCGGGCCGCTTCGGCGGCGGACGGAACAGAGAAGAAATCGCCGTCCTCCCCTTTTTCCCGCGCGAGGCGGAGAAGCGGGACGCCTGTCGTCTCCGCCGCGGCTTCGATGTTTTTCGTCGCGAGATCGGCATAGGGATGGGTCGCGTCGATGATGAGGCCGCAGCCTTCCTCCCCGGCCAGCCGCGCGATTGAGAGGGCATCCATGCGGCCTGTCAGGATGCGCACCCGGTCCGGCTGTTCCGGGATGCCGCGCAGCAGATCGCGCCCGTATTCCGTGGCGACGCTGACGGTCAGGGACAGGGGCAGGGATTCGGGCAGGCGGGCAAGGCGTTCGGCCAGAATCCTTCCGTCGCCGGTTCCCGCGAAGAGGAGTATCCTCATTGTTCAAGCCCCGCGTAGCCGCGCGGCGTCACCATCTTCCCGTTGACTGTCCGGGTCTCGTCCGAACCGACGAACAGGGTGGCGAACATGTCGGCCCGCCAGTCCCGCAACTCCCCCAGCGTGAGGATGCCCGACGCCTGGCCGTCCCGGCCGACGTTCCGCGTCCAGCCGCAGACGGTGTCGGGCCCGCGGTGTTCGAGAAGAATGTCGCACGCCCGCGCGAGGGTGTCCCGCCGCCGCCTGCTCGCCGGATTGTAGAGGCAGATGATGAAGCCGGCCGCCGCCGCGCCGCGCAGGCGGCCGGCGATGCGCTCCCACGGCGTCAGCAAATCGCTCAGCGACACCACCGCGAAGTCATGCATCAGCGGCGCTCCCAGAACAGCCGCCCCCGCCATGGCGGCAGACACGCCCGGCACAACGTCTATCTCCACCGGCGGGTATTCGATCGAGAGCTGGTAGATCAGGCCGGCCATGCCGTACACGCCCGGATCGCCGCCGCAGATCATGGCGACGGTTTTCCCGGACGCGGCTGCTTCGAGAGCCCTGCGGCAGCGTTCGACCTCGCGCTTCATGCCTGTCGCGATGACGGGCTTGCCGGGGAACAGGGGACGGACAAGCTCCACATACCTGTCGTACCCGCACAGGATGTCCGCCCCGGCGAGAGCGTCCAGACAGCGGCCTGTCATGTCCTGCCTGTCTCCGGGGCCGATCCCCGCCACAACCACCCTGCCCATGCCTATATCTCCCCGTCGCGCGCGAAATCAATCGAGACAGCCTTCGCCGCAGCCGCCATGACGACGCCGCCATCGGCCGATCCGCCGACGCACAGCGTTCCGCCTCCGGTTCCCGCGACAGCCGCGCGTTCAGCCACGCTGCCGACTCCGGCGACAGCCTGCACGAACGGCGAGGAGGAAAAATCGCCCGGCACGGCGTTCAGCCGTTCAGCCGAAAACGTCTCCAGCGCCCAGCCGTGTTCGCGGCAGAATTCCAGCAGGCCGGGTTCGCCGCGTTTCAGATCGATGCTGCAGACTCCGCAGACAGCCAGCGGGGAAAGGCCGGATTCGCGGCTGAAACGCGCCCAGGCCGTTTCGAGCCGCGCAAACGGCGTTCCCCGCCTGCACCCAACGCCCAGAACGACGGCGGGCGGGACGATCCAGAGCGCGTCGCCGCCGGCTGGCCGGAAAACGCCGATGACAATGCCCGGCGCGGCGTCTCCGGCGGCCAGCCCGCCGGGGAAGTTCCCGATCACGGGAAAATCGCAGCGGCACGCCACTTCCCGCCCTTCGAGCAGCGCGGACGAAACCGTCTTGATCGCGCCGGGGTTGGCTATGGCGTAGCCGGCCTGCGCCGCCCATTCGTCAATCGCGAAGACGCTGTTCCTGTCCGTCGCCGTCGTCATGACAGCCTCTGCGCCCAGCAGGGAGGCTATGCGCCGCGCAAGCGCGTTCGCGCCGCCAAGGTGCCCGGAGAGGATGGGAACCGCATAGCGCCCCGCGTCGTCCACGACGACGACGGCCGGGTCGCTCGCCTTGGAGACAAGATGCGGCGCGATGGCCCTGACGGCGATGCCGGCCGCGCCGATGAAGACGAGTGCGTTTCCCGTCCGGAAATGCTCCGCCGTCCAGTCCCCCGCGCGCCGCGCCGCGCCGCAGCGCGTCAGACCGACAGTAACGTCATCCCCGCCCCGCGCGGAGAATTCGCCGCGCAGGCGTTCGCCCAGTTCCTCGCCGCGCCTGGTGAAGCAGACCATCTCAATCGCACAGGTTTTCCGCATCGCGGCCTTTCCGGTATCCTGTGGTGAAATCGGGATCATACAGTCTGGAACGTTCGTACCTGTCCCCCAGAAAGTCCCCGACAAGGATCAGGGCTGTTTTTGCAATCCTGTTTTCCGCCGCCGTCTTCGCGAGCGTTCCGACTGTGCAGCGGAAAATCTTTTCATCCGGCCAGCTCGCCCTGTACACGATGGCAGCCGGGGTGTCGTCCCGATAGGCTCCGGCCAGCAGTTTTTCCCGCAGTCCGTCGATCAGCCCCGCGCTCAGGAAGACAGCCATGCTTGCGCCGTGCGCGGCGAGGGCTGCCATGTCCTCCCTGTCGGGAACAGGCGTCCGTCCCGCCATGCGGGTGATGACGAGGGACTGGCTGACAGACGGCAGGGTGTATTCCGCTTGGAGAGCCGCAGCCGCCGCGCTGAAGGACGACACGCCGGGGACGACGGCGTACTCCGCGCCCTGCGCCGCCAGCGCGTCCATCTGCTCCCGGATCGCCCCGTACAGGCTTGGATCGCCGGTGTGGAGGCGGACCGTCGTCAGGCCGTTTTTCTCCGCCGAGAGCATGGCGTCCAGAACCGTCTCAAGGGTCATGGCTGAACTGTCCAGCAGGATCGCGTCCGGTTTGGCGGCTGCGAGAAGGTCCGGATTGATCAGGCTGCCTGTGTAGATCACCACGTCAGCCCTGCGCAAAAGCCTGTCCCCGCGCACCGTGATGAGATCGACCGCGCCGCTCCCGGCTCCGACAAACCAGATCACGCCTGTTCTCCGCAGCCTGCGCCCCTGTCGATGACGATGGTGAAGTATTCTTCCGGAATGTCGATATTCTCCAGGCCGGAATGGATGCGCTGGTTCGCCATGCCGCAATTCTGCGCCAGCATGGCATGGCCGAGGCGGCCCCGCCGCTTCAAGTCCGCCAGAAGCTTTTTGAGATGGCGTCCGGATTTCATCCAGATTTTTGTTTCCCTTTCTCCGTCCGCGCCGATGTCCGCCCCTTCTCCGGCTCCGTTCGGGATGATGCGCACAGGCGTCCCCATGCCTGTCAGGCTGACGCCCAGCTCGGCAGCCGCCGCGCAGAAGCTGGGCACGCCGGGGATCATCCGCACCGCGTATCCTCCGGGCTTGAGAATATCCCATACATAATGAAACGAGGCGTACAGGGAAATATCGCCAAGATTCAGCAACGCGACATCCCGCCCGGCGTCGAGTTCCTCCCGGACGGCTTCGGCCGCGCGCCGGTGGGCCTGTTCCCTCTCCTCCCTGTCGTGGCTCATGGCGAAGTCCAGGGGAAGGATGGTCTTGCCGTCGAGATCGACCGCGCCGCGAACAATATCCAGCGCCGCCATGCCGCCCCGAGTCCGCGGGGAGGCGATCACGGGGCATGCCCTGATGACGGAGACCGCCCTGAGGGTGAGGAGGCCGGGATCGCCCGGCCCGACGCCGACGCCGTACAGCTTACCCCTGTTCATTCGCGGAATTCCATTTCGTCAATATCGCTTCGGCGCGTTCGCTTGTCCACGCGAGGCCGGAATGGTTGCTGAAAAGAATCGCCCCGACGGGAAACGCCCCTCCGCAACGCTGTTCAAGATACCGGTCGATGCGCCGGAGCATGCTGCGCATCGCCGCGTCGAGAATGCCGTTCGCCGCGAGCATGTCCAGCCCCGAATCGACCGTGGCTGCGCCGAGAATGTCCCGGAGCAGCGCGGCGTCCGCCCCGGCGAGGCCGGCGTGGAGCGCAAGGAGCTCCATGCGGCAATCAGCCACGCGCGAATGGGTGTTCATCACGCCGCCTGAGAGCTTGACGATCTTGCCCGCGTGTCCGGCGACGATGACGCTGTCGAAGGCGAGCCTGGCCGCCGTGTCGATGGCGTCGCCGATGTGATTGGCGCATTTGACATGCGGCCGCTCCGCCAGCTCCGGCCTCGACAGGATGAAGGCTTCGCCGTAATTTCCCGGCGTGAGCAGCAGATCGGCTGCGCCTTCCGCCCGGAGCATTTTCATTTCCGCGCCGACAGCGTCCGCCACGGCCTGATCGCTCATCGGTTCGACAATGCCGCTTGTGCCGATGATGGATATGCCGCCGACGATTCCCAGTCGGGGATTGAACGTGTTCCCGGCGATTCTTTCCCCGTCCGGAACGCTGATCGTCACCTGCATGCCGCCGGCGTAGCCGAATTCGCCGCAGACGTCCAGCACCGCGTCCCGGATCATCATGCGGGGAACCCTGTTTATCGCCGCCGCGCCGACGGGTTGATCCAGGCCGGCCCGCGTGATTCTCCCGACGCCGGCTCCGCCGTCGATGACGACGCCGGGAAGAGCCTGTTTCGCCGCTGTCGCGTACACGAGGACGCCGTCGGTGCAGTCCGGATCGTCGCCCGCGTCCTTCCGGACGGCGCAGCTGGCCGAGTCGGGGGCGATGTTCGCGTCGATCAGGGGCGCGTCGACGCGGATGCCCCTCGGCGTGACGAGGGACGAGCCTGTTTCCACGCAGCCGCCGAGAAGCATCCGCGCCGCCGCCCGCGCCGCGAGCGCGGCGCATGTCCCTGTGGTAAAGCCCAGGCGCAGCTTTTTGCCGCCCCTGTCGACGTATTGTTCCGGCGTCACGCGGCTGCCTCGCGAAAAACAAGACAGTATACCGTATCGGATGCCCCGTCAAGAGAGGCTTGCCCCGCATTGACAACCCCGCCCCCGGGAAGTACCCTTGCAATCGGATGCGCACGCCTCAAGCCGGGATGTTCCCGGCCTGTTTCGCGTATGGAGCGTCGGATGCGGCTGGCGATGGTCGGGCTGGATTTTCAAACTGCGGCGGTGGAGACGCGGGAAGCGTTTTCCCCCGCCCGATGCGATCAGGCCGAGGTCCTGCGCCGGGCGCTCGGGAGCGGGGCGTCCGGCTGCGCCCTGCTCTCCACATGCAACCGCGCGGAACTGTATCTGTCGCATCCGGACGGGGAAGAGGCCCCGGACGGCGAGGCCCTGTTCCGGCGGGCGATCGGCCGGGAGGGGGATGCGCGCCGCGCGCGCTTTGTGGAACGCCGGGGGCGGGACGCGCTTGTCCACCTGATGCGCGTGGCGGGAGGGATGCGCTCCAGCGTCCCCGGAGACGACCAGATCATCACCCAGGTGCGGTCGGCGATCGAAACCGCGCGGGAGGCGGGAACAGCCGACGCCATGCTTGAGGCTGTCTTCAGGGCAGCCGTGACGGCGGGCAAAAAAATCAAGACCCGCGTCAGCTTCGCCCGCGAAGGCGGATCGGTCGCGGACGAGGCTGTCCGGGCGATAACCGGCTTTTTCGCTTCTTCCCGCGGAACGCGGGCGCTGGTCGTCGGCAACGGCGTCATCGGCAGACTGACCGCGTCCGGGCTGGCCGCTGCGGGCTTTGCCGTTTCCGTGACGCTGAGCCGCCGCGAGGGCGGCCCGGACGCGCCGGACGGCTGCTCCGGACTCGGGTACGACGACCGGTACCGGGCCATGGCGGAGTGCGATGTCGTGGTCGGCGCGACGGCAAGCCCCGGCCATGCCGTGTCCGCATCCGAAGTCGCCCGGCTGCCCCGCCGGCCGGGGCTGTTTGTCGATCTGGCTGTTCCCCGCGACATCGATCCCGCTGTCGGCGATCTGCCCGGCGTCACGCTGTGGAATGTGGACGATCTGCGCGTCGCTTCCGTCGAAGGGCTGGAGGAGCAGTTCGCCCTGGCGGAGGACATCATCGCCGGGGAGGCGGAGCGGTTTGAAATCTGGCGGACAAACCGCAGCCACCGCGCGCGCCGCATGGACAGGGCGCCGTCCGATTTTCCCCTGTTCATCAATCTGCGGGGCGCGGTCGTGCTCATTGCCGGAGGGGGGCGTGTGGCGGCGCGCCGCGCCGGCGCCCTTCTGGGATTCGGCGCTTCGGTGCGGGTGGCCGCTCCGGAGCTGTCGCCCGAACTGGAAAAGCTCCTCGGCCGCGACGGCCTCGAATGGCTGCGGACAGAATACCGCTCCGAACTGCTTGGCGGCGTGACGCTGGCGATTGCCGCGACAGACAGCCGAGAGGTCAACCGCCGCGTCGGGCTTGACGCGCGGGAGCGGGGGATTCTTGTGAGCGTCGCCGACAGGCGCGAGGAGTGCAGCTTTTACTTTCCCGCAATTGTCAAGAGCGGCGTTCTGACGGCCGGGATCGTCTCGGGGAACGGCGATCACGCTCTTGTCAAAAAAGCGGCGGCGATGCTCCGCCGGGAAATGGAATTGCTCGGGGACGGCGGATCATGACGACGATCCGGGTGGGAACCAGAGACAGCCGCCTGGCTGTCGCCCAGGCCGGGCTGGCTGTCGCGGCCATGGCGGCGCGGCTGCCGGACGCGGCGTTTACGCTGGTTCCCATGAAGACGGAGGGGGACCGCATTCTCGATCGTTCGCTCGACGCTATCGGGGGAAAGGGGCTGTTCGTCAGGGAGCTGGAACAGGCGCTCATGGCCGGCGTGGTCGATGTGTGCGTGCATTCGTACAAGGACCTTCCCGTGCCGGGCAATCCGGAGCTGCCTGTTCTGGCCGTTCTTCCGCGCGGCGATCCGGGGGACGCGCTGATCCTGCCGGAGGGGCGAGACAGCATCGATATGCGTAAACCGCTCGGCACGTCCAGCCTGCGCCGCAGGCATCAACTGGCCGCGCTCTATCCGGATTGGGAGTGCCGCCCTGTGCGGGGCAATGTCCAGACCAGGCTGCGGAAGCTCGATTCCGGGGAGTTCGGCGGCCTGGTTCTGGCGGCGGCCGGCATGGAGCGGCTGGGACTGCGGGATCGGGTGAACCGGGTTTTCTCCGCCGACGAAATGCTTCCCTCGGCCTGCCAGGGCATTCTCGCGGTGCAGGGGAGGCGCGGCTGCGGCTCTCCGTGGCTGGACGCTGTGCATTGTCCCGATGCGTGGGACGCGTCTGTCGCAGAGAGGGCGTTTGTCATGGCGTTGGGCGCTTCCTGCGCGTCTCCCGTCGCGGCGTACGCCGAGGTCTCGGGGGAGACGCTTTCGCTGCGCGGCCTCTCTGTGGACGAACGCGGCCGCGTCCGGCGCGGCGCGATTGCGGGCGGGCGGCGGGACGCTGAGCGTTTGGGCCGGGAACTGGCCTTGTCTTTGCAAAAAGAGGGGTGATGCATGGCTGGACGCGGTTTCGTCACGCTTGTGGGCGCGGGGCCGGGCGATCCCGGCCTGTTGACGCTTGCGGGCCGCGAGGCGCTGGAAGCCGCCGACGTGGTGTGTTTCGATCGACTTGTGGGCGAAAGCGTCCTCGCCATGATCCCGCGCTCGGCGGAGCGCATCGACGTCGGCAAGCGCAGGGGGACGCATCCCGTGCCGCAGGGGGACATCAACAGCCTCCTTCTCGAACACGCCCGCAGGGGCCGCCGGGTCGTGCGCCTCAAGGGAGGCGATCCGTATCTCTTCGGGCGCGGGGCCGAGGAGGTCGAGGAATTGATCCGGAACGGCATTCCGTTCAGGGTGATTCCGGGCGTCGCCTCCGCCCTGGCCGCGCCGGCGTATGCGGGGATTCCGGTCACGCACCGCGACTTCTCCTCGTCCCTCCACATCATAACCGGCCACGGAAAGGCGGGGGGCGCGCCGGAGATTCCCTATCCCGAGCTTGTGCGCCTGGGCGGAACCCTTGTCTTTCTCATGGGCCTCGACACGCTTCCGGAACTCTGTCGCGGACTGCTCCGGGCCGGCATGCCGGCCTCCACGCCCGCCGCGCTGGTGGAGAACGGCACGAGAAACAACCAGCGCCGCCTTGTCGCGGCTGTCGGGGACATTGCCGCGCGGGCGGAGGAGGAGGCGATCGCCCCGCCCGCCGTGCTTGTCGTCGGGGCTGTGTGCGGGCTGGCCGAACGGTACGACCGGGCAGCCGGTCTGCCCCTGCGAGGCAGGAGGATGCTGGCTGCCGGTTCGCGGACGACTGCCGGGCGGCTGGCGGGGAGGCTGCGCGAATACGGCTGCTCTGTCGATGAATATGCCGCCCTGTCGATGGAGCCGATCGAACAGCCCCCGGCATTCTGGGACGAGCTGGGCGGTTTCGCGTGGATCGTCTTCACCAGCCCGTTCGGCGTCGAAACGTTTTTCTCGCAGCTGAAGGCGCGCCGCCTGGACGCGCGGGCCGTGGCGGGGGCGCGTTTCGCCGTTGTGGGCGGGCGGACGGCCGGGGTTCTGGAGGGCTTCGGCGTCATCGCGGATTTCGTGCCTGGAACATACTGTTCCGGCGCGCTGGGGGAGGGGCTTGCCGGCGTCGTCCGGGAAGGGGAGACGGCGCTCCTGTTCCGCGCGAAGGACGCTTCCGGCGAATTGCCTGATCGGTTGCGCGAACGCGCAATCGCCTGCCGCGACGTCGCCGCGTATGCGGCGCGGCCCAATCAGCTGGACGAATGTTTCGCAGACAGCGTCCGCAGGGGCGCGTACGACGCCGTGACGTTCACAAGCGCGTCGTCCGTCGATGCGTTTTCCGCATCCCTTTCGGCGGATGAACTGCGGCGGACGCGGGCGTTCTGCATCGGCGGCATGACAGCCGGAGCGGCTGAGCGGCGCGGGATGCGGGTTGCGACAAGCCCGGTCGCAGACATCGACGGGCTGGCCGCGTTCATCGCGGAGACAATGGGAGAGCATGCGCATGAATAATGCTGTTCGCAGGCCCAGGAGGTTGCGGCAAACGCCCGGCATACGCGGGCTGGTCAGGGAAACGCGGCTTTCGCCCGATTCGCTGGTGCTGCCGCTTTTCGTGCGCGAGGGCTCGGGCGTGCGCGAGCCGATACAGAGCATGCCGGGGCAAATCCGCTACAGCCCCGACACGCTGGGGGAGGGCGTCGCCGGGGCGGTTGCGGCGGGGGTGAAGAGTTTTCTCCTCTTCGGCATTCCCGAAGACGGAAGGAAGGACGCGATCGGCAGCGCGGCATGGGCCGAAGACGGCGTGGTGCAGACAGCCGTGAAGACCATCCGCCCGGACTTTCCCGATGCCGTGATCGTCACCGACGTCTGCCTCTGCGAATACACCAGCCACGGCCATTGCGGCGTCGTCGAGGACGGCTCCGCGGGCCGTGCGGGCCATAAGGGCCATGTGCACAACGACAGGACTCTGGAGCTTCTGGCCCGGACAGCCGTCTCCCACATCCGCGCCGGAGCCGATATGGTCGCGCCTTCGGACATGATGGACGGCCGCGTCGCGGCAATCCGCGCCGCCCTCGACGCGGAGGGCTTCACCGACGCCGCCATAATGAGCTACGCGGTCAAATACGCGTCCTTTTTCTACGGCCCGTTCCGCGAGGCCGCCGGTTCCGCCCCCGGCTTCGGCGACAGGCGCGGCTACCAGATGGACTGGCACAACCGGCGCGAGGCGGCGAAGGAGGCGGCTCTCGATCTGGAGGAGGGCGCGGACATCCTTATCGTCAAGCCGGCGCTTTCGTGCCTGGACATCGTGTCGGACGTCAAGGCCATGAGCGACTGCCCTGTCGCGGCCTACAGCGTGAGCGGCGAATACGCCATGATCAGGGCCGCAGCCGCGCAGGGCCTTGTCGACGAATACGGCGTCATGTGCGAAAGCGCCGCCGGGGCGTTCCGCGCCGGGGCGGACATTCTCCTGACCTACTTCGCCGGGGAACTGGCCGAGGCGATGCGCAAAGGCGACATAGGATGAACACGAAGCGCTCCCATGAACTGTTCGCGCGCGCGCTGGCGCGCATTCCGGGCGGCGTCAACAGCCCTGTCCGGGCATTCGGATCGGTTGGCATGGAGCCGCGTTTCATCCGCTCCGCATGCGGCGCGACGCTGACGGACGCGGACGGCAACGCATATATCGATTATGTCGGCTCCTGGGGGCCGATGATCCTGGGCCATGCCGATCCCGACGTCGTGGAGGCTGTGAGCAGGGCGGCGCGGGACGGACTCTCCTTCGGCGCGCCGTGCGAGGCCGAGGCGGCGATCGCGGAAACCATCGCCCGCCTGACCGGGATCGACATGGTGCGCATGGTCAATTCGGGAACCGAAGCTGTGATGTCCGCGCTCCGCGTGGCGCGGGGATTCACCGGCCGCGACACAATCATCAAATTCGCCGGCTGCTATCACGGCCACGCAGACTCCATGCTGGTCAAGGCCGGCTCCGGCGCGCTCACAGGCGGCGTTCCCGACAGCGCGGGCGTGAGCGCGGCTGTCGCGGCCGACACGTTGACGGCTGTCTACAACGATCTGGAGACTGTCGAAGCGTTGCTGCTGCGGCATCCTGACAGCGTCGCAGCCGTCATCGTCGAGCCTGTCGCGGCCAATATGGGCGTGGTGCCGCCCGCGGACGGCTTTCTTTCCGGCCTGCGGACGCTGTGCGACAGGTTTGGCGCGCTGTTGATCATGGACGAGGTGATCACCGGATTCCGCCTTGGCCTGGGCGGCGCGCAGGCGTGTTTCCGTGTCAGGGCCGACCTCGCGACATACGGCAAGATCATCGGCGGCGGCATGCCGGTGGGCGCGTACGGCGGGCGCAGGGATATTATGGAAAAAGTGGCTCCGTCCGGGCCTGTGTACCAGGCGGGGACGCTGTCGGGCAATCCGGTGGCGATGGCGGCCGGGCTGACGCAGCTCCGCAAGCTGGAACAGGCGCGGGATGCTGTTTTTCCCCGGCTGGAGGCCATGACGGCGAAACTGGCCGGCGGGCTGGCGCGGGCTGCGGACCAGGCGGGCAGGGCGGCGGCGGTGAACCGGATCGGATCGCTGTGCTGCATGTTCTTTCACGAAGGCCCGGTCGGGAACTATGACGACGCGAAGCGTTCCGACGTGGACGCGTATGCCCGGTATTTCGCCCATATGCTGGAGCGGGGCATCTATCTTGCGCCGTCGCAATTCGAGGCGATGTTTGTGAGCGCGGCCCATACGGATGACATGATCGATCAAACCGTCGCCGCAGCCGGGGCGTTTTTTGATCCTGAGTCCGGGATGTGAGGAAAAAAACAGCGGAAAAAAGAAAAAGCCGGGTAAACATTTCCGGGACGGGCAACTATCCTGTAGAGGCGGCATCGGGCAGCGCGTGAATCAGCCGAATATGTACTGGGGTCATGCACAAGACAGACACTGACGATCTTGAACATATAGCCAGGGTGTTGGCCGGTGAAACAGAACTGTACGAACGGCTGATCGACAAACACGGCGGGGCTATTGCCAGGCAGATGCGGAACTTTTCCCCGATACCCTCGGTCATCGAGGAGTTGACGCACGATGTTTTTGTCGAAGCCTATATCCATTTGGCGAATTTCCGCCATGACGCCCCCTTCAGCCACTGGCTTGCCCGCATAGCCACCATCACGGGATACCGGTACTGGAAGACGAAAGAGCGGCGGAACAGGGAGATCGCGTTTGAAGAGGAGCGGGACGGCCGCGCCGACGCAGTGCGGGAGGGCAGTCGGGGCGATCCGGACGCGGCGGGCGAGATTCTGCACGAAATGCTGGCCGAGCTTCCCGACGCGGATCGCCTGATTCTCGGCATGATGTATATTGAGCGCTGCGGCCAGAGGGAGATAGCGTCCCGCCTCGGCTGCACGAAAACAGCCGCCGCGGTCCGCATCTTCAGGGCGAAGAACAGATTGCGGAAGCTGGGCCGCGACGAAAAGTGGAGGAAAAGGGTGAAATGGATGATTTCCTGAACGACGTCGGCGCGTTGGCGGACATCGCCGGCAGGAGGAAATCCCCGTCATTCGACGCGCAGGCCATTATGCGGAGCGTGGGCGGAGCGATTCCGGCCGCCCGGCGCGATGAATACGGAAGAGGGATTCTCGCAGCAGCCTCCGCCGTCGCCGCTGCCGCGTGCGCGGCTGTCGCGGCGCAGGCGTTTTCCGCGTGGGCGGACCTGGCCAACCCCTTTCTCGCCGTGGACGCCTGTCTCAATCCGATTGAATGGTTGAAATGAACATGCCTGACGAAATGTCCCTGCCGTTTTCCACTCCCTTCGCGGGCGGCCGCCGCCTTCCCGGCCGGACAGGCTGGCGGAAGACCGCGCTTGCGATTCTTGTCGGCGTCGCGCTCATGGCGGCGGGCGCCGTCGTCGGCGCGGGGTTGTCGATAGTGTATTTCCGGAACCGGATGATCCCCGACGCGGGCGGCGCGGAGCGCATGGGCAGGCTGCTCCACAGCAGCATCGCCGGCGGCGTCGCGCTCACCGAAGAGGAAAAGAGCGAAATCGACGCGATCGTGCGGACGGGGGTGGGCGATGTGGAAACGCTGAACCGGAAATACGGCGCGGTGGTTCAGGATCGCTTCGGCGAGATGTGCAGGCAGATATGCGGCGTTCTGGGCACGGAGCGCGCGAAGGAATGGGAGTGCTGCATCAGGCGCGACTTCGGCGATCGCGCGGTGCAGAGAATGCACGGGCGCATGGGCGGCCGCGAAGAACGGTAGGTTCTCTCAGACTCCAAACTCTCCAGCGTTGCAAAACGCTCCGGCAAAGAATTGCGCGGCCCTATGCGAACCAACGGCATCATTCGCTTTTGTCTTGAAAATCCGCTGATCGTCTTTCTCTTCACCGTCCTCGTCGCCGGCTGGGGCGTGTACCACGCCCCGTTCGACTGGAACCTGGCGGGCGCGCCGCGCGATCCCGTCGCTGTCGACGCCATCCCCAACCTGGGGGAAAACCAGCAGATCGTCTTCACCGAATGGATGGGCCGCAGTCCCCGCGACGTCGAGGATCAGGTCACCTATCCCCTCTCCGTCGCGCTTCTGGGCGTCCCGGACGTGAAGACAATCCGCAGCTCGTCCATGACCGGCTTTTCCTCCATCTACGTCGTCTTCGACGAAAAGGCCGATTTTTACGAATCGCGATCCCGCATTCTCGAAAAGCTCTCCAGCCTCCCGTCCGGAACGCTCCCGGAGGACGTCCGCCCCTCCCTCGGCCCGGACGCGACGCCGCTGGGGCAGGTGTACTGGTACACGCTTGAAGGCAGGGACCCGGAAACGGGAGAAGCCCTCGGCGGCTGGAATCTGGAGGAGCTCAGAAGCATTCAGGACTGGCAGGTGCGGCGTTTTCTCGCCGCCACCGAGGGCGTGGCCGAGGTGGCCAGCATCGGCGGCTTTGTCCGCGAATACCACATAGACGCCGATCCCGACGCCATGCGCCTCGCCGGCGTCACCCTGCATTCGCTTGTGGAGGCCGCCGGCTCGGCAAACCAGGAGGTCGGGGCGCGGACCATCGAGCGCAACCGGATGGAATATCTGGTCAGGGGAACGGGGTTCGCCAGGACGACGGACGATTTCGCCGACGCGGTGGCTGCCGCGCGGGGCGACGGGACGGTTCTCCGCATACGGGACGTCGCCAACGTGACCCTCGGCCCCGCCCCCCGCGACGGGGCGCTGGACAAGGGCGGGCGCGAGGCCGTGGGCGGCGTGGTCGTGGCGCGGTACGGCGCGAACCCCATGGAGGTGATTGCGAATCTCAAGGCGCGCATCGACGAACTGGCGCCCGGACTGCCGCAAAGGACTCTCGCGGACGGCCGCGCGAGCCGGGTGGCCATCGTCCCCTTTTACGACCGCTCGACCCTGATCGAGGAAACGCTGGAGACGCTCAACACCGCCATCAGCCAGGAAGTCCTGATCACGATCATCGTCATCGTCCTCATGCTGACCAACCTGCGCACAGGCGTTCTCGTCTCCTCGCTGATGCCCCTGGCCGTTCTCATGGGCTTCGGCATGATGAAGTTTTTCGGCATCGACGCCAACATCGTCTCCCTGTCCGGCATAGCCATCGCCGTCGGCACCATATCCGACATGGGCATAGTGCTGTGCGAAAACATCGTCCAGCGCCTGCGGCAGGCGCCGCCCGGCTCCTCCCGCCTCGACGTCGTGTACCAGGCCTCTGTCGAGGTCGGCGGCGCGGTGACGACAGCCGTGCTGACGACGATCGTCAGCTTCATCCCCATCTTCATGATGATCGGGGCCGAGGGAAAGCTCTTCAAGCCCCTCGCCTACACAAAGACCTTCGTCCTCGTCGCCTCGATCGTGGCGACCCTCACCATCATCCCCTCCCTCGCCCTCCTGATTCTCCGCGTTCGCGCGGAAGACGGGGACGCGTCCCCCGTCCCGCAGCCTGTGGGCGGAAGCGGCAGGGCGGCGCGCGCGATCCGGTACGCGCGGGATCATTCCCAGGCTCTTGTTCTCTACATCGTCTCCCTCGTCCTCGCCCTGCCGCTGGCGGACAACTGGATGCCTTTGGGAGTCGAACGCGGCCTGGCGCTGAACTGTCTCTTTGTCGTCGCCGCCATATTCGGGCTGTTCATCCTGTTCGAGCTGTTCTGCCTGTGCTATTCCCGCATTCTCCTCTTCTGCCTGGAATACAAGAAGACGTTCCTCTCCGTCCCCCTGCTGCTGTGCCTTCTGGCCGCGACGGCCTGGATGGGCTGGGATCGCCTGTGGGGCTGGATTCCGGCTGCGGCGGAGCGCATGGGCGTCTCCGGGGACGCGATACGGCTCTCCCGCCCCTGGGTCTTCGCCGTCCACGCGCTGCCCGGCTTCGGAAAAGAGTTCATGCCTCCCCTGGACGAGGGATCGTTCCTGTCCATGCCGACCCTGATGCCGCACGCGGCGTTTTCGACCTCGATCGAACTGATGGGCCAGCAGGACAGGCTCTTCGCCGCCGTGCCGGAAGTCTCCATGGCTGTGGGCAAGGCGGGCCGCGCGGACAGCCCGCTCGATCCCGCGCCGACGACGATGATAGAGACCATCATCAACTACAAATCCGAATTCCTGACGAATCCGGACGGCTCCCGCCCGACCTTCCGTTTCGATCCGGCCGGCCGGGACGTGTTCCGCGACGCGGCCGGCCTTCCCCTGCAGGACGCCGACGGCAACGCGATTCCTGTCGAGGGGCGCTTCGTCCGCGACGGGGAGGGGCGGCTCATCCCCGACGAAAAGGGCAGGGCCTTCCGCCAGTGGCGTCCCTTCATCAGAAAGCCGGACGACATCTGGCAGGCGGTGGAAAAGGCTGGCCGCATCCCCGGCCTGACGGGCGCGCCGAAGCTGCACCCCATCGCGGCCCGGAACGTCATGCTCCAGTCCGGCCTCCGCGCCGCCATGGGCGTGAAAATCAAGGGCTCGTCGCTGGAGGCCATCGCCGAGGCGGCGCTCTCCATCGAAAGCCTGCTCCGGCAGGTTCCTGCCGTCGACGCGGCGTCGGTCTCGGCCGATCGCCCCGTGGGCAAGCCCTATATCGAAATCCGTCCGGACAGGGAGGCGCTCTACCAGTACGGCGTCACCATGGCGGCTGTCCAGATGACCATCGAAACAGCCGTGGGCGGCGCTCTGGCCGCCACCGTCATCGACGGCCGCGAACGCTACGCGGTCAAGGTGCGCTATCCCCGCGAGCTGCGGGACGGCCCGGAGGCTCTGGCGAGAATCCTGACAGAGACGCCGGACGGCCCCGTCCCTCTCGGGCAGCTGGCGGAAATCCGCCTGACCGAGGGGCCGGAGATGATCCCGGCGGAAGACACCTTCCTCGTCGGCTATGTGGTGTTCGGCCCGAAGCCCGGATACGGCGAGGTGGAGGTGGTGGAGTCGGCTGCGAAACGCCTGCGCGAGGCCCGGAACTCGGGCGAGTGGAATCCTCCGGACGGCATCACCTGGAGCTTTTCCGGCAATTACGAGAATCAGGTCCGGAGCGAAAAGCAGCTGGCCGTGGTTCTGCCTGTCGCGCTGTTCCTCATCTTTCTTCTGGTGTATCTGCAATTCCGATCCGTCTCCACGAGCCTCATCGTCTTCAGCGGCATTCCCCTCGCCCTCGCGGGGGGGATGATCCTGCTGTGGCTGTACGGACAGCCGTGGTTTCTCGACAGCGATCTGTTCGGCATCGAATGGCGGGAACTGCTCCAGATACGGCAATACCATCTCAGCGTCGCCGTGTGGGTCGGATTCCTCGCCCTGTTCGGCATCGCCACGGACGACGGGGTGGTGATAGGAACCTATCTTGATCAGGTTTTTGCGAAAAACAGCCCCGGCACGGTCGGGGAAATCCGCCTTGCCGTGCTGGAGGCGGGCCGCCGCCGCGTGCGCCCCTGCCTGATGACCTCGGGAACGACCCTTCTGGCGCTCCTCCCCGTCCTGACCAGCCAGGGCAGGGGGGCGGAGGTGATGGTGCCTATGTCGCTGCCCTCTGTCGGCGGCATGAGCCTGACGCTCCTGTCCATGTTCATCGTGCCTGTCCTGTACTGCTGGAGAAAGGAATGGGCGCTCAGCCGCAAGGCAAAGGCATCGCAATGAAGACGAAAATCCACTTCGTGAAGGCGGCCGCGGCCGTCCTGCTTCTTTCCCTCGGCTGCTGGATATTCCTGCCGGGCGCTCGCGAGCACGCGGGCGAGGACGGCGGCGCGGCTGTTGTCCTGAACCTCGCTTCCGGGGATTCTGCCGATTCCGGCCCTGCCGTCACCTGGTACTGCGCGATGACCCAGTGCGGGGTGTCCGGCCTTCCCAATCCGGGCAAATGCCCGAAATGCGGCATGGACCTCATCCCGACAGACGCTTCCGCGCCCAAAACCGCGCCGCGCGAATTCGCCTTCGCCGCCGACGCGGCGAAGCTGGTGCGGGTGGAAACGGTCAGGGCGGCGCGCCAGCCCCTCAGCGCCGCGATCGCCCTCTCCGGCAGGGTGGCTGAGGACGAAACAAGGCGCTCCGTCATCGCGGCCCGCTTTCCCGGCCGCATCGAGCGGCTGTATCTGGATCATGCGGGCATGCGGGTCCGCGCAGGCGATCACATGGCGGACATCTACGCGCCTGATCTCAGCCTCAGCCTGTCCACCCTGTTGAGCGCGAAAAACCGGGAGGAGCGGGACGATTCCGTCTATTCGTATCTGCGCGACACCGATCTCGACGACACGCGGGCCAGGCTTCTGAACAGGGGGCTGACGGACGGGCAAATAGACGAGCTTATCGAATCCGACTCCATGCGCACCGTCTTCACCATCCAGTCCCCCATGACCGGCGTGGTGGTCGAGCGCATGGCGACGCGTGGGCAGTACGTGCAGGAGGGAACGCCGCTGTTCGCCATCGCCGATCTGTCGCAGGTGTGGGTTGAGCTCTCGGCATACGAAACGGATTTGGCGCTGCTCCGCTTCGGCCAGAAGGCGTCGATTTCCGTCGCCGCCATGCCGGGCGAGAAATTCGGCGGCGCGGTCTCCTTCGTCTCGCCCGTCATGGACGAGGGGAGCCGCTCCGTCCGCGTCCGCCTCGACGTCCCCAATCCCAAGCAGCTTCTCAAGCCCGGCATGCTGGTCAAGGCGGACATATCCGTGCCCCTGACGGACGACGGGCTGGCGGCGGGGGGGCTCTGGGAGGACGGCGAATACGTCTGCCCCATGCACCCTCTGGAGACATCGCGCGAACCGGGCGACTGCCCTGTCTGCGGCATGGCCCTTGTCCCGGCCGAATCGCTGGACATGGCGGACGCTCCGCCCCCCGGACAGCCGCTGGCCGTGCCGGAGAGCGCCCTTCTCGCCACCGGCCTCAGAACCCTTGTGTATGTGGCGAAGGAGGGTTCTGATCAGGTCACCCGGTATGAGGCCCGCGAAGTGACGCCGGGCATGCGGGCGGGGCAGCTGCGGGTCGTGCTGGCTGGGCTGGAGGAGGGCGAGGAGGTCGTGACCGAGGGGGCGTTCCAGATCGATTCAGCCATGCAGATTCAGGGAAAATTCAGCCTGATGGATTCGCGCGGCGGGGATCGCGATCCGTATTTCGGGCCGGGAAGCCATGACGGCGATCCGCAGCCCGGCTGGTACGCGGCGATGGATCGTTCGGACTGGAATCCACGATCCGGCTCCGCGCCTGTCGATCTGGACGCGCTGTTTGCCGCGTACCTGGACATCGCCGAGACGCTCGCGGCGGACGACGCGGACGGCGCGAAAGCCAATGCCGGACGCCTTGCCCAATGGCCTGTTCCGCCCGGAGACGTTGCGGCGGCAGCCGCCGATTCGGAGTTTTCAGGATTGATGCGCGAATTGACAGCCTACACGGGCGGCATGGCGAAGGCGGACGGGCTTGAGGCCCAGCGTCTGGCCTTCCGCGATCTGTCCGGAATCATGACCCGTCTGGCGCGGCGGTACGGCGCGCCGGCTGCGGGGGTTCATTCCATTTTCTGTCCCATGGCGTTCAATGACGCAGGCGCGTTCTGGCTGCAGCGCGAGGCGACTGTCTCCAATCCATACCACGGGCTGGAAATGCTGCGGTGCGGGTGGGAGGTCGAGGCGCTGCCCGGCAGGTGAGATCGTTTTTCAATGCGCCGCCGGCGCATGACAGCGATTTAGATACGTATGTAAATCGCTCTACGACGAAATGCTGGCATTCTTTTATGGGAGAAACCCGTATGCGCATCATCGTTCTGCTCATCGTTTTCGCAGTGAGCGCCGCTGTCCAGACCGCCGACGCGGGGGAGCGGCCTGCCCAGACCATCTGTCCCGTGACGGGGAAGAAGCTCTCCTCCGCCCAGTCCCCTGTCGAGGCCAGGGTCGGCGGATTCCGTTTTCTCGTGATGGACGAGGCGAGCCGGGAGCAGGCTCTGGCCGATCCGGCGAAGGCGTTCGCCGCTTTGGCCAAAAACAAGGAAGCGGCGGAGCCGGTTTCGACCGTGTGCCCCATCATGGGCAACAGGATCAACGCAAGCCTGTATGTGCAGAAGGACGGGTACAGGGTATACATGTGCTGCAGGGGCTGCATGAAGCCGATTCAGAGCGGGTGGGAAAACGTCTTGCGGAAGCTGGCGGAGCAGGCTGATCAGGGCGATCCGGACAACGTGCCGAGCATGTGACAAATGTACATAAAACTGTAAATAAAACGCGAGGATTTCGGGGACATGACCCAATTATTCGGCGGTATGAATAATTGGGCTCGTGTCCCCGAATTCCGGCTCCTTGACAAGAAGCGTTCGGGAAAGGCGTCTTGATGGAAAGCGCGTGCGGAAGGAGTCCTTCATCACGCGTTTTGTGCCGGGGAAACGGAATTCGGGGACACGAGCCTCATTATGCAAACCGCCGCATAATAAG
>QMCE01000263.1_pt1 | contig 38560 bp, 47 predicted proteins | sample 1821851 | NCBI WGS metagenome assembly QMCE01 (sample SAMN09453174, study PRJNA476694) | Termite gut metagenome, whole genome shotgun sequencing project. | isolation source: worker | host: Odontotermes sp. | place: South Africa:Pretoria | collected 2016-01-28 | reverse complement strand
GCCGGTAACAGGAAAAAATAGTGTAGGAAATGGGATCGAGAAAACATGAAATGGCCGAAAAACTCAAGGCCGAAAAGAAACAGAAAGCCATTGCCTCTCTGCGTGATGTTCCGACATCTCCCCGTAAGATGCGTATCGTGGCCGATACTATCCGCGGCGTCGAGATAAACAAGGCGCTGGCTATACTGCATTACTCCAAAAAGGAGGCTTCTATCAGATTGGAAAAACTTCTCCGTTCGGCCATCGCCAACTGGGAAGCCAAGAACGAAGGCGAAAGGCTCGAAGACAACACTCTCTGCGTTAAGGAGATCATGGTCGACAGCGCCCGCATTCTCAAGAGGATACAGCCCGCGCCCCAGGGTCGCGCGCACCGCATCCGCAAGCGTTCCAACCACGTGACGATAGTAGTAGACAAAATGATAACCGAAGAAAAAGCCAATTAAGATGGGACAGAAAGTAAATCCGATAGCTAACCGCCTTGGTATTATCCGTGGTTGGGACTCCAACTGGTACGGCGGGAAAGATTTTTCGTCCAAGTTGGTCGAAGACGCTAAGATCCGCGAGTACCTGAACGCCCGTCTGGCTAAGGCAAGTATCTCGAAGATCCTCATAGAGAGGACCCTCAAGCTCGTTACGGTTACGATATCCACTGCACGCCCCGGCATTATCATCGGCAAGGGCGGCCAAGAGGTCGACAAACTGAAAGAGGAACTCAAGAAACTAACAGGCAAGGAGATACAGATCAATATCTTCGAGGTTAAGCGCCCCGAAGTGGACGCTGTGATCGTTGCCGGCAACATCGCGCGCCAGCTCGAAGGCCGTGTATCGTACCGCCGCGCCGTGAAGACCGCCATCGCTTCGACGATGCGTATGGGCGCCGAAGGTATCAAGGTACAGGTGTCCGGTCGCGTGGGCGGAGCCGAAATGGCACGCAGCGAAACCACCAAGGAGGGACGCATACCGTTGCATACTTTCCGTGCCGACGTTGATTACGCCCTGGCCGAAGCTCTCACCAAGGTGGGTATCCTCGGCGTTAAGGTGTGGATCTGCACCGGCGAGGTGTATGGCAAACGCGACCTTTTTGAAATTCAGGGTGCAGGCGCATTCTCCGGTTCGGGCGAAGGCGGTCCGCGCCGTGACGACCGCGGCCCGCGCGGCAAACGCGACGACCGTCGCGGAGGCAGGCGCGAAGGCGGACGCGGCGGCGAGCATCGCGGAGGCGACCGTCGTGAAGGCGGACGCGATAGAAGGAACAATAATTAATAATGTAGGTCATTTTAAAGAACAATAGAAATGTTACAGCCGAAAAAGACCAAATACCGGAGAATGCAGAAAGGACGCATGAAAGGCCTCGCCCAGAGGGGCAACGAGCTTGCGTTCGGTTCATTCGGAATCAAGGCTCTCGATTCGACCTGGATCACAGGCCGTCAGATCGAAGCAGCCCGTCAGGCTATCGTTCGTTACATGAAACGTGAAGGACAGATATGGATCCGCATCTTCCCGGACAAGCCCATCACCAAGAAGCCCGCCGAAGTTCGAATGGGTAAAGGTAAAGGTGCGCCGGAAGGATTCGTGGCGCCCATAACTCCCGGACGTATTATCATCGAAGCCGAAGGGGTACCCCTCGAAATAGCGCAGGAAGCACTCCGCCTCGGAGCGCAGAAACTGCCTATCGCGACTAAGTTCATAGTCAGAAGAGATTATACAGAAACCGCAATTTAATAAAGGAAAAGCCATGAAAGCAAGAGAAGCAAAAGAGATGACGCCGGCGGAACTGGCCGAACGCATCGAAGCCGAAAAGGCCAACCTGGGCAAGTTGAAGGTTAACCACGCAGTATCTCCGATCGAGAATCCGCAGAATATTAAGACAGCGCGCAGGGACATCGCCCGTATGATGACCATTCTGCACCAGAAGAACAACACCAAATAATTACCGCTATGGAAAGAAATCTTAGAAAGGAAAGAATAGGGGTGGTTGTCAGCAACAAGATGGAGAAATCCATAGTGGTTGCCGTGAGGAGAAAAGTGAAACATCCTATTTACGGCAAGTTCGTGAATAAGACTACCAAATTCTCGGCTCACGACGAGCAGAACACCTGCAACGATGGCGACACGGTACGTATAATGGAAACACGTCCCCTGAGCAAGACAAAGCGTTGGAGATTAGTAGAAATCATAGAAAGAGCTAAATAGTCATGATACAGCAGGAAAGCAGACTCATAGTAGCCGACAACAGCGGAGCCAAGGAGGTCCTTTGTATCCGGGTTTTGGGTGGTACGAGGAAAAAGTACGCATCCATAGGCGATAAAATAGTTGTGACCGTGAAGAGCGCCACCCCGGCAGGAGACATCAAGAAGGGTACGGTATCCAAAGCGGTAGTAGTGAGGACAAAGAAGGAGATCAGGCGCGCCAACGGATCGTACATACGTTTCGACGACAACGCGGTGGTACTCCTGAACAATCAGGGCGAAATGAGGGGTACCCGTATCTTCGGGCCGGTGGCAAGGGAGTTGCGCGACCAGTACATGAAGATCATCTCTCTGGCCCCCGAGGTACTGTAATTAAAACACTTAAGAAAAATGTCAACGAAATTACATATCAAGAAAGGGGACACGGTTTACGTGATTGCCGGCGAAAGCAAGAGCAAGGAGAAGACAGGTCGCGTACTTGAGGTTGATGTGAAGAACCAGAGGGCTATCGTCGAAGGTTTCAACATCATCAAGAAGCATACGAAACCGAATTCGACACACCCCAACGGAGGCATCATCGAGAAAGAAGCCTCGATACATATCTCTAACCTGATGCTGGCCGATCCCAAGTCGGGCACACCCACCCGCGTACACCCACCCGCGTAGGACGCCGCGCAGGAGATAAAGGCAAATTAGTTCGTTACGCTAAAAAATCTGGGGAGGAGATCAAATAATGGCTTACATACCAACATACAAGACAGCCTATAAGGAGCGTATAGTACCCGCTCTTGTGAAGGAATTCGGCTATAAGACCGTTATGCAGGTTCCGCGCCTTCAGAAGATCGTAGTGAATCAGGGTATGGGACAGGCTGTGGCCGATAAAAAGCTTATCGAAGTGGCTGCCGAGGAACTCGCGGTCATCACAGGCCAGAAGGCCGTACAGACCAAGTCGAAGAAGGATATCTCGAACTTCAAACTCCGTAAGGGTATGCCCGTCGGCGTGATGGTCACCCTCCGTGCGGACAAGATGTACGAATTCCTCGAAAGGCTTATCTCAGTGGCTCTTCCGCGTATCCGCGACTTCAAGGGTATCAACGAAAAGTTCGACGGCAAGGGCAACTACACCCTCGGTATCACCGAGCAGATCATCTTCCCGGAGATAGATATCGACAAGATAACCAAGCTTTTCGGTATGGAGATCACTTTTGTGACGACGGCGAATACCGACGAGGAGGCTTACGCCCTTCTGCGCGAATTCGGCCTGCCGTTCAAGAATGCGGCTAAGAAACAATTAGCTAACGACTAATTGTTTGAATTGCGAATTACGAATTACGAATTACGAATTTTGGAGAATTTTATTACAAAGTTTGTTGTTGGTGATTCAAGGTTCGTAATTGAAAACATATCTTTCAGCAGGGTAAACCCTTGTATTCGTAATTCGTAATTCGTAATTCGTAATTGATTAAAATATGGCAAAGGAATCAATGAAAGCGCGTGAAGTGCGCCGCCAGAAACTTGTCGACAGGTATGCCGCGAAGCGTGCCGCCCTCAAGGAAGCCGGCGATCAGGAAGGCTTGAGCAAGTTGCCCCGCAACTCGAACCCCATCCGCCTTCACAACCGCTGCAAACTGACCGGCCGTCCGAAAGGTTATATGCGCCAGTTCGGTATCAGCCGCATCCAGTTCCGCGAAATGGCTTCCAAGGGGCTCATCCCCGGAGTGAAGAAAGCTTCGTGGTAGATAGGGCTGCCCGGCTCCGTGCAGTAGGAGTCCCGGCAGGCTCTCGGTAACCGTTAGGAATTTTCCGCAGGAGGGGAAAGAGATAAAATTTCCCCTTCCGCGGAGAAAAATATGAAAATTATTGATAATTAATCCCGTCGGAACGTATATTTTGCAGATAAAAATGTACTTTTGTGCCGACTTTTGAGGTTGTGTACTGATTTTGGGCGTTCGAAAGACGTTCAGGGTTAGGTATGCGCCTTATGACTTTGAAACAAAATTTCGCACTAAATCATTATTGCACAATTATTTATACTTAATTTTTAACTTCTATGACAGATCCAATAGCGGATTTCCTTACGAGGATTAGAAACGCGGTGAAAGCCAACCATAAGGTGGTTGAAGCTCCCGGTTCAAAAATTAAGCAGGAGATAACCAAGATCCTGTATGATCAGGGCTACATTTTAGCCTACAAATTCGGTGAGGATGAAAAAGGGCATCCTTCGATCAAAATAGCCCTTAAGTACAACCCCCAGACCAAGGTCAACGCCATTAAGGGGCTCGACCGTATAAGCCGTCCGGGTTTGCGCCGTTACGCCGGTGCGAAGGAGATGCCCAAGGTACTCAACGGCCTCGGCATAGCTATCGTATCGACGCCCAACGGCATAATGACCGACAAAAAGGCAAGGGAAGAGAATGTAGGAGGCGAAGTGCTCTGCTACATCTATTAAATCGAATCAACAAATCAAAACATATAGAAAATGTCAAGGATTGGAAAATCACCTGTAAACCTGCCCGCCGGAGTTACCGTTACGGTATCCGATAAAAACGTGGTTAGCGTGAAAGGACCTCTCGGAGAACTTAAACAGCAGGTTGACCCTGATATTAAGGTCGAAATAGAGGGAAACGTATTGACTGTTACACGTCCTACGGATCAACCCCGCCACCGCTCCATGCACGGGCTCTACCGCGCTCTCATATTCAACATGGTGACGGGCGTTTCGAAAGGCTATGAGATCAAGCAGGAGCTCATCGGCGTCGGTTACAAAGCCGAGGTCAAAGGCCAGATCATCGAGTTCTCGCTCGGATACTCTCACGACATCCACTTCATGCTTCCGCCGGAAGTTAAAGCCGACGTCGTTCAGGAGAAGAAGAACGCGCCCATTCTCACACTCAAGAGCATCGACAAACAGCTCATCGGACACGTGGCTGCCAAGATACGCTCGCTGCGTAAGCCGGAGCCGTACAAGGGCAAGGGTATCAAGTTCGTAGGCGAACAGTTGCGCCGTAAGGCCGGTAAGTCGGCAAATGCCAAATAGTAAAAAAGTAAGACTATGTCATTGAATAAGATAGAAAGAAGAGAGAGGATCAAGATGCGCGTTCGCAAGAAAGTGAACGGTACCGCAGAAAGGCCCCGTATGACAGTATTCCGCAGCAACAAGCAGATCTACGTACAGTTCGTGGACGACTTGAGCGGAACCACTTTGGCAACCGCCTCGTCGCTCGACAAGGAAGTAGCGGACAAAATGAACGGGATCAACAAGACCGAAGAGGCCAGGATCGTAGGCAAACTCGCCGCCGAGAGGGCTTTGGCCAAGGGTATCTCGACAGTTGCGTTCGACCGTAACGGTTATCTCTACCACGGCAGGGTTAAAATGTTGGCCGACGCCGCAAGAGAAGGAGGTCTTAAATTCTAAAATGTAAAGAAATTATGTCAAATACCAACATAAAGAAAGTAAGGACGAGCGACCTCGAACTCAAGGACAGGCTGGTAAGCATCCAGCGCGTTACCAAGGTAACGAAGGGAGGTCGTACCATGAGTTTCTCCGCTATCGTGGTGGTAGGTAACGAGAACGGCGTTGTCGGCTACGGCTTGGGCAAGGCGAGCGAAGTTACCTCGGCCATTGCAAAAGGCGTGGAAGATGCCAAGAAAAATCTCGTGAAGATACCCGTGATCAACGGAACCATACCCCACTTTCAGGAGTATCGTTTCAGCGGTTCGCAGGTTATCGTCCGCCCCGCGGCTCCCGGTACCGGCGTTATCGCCGGCGGTGCCATGCGTGTAGTGTTCGAGAGCGTGGGTATCAAGAACATACTTGCCAAGAGCAAGGGTTCGTCGAACCCCCACAACCTCGTTAAGGCTACCGTGGGCGCCCTCATGGAGCTGCGCGACGCCCACACCGTGGCACAGACCCGCGGCGTTTCACTAAGCAAAGTATTCAACGGATAAATCGGAAAACGCTATGGCAAAAATTAAAATCACTCAGACCAAGAGCCGTATCGGTACTACCGAGCGCCAGAGGAGGAACCTCGACGCCCTCGGACTCCACAGGATCAACCAGACCGTGGAGCATGAGGAGAGCCCCGTCGTACTCGGCATGGTGGATAAAGTTCGCCACCTCGTGAAAATAGAAACTTTATAAGTAAATTAAACATCGACAGATACAATGAATCTTAATAATCTGAAACCCGCTTCAGGGTCGACGCATCACGAGAAGAGGATCGGGCGCGGACAGGGTTCTGGCCACGGCGGTACTTCCACACGCGGTCATAAGGGTGCCCAGTCGCGTTCGGGTTACTCCCGCAAGTTGGGCTTCGAGGGAGGCCAGATGCCACTCCAGAGGCGTCTGCCCAAATTCGGTTTTACCAACCTCAAAAGGGTTGAATACAAGCCCATCAACCTCACTGTCATAGAAGAACTCGCAACCAAGCGTAACCTCGCCGAGATATCGGTGGACACACTCATCGAGAACGGCTTCGTTTCCAAGAACGACCGTGTGAAGATACTTGGCAACGGCTCTCTTTCGCATAAGCTTACTGTCACCGCACACGGTTTCAGCAAGAGCGCGGTTGCGGCTATCGAGGCAAAGGAAGGAACAGTAGTTAAACTCTAATAGCGTAAAACCGTGAAGAAACTTATCGAAACTTTCAAGAATATATTCAGGATAGAGGAACTGCGCAAGAGGATTCTCTACACGTTGGGACTCCTCCTGATATACAGGTTCGGTAGTTTTGTGGTAATACCGGGTGTCGATCCGAACGTATTGGATGCAGTGGCAGGACAGACGTCAGGCAGCGGCCTCATGGGCCTGCTCGACATCTTCTCCGGAGGTGCGTTCTCAAACGCTTCGATATTCGCTCTCGGTATCATGCCTTACATCTCGGCCTCTATCGTAATGCAGCTTTTGGGTATGGTTGTCCCGTACTTCCAGAAGATGCAGCGCGAGGGCGAGAGCGGGCGCCGCAAAATGAACCAGTGGACAAGGTACCTCACCATCATAGTATTGCTGCTTCAGGGCACGGCATATCTTAACAGCCAGATACCAGCCGAGGCATTGGTACTCGATAACGGCTTCCTGTTCCAATTCAGCTCCATGGCCGTGCTTACGGCAGGTACCATGTTCGTGATGTGGCTCGGAGAGAAGATCACCGACAAGGGTATCGGTAACGGCGTCTCCCTCATCATCATGGTAGGTATTGTCGCAAGGCTTCCCTATGCACTTCTTGCCGAGTTCAGCACTCGCATATCGGAGTCGACGGGCGGCGTGGTGATGCTTATCGTTGAATTGGTGATCCTGTACCTCATATTCATGGCGACGATAGCTATCGTGCAGGCTACCCGCAGGATCCCCGTCCAGTATGCCAAACGCATCGTGGGCAACAAACAGTACGGTGGTGTACGCCAGTACATCCCGCTGAAGATCAACGCCGCGAACGTGATGCCTATCATCTTCGCGCAGGCGCTGATGTTCATCCCGATGCTTTTCGCGGATACAAAGTTCGGAGCCGTGTTCAGCAACTACATGGGCTTCTGGTACAACTTCGTATTCGCCATGCTTGTGATCGCGTTCACCTATTTCTATACCGCGATCATTGTAAACCCCAACATGATGGCCGACGAGCTCAAACGTAACGGCGGATTCATTCCCGGCATCAAGCCCGGCAAGGAGACCGTCCGCTACATCGACGCCATCATGACGAGAATCACCCTTCCGGGTTCGATCTTCCTCGCGATCATAGCTATCCTGCCATCGTTCGCGTCGAGGCTCGGCATCAGCCAGCAGTTCGCCCTCTTCTTCGGAGGTACTTCGCTGCTGATCCTTGTGGGCGTCGTTCTCGACACTCTCAAACAGATCGAAAGTTACCTGTTGCTCCGCCACTACGACGGCCTTATGAAGACCGGACGTATCAAGGGACGCAACGGTTGATAGGTTGTCGTAACAAACAACTCTGTCACGGGTAACCGTAGAATGCTTACCGGAGCGTAGGCGGGTCGGTGTCGATAATGAAAGGCAGCGACAGGCCGCGGGAGCCGGAGATTTAACCGATTCCCGGTGCTTCGTAAACACAAAGAGTTCTTACAAAAGATGATATATCTTAAGACGGAGGAAGAAATAGGACTGCTGCGCGAGAACAATCTTCTTGTCAGCGCGACGCTCGCACACGTGGCCTCACACATCAAACCGGGTGTGACCACGTTGCAGCTCGATGCGCTTGCAGAGGAGTTCATACGTTCCCACGGAGCAGTTCCGGGCTTCCTCGGGTACGGCGGTTTTCCGAATACGCTTTGTATTTCGGTCAACGAACAGGTCGTACACGGCATTCCGTCCGACTACGCACTGAGAGAAGGCGATATCGTTTCGGTGGACTGTGGCACTGTTATGAAGGGGTTTTATGGCGATTCCGCATATACGTTTGCGGTGGGATCTATAGATCCGGAAGCCGAAAGGCTTCTACGCGTAACCAAAGAAGCTCTTTATAAGGGTGTCGCACAGGCTAAGGCGGGTAACCGCACAGGCGACATATCCGCGGCCGTGCAGGAGCACGCCGAATCGAACGGTTTTTCAGTAGTACGTGAGTTGGTGGGACACGGGCTGGGTCGTAAAATGCACGAAGACCCCGAAGTTCCCAATTACGGTGCCCGCGGCAGGGGGCCCCTCCTTAAAGAGGGCATGGTTATCTGCATCGAACCCATGATCAACATGGGGCGCAGGCAGGTCGTCTTCGAAAAAGACGGATGGACCGTGCGTACCGCCGACCGCAAACCTTCGGCACATTACGAATTCGCGGTAGCGATAGGTAAGAATGGGACGGACGTACTGACGGATTTCGGCATCATCGAGAAAGCAATTTCGGGGGCGGCATAGCCCGCACCGGAAAACAACAAAAAGACTCTATGGCAAAGCAAGCAGCTATTGAAAAAGACGGAACGATAATCGAGGCGTTGTCCAACGCAATGTTCAGGGTTGAACTCGACAACGGCCACGTTATCACCGCGCATATCTCCGGAAAGATGAGGATGCACTACATCAAGATCCTTCCCGGCGATAAGGTAAAGGTGGAGATGTCGCCCTACGATCTCTCGAAGGGGCGTATTTCATTCCGCTACAAGTAATTACTAATTACCAAAAGACATTTCAAAAATGAAAGTCAGAGCATCGATCAAGAAAAGAAGCGAGGATTGCAAGATCGTTCGCCGCAAAGGCAAACTGTACGTGATCTGCAAAAAGACTCCAAAGTACAAAATGCGCCAAGGGTAGAGGGGGCGTAGGAGTGGTTGGTCGCATGAGTTGGGGAGACCCTGGCATGACATCGGCCGAGAACACTCCGGCAACCTGTTTGAATTAAACAAAGACAAAGTAAAAATTATTTATGGCACGTATAGTAGGTGTAGATTTACCAAAAAACAAAAGGGGCGAGATAGGGCTTACATATATTTATGGAATAGGCCGCAGCACCTCGCGCCGCATACTCGAAATGGCGGGCGTCGATTACAACACTAAAGTTCAGGATTGGAACGACGACCAGATAGCGGCTATTCGTGGCGCTATCGCCGAAAGCGGTATCAAGGTAGAGGGTGAAGCCCGCTCACAGGTACAGCTCAACATCAAGCGCCTGATGGACATAGGATGCTATCGCGGTATCCGCCATCGCATAGGTCTTCCTGTCCGCGGACAAAGCACCAAGAACAACGCCCGCACCCGCAAAGGCAAGAAGAAAACAGTCGCTAACAAGAAAAAAGCAACAAAGTAAATTAGCAATTTTATGGCAAAGAAACCAGGAACAGTTAAGAAAAGAGTGGTTAAAGTCGAACCCGTGGGTATGGCTTTCGTTCACTCGACGTTCAATAATGTTATTGTGACCATGGCCAACGGTGTCGGTGAGGTCATCAGTTGGAGTTCGGCGGGTAAGATGGGCTTCAGGGGTTCGAAGAAGAACACTCCCTACGCAGCTCAGATGGCTGCCGGCGATTGCGCCAAGGTTGCTTTCGACGCAGGTCTTCGTAAAGTGAAGGTGTATGTGAAAGGTCCGGGTTCGGGACGCGAGTCGGCTATCCGCACCATCAACGGAGCCGGTATCGAGGTGATCGAGATCGTCGACGTCACTCCGCTGCCTCATAACGGATGCCGTCCTCCCAACCGCCGCAGGGTATAATTCAATTACGAATTACGAATTGAAAATTGCGAGTTAAGTAAGATTTACGAGTTTCAAAAAATCAAAAAAAATGGCAAAATATATAGGACCAAAGACCAGGATCGCCCGCAAGTTCGGAGAGCCTATTTTCGGAGTCGACAAGACCCTCGAAAAGAAGAACTATCCTCCCGGACAGCACGGCATCAACCGTAAACGCAAAAAAGTATCCGAGTACGGCACACAGCTTAGCGAGAAACAGAAAGCGAAATACACATACGGAGTTCTCGAAAAACAGTTCCACAAGACCTTCACCGAGGCAGCCCGCATGGGAGGTATCCACGGCGAAAACCTCTTGAAACTTCTGGAATCGAGGCTCGACAACGTCGTGTACCGTTTGGGTATTGCACCCACCCGCGCAGGCGCCCGCCAGCTCGTTTCACACCGCCACATTACCGTCAACGGCAAGGTGGTCAATATACCGTCGTACAGCCTCCGCGCAGGCGATATCGTTGCCGTAAGGGAGAAATCCAAGAGCCTTGAGACGATCACCGAATCGCTCGGCGGCAGGCGCGTACGCTACCCCTGGCTGGAATGGGACGGCGCCTCGATGAGCGGAAAGTTTATGCAGAGGCCTGAAAGGGAGGATATTCCCGAGAATATCAAGGAACAGCTTATTGTCGAACTTTACTCCAAGTAGGAGTATTGCCGGGGCGGCCCCGGCCGGTTGGAGTCTGTGCACAATATTTGCGCCTCCGATGAGTTAGTATCAATGCGTTGGCTCGCAGCATCCGGAGAGGGATACCGTCCCGCGCGAAACCGGTTGCAAGAGAGTTTCACAGGATAAAGGTTCGACTGTGAGTGGCGCGAGTCGGGCCGCCGACTTTATATGATCAATGAAAAATAATATAATTAAGGAGCGAAAATTATGGCAATATTAGCATTCCAGAAACCTGAGAAGGTGATTATGCTCGAATCGACGTCCAACTTCGGGAAGTTCGAATTCCGTCCGTTGGAACCGGGATTCGGGATGACCATAGGAAATGCTTTGCGTCGTATTCTGCTCTCCTCGCTCGAGGGGTACGCGATTACGAATGTGAAGATATCCGGAGTGGATCACGAGTTTGCGGCTATCCCCGGAGTTATGGAGGGCGTCATAGATATTATCCTGAGTCTGAAGCAAGTGCGCTTTATAAGGACGGTAGACAACGTCGACGGGGAGAAGATCACCGTGAACGTGGCCGGCCAGAGCGAACTCACGGCGGGATACATATCCAACTTCCTGACCGGTTTCAAGGTGCTCAACCCGGATCTGGTTATCTGCCGCCTTACTCCGGAGACTAAACTGCAGATCGATCTTACCATCGGCAAAGGGCGCGGATATGTCCCTGCCGAGGAGAACCGCCAGCCCGACGCCGAGTTCGGAGTTCTTCCGGTCGATTCTATCCACACTCCGATAAAGAACGTGAAATACTCCGTTGAGAACTACCGCGTAGAACAGAAGACCGACTACGAGAAGCTCAACCTCGAGATCACGACGGACGGCTCTATTCATCCCAAGGAAGCATTGAAGGAAGCGGCCAAGATACTTATCCACCACTTCATGCTGTTCTCGGACGAGAAGATCACCATCAATATGGAAGAGAGCAATATGGGCGAGGAATTCGATGAGGATGTACTCCATATGCGCCAGCTTCTCAAGACAAAGCTTTCCGACCAGGATCTTTCGGTCAGGGCGCTCAACTGTCTTAAAGCTGCCGAGGTGGATACCGTCGGTGATTTGGTACGTTACAACCGCAACGACCTGCTCAAGTTCCGCAACTTCGGCAAGAAGTCGCTGACCGAACTCGACGACCTGCTCAACTCGCTCAACCTCCATTTCGGAATGGACGTTTCACCTTATAAACTGGATAAAGATTAATCAACTATGAGACACAATAAAAAAGTAAATCATCTTGGTCGTCAGAGCGGTCACCGCAAGGCTTTGATGTCCAACATGGCGTCCTCCCTGATTCTTCACAAGAGGATAGAAACAACAGTGGCAAAGGCCAAAGCGCTTAAAAAGTTCGTCGAGCCGCTAATCACCAAATCGAAAGAAGACACGACCCATTCGCGCCGCGTGGTATTCAGCTACCTGAAGGACAAATACGCCGTTACCGAACTGTTCCGTGTCGTGGCTCCCGCTGTGGGCAACCGTCCGGGAGGTTACACCCGCATACTTCACATCGGTTTCCGCTTGGGCGACGCTGCCGAGATGTGTATCATCGAACTTGTAGACTTCAACGAATCCTACAATGCCGGTGCAGCACCCGAAGCCAAGGCCAGGACACGCCGTTCGCGTTCGGGTGCAGGTACGAAGAAGGCGGAAGGCGCTCCTGCGGCAGTCGAAGCCGGCGAGGAAAGCATCGGCGAAGCGACGGATGCTCCCGTGGCCGATAATGCTCCGGCAAAGAAAGCTCCCGCGAAGAAGGCTCCGGCAAAGACGGCTGCTCCGAAACCCGCGGCAAAACCTACTGCAAAAAGTGCCCCGAAAGTATCGGGCGCCAAGGCAAAGGCTGCCAAGACGGGCATTTCCAAGAAGTCGTAATTTGACTTTAAGCCAAATAAAAATATGATATTCCATGGAGCGGAACCTGCAATGGTTCCGCTCTGTTACTATAAGTGGGGTAGACGGATAGACAACTCTAAGAGGTTGTTTGAATTTTGCGACTTGAGCCGAAATACTTTACATAAATCGTAGGCAAGACAATATATTTAACGTGAGCTCGACAAATTCAAATGAAAATAACAACATAAATTAACGCTTTTTCAATTAACTTATTTGAATTTGTCGAACTCACGTTATTTAGATATCTTTACCATCGGTAATCATGGCGGTAGTTGTAATTTTAAATGTCGATGGAAACTCTTAAAAAGCTGATAGAGACAGAGTGCGATTACCGCATGGCCGACGAGACCGTGGAACGCTTTATCGGCCTTATGACCGAGGTGCGCCTGAAAAACAAAGAGCCTCTGATCCCATACGGCAAATTAGACAACAACATCTATATCGTCAAAGAGGGTTTGATCCGGTACGCCTATTTTGACGGTTTGAAAGAAAAGACCCACGCTTTTGCCGCTCCAGGTACCCTGATAATTTCCTGCCACTCTTTTTATATGCACGCCCCTTCGGTTTTTCAATACGAATCGTGCGGTGAATCGGTCGTCATGAAGGTTTCGAACGCCAAGTGCGAGGAGTTGCTCAGGGAGTCGGTCGATTTTATGAGTTGGATGTTACGGATGTCCATGTACCAGCTGTATGCCTGGGAAATGAAAACCACGGTTATCAACGGAACCGCCAGAGAGCGTATCGAGGCACTTATAAAAAACCGTCCCGAAATATTGGAAAGAGGGACCAATAAGGTCATTGCATCCTACATAGGGATAGAGCAATCCTATTTCAGCCGTCTGAAAAGAGTAATCGCACCTAAATTCAAAAAATAGGGACTGTCTGCGGCAGTTTTTTCCATTTGTTTGATATTTTACCATCATTTAAAACTCCATCCGCACTAATTTTGTGGACATCACCATTATGTTTTAGTGATTCATTAATGTTTAAACTTATGAAAAAACTACGTTTACCCATTTTAGCCGCCATTGCCGGCCTGTTTATTCTTACTGCCTGTAAGCCTGAAGAAAAAGAGGTCGCCGTAACCGGAGTAACGGTCTCTCCCGCCACACTGTCCCTCGTCGAGGGTACAACGGAAACACTCGAAGCGACGGTAACTCCCGAAGACGCCACCAACCGCAAAGTGGAGTGGAAGAGCGGCGACGAGACGATCGCCACTGTCGATGAAACAGGCACGGTTACCGCCATCGCGCCGGGCGCAACAACGATAACCGCCACTACCGAAGATGGCGAAAAGAGCGACACCTGCACTGTGACCGTTACTGCGGATGGAGTCCGGGTTACGGGAGTCGAGCTCGACAAAGAGGAATTGACCCTTTTCGTGGGCGACGAGGAGACCATCCAAGCGACGGTACTTCCCGAGGACGCCACCAATCGTAACGTGGAATGGGAGAGCGGCGACGAGACGATCGCCATTGTCGACGAAACAGGCACGGTTACCGCCATCGCACCGGGCAAGACGACGATAACCGTCACTACCGAAGAGGGCGAAAAGAGCGACGCCTGCACTGTGACAGTAAAGTCTATCCCTGTGGTTTATGTGGCAGGCTACGAAAATAGCGGAGCAGGCCAGAAAGCGGTCCTTTGGATCGACGGTGTCGCCACGCAGCTCAGTGAATTGGAGTCCAATGCCGCGTCGGTATTTGTTTCGGGCGACGACGTCTACGTGGCCGGTATGGTGTTCAATGAGAACTATATGAGGATAGCCACCCTGTGGAAAAACGGTGTCGCACAGCCTCTGAGCGATAAAACGACGATCACCAATTCGGTGTTCGTTTCCGATGATGACGTCTATATCGCCGGGATCGAATATGCCGGCAGAAATGTACCTTATGCCAGATTTTGGGAAAACGGCACCATGTCGAATATCAACGAGGGAAGCTACTCCAATGCGCGCTCGGTGTTCGTTTCGGACGGCGACGTCTATGTGGCGGGCGACGAGAGTACTGCTAACGGCGACTCGGCCGCCACGCTTTGGGTCAACGGTGAGATGCAGACGCTCAGCACCGCATATTCGTTCGCTTATTCCGTTTGTGTTTCGGACGGCGATGTCTATGTGGCTGGATACGAATACAACGCCTCTAATGTGCCCTGCGCCGCGATCTGGAAAAACGGTGTGATACAGCAACTCAACGACGGAGCCTCGGGGTCTTCCTTTGCATATTCTGTGTCGGTGTCGGGAGGCGATGTCTATGTGACGGGATACGCTATGATAGATATGGTAAGAAAAGCCATGTTGTGGAAAAACGGTACGGCTCAAACCCTCAGTGAAACCGAATCGTGGCCCAGCTCGGTATTTGCCTCGGACTGCGGCGTCTATGTGGCCGGATACTCCTTCAATGCCGCCGAACAGTCGATCGCCACACTTTGGATCAACGGCACGCCGGAGACTCTCAGTGAGAATGTTTCCAACGCCAATTCGGTCTTTGTGAAATAGTTCCTGCCGCCATTACGGTTTTAACCGAACCGCACCTCGAAAGTTTTCTACAACTTTTGAGGTGCGGTTCTGCTGCATTGTTCAATTTTGTTTCGTAAATTTACCGCTTGAAAATCACGTTAAATAATAAAAATCGAAGAAAAATGTCAGAGATCATCAGCGTACACGCAAGGGAGATAATCGATTCGAGAGGTAATCCCACAATAGAAGTAGAAGTTACGACGGTCAGCGGTGCATTCGGCCGCGCGGCGGTACCCAGCGGGGCATCGACGGGCGAGAACGAGGCGCTCGAACTGCGCGACGGCGACAAAGGCCGTTATATGGGCAAGGGCGTGCTTAAGGCGGTAGAGAACGTAAACAACATCATCGCTCCGGAGATAATCGGAATGGAAGTTACCGACCAGGTGGGCATAGACAGGACGATGTTGGCTCTGGACGGCACACCGACCAAAAGCAACCTCGGTGCGAATGCCATTCTCGGCGTTTCGCTCGCTGCGGCACACGCGGCGGCCGATCTTTTGGGTATGCCGTTGTACAGGTATATCGGCGGCACCAATACCAAGACGCTCCCCGTGCCGATGATGAATATTATCAACGGAGGTTCTCACTCCGACGCCCCCATCGCGTTCCAGGAATTCATGATACGCCCCGTCGGCGCCGCATCGTTCCGCGAAGGGTTGAGAATGGGGTCGGAAGTTTTTCACAACCTCAAGAAAGTGTTGCACGACCGCGGCCTCAGCACGGCGGTAGGCGACGAAGGCGGTTTCGCTCCCGCTCTGAAGGGGACGGAGGATGCCATAGAGTCGATAATCGAAGCCATTAAAAAGGCCGGTTACAAACCCGGACGCAAAGAGGACGGTGGCGATGTGTCGATAGCCATGGACTGTGCCGCGAGCGAATTCTACAAGGACGGCGTTTACGATTACAGCAAGTTCGAAGGCCCGCAGGGTGCGAAACGCGACTCGGCACAGCAGGTTGCCTACATGGAGGAGCTTTGCGCGAAATATCCGATAGACTCTATCGAGGACGGCATGAGCGAGAACGATTGGGAGGGCTGGAAGCTGCTCACCGACAGGCTCGGCGGCAAATGCCAGCTTGTGGGCGACGACCTTTTCGTGACCAACGTGGAATTCCTGCGCAAGGGTATCGAAATGGGCTGTGCCAACTCCATACTTATCAAGGTGAACCAGATAGGCACGCTTACCGAAACCCTCGACGCCATAGAGATGGCTCACCGCGCGGGTTACACCAGCGTAACGTCGCACCGTTCGGGCGAGACCGAGGACGCCACCATCGCCGACATCGCCGTGGCTACCAATTCGGGACAGATCAAGACCGGCTCCATGTCGCGCTCCGACCGTATGGCCAAGTACAACCAGCTCCTCCGCATCGAAGAGGAACTCGGCGACGAGGCTGTTTACGGTTACGCTAAAGTTTACAGAAAATAGAGGTAATATCTGCTCACAAGAGCGAGAATCGCAAATTTCAAACAACATCTTAAGCGCCCCGGACTCAATGTCCGGGGCATTTATTATACCGGGAATGAGTCCCGTTTGTTAATAAAAATAGAGTAACTTGTCGCCCGTACGCAATTATCGTGGCTGTTTTCCCGTTATATTTGCAACGAAAATATTTAGAGCTTGTTTGGATTTTTCCGTCGAAGCTATTTTTTAGTTATTTTCGTCCCGTTTTTTGCCTGGAACGAGGCGCATAGTGGTTCCTATGTAACGAGTTTCAGGTAAAAAACGGGATGAAAAGAGCAAGAAAGAGCGATAGCGGAAAATTCCAAACAAGTTCTTAAAAACAGCCCCTTAATTAAACATGGAAATATGGCTAACGAAAAACATCATATCGACGTAGAGCTCGATGAGAGCGTATCACAGGGTAATTATGCCAATCTCGCGATCATATCGCACTCGACTTCGGAATTCGTGCTCGATTTCGCGGCCGTGCTGCCCGGCGTACCCAAAGCCAAGGTGAAGAGCAGGATAATACTCGCTCCCGAACACGCCAAGCGGTTGTTGCTTTCGCTTCAGGAGAATGTCGGCCGCTACGAGACCAATGTCGGCCGCATCAACATCCCCCAAGGCGCCCCTCAGATAAAAGGCGGCTCGCAGGGGTTCAATATGGGCGAGGCTTAGAGGTTGTTTGAAATTTGCGATTCTCGCTCTTTTTACCTCCGGCCGGCGCTTTTTTCACCCGCCCGGAAGCAAAATTGCCTTCGGCCGCAAAATCCAAACAACCTCTTAGACAGTTATCAGTTGTCGGTTGTCGCTTCGAAGAAGAGGAAGGGGGCGAAATGTTCCGTCCCGGCATCGCCGCTTGACCGTATGGAAACCACTCCGTCCTCGATTTTGGCGTTATTCCCCGATTTTATAAAAAGCTACCCCTGTCGCGTTCTGCGGCAGGGGTAGCTTGGTGTTTATGATCTACGGTGCCATAGCCCCTTTGATCACCCTTTCGTGGCGGCCTCTATGCCATCATGAAATCTTCGATCTCGTCGACGGTTACTGGTACGCGGCGCTTGCCGAGGATGCGGTTCCCCGCGGGGGTTATTAGCAGGTCGTCCTCGATGCGGATGCCTCCGAAGTCCATGTATGGTTCGAGCTTGTCGAAGTTGATGAAGTTGCGGCCTGTGCCCGCCGATCTCCACTGCTCTATATAGGCGGGGATGAAGTATATGCCCGGTTCGTCGGTCATCACCATACCGACCTGCAGGCGGCGTGCCATACGGAGGTTGCTGACCCCCAACTGCGCGCTGCGTTCGGTCTCGAGGTCGTAGCCCACGTACTTTTCTCCTATATCCTCCATGTCGTGTACGTCGAGCCCCATAAGGTGCCCGAGGCCGTGCGGCATGAACATGGCGTGGGCTCCGGCGGCAACGGCGTCGTCGGCGTTGCCCTTCATAAGGCCGAGCGAGATAAGCCCTTCGACTATAACCTTTACGGCCGCCAGGTGTACATCCCTGTAAAGCAGGCCGGGAGCGGCCAATTCGAGGGCTCGTGCGTTGGCGGCCAGCACAATGTCGTATATATCGCGTTGCATCGGAGAGAACCTGCCGCTGACTGGGAACGTGCGTGTGAAATCGCTGCAATAGTTCATCACATTCTCGGCGCCGGCATCCACCAACAGCAGCCGTCCGCTTTCGAGTATGCCGTCATGGCTGTGGTTGTGGAGCGTTTCACCGTGCTGGCTTACTATCGAGTGGAACGATACACCCTTGCCCATTCTGAGCGTGATACCCTCGATCGCTCCCGCAATGTCGCGTTCGCTAACTCCCGGACGGCACATTTTCATGGCGAGGGTATGCATCTGGTAGCCGATCTCGCAGGCGTCCTCTATCTGGGCGATCTCCTCGTCGGACTTCTTGTCGCGGAGCGATACCACCGCTATGGCGAGTTCCACGGATATCCGGTCGGCTATGGCTCCGGTCTTTATGCCGAGCCATTCGGCCAGCAGTAGCTTATTCTCAGCCCTGTACGGGGGCAGGAAGTGGATCGGCCGCCCCTTGCGGATGGCGAGTGTAAGCTGATCGCGGATGGCCGACAGCGGGGCTGTGTTGCGTATGCCGCACTTTTCGCCGAGCTCTTTCACGGAGGGCTGCGGTCCCATCCATATTATGTCGTCCATTGTGTAGTCGTCGCCGTAGAGGTAGTCCTCGCCAGAATCTATGTCGAGCACTCCCGCCAGCCCGGGCAGTTCGAGCCCGAAGAAGTAGAGAAATGTGCTGTCCTGCCTGTGGCTGAAGGCGTTATTGGGATAATTCCTCGGCGCTTCGCCGTTGCCGGGCAACAGTATGAGCCCGCCTTTCGAAACACGTTCGCGCAGCAACCGGCGCCTCGTGGAGTAAGTATCTTTTGAAAACATCATGGTATATGGTTTTATATATGAATTCACATTTTGTAAAGTTAGCGAAAAAATCGTTAACAGGTTCGGATCGAATTAAAATATCAAGGCTCCGCTTTTTGCGGAGCCTTGATATTTTAATGCAGTGTTACCGGCCCCGGCTATTCCGGAGCCGCGTCTTCGAGGACTACATCTCCGATATGTTTCGAGCAACTTCCCAACCTGCCGTACTTTCCATCTCCTTCAACAAAATCCTCGTCGGTAAAGGTCAATTCCATAGTGCGCAGGGGCAGGCCTCCGTTTTCGGAAACCGGGCCATAAAAAGAGAGGGTTGCTGTCAGCGGCAGGTTCGGCTTGCCTGTCAATGAGAGATAGAAAGTGCCGTCACCACGGCTATCGGCGCTATTCATTACAAAAACATCCCCTTCTCCATATATACGAATCTCGGAAATCCCATCGCCTTCCGAATCTACAACCTTGCCGTAAATATAAAGCATAATATATGGATTTGTAGGGAAAGTATTTATACTGTCATGCTTGCAGGAGCAAAGCCCGAACAGAAAAATGAACGTGAAAATAAATGCGTTTTTCATAACAGTGTCTATTAATGTTAGATTTTTATCGTCTTATCGAATCCCACATAGTTATCTCGAATTGGTAAAAGCCATCGACACCTCTTGTGTTTTCCATATCTACAGGACGATTACTATCGAACCGGGTCGGAAGGAAATAACCGTTAGAGGCACCGTCCCACCCCCAGTTGCAGTGCAGCAGACTTTGTCTCTCCGTCTCCGTTCTGACCAATTCTCCACCCTGGAACACCTTTTTACTCCTCGCCAGTTCGACCAGTTCGTCGCATATCCAGTAATGGCCGCCACTATATGAGTACCACAACCAAATCACAATGCGCAGAGACCTTCGATATGCTTAATGCAGTGTTACCGGCCCCGGTTATTCCGGAGCCGCATCTTCGAGGACGATCTCTCCGATATCTTTCGAGCATTTCCCTACTCGACCATAATCTCCGGCTTCTGCGACAAAATCCTCATCGGTAAACGTCAATTCCATCTCGTGCAGGAGACTAAGTTTTCCGGAATCCGAGCTATGATGAAAAGAAACAGTTACTCTCAGCGGCAGGTTCGGCTTGGCTGTCAAAGAGAGACTAAAAGTGCCGTTTCCACGACTATCGGTACTATTCATTATAACATCTCCTTCGCCGAAAATAAAGATTCCGGAAATCCCGTCGCCATCCGGGTTCACAACCTTACCGGTAATGTCAATCATAATATGCGGAATAGTTGGATATGGAGATGACCTGTCTTGCCCACAGGAGTAAAGCCCGAACAGAAAAATAAAGGTGAAAATAAATATGTTTTTCATAATATATAGATATTTGCTATTTAAACTTCATCGAGTAATGCAATCCCACATCTCAATGTTGAATCGATAATAATCTTCGACACCTTCCGATCTCGTACCTTCAGGGTCTATGTCTCTCTCGACATCGAATCGTGTCGGTAGAAAATAGCCGTTATGCAGCCTACTCCATCCCCAATTACAGTGGATCAGTTTTTGTTCCTGCGTCTCCGTCCTGACAAATACTCCGCCTTGATACACTTTTACAGCCCTTGTTCTTACGATCAAATGATCGCATATCTATACATGACCGTTGGAATACGAGTACCATCCGAAAATAATATGCCGCCTGTGCGAGTTGCCTCTCATCATAACCGGGCGTCCCTGCTTAATCGCGTTGATTACCGCCGATGAATTATAGTCCGCTACGTCATTGGTATTGTAACCGAGTTTACGCAAAGTCTTGGTTACCCTCGATTTATTAACACTCGTAGAATTTTTCTCATCCGAATCGGCAAATGAAGCATCAAGATACTCCGGTTTGACGAGTTCCTGAAATAATATCGCGATATTCTCATGGGCAGGAAAGTAAGAGTTATCATTCGATGTATGCGGCCTGATCGCCATCCAGTGAAGCGGCCTGCCGTTAATTGAGGAAGGGTATTGGTAGTGATACAATATCTGTGCTACGGCAGTGGTGGCGCAACCTGTGACAGCCCGCTCCAAATCTCCTTTATCATTATACCCCCAGTAAGGCAATTTGTTATTATAAGGCGCATTTTGCCCCCATTCGGCCGCAATGGGAGTACCGTATCGACTTCTCTCCGTCCACGGCCCTATCTCATAACTGAGCGGTTCGCCGCCTGTATAGTTGCCTATGCCGGTGACGACGTCGCCTATCCATGCCGTGCCTCCCGGATAGTCCGGTTCGCCGGGTCTGATCAACACGCCGTCGGGCCCCGGTACCGGAAGGCCGACCGTTACGCGGTAGTCGGTGTCGTAGGATATGAATGTCATGGCCGCACCGGGAACCTTCGCGAGCGCCTCGGCGTCGAAGCTGCCCGTGTCGGTGACGCAGAAGACCGGCGGAGTGCGCTGTCGCCCGAAGTCACGGCGAAGCCCTCGTCGTTAGTAAAATTAAAGATGTAGTAAAGCGGCTCTTCGGGTCCGTCGCCCGAGCGCGTGGCGCCGAAGCCGCCCGAAACAATGGTTTCCGAGATAGTGCGCGCAGAGCCGCGCGTCGGCGGGTCGAGGTCGGCCAGCAAGCTCTCCACCCCCGCCCTGGCCTCGTCGACGGTTACCAAATAAAATGCAGGATCGGTTTGCGGATCGGGTTCGGGTTCGGCGACCCCGCTTTCGATGCTGCACGACAGAAATAATACCCCGGCAAGCGCCAGAGGCGCAAAAAAAGCAGACCGTTTTCTCATAATTTTATTTTTTAGTTGGATATGTCTGCAAGATAATGAAAATAATTGAATTGCAAACGCTGCGGACAGAAAAATCACAATGCGCAGAGACCTTCGATATGCTTATCCGCAAATACAAAGGCTCCACAAAAAGCAGAGCCTTTGTAACCCTGACCGGACAAGTCGGGGACGGTCGTTAAGCGGGACACGGCATATTAACAGGTTGCTTGGAATTGACATCTATCGCGCTTCCCGCTCTCCGGCCGACGCTTTCCCCGCCCGTCTCACTCGCCGTAGGAGCCGCCACGCCTCCCTCGGCTGGTGGAAAAATTCTCGACCGGAGCCGAAAAATCGCTTCGGCTGCAAAATCCAAACCACCTCTCACAGACCCAAGGCCGCGTTATTTCCTGTTGGGCCACACCCAGCCCAGACGAAGTCCGCTGTTGATGTAGAGTGCGCGGTAGCCGAAAGCGAACATACCGCGTTCGAACAGATATACGTAGTATTTGGTACCCGCGAGCTCCGGAATTTCGCGTCCCCCCGATGTGAAATCATAGCCCAAGCCTATGTAGGCGTCCAGAAACAGGTTTCGGCCGAGGGCGAAGTGCTTCCCGATATTGATATTGATACCGGGTTTATAAAATTGCATCCTTACCGTTTTCCCATACTTCTTGGCCACATATGATCTCATGTCATAATCATAGCCGTAATAATAATTCAACCAGTGGCTCACGTCGTAGTAATAGAAATGCATTTCCGCGCTCCAATACCAACCGCTGTTGGAGAACATACTTTTGTAAGCCACCGCGAGCCCGCCGCCGCCGAGCTTCTCGAAATATTCACCATCAGACATAGGGCTCTTCCAGCCGCCTGATTGTGCGGAAAAATGATAATCGCCGCTGACCATGGAGTGGTCGTATTGCGGTGCGTAGTATCCGGCAAGGCTGAATTGCAGCCATTTACCGGTAAGGAACTCGAATTCGAAATCGACCTTGAGGCCGTAGCTTATCAACTGTATCGGGCGGACGGCTATCGTGAAGTGCCGCGGCGTCTCCTCCTCCGGGAGCCAGTTTATGGGCTTTTGCGCGGGCGTCTTGTCGTTGTGCCGCCTGTTATAATTGTTGTAATAGCGCACCCGGCCGTATTCCTGCGCCTGCGCGTGTCCCTGCGCCTGTCCCTGCGCAGGGAATGCCGTCAGGATCAACACCGCCGCCAATATGTATCGTCCGTGGTTTTTCATACTGCTTCGGAGTCTTGATTATTTTTTGTTGGGCCACATCCAGCCCAGGCGAAGTCCGCTGTTGAAGCACAGGCCGCTGTAGCCGAACGCGCACATATTGTTGAACGATCCGGTGTCGTATCCGCCGATAAATGTGCGTTCGTATCCCAAACCTATGTAGGTGTCCAGGAACAGATTGCGGCTAAGGGCGAAATGCTTCCCGATGTTGACATTGAATACGAGTTTGTAGAATTGGGATCTCTCCATTTGTATGGTTTCTTCGAAGAATTGCATATCGTCCTCATAAAACATATAGTATCCGCGTTCCTTGTAGCTTACGTCGTAGAAGTTGAAATTCATGCCGGCGCTCCAATACCATCCGTTATCGGAAAACATCCTCTTGTAGGCTGCCCCGACGCCCGCGCCCGTCATCTTTTCGAAGGGGTGGTATCCCGACAGGAGATTTTCCCATCCCTCATAGCGATAATTGTAGCGGGTGACCGGCCCGTAATAATCGTACTGCGGCTTGTGGTATCCGGCGAGGCTGAACTGCAGCCATTGGCCGGCAGTACTCAACTCGAATTCGAAATCTGCCTTGAAGCCGCTGTTGAAGAACTGATATGGGCGGACGGCTATCGTGAAGCGCTGCGGCGTCTCTTCTTCCGGGAGCCAATTTATAAGCCTCGGTTTGGCCTCCGCATAGCGGTATTTGTAGTTTCCGTAATAAACACGTGCGTGACCCTGTGCATTTGCGGTTAACGATGTGAGGATCAGTATCGCCGCGAATATGTATTTCATATGTTTTTTCATGTTCGTATCTCCATGTTTAGAACTTGCCTGGGTTTTACGCTCTCGTCCTTAAAGTTTTTTCACCCTTATGTGATCCAATAATTCGAGGTCGTCGTTGCCATAGTTGAACAGGAACAGCCCGTCACTGCCCGTGAGGATCAGGAATGCCTTGTTTTCGAGGGGTATGACGTCGTAGGTGTCGATTATACCCGGAATTATCCCGCCGACCGAATTCTGCAGGTCGGCTATCATCTTTGGCACCAGAGGATTCGAGATATCGTACATATTCAAGCCTTTATCGCATACGAAAAGCCTCTTCCTGGCACCGTCGATACCGAGCCCCCTGGGACCGTTCATCTGGATAGACCCCATAAATAACGGTGCTCCCGCTCCCGGATCGTCGAGATAACTTATGTCGTATATGTTGAGCGTGTTGTTTTCTATTATCCCGCATCTCCGTGTCATGGTGTTGAGCGTCACGTAGGCGTAGTCGCCGTAGGCCACCACGGGGTCGCAACTCGTGAAGTGTTGAGCTTTGCCTCTCGGAGTGAGGAATTCGGGGTCGGTAGCATCGTAGATGTACATTGCGCTTTGGGAACCGATGAAGAGCAGGTTGCGCTCCATGTCTGGGAATATGGTCTCGATATCTCCGGCATTCCATCCATCGGGCTTTTTATCTTTATACTGGAGATGGTCGGGATGTGCCGGATCGGTTAGTCTTATGGTTTTCAGGGTACTGTGGTCCACTATGTACATATAGTCCCCCATAACGGCGAAACGCGCCATCGAACCACCTTTGCCTTCGCTGCCTCCGCCTCCGCCGTCGTTCATGCCGGCATCGTTGCTGCACGATACGGCGCCGAGCGCAAGTGCCGCGCATACGGTCGCCGTGGATAATATGTTGATGATCTTTTTCATGGTCGTCGAATTTTTTATGTGTTACTCATTCTTTTTCCAGCCTACGCAGATAAGGCCTTCGGGGCTGTTGTAATAGATGTCGCCGTCGGGCGATGCCGGTTCGGGCAGCAGGTCGACCAACCGTTCGGTCACCTGTTTGGAGTCGAGATCGAACGCCACCAGGTCGACGGCGTTGTCGAGATAGAGTATATTGCCTTTAACGGCGATATCGATGCAGCCCGGGGCGATGATGAAACCCATCTGCCGCATATCCCTCGGATTGGAGAAGTCGATAATATGTACGCCTTTATAGCGTTCACTAACGAACAACTGCGTTCCGTGGACGTATATCTTGGCGGGGTCCTTGATCTCGCGGGACTCGCCTGCATACTTTACCGACTTTTCAAGTTCGGCCCTTGTCATGAATACTGGAGAATAGCCCCTCGCATAGAATCCCGGATCTGTGTCCGATTTCAACGACGTCGTAAGCAGCATGGCCAGTGTCGTCAGGATGAGTGTGATAATAGTACTTTTTTTCATTGGTATGTGTGTTTGTGTTGTTCTGGTCGTCCTCTAATATGTAGATACAAATACATATGGTTTTGTTGCTTGGAGGCACGATGATTCACTATCTTTATCTGCGCTGCGCTTGATTTAGACAGGATGCACCTCGGCAGAGCTCAAATAAATTTGGCTCTGCGCTCGGCTTTCATTATCTTTATCTGCGCTGCGCTTGATTTAGACAGGATGCGCCTCGGCAGAGCTCAAATAAATTTGGCTCTGCGCTCGGCTTTCACTATCTTTGTAAAAATATTTTTAGCTGATGGATACGACACAACAAGATAATAAGGAAAACACCTGTTCATGTACGCTCGATATGGGGCGCGGATGCGAATTCTGTGCCACCGGTTCCGGTGAAGCGGGGGCCAGGGTGTGCGAAGGATGTTTCAAACTCCATGTGACCGACTGGCTTAAGGACTATCCCGACAACCTGCCCGGCGACATTTTCGAGGTGCGTTTCAAGAATACGCGTCGCGGATATTACCAGAACGTTAATAACCTCCCTCTTACGGAAGGGGACATTGTGGCTGTGGAGGCCTCTCCGGGACACGATATAGGCATCGTTTCGCTGACCGGTGACATGGTCGCGCGCCAGATGCGCAGGGTGGGGTTCAATCCGCTCAACGGTGAATTCAAGAAGATATACCGCAAGGCGAAGCCCTACGACATAGAAAAATGGCAGGAGGCCATAGCCCTCGAACACAACACGATGATCCGTTCGCGGCAGATAGCCGCCGAGATGAACCTCAACATGAAGATAGGCGACGTCGAATATCAGGGCGACAAGATCAAGGCCATCTTCTACTATATAGCCGACGAGAGGGTCGATTTTCGCGAACTCATAAAGGTGTTCGCGGAAGTTTTCCACATAAGGGTCGAGATGAAGCAGATCGGTGCGCGCCAGGAGGCAGGCCGCATAGGTGGTCTGGGGGCGTGTGGCAGGGAACTTTGCTGTGCGTCGTGGATGTCGAGTTTCATGTCGGTCACCACGGGTGCGGCGCGTGCTCAGGACATATCGCTGAACCCGCAGAAACTCGCCGGGCAGTGCAGCAAACTCAAATGCTGCCTGATCTACGAATACGATGATTATATGGATGCCCGCAAGGAGTTTCCGCGTGTGAACGAGCCTTTGCAGACGCTCGACGGCGACTACCATTTCATCAAGAACGACATACTCGCGCGCACGATGAGCTTCAGCACGTCTCCGGGTTCCATGGCCGGTCTGGTGACGCTGCCCATAGAGCGCGTGGCGGAGATAATGAAACTCAACGCAAGGGGCGTCAAGCCCGAAAAGATAGATTCCGAGAAGACTTTCGCGCATAAGGAGGCCGATCCGGGCTTCGTGAACGCGATAGGGGAGGACAGCATCACACGTTTCGACAGCGCCCGGAAGGGCAGGAAGAAGAGTAGGCGTCCGGGTGGCGGAGTCGATAAACAGCAGCACGCCGCATCCGACGGACAGCCCGACACAGGCCGCCCGCCGCGCAGGGAAGGGCAATCCCGTAACGACGGACAGCCGCGCAATGAGCGCCGCCAGCAACCGGGCAGGCCGCAGGATGGCAATAATCACAAGGGCGGCAATGGCGGCAACGACCGGAGCGACGGTCAGGGCGTAGCGCAAAACCACGGTAAGAGCCCCCGGACGCATGGCAACCGTCCGGCAGGCCAGGGCGGTCACGGCCAAAACCGCAATAACCGCGGCAATAACCGCAACCGCGGCGGCCAGAACCGCAACAAGGAAGATAAACCTTCCGATAATTAACATCCCCGCACTCGACAATGAAATATATCGAAGAAAGAAAAATTAATAATTTTCCATTTTCCATTTCCCATTTTCCATTATTATTGTGTGCAGCATTGGCAGTTTGCAGATGCTCTCACACCTGTGAGAGCGTGGTGGCCGACGTCGATATTACCGGATGGGGTAACGATACGGAATATTCGGTAGTTTACGATAATATGGATTCCCTGTCTCAGCGCGAATTATCGATATTCGTGTTTCACGAGCGCTCTTTTGCCGCAGCGACAGATTCCCTTTTGCTGACTGTCACTACCGTAACGCCCGATTCGCTCGTTTATTCGGAAGAGTGGGTATTCCGCCCCGACAGGCGCCGGGCGGAAGGATACGCCGCATTCCATGAGACCGTGGCGCCTTACCGTTCGCGTGTGGTGCTGGGGCGTAAGGGGGCTTATCTCTTTACATTCTCTCACCGCGACGCCTCGCCCGTCAAAGGCTTAAAAGGGATAGGGATCACAGTTAAATAACCTGCGTTCGACAAATTCAAACACCCTCTAAAAAACTATGGGAAAAGACAAATACCGCAGGTTTCAGGAGAACCTGACCTTTGCCAATATGGTGCAGCCTGCGTTCGATGAGATATTCGGCAAAGACCATAATCTTAAAGGGCGCTGGCGCGAAGATTTCTTCCGCAACGACAAACCGGTGGTGCTGGAACTCGGATGCGGCAGGGGCGAATACACCGTAGCCCTCGCTGCCGCCAATCCGGACATAAACTATATCGGCATCGACATCAAGGGTGCGCGTATGTGGCGCGGCGCCAAGACCGCTACCGAACGCGGAATGGCTAACGCCGCTTTTCTGCGTACCCGCATAGAGTTTATAAACTCATTTTTCGGCCGCGGCGAAGTGGATGAGATATGGATCACGTTCCCCGACCCGCAGCTCAAAAAGCAGCGTGTGAAAAAGAGGCTTACCTCACCCGTATTCCTGGGGTATTACTCGCAGTTCCTGAAGCCGGGTGCCAATATACACCTCAAGACCGATTCGCAGCACCTCCACGAATACACCATGGCGGTGGCGGCTTGCAACGGGCTTCCGGTGAGCGTATGCAGCGCCGATATTTACGGCGACGGAACCGCCGACCCGGTGCTTTCCATAAAGACCGCCTACGAGCAGAAGTTCCTCTCCGAAGGGCTACCGATCACCTACATACGTTTCACATTGGACGGCCGCGCGGAGTTCGAGGCTCCGGAGTTCGAGGAAATCGATAACTGACAACTACTGCCGATGCGTTAATAGTCGTCAGAATTAAGAGGTTGTTTTTAATTTTCAGCTCTTGCTCTTTTTCACCCTTTTCCGCCCCGTTTTTGCAGAATACAGGTTGCGCCTCGGCCATCTCAGGCCATCTCAAGCAAGCTTGATGGCGCTCGGCTTGCACTGCATTTCACCCGCTCCTCGCCCCATAGGAACCGCTATGCGGCTTGTCGCGCGCAAAAAACAGGGCAAAATCGATGAAACATAGCTGTGGCTGAAAAATCAAAACAACCCCTAACTGTCAATTGTCAATTGATTGGCCGCGTACGTTTCCCATTTATCCAGTACGGCCTTAAAGTCTCGCGGCAGATTGCTTTCGAAATAAACCTCTTCGCGCGTGGCAGGGTGTGTGAAGCCCAGACTTCGTGCGTGGAGCGCGTGGCGCGGCATGAGTTGGAAGCAATTCTCTATGAACTGCCGGTATTTGCTGAATGTAGTACCTTTGAGTATGCGGTCGCCTCCGTAACGTTCGTCGTTGAACAGTGGATGGCCGATGTATTCCATATGCACACGTATCTGGTGTGTGCGCCCCGTCTCCAACCGGCACTCCACCAATGTCACATATCCGAAACGCCGCAGCACCCTGTAATGTGTCACGGCTTGTTTGCCGTCGCTGCCGTCCGGGAAAACAGCCATCTTCAGCCTGTCGCGGACGCTGCGTCCTATATTGCCTTCGACCGTCCCTTCGTCTTCGTCGAAATTGCCCCATACGAGCGCCACATAGCGGCGCTGGATCGTATGCTCGAAGAATTGCCTTGCCAGGCGCGCGTGCGATCTCTCGTTCTTGGCGATAACCAGCAGGCCTGAAGTGTTCTTGTCTATGCGGTGTACGAGACCGGCCCTGATGTCGCCCTCCTGAAAAAGAGGCAGATCCTTGAAATACCACGTCAGGGCATTTACGAGTGTCCCGCTGTAATTGCCATGTCCCGGATGCACCACCAGACCCGCCTCCTTGTCGATAATAAGCAGGTCGTCGTCCTCGTAAACTATTTGCAGCGGAATATCTTCCGGGATTATCTCCACCTCGCGGCGGGGGTATGGCATCACTATGGATATACGGTCGAGCGGCTTCACCCTGTAACTCGACTTCACGGCGGTACCGTTGACAAGTATGTTTCCGCTGTCTGCCGCTGTCTGCACACGGCTCCGCGAACAGTTCTCAAGCCTGTCCGTAAGATATTTGTCGATCCTGAGCATACTCTGCCCCTTGTCGACCGTCACGGCGAAATGCTCGTAGAGTTCGTCCTGCGACTCCTCTATTTCACCGGCAATATCATCCTTAAACTCCATATAGCTTGACGATCAGAAGAAGAAATCCTCTTCGTTTCCGGTATCGGCGGGCATATCCGCGCCATCCAACTCGCCGAGGGGAATTTCTTCCCTTATGTAGTCGTCGCCGGTATCCCCGTCATCGGTACGTTCACCGCCGGGGTGTATGCCGCCCGACATCTCCCTGATATGCCTTTCGACATCTTCGGGCGAAAGTTCACCGTTCTCGTATTTCATGATCCACTCCGCTTCGGAGTGCAGTCGTTCGCCGACATATCCCTCGCGTTCGAGGCTGTCGATCAGGAACCGCTCCCTGGCTAACTTTTGGGCTGCCGCGTCGGAAGCCTTAATGCCGCCGGCCACCGAGAGCGAGTCGAGCGTCATATAGAGCGTCACGGTGCTTCCGAGCTCGGCATACGAATTCTGTTCGGGAGACTGTCTGTACACACGGGCGGTGTGCTGGTTTCTCGGATTTATGCCGTTATCGTTCACGGGGCGTCCCACATTAAGTCCAGATTCCAGTAGGCGGCTTTCGGCGTCGCGCAGAGTAGCTCCCGCGACCCTCGGAACGGCCACCCGTTCGGCATCCGGCTTTCTGCCCACGATCAGCACCACATCGGAGCCATACTCGGCACGCACTGGTTCACGGCGCACGACCTCCCTGTCTCCGACGTACTGTTTCAGGACATAATTGGTGGCTATATTATCCTCATACACGAGCTTTTCTATGCCGAGGCCTGCCGTCTCGAGTATGTTCTTGGCCTGCCGCAGCGAATATCCGGGCACGTATGGGACGTCGACCATCTTCTGTCTGAACGAGTTTACCGTCACAAATATACGGCGGCGCGACTTGACCTGCGTCCCGGCGGCGGGCTTCTGCTCGAGTATCACGCCGGGATCCATCAGGGGGACGTAAAGCGAATCGTCGATCTCCAGCCGCAGCTTGTCTTTTTTTGCCAGTTCGCGTGCCTCCTCCATAGTGTAGCCTGAGAAATCGGGCACACCCCTGTAACTATTGTGCCGCGTAAAAATATTAAGCAACAGGGAAACGAGCAGTACGAACAATACGAGAAGGCTCACCAACAACACTATGTTGCGGACAACATAATTGCTCCACAGCCTCTTTACGAAATTTCTGATATTCTTGCTTTCCATTCGGCATTCACTATATGGGGGCAAAGATACGCAATTTGGGCGGAAAATTTGGGAATTTGAAAATTATACTAAACGCGACAGCGTTTGTCATCCTGACGCGACAGCGTTTATCGCCCCGGCAACTTCGTTGTCAATTAACTTCGCTTCGTTCGCCGGTTGTCAATTCATTATAGAACGTGTCGCGTTCCACGGCACGCAGGCCGGCCGACGCTGCCATACGGACGATCTCGCCGACGGTAAGGCACGGCGACCGCTCCTCCGAGCCGGCCATAGAGTATATTTTAGTCGTGTTGTCGATCGTCCCGTCCATATCGTCGGCGCCGAATGCGAGCGCCATTTCCGCCGCCGCCTTGCCGTACATCACCCAATATGCCTTTATGTGGGGTACATTGTCGAGAAATATGCGCGACATTGCAAGCGTCCGCATATCTTCCGTCACCGTCACCTCTTCCCTGCCTTCGCCCAGCCTGTTGCCCGCGCGACGGTACTTTAGGGGAATGAATGCGTCGAATCCCCCGGTAGCATCCTGAAGGTCGCGCAGCCGCTGCAAATGGTCTATGCGGTGTCCGGTGTTCTCCACGTGGCCGTACAGCATCGTCGCATTGCTCCTTATGCCGAGCCCGTGGGCTTCCCTGTGCAACGACAGCCATTGCTCCGCATTCCCTTTCTCCGGGCATATCTTACTGCGGACGGTCTGGTCGAATATCTCCGCGCCGCCGCCCGGAATGGCCGACAGCCCCGCATTCTTCAGCACGGCAAGTCCCCCGGCGTAATCCATACCCGCCTTCTCTATCATATAGGCCAACTCTATGGCCGAGAAAGCCTTCACCGCCGTTCCGGGCAGCACCGACCTCACACGCGAGATCATCTCCGCATAATAACCCAGATCATGCTCCGGATGAACCCCGCCTACTATATGCACCTCCGTAACCCCGCTGCCTGAATACCGCCTGGCGATCTTCTCGACATCGTCCAACGAATAATTCCACGAATCCGGAGCCCCTACCGCGCGGCGGTAAGAGCAGAATTCACAGTTGAAAACACAGATATTGGTAGGTTCGATGTGAAAATTGCGGTTCCAGAACACCTTGTCGCCGCTCACCCGTCTCTTGATCCCCGAAGCGAGTTCCCCCAGCAGCGGCAGAGGGGCATAGTCCCACAATACCGCGGCTTCTTCGGCCGAAATGCGTTCACCGCGCCTGATCTTTTCAACGACAGCCTTCATTGTCAATTATTTAACGTGCGTTCGACAAATTCAAATAAAAAGAACAACATAAATTAACGCTCTTTAAATAACGTGAGTTCGGGATAAGCGCAGCTTATTCCGAACTCAGCCCTATCCCGGAGCGGCCGTAGGCCGCAACCACTCCCTCCCCTACGATTAGGGGAGGGCTGGGGAGGGGTGATCGAATACCTTGGCGGCTTTTTAAAAGCCGCTAACGTGGGTTCGGGATAAGAAAAATAATTAGCAATGAACTGCAAAACAAGAGAATATGTAATTTTTCTTATCCCGAACTCACGTTATTTATTGACGGAAAGATAGCTTGCCTTTTCAATTCGGGGTTTGGCGTAACGTAGAGTGATATTGAATTTCTTGCGCGGGTTGGAGGGCAGGTCGTACATGGCGTCGGTCATTACCGCTTCGCATATGGAACGGAGCCCGCGCGCGCCAAGGCGGAATTCGATGGCCTTATCGACTATGTAGTCGAGCACTTCGTCGTCGAACGTGAGCTTCACGCCGTCGAGTTCGAACAGGGCCTGATACTGCTTCGTAATGGAATTCTTGGGCTCGGTGAGTATGCGGCGCAGCGCCTTGCGGTCGAGCGGCCCGAGGTATGTGAGTACCGGAAGGCGCCCCACTATTTCCGGGATCAGTCCGAACGAACGCAGGTCCTGCGGCGTTATGTACTGGAGAAGGTTGTTGTAGTCTATTACGGTGCGGTCGTGATAGTCGTACCCTATGGCGCCGGTGTTCAGCCTGCGTGCTATGCATTTGTCTATGCCGTCGAACGCTCCGCCGCAGACGAATAGGATATTTGACGTATCGACCTGAATGAACTTCTGGTCGGGGTGTTTGCGTCCCCCCTGTGGCGGCACGTTCACGACCGTCCCTTCAAGTATCTTGAGCAGAGCCTGCTGCACACCCTCGCCCGACACATCGCGCGTGATGGATGGATTGTCGCTTTTGCGGGCGATCTTGTCCACCTCGTCGATAAAGACGATGCCTCGTTCGGCCTGTCCGACGTTGTAATCGGCGGCCTGAAGCAGGCGCGTGAGAATACCCTCGACATCCTCGCCCACATATCCGGCTTCGGTGAGTACTGTGGCGTCGACTATCGTGAACGGCACATCGAGCAGGCGGGCTATGGTGCGCGCAAGCAGCGTCTTGCCCGTGCCCGTCTCGCCCACCATGATTATGTTGGATTTGTCTATCTCCACTTCCGGGAGGTTGCCCTCGGCGTGCATTAGGCGCTTGTAGTGGTTGTATACCGCTACCGACAGCGTCTTCTTGGCGCTATCCTGCCCTATGACATACTGGTCGAGGAACGCCTTTATTTCGGCCGGTTTGAGGAGTTTGTCGAACTTTACCGGCTCCACGCCCTTCTGCGTGCCGCATTCTTCCGCCTCGCTCCCTTCGAGCGATTCATAGGCGCGCTCCACGCACCGGTCGCATATCGCGGCGCCCTTGACCCCGGTGAACAGCATCCCGACATCCATTATCGAAAGCCCGCAAAAAGAGCAGGTTTCCGTTTCGCCGGTTAAATTAGGATTGTTTGACATTGGAGACTCTTAATCTTTGTTGCCGGAATTATTTTTCTTTTTACCAGCCACCACACTGTCGACAAGCCCGTACTTCACGGCTTCGTCGGCCCTGAGCCAGTAATCCCTGTCGGCGTCGTGTTCTATCTTTTTGATATCCTGACCCGTATGCAGTGCGAGTATCTCGTAGAGTTCATGCTTCAACTGAACTATCTGGCGGGTTGTTATCTCTATGTCGGAAGCCTGTCCCGACGCTCCGCCGAGAGGCTGATGGATCATAACGCGCGAATGGGGCAGGGCTGTGCGCTTGCCCTTCTCTCCCGCCGCGAGCAGCACCGCCGCCATACTTGCCGCCATGCCCGTGCATATGGTCGACACGTCTGGCGATATGAGCTGCATGGTGTCGTAGATTCCCAGACCGGCGTAAACCGACCCTCCGGGGGAGTTGACATATATGCGTATATCCTTTTCGCTGTCGGCCGACTGAAGGAACAGCAGTTGCGCCTGCACTATGTTGGCCACGTCGTCGTCGATGGCCGTGCCGAGGAATATGATGCGGTCCATCATCAGGCGCGAGAACACATCCATATGCGCCACATTGAGCTGCCGCTCCTCGATGATCGTCGGCGAAATGTAGGACTCCACCTGCGACGCATAGTCGTGCAGCGTCAGGGAGTTCATCCCGAGATGCCCGGTGGCATATTTCTGAAATTCGCTTTTATTCATAACAATACCTTTTATTGAATATTAGATCAATAATAACGCTGTTTTACGTAGCGGTAGTATGCGCTGCCGAACCTCATTGTCAATAGACTTAGCTTAGAGCTTGTTTTAATAGGTTGTTTTGAATTTTCAACTCTTGCTCTTAGTACGCCCTCTTCCTGCCCCGTTCGCCGGTCGTCGACCCGCCCTTACCGCCTCGCGGTGAGCTTCTCGAATATCTTGTTCATTTCGTCGGTCGTAACGCTCTTTGCGGAGACCTTCACGAGCGGTGTGACGGCGTCGACGATCTTCCTCTCGTAGAGGCGGTCGAGTATCTTGTTGGCCTCTTCCTTGTTGCCGAGTATCGACTGTGCGTAATTGGCAAGCACATCGTCGCCGACATTCACCATGCCGTACTGGGCGAACTGCTGCGCGGCGTAAGCCTTGGCCTCGGCCTGCATATCCTCCTGTTCGACCTTCACGCCCAACTTTTCGGACAGGTACTTCTGAATAAGGTTCCAGCGCATCATGTCGAGGAATGCGGGAAAATCCTTTTCGATATCCTCCATGGAGAACTTGCCTTCGTTGACGGTGAAGAGCCAGCGCTTGAGAAAATCTTCCGGAAGCGTCAGGCCGGCCTTTTCGATAAGGTAGTTGCGCACCTCGACATTGAACACGTAGCCGCTCTCGCGGTCGAGTTCGTCGCCTATCTGCGAGTCGATATATTTGTCCAACTGGGCGGCGTCGGCAACATTGCCTTCGGGGAACGCTGTCTTGAAGAATTCTTCGTTCAGTTCCGGCTCCGCGAATTTACGTATACGTGTGATGGTGAATTTGAATTCGGGTGCGATACCCGCCAGTTCGCTCTCCTTCACGCCGAGTATCGAGGCCCTCTGCGACGGGGTTTTGTAGAGTTCCTCGACGTTCACTGTAAGTTCGTCGCCGACCTTCCTGCCGATATAGGGCTTGCGCTCCTCATCGCTCATGGAGATGAGGCCGATGTAGGCATCTTCGGTCCTTATCTCGCCATTGTCGATCGTGCCCGTAACGGCTTCGTCGTTCGTGACAGCGTCGACATCGACCAACTGCCCGTAGCGGCGCATGAAATTGGTGCGGAATCCCTGACGCATATCGTCGGTGATCTTTATCTTGTATCGCGTGAGCTTATCCTTGTCCGAAAGCTCAAGCGAGACTTCGGGAGCAAGCCCTATCTCGAACACGAATTCGAACTCGGTGTCGTTGTCGAAATCGAAAGAGCCCTGCTCGTCGCCCGGCAGCACGTCGCCCATATAATCGATCTTCTCCCTGTCGAGATACTCGAATGCGGCGTCCGACGCTGTTTTATAGGCTGTTTCGGCCACCGTACCCTTGCGGTACATCTTGTTGATTATACCCATGGGTACCATCCCGGGACGGAATCCCGGCACATTTGCCTTGCGGCGGTATTCTTTCAGTTTCCTGTCGACCGCTTCCATATAGTCGGCCTCGCCTACGGTGACTTTGACAAGGGCTGTCTGATTCTCCCTGTTCTCTCTTACGACGTTCATTATATTATATTATTTTGATTGTTTACCAAACTGACGGGGCACAAAGATAATACATTTCTTGCGAATTAACAGGTTGTTCCGGTTTTTTCGGATACGGCGGCAAGAATCTTGCCGCAAACTGATAAGAAACCCCGTCCCTGCGGTAAAACGCTTTCCGCCCCGGACAACATGACACATAAAGCCTCTTAAATACAATTTAAAGACATTCAAATTATTGTCGTGATATTTATTGTGTCATCCCCTTGTTTTTTCAAATTATTATGTATAAATTTAATCCGACATTATCAGGCCTTAAAAAGAGAGTATGGCACAACACGACTACGACTTCGAATCGATAGGCAGCGACTCCCTGAAGGAGTTCGAGAACAAGACCACGCGCGGCACCAAAAGCGAAGGTAAACGCCCGGCGGAACACTCCGTGGAATATGGCATGAACCCCGGTATCGTCCGAAGGGGATTCAATAGTATTTCGCTGCGGAGACTACCCATGTCCATGTTCGCGAGATTCGGTATGTTCGGCAAAGACAACCAGACGAAGGTGGATGCTACGGAATATCCCTACCGCTGCATCGTCCGCCTGACCGCCACGAAAAATGGTGGGGGAGGGCAGGTGGAAGGCACGGGATTTTTCATATCGAAACGCTGCATTATAACTGCCGCGCATAATATCTTTTTCGAAGACGGTTTTGCAAAGCAGGTCGAAGTCACACTCTCAGGAAAGGATAAATCCGCCTATCCGCTCGGCAAGGCGGTCGCCACCACGTTGCGCTGCATGAAAAGATATGCCGAAGACCGGGATAACCCTGTCGCCGGGAACTATGGCAGCGACTACGATTACGGTGCGGTGATCCTGCCCGACGATAAGTTGTTCGACATAATCGGATCGTATTTCGGTTACGACACTCCCTGCATTTCGGACACAGGCGTGGAAGTGGCGGGCTATCCGACCGACTCCTGGAAAAAGAAGGGCTCGCAATACAAGGCGGAAGGTGAGATCAAGGACCGCAATGACTACCAGCTCTACTATACGACAGACACCGAGGGCGGACAAAGCGGAAGTCCCGTTCTCATTCCGAGAGGTGGCGATTACGTTGTGGCAGGCGTACATTACCGTGATTCGGGAAAATACAATCAGGCGATCTGCGTGAACGAAAAGGTGATGGCAAAGTGGAACGAATGGTCTAAAATAACGTGAGTTCGACGAATTCGTCGAACTCACTCTAAAATATAAAATCATGAAAAAATCATTGTTCATATTAATTGTAGCGATTATGTCTTACGATGTACAGGCACAAATGGTGGCCTACAAATTGCCCGAAGGCAGCAAACACAAGTACAAAGCCGAAGAGGTCGATATCGAATTCATATCTCCGGGAAAAAATGAAAGTGGCGGCGGTGCGTTCATCGGCGCGATATCGTCCATTGCCCCTACCGTTGTCAAAATGGGTTTCCAGCTTGCGGACTCTCTCATAGCCCGTCGCGAAAAGAGCTTCACGAGGGAATATATGCGTTTTCAAAGCAATCTCGATGCCGGCAGGCAGGGGGTCATCCCCGATTTCGATTTCATACGTACGGTAGAGATAGACGGTGCGAAACATACCGCCTTGGAGATATCTTTCAGGACAAGGGATATTTCGAATTTCGACAGTCTTACCAACGTCTTTACATATTATGTCGAAAAGATCGCATTGAATTACACCTCGGCAAGGGTCAAAAAAGACGACCGCGTCGACTATACCATCACTTTGGAGCCAGTCTTTTACCTTCCCGGAGACAAGAAGCAGACGGTCATGGAGATAGCCCCGCTCACAATTCGCTCTGTCGGCGGAGGCCTGAACGAATACGACGACGATAGGTTGAGGTACCGGACAGAAGTGCTTATGATACCCCGTGACGCCTGCTTTTTAGGGTTGACGGTAACTGTCGTCGAGAGCAATCCGCGGGTCGTCAATATTAAAAAGTTCCGGGAGAGCTGGGATAAATACAAGACCGATGCTGAATCCAAGGTCGTAGGCCCGTTGGTCGACCGGTTTATGTCCGATCTGAAAAAGAGTGCCGAGGACAAACAGAAGTCCGCCGAAGAGAACGAGCAAAACATAAAGGCGGAAGAGAGGCTCTGGGCTATCGTAATGTCGAGAAAGCCCCTGAACGATTACGAGGCGCGCCTCAGGGAATATCTGGCCGCCTATCCGCTCGGCGCACACTCAGGCGAAGCGATCGAGGCCTTGGCGGCAATCGAGTCCAGGAAAGCTAAAAACAACTAAGAGCTTGTTTGGAGTGTGGAGTTTGGAGTGTGGAGTTGCGGTGTGCTTCGCACGTATATTATTTGGGATTGGTAACTAAGCCGCGATAGTGACTGCCCAGAGCATTGCTGAAAAGGGGAAATCCTCATATAGTTACCAATTCCTATTATTTAACGTGAGTTCGGGATAAGAAAAACCACATATTTTCTTGTTTTGCAGGATATTGCTGATGGCTTTTCTTATTCCGAACCCACGTTAGCGGCTTTTAAAAGCCGCCAATGTTTTCGATCACCCCTCCCCAGCCCTCCCCTAACCGTAGGGGAGGGAGTAGT
>QMCE01000456.1_pt1 | contig 38566 bp, 33 predicted proteins | sample 1821851 | NCBI WGS metagenome assembly QMCE01 (sample SAMN09453174, study PRJNA476694) | Termite gut metagenome, whole genome shotgun sequencing project. | isolation source: worker | host: Odontotermes sp. | place: South Africa:Pretoria | collected 2016-01-28 | reverse complement strand
GTAAATTTTTACGCCTTCCGCATAGATGCTTTTTCTGGTTGCGGTGTCGGTTTCGGCGCGGCCCCGTTCAATGAGGGCATCCATTTCCGGATTGTTGTAACGCCCGCTGTTGCCCTGCCCTATATTGTTGCTATGGAATACCTGCGTCCATACGGTATCGATATCCTTGGTTCTTGCTGTTGTAAAGCTGATGAAGACATCATAGTTTCCGTCGCTGTAAACATCCTGCAGGTAGGCGTTCACTTCCAAGATAGAGACGGAAGCATTCAGGCCGATGGCGCTCAATTGGCTTTGCAGCGCTGTGGCCATTTCGGGAAGCACACCGGAGTTTTCCAACTTGATGGTTACCTCAAGGCCCTCGGCACCCGCATCCTTGACGAGCTGCTTCGCCTTTTCAAGATCATACGGGTAACCGGAAGGCGACACGTTGGGCTGACCGGAATAGTCAGGACCACCCGGGTAATAGATAATGGTTCCCATCCCTTCGTTGGCAATCATATTCAGGGCGTCGCGGTCCACACCATAGGCGACTGCCTGACGCAACAGATTGTTGTTGACGAATTAAAGCGGATTGAAAATGATGAGAATTTGAAGCATTTAATTAAGAAAGAATGAGAAAAATAAAACCTTCTTTGTTTTCAAAAACAAGGGAGGTTTTATTTCAGTCAAATAACAATAATATTGATTATCAATCATTTATAAAAAATAAGATAATATATCCATTATCCCGGTCAAATAAGAATTATGCCCAAAATGGAATATACTTTACGTGCTTTTTTGAGGCACTTTCAGGATTGAAGTCTTTGATAAATCCACTATTTACAGTGCCCTTTATTATTCTTGATACCATAGCCACATTTGCGTCTTCTATTTTCATTCGTTCCCTGAAACTTTGATTGGTCATTTGCGCTCAGCAAATTTATCCCTTTTTCATTGCGCCCTTTACTATGATCCCAATGCCAACAAATAATCTCGTTTTCGTCTGTGTAAGGTTTACTCACAATGGTGCCATCAAAAATGAGGCAGGCATCCGGGCTTTCGTGCCGACGAACATCCGACTTTACCTCTTGCCGCAAGGCTTTTGAACTATAATCCTTGGCCGGACAACATCCGGGTTATTTTATCATGAGTGATACTCTCTTCCAACAAATCAGACAAACCTGTGGCGGTTACTTGACCGAAACTGCTCAACAAATAATCCGTGTATAAATCCATTTCTTTTTGCATGTCGCAAAGTTAGTTATTTTTTGCCGTGTTGTGAATAGTTATCAAACGGTGCGTAACATGAGTTAGTTATTACTTGTGCTCTTTGTGTCCGCCGATATGTGTTAAATAGAGCGCTGCGGAAATCAATAAAATACCGATTCCAAAGTAAAGCAAATCAACTACACTTTCATACCGGATATTGAGCGAATGCTCGAAAAACGATACGATTAAAATCATTAGGATTACTTTTCCGAGTGACGATTTCAGGTCATCGATACTGTTGATTTTCAGCCAGCTTGGCCGTGAGTCAAGTACTTTGTTTACCGGGTCTATTTTGTTAATAAACAGTTCGTAAATACCCATGCTGAAAATAATAAGTACTGTTGCAAACAAGTAACCATCGATAGAGGTGACAAAAGTAGCCACAAGATGTTCTATACCGCCATTTTTAAGGTGTCCGAATTCATGAATAAACTCCATAACGCCTTTATATACCTGCATCGAAGAGGTAATAAACAGAATGATGGAAGCAATCATAGAACCTAAAACGGCAAAAAATGTTATAAACCTTAGCCCAAACAGAAATCCCTCAAAAATTTTAACCGTTTTGTTTTTATAGTTCAATATTTGCGGAAAATTGATGCTTTTCTTACGAAGATTGGCAAGCAGTTTTTTGTCTAACTTATCGGCATAGCCTTTGTGCTGGATTTTCGCTCGCAGCCATTTTGCCTCACTTTCGTCGATTTCGCCGGGCGAATCTTCGTCTTCAAGCAGAAAACCTGACATTGTTTCCACAAAAAAGAATTCAAACTCTTTGGTGATTTTTTCTTTGCTAATTGCCTCTTTTATTTCAAAAAGGAAATCGGCTTTTTCTTTGTTCATGCCTGTTTCGTCATCTAATAACTTTTTTTGCAGCAACTCTATATCCTCTTGTGTGATAAGTCCGTTGGCAAAAATGGCTTTTTTTATCTCTTTTAAATCGGTCATTGTAATTTATATTTTAGGTGTTATCACGGATAATCATTTTATATTTTTATCATTTTGATAATTTCGACTGGTAATTTACACTTTGTTTCAAATAGCTCATCAGTAATATGACACTTGCCAACATCAAAAACATTCCTAAAATATTCCAACCCAATACATCGTACAATCCATGAATGACAGCCGGAATAGCGATTGCCAGGAAGTACAAAGATAAGCGATATTTTGGATACAGCTTGGCAAAAGCGAGAAAATAACCTACCATTCCTGCCCAAACAGCGTGTAAAAACGGTAAGCTTGTCAATCGTGCCACATTCATAAAGAATGCGTTTGAATAATCCAGCTCCGCATTGACGGTCATTTGATACTGAACACCCTCGAATACGCCGAAGGAAATCCCCGACATTAACCCGTAAAATACCATTGAGCGGGGAATATAAGGTGCCTTTGCCCGGTACAGGATAAGCAGCAGCGGAATGGCTTTTACGGTCTCTTCCAACAGTCCGACTCCAAAAACAAATCCAATGATTCGCAATAAAATATTCGGACTTTCGGTAAAGCTGTATAACGTATTAAATCCGATCCAATTAGGTAATCCCAAAATATCCCAGACCACAAACATACATGCCTGCAAGGTAAAAAACAGTGCAATGGTTGTTTTTATCTTGATTTGAGAAGTCTTGAAAAAATGGAAGAAGAACAACCCCCAAATAATGGCAAAATAGAGCGAAATAACGTAAAACGTAAGAAATGGAATGGATGAAAAGAACCGGATCAGTACTGCCGGCGCCAATCCCAGCAATGCGAGCAGCAATAGGCGGCTGTCCGATTTTATTTCCTGCAACGAAAAAGCATTATGAGGTATAATCAACTCTTTTCCAATGTCTTTCAGCTGTTTAAAAAATGCACCGCTGTGTTTTATTTTTACCTGTTTTCCGGCTGATTTCAGGAAATAGCCGACTGTTTCAACTGTTTGAGGCGAGGATGCGGCGTATGCCTTGTCCTGCTTCAATATTTTCCCATCTTCCACGTATGTTTTTAGTACGTCTGCGGAGTAGGGCCCGAATTGCTGGTTGTTTCTGATGATGTAATACATGTTAGTCTGTTGTGATTACTTATTGTTTAATACAAAAAACCAAAGTGGAATTTTGTTTGCAAAACCATTTTATATGTTATCGGCAGCAATGTATGTGTTTGCAATATCCTTGATTTGTGAATTGCCTTTGTTTTTTCCTCCGACTTCAAAAATGGGGCTTGTCTCAAAAGTCAAATTTGCGAAATTGAATCATCTGATAATTAATTTTCAGAATTATCCCGTTGTGTCTTGTTCATCCATTATAAAAAGAATAATTCCTTAGCGTCTTTGCGAACTTGGCGCCTTTGCGTTTAATAGGAAAAAGCGCAAGCGCATCTTTTAATTTAAACGCAAAAGTACCAAGTTTGCAAAGACGCTAAGGGATAATCCCGTTAATTTTTAACCAATTGAACAATAATAACCCTTCCCCCATCTTCCTTCGATAGCAAAATCTGCTTACCGTCGGTCAACTCAACGGCTTGACCAACCGGGATTATTTTTCCTTCGGTTTTATCCTCCAAATCAGTTAATTTTTGGTTTACAAACAGCCATTTGCCGCCGTGGAAAACAAAATATCCGACAGGCTTTTTCTGTTCTGCGCTCAATCTTTCATTGGGCGAGATGTTGCGGTTTACATGCCAAGGGTATAGGTATTGGTTGTGATAAACCATTACGCGATAATCATCGGGGGTAAATGTACCGGCTCTGCGTGATGAGTAGAGGTTGAGTACAGGCAACTGCCCTTTGTGTTCTGTACCGCAAAACGGACATTTCGGTTTGGTCGTGTTGTCAAACACAAACCACTTGTGCCAGCAATTGGGATTTTGGCATGGCTGCATCAAATCGACGGTTTTCAGCAGGGCTTGTTCCCATTCATCGGCTGTAGGGCGGACGGCAGGATTGTGCAAACCCTCAATAAACGCGCGGTCAAACAGCTTTTTCAGATAGGGACCGGTAACGGAATAAGGTATTTTCGCCGGGTCGCCTTGCGGAAGTTGCGCCGGTTGCAAATCCTTCACTTTTACCCGGTTAGAGGCATCGGCCGGGTGCTCGACAAATGTTGCCTTTGCCCCCATTGACAACTCTTCGTCTTTGGTCGGGTCGGTGTCCCACACTTTTCCGCCGCGCAAAGGGTGGCGATAGAGCAAATACATATAAACCAATACAGCCAATGCGTGCCGGTCGGTAGCAATTTTAGGCAGTTGCCGTGCCGGGTCGCCCATTTTTAGATGTTTTGTTTCAATTACTTCGGGCGCAATAAAATCGGGCGTTCCCAATACATCGGGCGGAAATTTCCCCGGCACAACCAAGCCGTCAATATCAATAATGGCGGCGCGTCCCGAAGTCGGGTCAATCAGTATGTTTTTGTACGACAAATCGGAATGTGCCAATCCGGCAGCGTGCAACCGGCGCACGGCACGGCTGATATTGATGCAGATTTGAAAATACTTAAACCAGTCGCCGCGTTCCTTCGGAGCAAGAAATTTGTTTTGGTTTTTTGCCGAAGCATACCATTTACCTTCTTTTTCTTTGCCTTTGATGCCCAGAAAATCGTTGTTAATGGAGCCGGTAGCAAAGAAAAAATGCTTCTGGTAAGTGGGACAGACGAGACCGAGCTTTCCGTTATGTTCTACTATTTTGGTAGGCCAGCAATACAAGTCTTTCCAGTACTCACCGCCTGCCTGATTGAAAATTTTGTCGCGATAAATACCGGTAATATTTTGCAGACGCTCCTTTGCATTAAAATCCTGTTTATCTCGAAAAAATGCTACGACGTATGATTTGTCGGGACTGAAATAGACATCCTTCATTCCGCCCGAACCGATAATATCTTCTACAAACTCAACAGGTGAACCGTCTGTTGCCGTAATCTTTATTGTGTTTGCCATAATTCTTAGAATAAAATTGCGATTGTTCTGTCATCGTGATTGCCTTTCGACCAAAAATCCAGCCATTTCAACAGCTGACCGGCGACTTGCTCGTTCTCGTCCGAGAAATCGACTTTTACGTTATCCTCGTTGCTGCCGTTCAAATCGTCCCAAAGTTCGTCCCATTTTTCGATGCGGTTGAGGTTGGCATCGGTTTCAAATTTAGGGTCGGTAACGCCGTCAGTCATCAAAATGATTGCTGTAAAATCTTCAACAATTTCAAGTTTCATCCGCTTTTTAAATTCATTTTTGATAATATCCGGCATAGTCAAGAAACGGGTTTGACCGGCAAATTCGCCGCCATCGGGTTCTCCCAAAATTTTTAACAACCGGGTATCTTTATTATAAATGCCGATACCACCATCGCCTACCCACCATGTACCGGTAAACCAACCATATTCAAATTTTTTACAGATGGATATTATCAAAGTTGTTGCATAATCCTTTACCGAATATGTTTTCTTTTGTTCTTCCTCATTTTCAGAAGATTGAGCCAAATGCGTTTTTTCTTTCACTTCGTTTTCAATGGCTCTATAAGATTCATAAACAGCGTTGCTTATCGTTTCCCACAAGATTTTTCCTATTTCGTTTGTGTCTTCCTGTGTCTTCTTACTGTATTTCAGAAAAATTTCTTTATTGGCAAGCAGTTTTTCCTTACAAACATTCATTGCTGTATTACAGGCTATTTGCGAACCCTTACGCGAATATTTAGCCGAACCTGCACCATCGGCAACAATCATGATGTAACATTCCGTTTCCTCATCGAAATACAAGGCAAAATCATCATCGCGCGGTTTCCCCTCAATGGCATGCGAACGGCCGCGCTGGCTTGCTGCAACCATGTCTTTACGGGCAATTTCCGTTTTTTTCAAGCCGCAGTATTTACTTTTTATTTTAGCTGCAACTTTCACAAACTCCTTAGCGCTATCAGGCTTTGGATACTCCATTTTTGTTTCATCCTGCTCGGAAGGAATGTTTTTACTCCACAAAACGCGCGGGTCGGGATTGATTATGAAAATAACTTCGCGTTGAAAAACCGGCTTTCCTTCCGTCCAATCTTTCCGTTTCAAGTTCAGCATAATTTTGTGGTCGCCGGCTTCGGTTGGCATTCCTTTTATTTTCTTTTCGCCGGGGAAATATTGCAATCCAATCTTTTCCAAACCGTCAAAATCGCCGCTTGCAATATCCTGTATTTGAAGTGTTTCGATATCGAAATCAACACAATACTCTTGATTCACTTTTCCGTTTTGGAACGTAATCTGCTTGTTTTTTATCTGAAAATTCAACGCTTCGTTTTGTGCTTTTTCCTTGTCGGGCTTTTCTTCCGGGTTAAAAAATATCGGCATATTTGTTTGAGTTTGATTATCTATTGTTTGTATTTCTATTTCCGCTTCCGGTTGCCCGTTCGTGTCCGGTGTTTCTCCGGATTGAGTTTCAAGCGGTTGCTCTTCCGGCTGTTCTGTTGTAATCTCAACTATTTCAATCTGCGATGTATCTTGAAGTGGCTGAGCAGATTGTCTTTCCCAAAGAGTTTTGAAAAAAGATTTGATTTCGATTTCGTATCCTTTGAGAAAATCATTGATTTGGTTTTCGTCCGGAGTAAATTCTTCTAAATATTTTTTTATTGTTTCCATCGGTTTTCATTTAAAACTTTGTGTGTTTATGAACTTCGCGCCTTTGCGTTAAAATTGATATGTTTGCGCTCTTTTATTAAACGCGAAGTTTACAAAGACACAAAAATTAAATATTTTAGCCTCTTGTTCTCGCTACATCCATGTCGCCGCTGCCCAAGCTATAATCAGCCGACTGACCGCACCAAGGGCAGGTTTGCCGCGGATTTTCATCTGCACAATGGATGCCGCCGCATGAACAGGTACTGAATCCATACTGATTTCCACAGCACGGACAGGTTGGGAATCCGTAGAGGGAGTTGGTGTTTATTTTGCCGACAGCTTGCCGTCCGTCCGATAATTCGGCGTAAGAGCTATCCAGCGGATAAGTTCCGGCTAAGCGATATGAAAGTACTTTTGCGTTTGGCATAAAATCAAATCCGGAAGCGATCAACTGTTTTTTATACTTGATAAGATACTGTTGTTTAGTGGTTTGACATTTGGCAAGAATAACCACGAAATTATCGTCTATCTTTGCAGGCTGCTGTTTTTCCAAGTCAATTTTTACCAAATTATCGTCCTTTACCGGAGCCAGTTTCAATTCATCGCTGTTAAATTCGCTTACGCTCACGCTGCTTGTTTTGATAGAAGCGGTTACCCATTTGAAAAAGTTTTTGAACGATTCGGCATCGGTGTTTTTCAACAGCAATACATTTTCGGTAATTTTCCCGAAAGTATTCATATTGGCATTGTCGCCCAGCGAGATAACGATAAGATTGACACTCCGGCGGTACTTTTGATTCCAACGCTCGAATGTCTTTTCATATTCATCGGTCGGATTTCCGTCTGTGAAAAGAAAAACGATTGGCTTCCAGTCGCCTTTTGTATCTGCTGTGGTTTTCTGAACGGAAGTATCCAAGTCGCGCATCAGAAAGTCCAATGCTGCGCCAAGTGAAGTGCCGCCGCCAATGGGTAATTTGGGAGGATAAAAATTGTAAAGCTCCGTCAACGGCGATATTTTCTTTGCTTTCCCGGCAAATGCAATGATTGAAATATAAACGGTTTCCAAGGCATAGGGATCGGTACGCAACTCTTTGATGATGGTTGCCATGCCGTTTTGTACCTGCTCTATGGGTTCGCCTACCATGGATTCGGAAACATCGATTAAAAAATAAATGGGTAATCGTCGCATAGTTATAATGTGTGAAAGATTTATATAAACTATTTAGTAAAAAACTTTGCGTCTTTGCGGACTTTGCGTTAAAAATTATATGCTTGCGCTTTTTCTCTAAACGCGAAGACGCAAAGTCCGCAAAGACGCAAAGTTTTTTACTAAATGATATGGGGTTAGTTGAACCTCCTGGTTTTATTTGGCTATATCCTTAAAAATCTTCGGATTTTCGCCGTAAACAGGTAGTTTTCCATCCCATTTTTCGATAAACATCTGCTGGATGATTAGCGGAGTTAATGCCGAAGCCTTCAAGTCGTTCACTTTTTTCTCTGCTTCTGCCTGTATTACTTTTGCTTTTGCTTCCGCTTCTGCCTTTTTTAGCTTGTTTTCGGCTTCCAATGCTTCCTGGATTGTCTTGTTTTTGGCGTTGATTGCATCTTTCAATGATTGCGGCGGAATCAGATTGGAGGTTAGCTGCTGATATACAAATCCTTCTTTGATGAGTGTTTCCGAAAGCTGCTTTTGTACTTCGTCTTCAAAATTTTGACGGTTACTCATCAACGAGTCCGAAGGGTATCTGTTGGCAACGATTCTGTAACAATCATATACCACATTTTTTATATATCCGTTTTCCAATTCGCTCAAGCTTTTTCTATATTGCCTGAAGATTTTCGGAACCGAGCTTTGTTCAACATAGTAACTCAGCGTAGGGTCGACCGTAAATTCGGAACCGTCTTTGGCATTGATCATAAAAGGGTCATAATCTTTTACCTGTGTGTAGGTCGGAAACTCGTATATTGCCGTGAAGAAAGGCATATAAAACACCCAGCCTGTTACTTCGGTAATATCATCTACGCCTTTATTACCTCCCACTAAATTAACCCTGATACCGGTATGGCCTGCATCAATTCTCTCTACTGCTATTAATAGTTTTGATACTGCAAAAACAATTGCAATGATTACTACTAAGGCTAAAATAACTCTTACTTTTTTACTTAACATATACTTTTAATTAAATGATTATTAACAAAATGAGTAACACTAAAAACAGGATTGCCGATAAATCCATGGAAAGGTTATTTCCCAGTTTTACCGGACTGAGACGGAAGACTTTAAATATTCCGTCATAAATTTTTTCTATAAATGTAAACCGTTGCAGGTATTGTGGAAACAATGCGTTTTTGTACGGTTTAATCTGTTTATAAAGAAATAAGCCAACAATCAGTAATCCGAATATTAGTTTGAATATAAACCCTACCGGAATGAATGATTGCAGTGCGAACATTAAAATGGCGACTACGGCTATGATTAAAAAAACATCTTTTTTCATGTGATATGTTGTATATTTGATTAAGCAGGATTTACGTCCTGCACTGTGTAAATATTATCCTTCCGGCATTATTAACGACATTATTTTATATAGGAATTATCCCTTAGCGTCTTGGCGAACTTGGCGCCTTTGCGTTTAAATTAAAAGATACGCTTGCGCTTTTTCCTGTTTAACGCAAAGGCGCCAAGTTCGCCAAGACGATAAGGTTTCTATAATAGATAAACAAGGCACAACGGGATAATTCTGTTTTATATTACCGTATGTACTTCGGGCGGAGGCGGAGGCAGCAAAATCTCGTCTGATGCACCGATGCTACGGTTGCCCGCACTGACCGATGCCGATACCCATTTGAAGAATTGCCTGAATGAAGCTCCATCGGTGGTGTCCAAATTTACGATATTATCCGTAAACAGTTTCACATTTTCCGTGCGGGGGGTGGATCCGACAAGACAAACGATAATACTTCCGAAATGCCGCTGCTGGATTTTGGTTACGGCTTCTTTAAATAGTTGAGCATCGGAAGCTCTTCCGTCACACATAACAAACAGCAACGGCATCCAGTCGCCTTTTTGCTCCGGAGTACTTAACAGCACTTCGGCATCCACTTTTTTGCACACAAAATCCAACGCTTCGCCCAAGTGTGTGCCTGCCGCTTCGGGTTGCGGAATGGTTGGGATTTGCATGTTTTCAAGTTCCGTCAGCGGTAAAATTTGTTGCGGCGAACGGTTAAAAGTTATCACGCTCAAATGCACAGATTCGAGTGCAAAAGGGTCTTGGCGCAGAGAAGAAACCATTGTTTCCAAACCCACTTTGATTGCTTCAATAGGTTCGCCGCGCATCGCTCCCGATGTCTGAATTAAAATATATACGGGTAATCGTCTCATTTTTTAATTTGATTATCTACCATTAAAATTATCCCAATTTTGTATTGGATTTTGTGCAACGTGTTGTGATTCTATACTTTGCATAACTTCTGCCGTAACATTTTTACCGGAAAAAGCCCTGCCTATTGCTTGTATCGTATAAATTGGTCCCCAAGGTATTCCCCACCAGCCGAAAAGGAGGCTGACAAGCAACCACGGATACCCGTGCTTTATAGCGCTTTCGTTGGCGCGGACAAAGTAAATGCCGGTTGGTTTGCGGGATGTCATCACAATAAACGAAAAACAGTAGGTAAAAAATACAAATTTACCTCCTTGGGCTATTTCATCACGAATTTCATTTGAGGATAAACCCTCTATTCCTTTTATTTTCACGCTTATTTACTTAGGTCGTTTTATAGAAAAATCAGGTATAAATCGGGGTTGCTTTACACCTGATTGCTATATGCTATGATATTTCTATTAAACAACAATATTAACAAAAAAATAAAACCTGATTGTTGAACAAAACAGTAATTACACTACGATATTAACCTCCGGCGGCGGCGGCGGCAATTCTCCCAACCCTGTTATTTCGTTACCGTTATCTACCTTCAGGCTGCCGAAGCTAACCGAAGCCGAAACCCATTTAAAGAAAGATTTAATGGTAGAACTATCTGCTGTGTCTAATTGCACAACGCTTTCGGTAATTTGTTTCAGCACGTTGGTGTCTGCGCCTTGTCCGGCAGCACAGGCAATGACCATACCTACTTTGCGCTTGCGAAATTCGGCTAATCCATTTAGCCAGTTGTCGGTAGGACCGCCGTCGGTCATGATAAATACCAGCGGCTTCCAGTCGCCTTTTACTTCGGCTGTGGTTTTTACTACTTCGTTGTCTATTTTATTGGCAAGCAACGACAAGGCATCGCCCAGCGCAGTCGTTCCGCTTGCTTGAATAGACGGCATTTGAAATGCGGTTAATTCCGTAAGCGGTACGACTTGTTTGGCACTGCTGTCGAATGTAATTACACTTAAATACGCTGTTTCGAGCGCGTAAGGATCTTGACGTAATGCGCTTACTAATGTTTGCACGCCGGTTTCGACGGCATTAATCGGTTCACCGTGCATGGACCCGGAGGTGTCGAGCACCAAATATACAGGAAGTCTTCTTGCCATGAATTTTTACTTTAACAGTTTATAAATACGATTTTACTATTCTGTTGACGGTTTCGCACAGGTTGTTATCTTCGGTTGGGTCACCGATGGCGTGGAATTTCCACACTCCGTCTTTTTTGTACAATTTACCCATGACGATAGCTCTTTTGCCTGCGTATTGGCGTTCTGCCGATACGTTGTAAGAGGCAAATACCGATTTTACTGTGGAAGGGGTACCTTCGTACATACGGATTTTAACGTATGGAATTTGTGCAAAATCTTCTTTTCCTACATTGTTAAGGAAGAAGAATATTTGCGAAACATTGCTGTTTATTTTTGCCAAGTTAACTGTGATGATTTCATTATCCAAACCGTCATCGCCGCCTTTATCGCCTTCGAGGTCATCGCCTGAATGGTGCAACGCATAGTCGCTGGTGTCTAACTTGCCTTGCGGCATTCCGTAGTGAGCCAAAAACTCAGGCTTATATAGAGGCGAATAGATGTGGTCGCACAATTTATTGTTGTCGTCAATCAATATACAGCTCAAGTCCAAATCCACGTTTACCGTTTTAGTAACCATTTTCTTGCCAAAACCCAAGAATCCGGATTCTTCTACTTGTACTTCGATTGCGCCCCAATTTACGCCTACGCAAAACTCGGTCAATTTGCTACCATCGGATTTTTCAAGGTTAATCCGTTGTCCTTTTTCTAATTTTTTACCTAAATCAATAGCCATAATTATTCTATTTTTTAATGTTTTTTATCTTAAGAAAATTTTGCATCTTCGCGGACTTCGCATTAAAATGTATATGCTTGCGCTTTTTCCTCTAAACGCAAAAACGCGAAGTTCGCGAAGACGCAACGTTTTTTTTAGCTGAACAAATTGTTTTTTAGTTATACTTATTCAAATACGATTCCAATCCGTCTTTCTGACCTACGCCTACGGCTTCAAATTTCCATTCGCCGTTACGTTTGTAGATTCGTCCGAACTCTACGGCAGTTTCTACCGAGAAGTCTTCATCCAGCTCATATTTCAGAAATTCTTCGTTGTTGCCGGGATTGTATATTCTGACAAAGGAGTTGCGTACCTGTCCGAAATTTTGACGGCGTTCTTCTGCCTTGTGGATGGTTACGACAATGCAGATTTCCACGGCACCGGGATTCACTTTTGACAAATCGACTTTGATGCTTTCGTCATCGCCGTCGCCTGCACCTGTCAGGTTATCGCCGGTGTGTTCCACTGCTCCATCGGGCGATTTCAGGTTGTTGTAAAACACAAAATACTCATCGGATAATAGTTTTTTATTTTCTCCGAGAATAAATACCGAAGAATCAAGGTCAAAATCCTGACCGGTACCGATTACAAATTTCGGAAGGGAAAGATTTGCCCGTCCGCCTTTTTCCAAGTTAATAGCCATATTGCAAAATTTTATTAAGCACGAATGCACGAAAAGGAGAAAGCACGAAGTAAAGTCTTTTTTCGCGCCTTCGTACATTCGATTTTTTATTAAACATATTTATCTACAAAATACTGTAATCCCCCTTTGTATCCGATGCCCATGGCTTCAAATTTCCACTCTCCGTTTCTTTTGTATAAGCGACCGAATTCGACAGCTGTTTCGACGGAAAAGTCTTCGTCTAATTCGTATTTGGCGATTTCCTCGTTGGTTTGAGCGTTGTATATGCGGATAAAGGAGTTGCGCACTTGTCCGAAATTTTGCTTGCGTGTTTCGTAATCGTGGATGGTTACCGTGAAGACGATTTCTTGAATTTTCGGGTCGACCTTGCTCAAATCTACGGTTAATGTTTCATCGTCGCCATCGCTGTTTCCACCGGTGGTATCATCGCCGGAAGATTCTACGGATCCGTCCGGAGAAAGCGGATTATTGTAAAATACAAAAAACTCATCTTGCGGAAGTTTTTTATTTTCTCCAAGCATAAATGCCGAGGCATCAAGGTCAAAATCCTGACCGGAACCTGCGTTTGGATCCCAGCCTAAACCTACTCCCACTTTCGACAGCCCGATTTCAATACGCTGTCCTTTTGATAAATTGATAGCCATAATTTTTTAATACTGTGAGGTTATATATTTAAATTCCATTATTTTTTTACTCTGCACCTTCTTTTGCGAAGTAAAGATGTTTGAATGCAAAACAAAAAGATTTACAAGTTTACTATATTTTTTTTAGACTACCTACACAAGTTTACTATTATTTTTACCAAGTGTATCATAAAAATATAATATGCTTATCCTGTATTTATATCCAAATTGAATCTTTTTTTATGTCTTTGCTAACTTTGCGTCTTCACGTTTAAACCGGAAGTGTGCTTGTTTGTTTTTTTAATGTAAAAACGCAAAGTTCGCAAAGACACGAAGATTTTATTAAGGTTAAGGAATGGATCGCTCGATAGAACCGGATTTATCTCTGAAAACCGGTATCCTGTTAAGGACGTATTTCTAACGTACTGCACTTCGTTTGCATGAAGGTTTTCCATGTTAAATGCCTTTGGCGTAAGGCTTATACGCTCTTGTCACATTCTTTTCAACTCCTGATTCGTATAATTAATTCAAACAGTTTTTTACTTTATGAGGTTGTTTGCCCAAAAGATTACCGGGAATGAAATCAAAATTTCATCCGGGTTCAAGAAAAAAAATCAAAAAGAATTAGTTGTTTTGCAAAAAGTTTCCTACCTTAGTTTTTCCATTTTAAAAACTTATTTCCGTAAGTTTGTACAAAAAATAAAAATAAGTAAAATGAATAACGATTTTAGAAAGTATGCCACCGGGCATTTAGGAATGAATGGGCTTGCATTAGACCAATATATGAGTGTTACAAGCAGTTACATATCGCCGAGCATCTTGGAAGAACGACAATTAAATGTAACTCAAATGGATGTTTTTTCGAGATTGATGATGGACCGCATCATATTTTTGGGTACGCAGGTAGACGACTATTCGGCAAATGTGATTCAAGCTCAGCTTTTATATCTTGATTCTGCCGATCCCGGCAAAGATATTTCTATCTATTTAAACACGCCGGGCGGATCGGTTTATGCCGGTTTGGGTATTTATGATACGATGCAGTATATCGGTTGTGATGTAGCAACAATCTGTACCGGAATGGCAGCCTCAATGGGAGCTGTATTGCTCGTTGCAGGAACAAAAGGAAAACGTTCGGCATTGAAGCACGCGCGGGTAATGATACATCAGCCGATGGGTGGTGCACAAGGACAAGCATCGGATATTGAAATTACCGCACGCGAAATTCAAAAGCTGAAAAAAGAGCTATACCATATTATTGCCGACCATTCGGGAAATCCGTTCGAGCGTATTGAAAAAGATTCGGACAGAGATTATTGGATGACCTCTGCCGAAGCATTGGAGTACGGTATGATAGATGAAATTTTAGTTCGTAGTAAGTCAAAATAAAAAACAATGCTGTTTAGTTAACGTGTCTTTGCGCCTTTAGAACATTAAAGGCAAGAAATCAACACGAATCACAAAGGCACGAAGATGCGAAGATTAATAACATATAATAACTAAACGGTATTGAAATAAAAAACGAGTAATATAATATTATAATAGATATGGCAAAAATGAACGAAAAATGTAGCTTTTGCGGAAGGTCAAAAAAAGAGGTAGACTTGCTAATCGCAGGATTAGATGCCAGCATCTGCAATTTCTGTGTAGAGCAAGCCGCCGAAATTATACGCGAAAGCAGCAAAAAAAGTTCGCAAGACAGCTTTGGAATGAATAAAAAAGAGTTGCCAAAGCCGGTCGAAATAAAAAAATTCTTAGACCAATACATCATCGGACAAGACAGTGCAAAAAAAACATTATCGGTCGCGGTGTACAATCACTACAAACGCTTGCTTCAATATGTAGGCGATGATGATGTGGAGATTGAAAAGTCGAATATCATCATGGTCGGTTCTACCGGTACGGGAAAAACGCTGTTAGCAAAAACTATTGCGCGACTGTTGCATGTGCCGTTTACAATTGTCGATGCTACTGTGCTAACCGAAGCCGGTTACGTGGGCGAGGATATTGAGAGTATTCTTACACGCCTGCTGCAAGTGTCTAATTACGATGTAAAAGCAGCCGAAAGAGGAATTGTATTCATAGATGAAATAGATAAGATTGCACGTAAAAGCGATAACCCGTCCATCACGCGCGATGTGAGCGGCGAGGGAGTTCAACAAGGATTGCTAAAATTACTGGAAGGTTCGGTTGTCAACGTTCCGCCGCAAGGTGGACGAAAACATCCTGACCAGAAAATGATTCCGGTCGATACCAAAAACATTCTATTTATTTGCGGAGGAGCATTTGACGGCATTGAGCGAAAAATAGCAAACAGGTTGAATACAAGAGTTGTAGGATATGCCGCAGCAAAAATCAAAGACAAAGTCGATGCCAATAATCTGCTGCAATACATCTCCCCGCAAGACTTAAAATCTTTTGGGTTAATACCCGAGATTATCGGCCGCTTACCGATGCTTTGCTACTTGAATGAGTTGGACAGAGATGCACTGCGCCAGATTTTGACAGAACCGAAAAATTCCATTATCAAGCAGTACGTGAAACTTTTCGCTATGGATAACATCAACTTGACGTTCGAGGAGGCTGTGTTTGAATTTATTGTAGACAAAGCCGTTGAATTTAAGCTCGGAGCAAGAGGATTGCGTTCTATCGTTGAAACAATGATGATAGATATTATGTTTGAAATGCCTTCATCGGGTGAAAAGAAACTGCATATCACGTTGGAATATGCGAAGAATAAATTTCAAAAAATGAATATTGAAAAATTAAAAGCAGCATAACCAATGTCGTTTAGTTAAGCGAGATAATCAGACTTTGCTCCTTCGCGTTAAATAAAGATTGAATTCTCATGTTTTCTTTTTTCTAAATGCCAAGCTGCCGAGTCTGCCAAAACACAACTTTTTTTATTTATTTTTTAACTAAGTGACATTGAGCAATATAACAAATATTTTTCTTACATCTCTTTTCATATATTTTTACAAAAAAATTTGTAAATGTAAAAGAAGTATATATTTTTGTTCCCTCAATAGTTTCTTCAACTCGCTCTTCAATTAGGAGCAATAAATACTACTTTAAGCGAATTTGTTTTATCGGTTAAAAGAAACGTATGATGATGAAAGAAAACGAACTTATAGGACAACTAAAATTACATTTTGGATTTGATTCCTTCAAAGGAAATCAGGAGGTAATTATCCGTAACGTGTTGGACGGAAAAGACACATTTGTGTTAATGCCTACCGGTGGAGGAAAATCTTTGTGCTACCAGCTGCCGGCTTTGCTTATGGAAGGTACGGCTGTAATTATTTCGCCGTTGATTGCCCTGATGAAAAATCAAGTGGATGCAATGCGGAATTTCAGCGAGGAAGACGGTATTGCGCATTTTATCAACTCATCGTTGACAAAGATAGCGATTGAAAATGTAAAATCAGACATCCTGTCAGGAAAGACAAAACTACTGTATGTAGCTCCCGAATCGCTGACCAAGGAAGATAATGTCGATTTTCTCAGGCAAATAAAAATTTCTTTTTATGCAGTAGACGAAGCACATTGCATTTCGGAATGGGGACACGATTTTCGTCCGGAATACCGGCGAATCCGTCCTATCATTGCTGAAATCGGTCAAAAAGCTCCGCTCATCGCACTGACTGCTACAGCTACGCCGAAAGTGCAGCACGATATTCAGAAAAATCTCGGGATGAACGAAGCTGCGGTTTTCAAATCCTCTTTTAACCGTGCGAACCTCTATTATGAAGTTCGTCCGAAAAGAGAAGATGCTGAGAAAGAAATTATTAAATACATTAAATCGCAAGCCGGAAAATCGGGTATCATCTATTGTCTGAGCCGGAAAAAAGTGGAAGAACTTGCCGAAATGCTGTGTGTAAACGGAATCAACGCACTCGCCTATCATGCAGGAATGGATAGTTCAACCCGCTCTTCCAATCAGGATAATTTCTTGATGGAAAAGGTTGAAGTAATCGTGGCAACCATCGCTTTCGGAATGGGAATCGACAAGCCGGATGTGAGATACGTGATTCATTACGACATACCCAAAAGCCTGGAAGGCTACTATCAGGAAACGGGAAGAGCCGGACGTGACGGCGGTGAGGGACAATGTATAACTTTCTATTCGAACAAAGACCTGCAAAAGTTGGAAAAATTCATGCAGGGAAAACCGATAGCCGAACAAGAAATAGGAAAGCAACTGTTGCTCGAAACAGCAGGATATGCCGAGACTTCTGTGTGCCGGAGAAAAGTTTTACTGCATTATTTTGGAGAAGAGAGTAAAGAAGAAAATTGTGGTAATTGTGATAATTGTTTAAACCCTAAAAAACAGGTGGAAGGAAAAGAATTATTATGTACCGTTTTAGAAACGGTCTTAGCATTAAAAGAAAAATTTAAAGCAGAATACGTGATTGATGTTATCATGGGAAATGAAACTTCCGAAATAACATCTTACAATCACAACGAAGAGATAGAGACTTTCGGTGAAGGGAAAGACGAAAGCGAAAAGACGTGGCAAACTGTGATTCAACAAGCAATGATTGCCGGCTATATTTCAAAAGACATTGAAAATTACGGACTGTTGAAAATAACAAAAGCCGGGAAAGATTTTTTGAATAAACCGAAGTCTTTCATGATAATGACAGACAATGAGGAGGAGGAAGAACCGGATGATGTGCCGTTGAAAAGTGCCGGCTCATGTGCCGTTGACCCTGAGCTATTCTCCATGCTGAAGGATTTACGGAAAAAACTTGCCAAAAAGCTGGAATTGCCGCCGTTTGTAATTTTCCAAGACCCGTCATTGGAGGCAATGGCTACGACCTATCCGATTTCGATTGACGAACTGCAAAACATTCCGGGCGTTGGTTCGGGTAAGGCTAAACGTTTTGGCGATGAATTTATCAAGCTGATACGCACACACGTACAGGAAAACGAAATTGAGCGTCCGGAAGACTTGCGTGTCCGTTCGGTGGCAAACAAATCGAAACTAAAAGTTTCGATCATACAGGCAATCGACCGTAAAATCGCCCTGGATGATATTGCCGAATCTAAAGGGTTAGATTTTAGTGAGTTGCTGGACGAAATCGAAGCTATTGTTTACTCCGGAACCAAAATAAATATCAACTACTTCCTAACCCAAATTATGGACGAGGAACGAATTGAAGATATATTCTCTTATTTTAAAGACGAAGCTGAATCCGACAATATTGAAACTGCCCTGAAAGAGTTGGGCGAAAATGATTTTACGGAAGAAGAAATACGGTTGGTGCGTATCAAGTTTCTTTCGGAAATGGGGAATTAAAAACAGGACTGAAAGGATAAAAAACGAAAAAATAGAGCATTTCATTTTAGTTAAGAATTATAAAAACTTAGCAGATTTTGCGCCTTAGCGTTTAGGAAAAAGAATGCACACGCATTCAATTTTAACGCTAAGGCGTTAAAGTTTGCTAAGACGCTAAGTTCGGTTCTATAATGTAATGTGTAATAACTTTTCATCTCCAACAGGACGTATGGCACAATTATTAATTATTACTAAGTTATTTTTTTACATATTACCAAGAGCATTTTTGTAATTGTTTTTTTGAAAAATATGATGTCTAAATATCAGTTATTCCGTTGGATAGCCGGTGCATGGATGGGGTGTCTTTTTCTTGTTTCGGAAGAAGTAACCGCACAATCATTTCTGTATGCAGACGTAGATAATTACTTGGACATACATGTACCGGGTATTCCTTATTCTTTGTTGCATATAAGCACAACCGGAGGTACGATTGAACGAGGCGAACGGACGATATTAGTTCCTACCCAAAAGGATCGAATGGGGAATATGCAATTCAAGAAAGAAATCGTAAAATGTTGGATAGCGCGTCCGGAATGGGTGCCGGGTGAAAATGGAGAGCGACCGGAGTTTAAAGTATCCGTTGGCATTCAGGTGCGTGATAGTGTAAAAGTTTTTGCGACAAAAACATACAACTTAAAAACAGTGCTGTATATAGATGTTACAAAAGAATCTCATATTTTGACAGAGGAAGATGTGATGAAAGAAGATGTAATATTGATAAATAATACCATGGGAAATACGTTTAACTTGATATTTTATGTACCTAACGGACAAAGTGTTACACCACCAAAAGATCATCCAAAGGCACATTTATTCGACGCAGAAAAGAAAGTTCTACGAAACATGAAGAGTAAAGGAAAGATGTATATTAAATTTCCGGGCTTCAACAATACAATAGAATTAATTAGGGAATAAATACAAACAAAAACAGAATAACATGAAGAGTATAATCGGAATTTTAGCTGTAATCATCGCCGTATGTTGTGCTTGCGGAAGTAAAAATAAAGATACGGACTTGTCACCTACCACTAACGAGCCACAAGAAAACACGACATTGAGTTATGCGGAAGAAGTCGAAAAACTGAACAATTTATTGCAAGCGTATGATAAACCGATGCAACAATTTCAGACAACAAGCCAAAAGAAAACAACGATAGTGGGTGAATTGGGAACTATTGTTCATGTAGATCCTGCTTGTTTGGAAACTTTTGATGGTCAGCCATTGGGCGAAACAATTGAGGTAGAGTTGAAAGAATATTGCAATCAAGGAGAGTTGCTACGCGGAAACGTGGCGACTATTTCTAATGGAGAAATGATTATTTCGGGCGGAGCCTATTATTTGGATATGACTTCAGACGGCAAGCCATTGAGAATCCAGGAAGGAAAAAGTATAAATGTCGAGTTTCCTAAATTCGCAGAAGAAGAAATGGAGTTGTTTTATGGTCAAAGAGATAGTTTAGGACAAATGAATTGGAAAGTAGCTGGACAGCCATTCAGAAATCGTCCGGCTCCGGCAAAACCGTCAGAACCGGTGAAAGCTCCTTTCAATGAAAAAGACATTGATTTATTACTAAGCATCGAAAAGGTCGTTTTTAAGTCAGATTTTGATACTTCCACAGTAGAAGCTGCCGGAATTACGCCTCAAGAGATGGAAATAATAAAAAAACAACGAATGGCGGAATTGGAAGCGTTGAGAAAAAAGCGAGAAAAAGAATTAGCATTATGGAAAAAACAAACTGAATTGCAAGAAACTATGTATGAAGCCGTTGCAATATCGAAGTTAGGTTGGATAAATTGCGACCGGTTTTATAACGTTTCCCAGACAAGCCTGCTTATAGCTTTAAATGAATCTCCTGATGTTAAGGTTGCCAATATGTATTTAATTTTCAAAAACACAAACGCGGTATTGCAGTCTTTTACAATAAATCCGGTTGCTCTTAAACGTGGTGATTATGATAAAATGGTAAGGGAATTCGGTGATTCAATAACAAGTACATCAGCCTTGTTTGATCGTATTCCTATTGGCTATGAAGTTCGTTTAATCTCCGTAGGCGTCAATGAAAAAGATGAAATGTATACATACAGCTCTGATTTTAAAATCGAAAAAAATGAAACACAAAGAATAGAGTTAAAAAAATCATCCAAAGAAGAGTTGGAAAAATTACTCGCTTGTAAATGGTAATTGATTCAAAAATAACACTTGTATCGTTTTTTCGTTTCTCGTTTGTTGAGTATAATCCGGTGTTCTTGCCGGTTTTGTAAGAAAAAGAGAAAAATACGGCACTGGTAATTAATTTACCAATCGCACTTGTATCGCTTTTCTGTTTTTCTATCTTTTGAATAAAGCCCGGTATCCTTAGAAATTTTATAAGAAACAGAAAAAAGCACAGCACCGACTATATCGTTATAACTTGAAAACCGGGTGGAAATTCCATCTATAAAATCGGAAAAATAGTAAAAGCAAACAACCTCTGTGCTCAGCGACCACCGTTTGGAAAGAACCGTTTCGTATCCTATTCCGAAGGGCATTAAGGCAGTGGTTTCTGTACCTTTAAACTTGTCCGTGAGACGAATAGGCGAGCCTGTCAACTTGCTTGAACTGTGTGAAATACCAATACCGGAAAACAGATACACTCCGCTGTTCCGGAGGTACAAAAGAGTCAATTCAGGTTGCCACCAAAGCTGACACAGCCGGACATTATAAGCATATCCCCGGTAACTTAATCGCGTATTTTCTCGCTCACCAGCAATAAAATGCCCGTATGCAAAACCAATTTTGTGAGAAAAACGGTTGTTTATTTTTTGACGGATTCCACCGCCGAGCATATATCGAATATGTTTCAATTTCAAGTCATCGAATAAAATTGAAACTTGATTTACACCTGCTACATCACCATAAAGGTATGCTACATTTGGATCGACCGAAAGGCTGAATGAATACTTGCTGTTTGAAAAAGAGAAAAGGGGAAGAAAAGATAAAAACAAAACAATTCTCTTTGATTTAAACGTAAAAAACATAAAGGCGCAAAGACACAACGTTTTTTTCTTACCTCTGAAAAGTAGTCGAAAACAGCATAACATTGCTGCGGCTATCCAAAAACAATAAACATCGTCTATCGGGACAGTTCCGGGATCGGGAGTGTCTTCTCCCATAATTTGATGTTCCCCGCTACTCCTTAATTGACAACATGTCTCTTCGTAATTAAACTGATTATCAATCAAATATAGTGCAAGATATTCATCAGAAGGATATGCCTCACCGATATAACTATATTCATTCAAAAAATCCGGGATAAAGGATTGTGCGTTTAAAACAACTATGCAGCCACACAACATAAATGCTGTAACAAGTAGATTCTTTTTAATAAGTTTCATACGTAAATATTTTATTTTAACATTAAAGCCGCATGGAACCCGCAGTCAATTTAATTAGCTTTAGTCGTTGACCGCCGGTTCATTTTCCTTAGCAAACCTTAGTTCATGCGGGTTTCATTTTTCTAATTTGTCTGCCTTACGATTATTTTCATTGTTTCCGTTTGACTTTCGTTTTCAATTTTAACGATGTATATTCCTGATATTTTTTTAGTTAGTATAATTTTCCGGTTATTTTCCACCTTTGTAAATATCTGTATCATTCTACCTGCGACATCGTATATAGTCACGGTAGATAATCTCTCCAAACCGGTTACAGTCAATTTGTTGTCCTCGAAAACGACAGCGATCTTATTGCCGGTTGCGGCGTGTGATGCAAGGCCGGCCGGTTGCGGCGTGTTATCGTCAAGCAACTCAAAAAGCAACTCAAAGCGTGCCGTATTGGTTTGTGCACCGGTGGTCGAAAATTCGTAAAACGGCGTAACCAATAAATCGGTTGTCAAATTGTATTTCTCTTTGTCGAGCAGCAGCAGCTTAGCAACGTTTCCGGATAAATTGTTTTTATCCAGTCGAACCGTATAATTTCCTGCAGAAGGAACCTTAAAAGAAATTGGAACGGATTTTTCCGTATCAGGTATGGTGTTGATAGCATAATCAATATGGTGAAACCGGCTGTAAATTTGCGGATTGGTGTTACTAAGCATTTTATGTGCATCGCGATTGAAATCAAATCCGGTAGTTGCGTTTTCGCCGCCAATTCGCAGGTTGAAATAGTCGAAAAACAGACTGTCTTTAGTGATGCTCAATTGAATTTGCTCGTAAGGAGCAACAGAAAAACTTCGAAGCATAGCCATATTGCCGTGATGATGAAACGCGATCTTGTCCTCTTCCGTTTGTACAAAAAACGCCTTGAATGGAAATATAATCTCCGTATCTTCGATATAATCGTTGCTTGATTCGTTATAGACGTATGTAATATAATCAGACAATTTATCTTGTAAATGATAACTGAATGTGTGCGGATTTCCAATTAAGTTCCAACCGCGGTGAAAGACACTTGCTTGATGAGGGATAACCTCATACCATTTTTCCGTAGCCGACCAAGCCGACTCGGGAGCCGGCGACCGGCTTACGAAAATAAGTGTATCAATACTCCCGGAAACACCGTGATTTTGTCCGAATTGATACCCTTTATTGGCTTTTAATTTGCTTTCCGGAGGTATTGACACCCAATTGATACTGCTTGAGGTGTTATAATGTTCGCTATTATTCTCAGCAAGGGAACGAGCTTTTCCGTTGTAATATTTTGCCCAAACACCTTTTCCGGTTCCAATAACATTGGGATTTACCGTAACATTTTCTATCTGTGAACCGTCCGTTTTATTAAGATGGATTTTTTCTACATCAAAAGGGAACGATACATGATACCAAACGGCATTCCGGAATGTTTTCTTGACTTGCAACTCATTGGCAATCAACATACCATTTGTACTTTTCAATTGTGCTGAGTGGTTGTCTTCCGAAAGCATTACCACTTTCTCCGAAACATGCAATGTGCCTGCCGAAACATTAAGCGAACCTTTGGATTCTATTTCCAACACTTCTGTTGCATAACTTGATGCCATATTATTTCCTGTCGTTACCTCGCCGGAAATCTTTATTTTTTGGATTTGACTGTTGTTTTGAGGAATTGAAACATGCAGGAAATTGCCATTTTCATCCTTCTCCCAATTTTCGCTATTGTCAAATTTTACGCGCCAGGCATTGCCGGCAAATGAAGCTGCTTGATTTTCGGGAAGCCAAAATTCGCTTAGATTTACCTGTTTGTAAAGGTAAACGGCAGAGTTAGCATTAGTTCTTACTGTTGGTTTATAAGAGGCAAATACAGGATTGTTTAGCGAGGTAGATGTATTGCCGCCTTGGTTAAATCTGACAGTATCACGTCCGCTGCCGCTTCGCGCTTCAATAGGAGCAACACAAGCCATAACTGCAAGATAATCTTTTTCTATTGTAATATCATATAATGGGATAACGTTCTTATTGGGTCTCAGATAATTTAGAGAACTTACTGTTGTGTCCGGACCTAAATAACCATTTGAATTAAGTATGTCAAACAACGTCCATTTATCATCATTTCTGCCAAGAGTAATTTCAAATGGTAAACTATCACTTTTATTTAAAGCAATTTCGGTGTTAATAATTTGTGGCGGCATGGAATCTTCCGAAACTGAATCGATAAAAATACCTAACCGGTTATTTGAACTTTGCTGCACTCCCAAAGCATAATAACCTTTACGGATCGTTTTTGTAGCATTTGCAGATTCTTGACTTTTGTAACCTACAATTAAATATTGTCCTTCTTCCAGCTGTTTCTCACTGGTTACAAGCATATACGTGCGGTTATTCATTAAAACACCGGATTGCTGTCCGCATATATTCAAGTTACAAACCGTCATAGCCGCAGCTAAAATAGCCGTTTTCAGTAAATTAATTTTCATATAAATATCTTAGCTTCGTGATTAAGCTATTAAGTAATCTGTAAAAAATAACTTGTCAATATTGTTTAGATCAGAATTATCTTTGCGTTCTTTGCGTTTATACAAAGAGCGCAAGCGCATAATTTAACGCAAAAACGCGAAGTTTTTTTAATTAAAGAGCATTTTATTTTTTACACGTTACTAAATTGTAAATTCTAAACTGTGATTTTTTGCCAATATAGATTAAGCTATTATTTTTATCCTTCGATCCCTAACGTATTCTCCGCATTAAACGGACTAACCACCTCTTTGCCGGTTTCCACTTCTAATTTCAGCCGGGCTTCAAAAGCAATATTTCCTCCTCGTCGAGCAATATCTTCGTGTTCCGTCATTGTTTCAGGATTGGAAACTTCGGATATTTCTTTTGTGGAAAGTTCGGCAAGCATATTGATTATCAATTCCTTATTAGTCATATTATCACGTAGATTCTCTTTTTTCAAACCTTTGAATTGTTTATACTCTTTGGCTGTTTTTCCAGACCACGTTTTATAAATAATATCGGTAAGTGAGGCAAAATGCAAACTTTCCTGTAAACCGTGCTTTTTCCACTCATCGGTTAATTCTTTACGGATTTCAATGCTTTTTAACCGCTGGTTTATCCAACTGTCGGAGTATCCCAGCCGTTTATAGTCGACCATTGCCTGTTCAATAGATAATTCAGGGTCTTGCAGTTGGTCTAAACGCTCTTTGGCTGTTTGCGCAAGCCATTGTTTGAATGGTTCGGCTTTTGGAGAAGGAATGGATTGAATGATACGAAACAACTGTTCGGTCGAAGCCACATCTGTGGAGCGCATCTTTCCGTCTTGTGCGAGTAATTTCAATGTACTACAAATTGTAGTATGTTCAATTCCTTCTTGTTTTAAGCGTGTTTTCAATACGCTCCAATAGCGTTTTGGGTCAGGACTGTCGGTCAAAACACCAACTATATCCACCACAGAAAAATACCACTCCTCCTCCTCTTCGTTCCAAGCAGTACGAATTTTCTTTGTCTCAAATAATTTGATTGTCGATTTATCCATAAAAGTAGATCCTTTATTTTAATTTTAGTAGACCTTTATTTTTTGCAAATATAGCTATTTTTAATTAAAACATCCAAGTTGTTGATAATTTTTTTTGTTTTCTACTCATAGCATTCAAACTATTGCCTATTTTTGCCGTCTATTCTATTTAAAGTATAATCGTATGACAAGAGAAGAATTATTCGAGAATATCAAGCGTAAACAATCGTTTCTTTGTGTGGGATTGGATACAGACATTACAAAAATCCCTGAGTTTTTATTTGATGCTGAAGGAGAATTAGACCCTGTTTTTGAATTCAACAAAGCAATTATAGATGCGACGGCTGATTTTTGCGTTGCCTACAAACCCAATTTAGCGTTTTACGAAAGCCTTGGCTTGCAAGGCTGGGATGTATTGGAGCGCACTGTGGAATATATACGTGCCCGCTATCCCGACCAATTCATTATTGCCGATGCCAAACGCGGCGACATTGGAAACACATCGGCAATGTACGCAAGCACGTTTTTCGGAAATATGGACTTCGATTCGGTAACAGTTGCACCGTATATGGGCGAAGATTCGGTAACGCCTTTTTTGAGCTACGAAAATAAGTGGGTTACTTTGCTGGCGTTAACATCCAACAAGGGAGCCTTCGATTTTCAATTTATGAAAGACGAAGAAAATGGCGAGCGGCTATTTGAAAAAGTACTGAAAACTTCTTCAAAATGGGGAAACGCTGATAACATGATGTACGTTGTCGGAGCCACTAAAGCAGAGATGCTTACGGATATCCGCGCGATTGTCCCCGACCATTTTTTATTAGTCCCCGGCGTAGGTGCACAAGGCGGAAGCTTGGAAGAAGTTGCCAAATACGGCTTAAATTCCCAATGCGGACTGTTAGTCAACTCTTCGCGTGCAATCATATATGCCTCACAAGAAAACGATTTCGCAGTTGAAGCTCGCAAAGAAGCAGAAAAAGTTCAAAAAGAGATGGCTCTTTATTTGAAAGAGAAAGGACTTATTTAAAAACAACTTATAAAAATATATTTCCCACAAAGGCACAAAGGACACGAAGAAATGATTCTAAGAAAACTTTGTGTCCTTTGTGCCTTTGTGGGAAACATTTATTAAAATGCCCAATAAACAAAAAATCATCAACGACCCTGTGCACGGATTTATCACCATCCCGTCGGGGCTGCATTATGATATTATTCAACATCCGTTCTTTCAGCGTCTCAATCGTGTCAGGCAGTTAGGATTAATTTCCATGGTTTATCCCGGAGCCGTGCATACCCGCTTTCAGCATTCATTGGGAGCAATGCACTTGACGAACGAGGCAATCAACCAGTTGCGCTTGAAAGGCAATGAAATTACCGAAGAAGAAGCAGAAGCCGTGCTTGCTGTTATTTTGTTGCACGACATCGGTCACGCACCTTTTTCCCATGCTTTGGAACATACGATTGTAAAAGACATTTCGCACGAGGAAATCTCGCTGATGATGATGCAAATAATCAACCGTGAAATGAACGGAAAGCTGGATACAGCGTTAAGTATTTTTCAAAATCAATATCCGAAACGTTTTCTGCATCAGCTGGTTTCAAGCCAGTTAGATATGGACAGGCTGGATTATTTGATACGCGACAGCTTTTTTACGGGCGTTGTAGAAGGAGCCGTAGGTACATCGCGCATTATCAATATGTTAAACATTCACAACGACCAATTGGTGGTTGAGGCAAAAGGACTTTATTCCGTAGAAAAATTTCTAATTGCAAGGCGTATTATGTTTTGGCAAGTCTATTCGCATAAAACATGCGTGGCAGCTGAACAGATGCTTGTCAATGCCTTGCGCCGGGCAAAAGAGCTGGCAACGGACGGAGAAAAGTTATTCGCCTCGCCTTCATTGCATTATTTCCTTTATAATAAGATAAATCGCAAACGATTTTTTACCGGTGAAGAAGTGTTGAAACAGTATGCTCAGTTTGATGATGCAGACATTACCTCGGCTCTGAAAGTGTGGGCTTCGCATCCGGACACAGTGCTTTCTGTGTTGAGTAAATCTTTGGTTGATAGAAAATTATTCAAGGCCGAAATATTGGAATTTCCGGTAGAGAAAGTGTTTTACGAAAAACGAATGGAAGAATATTGCCGCACTTTTGGCATAAGCACTCATGAAGCATCTTACTTTTTAGCTCAAAACCAGATGTCAGTAAACACCTATACACCCAAAGACGACAACATTAATATTTTGCATAAAGACGGAACAGTACGAGATATTTCCGAAGCATCCGACATTTTGAATATCTCCATGCTCTCAAAACAGGTAAAGAAATATTACTTTTGTTGGAAAAATTAACAGGTTGAATACAGGTACAGAAGAAGCAGATTGTCATAGTAAAGGTTAAATAATTGGATATTTTTAGTTTAAAAGTTACATTTTTATTACATAAATTTCATTCCTAATTATTTATCACTATTTTTGCAAAAAATAATATGATGGAATTTTCAGCACAACAATTAGCCGGTTTATTGAAGGGCAAAGTAGTAGGCGACCCTGCCGTAACCGTTTCCAATTTTTCTAAAATAGAAGAAGGAAAGCCTGGAACATTGACTTTTCTCGCCAATCCCAAGTACACAGAATATATCTATACCACGCAAGCAAGTATTGTGCTGGTAAATGCCGATTTTGTTCCCGAAAAAGAAATAAGTGCCACGTTGATACAAGTGCCTAATTCCTATTCGGCATTAGCAACCCTGTTGAGTCTGGTGGAGAACATGAAACCCAAGAAGAACGGCGTTAGTTCATCGGCAGTGATCGATGAACAGGCTGTTTTAGGAGAAAATCCTTACATCGGAGCGTTTACCGTAGTCGAACCGGGCGTTAAGATTGGAAATAATGCACAAATATATCCGCAAGTTTATCTTGGCGACAATGTGCAAATTGGCGATAATGTAACAATTTATGCAGGAGTGAAAATTTACAAAGACTGTGTGATTGGTAATAATTGTGTGATTCACTCCGGAGTTGTAATCGGTTCGGACGGATTTGGATTTGCTCCTGATGAGAACGGCGTTTTCAACAAAATTCCCCAACTGGGAAATGTGGTACTTGAAGACGATGTGGAAATCGGAGCCAATACTACCATTGACCGTGCAACGATGGGGTCTACCCTGATTAAAAAAGGAGCTAAGCTGGACAACTTGATTCAAATCGCGCATAACGTGGAAGTGGGCGAAAATACTGTTATGGCGGCAATGGTTGCCATAGCAGGCTCTACTAAAATCGGCAAGCAATGTATGTTTGGCGGTCAAGCAGGAGCTGTAGGACATTTATCAATTGCCGATGGTTCTATGTTTGCCGCAAGAACCGGTGTTTCCTGCAGTATAAAAGAGTCAAACCAGGCATTCCACGGTTATCCGCACATGAAGGCACGAGACTTTCAACGTTCGCATGTTTGCTTCAAGCAATTGCCGGATATGAGAAACAAACTTTTTGAGTTGGAAAAACAGCTGAAAGAATTAAAAGAAAAGATAAAATAAAGACGAATTGAAATGTCCAAACAAAAAACACTAAAAAGCACTTTTACTCTCGAAGGAAAAGGATTACACACTGGTCTTCCTATCACAATTACTTTTAATCCGGCTCCTGAGAATTTCGGTTATAAAATACAACGTATTGATTTAGAAGAGCAACCCATCATCGAAGCACTGGCTGAAAATGTAGTGGAAACAACTCGTGGTACGGTTATCGAAAAAAACGGTGTTCGCGTAAGCACTATCGAACACGCCCTGGCTGCATTGTATGCATCTGAAATTGACAACTGTCTGATTCAAGTCAATCAACCCGAATTTCCGATTCTTGACGGTAGTTCTTCTTTTTACGTTAAAGAAATCAACCAGGTAGGTATTGAAGAACAAAATGAAGATAAAGATTATTACATCGTTCGAAAAAAAATAGAATATACCAATCCGGAAACCGGCACGTCAATTTTACTGCTGCCCGATGATGAATTTTCAGTTAATGTGCTGATTTCGTTCAATTCTTCGGTGCTGAATAATCAGTATGCAACACTCAACAATACATCCGAATTTGCAGAACAGATTGCAGCCTGCCGTACTTTTGTTTTCGTGCGCGAATTGGAATTGCTGCTGAAAAATAACCTAATCAAAGGCGGCGACTTAAAAAATGCGATTGTTATTTATGACCAAGCAATTGAACAGTCTGAAATGGACCGCCTGACCGGTATATTGGGCCAGGAACGGATGAAGGTAGATAACCTCGGCTATTTAAGCCCGCTTCAATTTGACAACGAACCGGCTCGTCATAAATTATTGGACATAATCGGCGACTTATCGCTCATCGGAAAACCAATTAAAGGAAAGGTCATTGCTACCTGTCCCGGACACAAGGCAAACACCGAATTGTCAAAATTAATCCGTAAAGAGATTAAACGCCAGGAAGTGACTATTCCTGTTTATGATCCGAACAAGACACCGCTATTAGATGTAAACCAGATAAAAAAACTGTTGCCTCATCGTTATCCGTTTTTAATGGTTGATAAGGTAATTGAAATCAAAGATAAAAGCATTGTCGGAGTGAAAAATGTGACTTCAAACGAAACATTTTTCTGCGGGCATTTTCCTGAAGAGCCTGTCATGCCGGGCGTTTTGATTGTAGAAGCAATGGCACAAACGGGCGGACTTCTGGTACTGAACGGGTTGGAAGATCCGGAACGCTACTCTACCTATTTCATGAAGATAGATAATGTTAAATTCCGCCAAAAGGTCGTGCCGGGCGATACGCTTATCTTCAAATTGGAATTAATGACTGAAATTCGCAGAGGTTGTGCCTACATGAAAGGATATACTTTCGTTGGCGATAAAATAACTACAGAAGCCGAATTTATGGCTCAAATAGTAAAAAATAAATAAAAAATATAACATATAATACGAAATGGAACAGCAACCGTTGGTATATATTCATCCGGAGGCACAAATTGCCCCTAATGTGGAAATAGGACCATTTGTTACTATTGATAAGAATGTGGTAATAGGCGAAGGAACTCGCATCATGTCTAATGTTACCATTTTAGAAGGTGCCAGAATCGGAAAAAATGTAACAATTTTTCCCGGAGCCGTTATCTCGGCAGTCCCGCAGGATTTGAAATTCAGAGGCGAAGAGACCACGGCAGAAATTGGAGATAACACAACCATCCGTGAGTGTGTAACAATCAATCGCGGTACTGCAGCCAAAGGAAAAACAATTGTAGGTAGTAATTGCTTGATTATGGCATACACGCACGTGGCACACGACTGTATCGTAGGAAATCATGTAATTCTCGGCAATACCACTCAGCTGGCAGGCGAAGTAGAAATTGACGACTTTGCAATTCTTTCCGGAGGTGTTCTTGTGCATCAATTTACCCGCGTAGGATCGCACGTAATGGTACAGGGAGGTTCCCGCTTCGGCAAGGACATTCCACCATATATCACAGCAGGAAGAGACCCGGTAACTTTCGCCGGAGTAAATTCAATCGGATTGCGCCGCCGCGGATATACCAATGAACAAATCCGCGATATTCAGGATATATACCGGCTTTTCTTCCAATCAGGCTTAAATAACACCCAAGCAATGGAACGCATAGAAACAGAATTGCCCGATACAAAAGAAAAAGAGACGGTTATGAATTTCCTTCGTAGTTCGCAGCGAGGAATTATTCGAGGATATTTGGATTAAAAATAGTCTGAACCGGGATTTTCAAACTATACGCTTCCCACGTCAATACCCCTCTAATCGCACCGGATAAACAAACCTTCTAAAAATTGTAACTGGTGCTGGTGCCTGCAAAATAAAAATTGAGGCTGTCTAAGTTATTTTTAGACAGCCTCATACTGTTTATTAACCTGAGTTTTGGATAAGGTGATATATCGGAGATAGCCCGAATAGGCTTAATTTTCATAACCTTACGGTCAACGACCTTAGGAATTCATATTCAGCCCGGGCTATCGGTACACGAAACTTTCCGGTAAATGTGAGAAATAGCAACGTGATTATAAGCTACATTTTGATGCGGTTGCCCTGGTTAGCAACTTAGTGAAGAATGTAAATTAAAAGTTTTTTGTACCTTTGTTTCAAAATAAATTCAACGTGGAACAATTTTTAAACCAACTCAACGAAAGCCAAAAGGCAGCCGTACTATATAACGAAGGACCTTCACTCGTCATTGCAGGCGCAGGCTCCGGAAAAACACGCGTATTAACTTATAAAATCGCATATTTGCTCAAACAGGGATTTGCCCCCTCTTCCATTCTCTCACTTACATTTACCAATAAGGCAGCAAGGGAAATGAAGGAGCGTATTGCACAGATTGTGGGCAGCGAAACAGCTAACCGTCTGTGGATGGGTACTTTTCACTCGATATTTTACCGGATTCTACGAATGGAGGCGGATAAAATCGGATTTACCGAAAACTTCACGATTTACGACAGTTCCGATTCCAAAAACCTGCTGAAAACTATTATCAAAGAGTTGAGGCTGGACGATAAGACGTATAACCCCAAAAAAGTACATGCCCGTATTTCGGAGCTGAAAAACAACTTGGTTACGCCTGAAAGTTACCAGGGAAGAGGCGATTTGCACAAAGAGGATATGGCGAAAAAAATGCCGCTGATTAAGGATATTTACACCATATATGTCAACCGGTGCAGGAAAGCCGGTGCAATGGATTTTGACGACCTGTTGCTCTATACCAACATTTTATTCCGTGATAATCCTGGCGTTTTAGCCAAATTTCAGCATTATTTCAAATTCATTCTCGTTGACGAGTATCAGGATACAAATTTCGCCCAACACTTGATTGTTAAAAAACTGGCGGAAAAACACCACCGCGTGTGTGTCGTAGGCGATGATGCACAAAGTATCTACTCCTTCCGCGGGGCAAACATTGAAAATATTCTACGATTTAAAGAAAACTACCCCGAAGCTCATCTATTTAAGTTGGAACAAAATTACCGTTCCACCCAAAATATTGTAAAAGCAGCAAACAGTCTGATTGAAAAAAATAAAGAACAAATTAAAAAAAGCGTTTTCTCGGAAAACGATGAGGGAAACCGTGTAAAGATATTGAGTGCCTATTCGGACTTGGAAGAGAGCAACATCATCGCCAACGCAATTGCCGGCCTGAAAAAATCGGAAAATGCCAACTACAAGGATTTCGCCATCCTATACCGCACAAACGCCCAATCGCGTCCGCTCGAAGAGGCATTACGAAAGAAAAATATTCCATATAAAATTTTCGGAGGCCTATCTTTTTACCAACGGAAAGAGATAAAAGATGTGATTGCTTATTTCCGCCTGATTACCAATCCGGAAGACGAGGAGGCTTTTAAGCGCATCATTAATTATCCCACAAGAGGCATCGGCGACACTACAGTAACTAAAATTGCAGAATGTGCTTCAAGCCAGGGGGTCAGCTATTGGAGTGTAATTTCCGATCCGCTGCGATACAACCTCCCTATGAACGCGGGAACGGCAACAAAACTGGCAGGCTTCCGGTTGCTGATCGAAGAATTTGCTGCCGGATTGAACGAAAAAGATGCCTACTCAATGGCAGATACGGTTATCAGAAAATCGGGGATCTACAACGATATTTTTCAAGGCAACTCACCCGAAGAGTTAACCCGCAGACAAAACATAGAAGAGTTGCTGAAAGGGATTCACGAGTTTTGCAGCATCAAGCAAGAGGAAGAAGGAGATGAATTTGCTTGCAACCTGAACAGTTTCTTGCAGGAAATTTCCCTTCTGACCGATATGGATACCGATAACAGGAACGAAAACAAGGACAGAGTAACCCTGATGACCGTCCATTCATCCAAAGGATTGGAGTTTAAAACCGTCTTTATCGCCGGAATGGAGGAAGAGCTTTTCCCATCTACCGGCACCGCTGAAGGATTGGAAGAGGAACGGCGGCTTTTTTATGTTGCTATTACCCGCGCTGAGCAAAACTGCTTTGTGTCGTATGCCAAAAGCCGGTTCCGGAACGGTTCGTCCAACTTCTGCAATCCAAGCCGTTTCCTGAAAGACATTGACCCCGGCTTACTCGACTTGCCCGAAGACTATAAAATGCAGTATGGGCGAGTATCACAACAAGAAAATAGTTCACCTTTCGATTCGTCTTTTTCAAGACAAACATCAGGATATAACTTGAAACTGAAGCAGGAAAGAGAACGGGAAAAAGCAAACTCTATTCATCGCTTTAAAGCCAATTTTCCAAGCGTGCACAAAGCAGAAAACCCACAGGATTACAGCAATATACAAGTAGATACATTTGTCGAACACGAAAAATTCGGCATCGGAAAAGTAACTGCACTGGAAGGAATGGGAAACAACCGGAAGGCAACTATTAGCTTTAAAAATTCAGGGGAAAAGTGTATTTTATTGAAATATGCAAGAATGAAAATAATTAGTTAAAAAACTACGAACATAAATACTTTTTCCGTACTTTTACGGTGGTTCACTATATTTACATAACTACTTATGCACGAGGTATATTTTAAACATATAAAACCGGTATTCGGCAACAAATACATTTTTGTTGTTGTTCTTTTCGGTGTTTGGATGACGTTTTTCGACCAAAACGACTTGCTTTCAAGATTCGAATACGACAGTAAAATCAGAAAGCTAAACAGTGAAATTACCTATTATGAGAAAGAGATAAAACAAAGCACGAGAAAAAAAAACGAACTGCATTCAAACGACGAAAACCTCGAAAAATTTGCCCGGGAACAGTATTTAATGAAAAAGGCAGATGAGGATATTTTTATCATCGAAAATTGAGCAAAATGAATAAAATCTTCATCACCGGAGCTATTTTGGTCTTAATTGGAGCTATTTTACCCATATTTCAGGTTCGCATATTCGAGATTCAAATTGCACCTTTTGTATTTTCGCTGGGTGTCATTGGTGTTTTAGCCGGAAGGTATATGCAGCAACCGGTTAAAGACGATGAAATCAGGATTAAAAGACTTCGTTTTCAGCAATTTATCAGTTCTTTTGCACTTGTAGCATCAGCCTATTTAATGTTTATGCAAGATAAAAGGTGGGTGCTTGCCCTGTTTGTCGCAGCTATGATTGATTTAATTATCTCGTATAGAATGCCTAAAAAATAAACCGTATTTCCCACAAAGGCACAAAGAACACAAAGAGGCTGTTTAAATTTTAAACATATTTTTTTGTCCTCGTTATAATATCGTTTTATGGTCAATTTTACTTCAAAAAGTATAAAAAATTGAACATAATATTCTTTCTGAACAGCCTCTTTGTGTCCTTTGTGTCTTTGTAGGAAACATGGGAAACATTTACAACCCATTTCACAGCCCGTAACCGCCAACAAAACATTTGAAACAGCAAAGGTAAAAATCGCCAAAGCCTCCAGAGAAAAATGCGTAATAATTTCCTATCTTTACAGTGGAGAAAAATACCTTGAATATAACTATTTTACACTTTTAATTTTTTTACCATGAAAAAGAAAAATTATTTACTCATTCTAATCTTTGCTTTTATGGCAACGGCATTGGGACAAGCACAAACACCGGATCCAAATTTTCACATTTACCTCGCCTTTGGTCAATCCAATATGGAAGGACAAAACTGGAATGGCAATTCAATTGCATACAGCGATGTGTTGCCGGCGCAATACAAGCAAAATGTAGATCCTCGTTTTCGAGTGATGGCAGCAGTTTCCGGATCTTACAAATTGGCCAGCGGCAATGAACAGCGAACAAAAGGAAACTGGTACACGGCTGTGCCGCCTTTGGTAAGAAATAACTTAGGCTTGTGTCCCGCCGATTATTTCGGACGCACGCTGGTTGCCGGAATCCCCAACCCAAATATAAAAATCGGCGTTATAGTTGTTGCCGTTGCCGGAGCGGCTATAAATGGCTTTGAGAAAACCGGGGCAAGCGGTTATTATGCGACTCAAGCTTCTTATATGCAAAATACTGCCAGCATATATGGAAACGATCCTTATAAGTATTTGCTGGATTTGGCAAAACAGGCGCAAAGAGACGGCGTTATAAAAGGTATTATCATGCACCAGGGCGAATCCGGTGCAGTTAATGGAAATTGGGGAACAAAAGTAAAAGGAATTTATGATAATTTGTTGAGCGATTTAGGGCTTCCTGCAAATTCCATTCCAATTTTAGCAGGTCAAGCTTATGGCAACAATAATAACAATATCAGCACTTTACCTAATGCCATTCCCGGCAATTTGCCCGGAACAACAAATAAAATTGCACACGTAATTCCAGCTGACGGCTGCGCAAGCGGCGGTGATAACTTGCACTTCAGCTACGAAGGATACAAAAAATTGGGCGAGCGTTACGGACAAAAAATGCTTGAGCTTTTGTATAGCGAACCGCTGACAGGATTTGTGCTTACAACCTCTGCGGACGATGCAGACGGCGGAACCATAAGCCGTGATCCGAATCCGGCAAACGGACGTTATGACGAAGGCGATGATGTCACGTTGACGGCTGTTGCCAAAGAGGGTTGGAAATTCGACGGCTGGTCGGGCGATGCAACCGGAAACAGCGAATCCGTTTCCATTAAAATGGATAAAGACAAAAGCGTTACGGCTAAGTTTATTTTAATCGGTGTCGGTACTGAAAATCTGGTTAGAAACGGAAACTTTGCAAATACCCAACTTTGGACATTGAATACGGGAAGCGGCTATGGGAATTCGAGCGGATCGTATGAACCAAGCAATGAAGAAGCCGTAATAACCATCACTAAAACCGGGACTCAGGTGTGGGAGCCTCAACTTGTTCAAACGGGTATCTCCCTCAAACAGGAAAAAAAATACCGGCTGACTTTCAACGCTTCCGCTGCTGCTCCAAGAGAAATGGAAGTTTTGCTTCAAAGTCCGCTTGCTGACCTGAATTATTTAGACTATCTGAACGCCGGAGGTTCTTTCGCATTGACCACAGAACCGGAGCCATTTATGTTTGAGTTTGAAATGACTGCCGAGTCTGATGCAAACGCTCAGTTAGCATTCAACGTGGGACATTCAACCGAAACTGTTAAAATCAGCAATGTTCAATTAGTTTACATTGCCGAATTCACTCCTGAAGATGAGCCGACTAACACCTCGGAAACACCAACTGAACCGGATTCTCAAATACGCGTATATACTCAACCCAACAGTATAAGTATAGCCTTCACAGCAACAAGCAACAGTGAAACCGAACTCAACCTTTATAGCATCAATGGTAATCTTATCGCATCGACCAAACTACAAACAATTGCCGGCAAAAGCTATTCCTATACGTTCAATCAAAAGAAACTTCCAAGTGGAATTTACATGGTAGAGATGCGTAGCGGCAATCGTTTCGAGCAAGCAAAAGCGTTGATGCCAAAGTAATTATTTAAAATAATGGCTGTAGTTAAAATAATTATTGACTGACACTTTTAATACCATTTATGTATTTCAGTCCGGTAGAAAATAAATAGCCTCGAAGAGCAGTAGGTTAAATACACAACATCGCTTATTAAGTTGTAAACCTACGGTTTGTGACTTCATGTTGCCTCTATTTTCTACCGGACTTGATCTTTCCCTTTGGGGATTCTTGTGACATCAAATTCTTTTTTATTACTTATAATAACAAAAGACACGAAAAAATAAAATATTCCTTTGATTTTTCTATTAAATATACTACTTTTGCCGGAGTTTTTGCGTAATCTCTTATAGAACATCGGGAGTCTGTAATATTGCGCGATTGTTAATTAAAAAATAAAAATAAAAATGGACTTAATTAAAGTTGCAGAACAAGCGTTCGCGATTGAAAAGAATTATCCTAAATTCAAAAGTGGTGATACTGTAACTGTTGCCTACAAGATTAAAGAAGGAAACAAAGAGCGTATCCAACAGTTTAGAGGTGATGTAATCCGCATCAGTGGACATCAAGAGAAAAAAAGATTTACTGTCCGCAAAATTTCAGGAGGAGTTGGCGTAGAGCGTATTTTCCCAATGGAGTCTCCGTTTATCGACAGTATTACATTGAATAAAGTAGGTAAAGTCCGTAGAGCAAAATTGTACTACCTACGTAGCCTTACTGGTAAGAAAGCAAGAATCAAAGAAAAAAGAGTTTAATTTTTTCAAAAAAAGAAAGAGAAGTTTCAAAAAGACTTCTCTTTTTTTATACGATAAATTAAACGGTTATTATCTAGATTAATCCGGCCTCTCTAACAAAATCCACTGTTTGAATCTGCTTTTCTATTTTCCTTAGGTCATTGACCATAAGATCATGAAAATCGGATAATTGTATCAAAAATTAAAAATATACTTCGTCATTGCGGGCTTGACCCGCACCCCCCTAAATAATCAACACAGCTTTTTAGGGGATTCTTGGCAAGCCAAGCGTTCCGGTTATTACCCAAAATGGTTAAGTAAAAAGAAGTTACTTAGTCGCTCCTTAAGAATAGCATTTATGCGGCGGCTGCATAAGCAAATTCGTTAGCAAAGCAGCGGATAAAAATAATCCGAAAAAAATATTTTCTTTCAAAATTTCCATCAATTTCTTCAAATTCCAAGCCGAGCAAGCCATCAAGGCATTGATTTGTATGCCGCATTCATCAAGCAGATAATTCTGAGCCATTCTGTGATCTGTCTTTAAGTGTCCAATAATTGGTTCTATGCCTGCTCGAGAACGAAATTTTTTGTTTTGGTAAGGTGTATCGGTTTTCTTTGCTTTTGCCGGAGTGAGAATCTTTACTCCTTTTATTTGTGCACTTCCCTTGCCCCCGCGATCGTAAATGATCTCTTTAGGTAGTTTTAATCCGTTGTTTTCCATTTGACCAAGCAACGGCTCTATGGTATGACCATCAAATGGGTTACCTAAAAAGGCCTTTACGGCTGTGATGATTTTACGACCTTTCCTTGATGTGGTGATAATGCCTACCTT
>QMCE01001289.1_pt1 | contig 38607 bp, 28 predicted proteins | sample 1821851 | NCBI WGS metagenome assembly QMCE01 (sample SAMN09453174, study PRJNA476694) | Termite gut metagenome, whole genome shotgun sequencing project. | isolation source: worker | host: Odontotermes sp. | place: South Africa:Pretoria | collected 2016-01-28 | reverse complement strand
GTTCCTTGCTCTAACAAGAAACTTTTCCTGTTTCAGGCAGCTTTCTTGAATATGAGCAGTGATAAGTTTTCAATGTAAAGGGTATGTAATACCCTCAATTTATATCGAAGGAGACAAAATGAAAAAGTCAAACATTGTTGGTGTGGGCATTTCCTTATTAGTAGTAATGCTGACAATTGGGTTGGTTGGCTGTCCTCAGGCGGAGGATAACAGCCCGGCAAAAAAGACAGAGGCTGTTATTACAGAAATTACTGTGGGAGAAGTTGAGCCGGATAAAATACCTGAGCCTATTACGCTGGCGCAGTGGAATAATGCGGACTACGACCTTGCGGACGCGGATTATGGCACATTAGCCATCTCAAGTCTTTCGGAGTTGGAAGATGCCGCCATAGCCGTAACTGCCAGCGAGGGGGCGCGAGTGCTGTTTGGCATATCGGCCGGCGCGGTAAAACCGGAGAATTTTCAGCCGGGTGATACTGTAACTCTGATCGATGAGCAATATCTGTACGTGGAAGTAAGGTCGGAAGACGCGAATACAACGAATTACTACCGGTTTATCGTAGATTTGGAGCTGGTTGACGCGCAGACACCGAATATTTCCGTACAGCCCGCCGGCGGAGATTATTCTCCCGGAAGTACAATTTCCGCATTGTCGGTAACAGCCGCGGTTACTGACGGCGGTACTCTGACTTACCAATGGTATAAAGCCACGGGTAACAATGTCGATGGTACGGCGATTCCCACTGCCACAGTTGCTTCCTATACGCCAACTGATACCGAGCTGGGAACATACTACTACTATGTGGTTGTAACCAATACCAATAATGCAGTGAACGGAACTAAGACAGCGACAGTTACCAGTTCCTACGCGCAGATTACGATTCAGATTCAGTATATCGAAAAAATCACATTGCTCAACGGCGCTTTCGCGCTTTTCGAGTTTAATCTGCCGGACGGATCAACATGGTCTGACTACACCAAAATAACGGCGGATTACAAACTGGACGCGGCAAATATCGGCAAAGCTGTGAGAGCAGCGCGGCTTTACGGAAACTACGAGAAGACTCAGTTTCCGTTCAACGACACCCGTGGCATATATTTAGCGGATATAAATGGTACCAACATGAACGGTCAACACATTGTTGACAATACATCGGCTTCTCTTACGGGTAAAACCGCTGACACATGGTTTACAGTGGAGTACAGCATAGATGGCACGAAACCGCCGGCGCATGCCGATTTCAGTGCCACATTTTTACCTGCCGATGATGCTCTCGGCCCGTTCTATTACTGTCTTGGATTTTCTGGCAATGACGGTGCTGGCAATGAAATAGTCCAACTGGTGAGGAACGTGACTTTGAGCAACGCGGACGGCACGAAGAAAGTTGTGTCAATGGGTTCCGGTTTTGACGCTCCTGCTTTTATTGGTTATAATGTTGATACAACATCAATACTTGCCCGCGAAGTAGTCGAATAAATCACTTGGGAAGCGTCAATTACCGGCACTTCCCTTTGTAACAATTAATTTATGCTTTCCGGTATCGCCGGGAACGCAGTCTGATGTTCGTGAATAACAAGATTATTTTCTGATGGGAAAAACGCCGGCGCTTTTTAGTGCCGGCGTTTCTTTTTTTTATTGACGAACGGAGCGAGATCGCGACCGCGCTAGCGCGGGCATGATCGAGCGAGTGAGGAAACGAAAGGTTTAATACCCTGCGGTATAATACCTCTTATTGAATTTTTTCGTTATTTCCGTCACGGCAAACGCATGAAAGAAATCACTGTGGTAAAAATGCTAAAGCGTCATAAAAATGAGGCACATAAATGCGTGGGTTTTCTACACATTTGTCGTATAAAAAAAGTGACTGACACCTCTGCGCCGGAATGACAAAACTATCCGGGCAGTAAACGCTTATGGTGATTGTCACCGGGGGGATAGGCGCAGACCGCCGGCGGGCTGCGCCGTAAGGGGGGACAGGGTAAATGTTTCTGTTTGCCAAAAAACGTATGGAAAGTGTCCCCCCTTTTTTAAGCTATACTTGAGTGTTCCTAAAAACTGTTTGAAATTTCTTTCATGCGTTTGCCTTATTATTTCCGCGCTTTCCTCAAAAAAATATATGTAATATCATGATTGTCCACGATATACGGTCTGAACTGCTATTCGGGTTGGCATTTTCTGAAAACCAGAAAATTGATAACAGGGCGCTGGTTCGTCAAATGGCGTTTCGGTTAATAATTTCCTCACACTTCAATATTTTATCTTTAGTTTATACCTGAAAGTACGTTTTGTATATTTTTTTCCGCATAGCTTGGCGCTATAAAATAATCAAATGTAAGTTTTGCATTTATTGATGAATGGATTGAGTGTTATGACTGTTCAAAAACAGCCATGAGCGAACGAGTTTTGAATGGGGTAATAGTTGTGAATATAGTAAAAAACTTTTTATCCTTTCAAAATTTTTTCACGGGAATCCACACAAATTTGTATATCAACAGAATACTTCTGTTTTCTTAATTCTGTCCTGCGGCATACGCGGCAGGTATTTCATGTAAGGAGTAGCAGTATGAAAAGAAATTTTTTTGTGGGAATATCGCTTGTTTTGCTGGTATTCGGACTTGTTTTTACCGGCTGTCCTCAGCCAGAGTCTTTAAGTAGTGACGCGACAATGAAAAGCATCACTGTCGCGGGTGTTTCGCCTTTGTCGCTTGGTGAACCAAGCACAAGCTGGCTAACAGTTGTTCCGGGTGATGTTTACCTGTCGGCGTCTCAGTTGGTAGATGCTCGGGTAAGTGTTTCAACATCGGCGGATGGCGCGGAAGTTTTTTATTCGGTAATTGATCCGGGCGCGGAGCCGTGGTTTGATAAAAATTCAGTCGTGACCCTTCAACATGAAAATCTTCTCTGGGTAGAAATATTTTCTCCTAATCTTGACGCTTTTCTGGTTTATGCGTTCAGGATTCATAACAGAACTCCGCGATTAACTTCCGTGAATGTTTCCAGAAGTTTCACAACTGCCGCCGGAGGAATGGCTGGTAATCAAGGATTCACTTCTGTACGTGAAGCCGTTAGTCTGGGAACTCCCGCTAATTCATGGAACGCAGTCAGTGACGCAGGCGAACTGTGGGTGGGGAAACTGGAGTTCGAGGGATATGATTTTACACAAGCGCCGAATCCAAATACTCAATCACAGGATATTAAATTTGTGGCCGTCCCCGAAATGTCCGATTCTGTTTTGACGTATGCTGTTGCGTCAGGAACGAGCGAGCCTGTTTTTGTTGCCGAAATGCCCGCGATTACCTCGGCAAGCAATGGTGACTGGTTATATATAAAAAGTGTCAGCGCTGATGATGAATATGGCGAAACCGTTTTTTACAAGATTAAACTGGTTGAGAAAAACGATGATTACTCGCTTTCCGGCATAACATTCAGCGGTGTTGCCGGCCTTACGATTGATCACACAATGCTTGTCCGGGGTTACCATTCTCTGGTGGGACAAGAGGCCTGGGGGAGTTATTTCAACGGCGCAAATTTGAGCGTTACTGTTTCTACAACCAATACGGCTTCAGATATTACTATCACCGCGACTCCAACAGCGGCTACAACTACAGTTGGTTACGGCATCGCTTCCGGTAATATCGATTATCTGATTGGTCAGTTCGATCCCAGCGGCGAGCTGGGGACATGGACTGGTACCAAGATTATTGCCATTGAAATAACCAATGAACTGGGGGAAACAGCCTATCACCGCTTTAACCTCAGCAGGACAACAAACTAATGGCTCATAGCGCGATTGATTAATTATTGCGCCGGCTCCCGTTTAATCGTTGGTTGTACGGGAGCGCGTCAAACAAAATTTTTTGGAGGATTAAACCATGACAAAGAAATTGGTAAAAATAACGGGCTGTATCTTCATGGCATTGACGCTTATGATGATGATTGCCTGTGAATCGGAAGTTTTACCTACCGGCGATTTAATTGCCACAGGCGGCAGAACCGGTGGTGAAATAATCGGCGGCGGCGGCGCAAGAGCGGATTTCCCCACTTTTGATATTAATAATTTGCCTGAACCGTCATTCTGGAACAATAATGGGCATTATGAAAATTTTCCCGATCTGTTTACTTTTGCCGACGGCAGAAAAGTTCAAACATTGGAAGATTGGACAGGTGAAAGAGGCCGCGCTTGGGAAATTGGTAAAATTGTCAATTACTACCTGTTTGGCGATGAAGTGTACTACGGCGATGATTTGGAAGTAACATGGGAACAAATTGATTCATCAACTCTGAAAATTATTTGCAGGTATCAGGGCAGAGAACAAACCTGGAATATGGGTGTTCATATTCCTGATGGAGAGCCTCCCGAAGGTGGTTTTCCAGGGATTATTAATGGTAGCACAGCTTCTACCATTTCTGCCACTACATGGCAGACTGCCCGGCAGGGGCGTTATGCGGCTATTGCTTACCCGTTAAATACTCTTGCGCCTGATTCGCAAATGGGAAACGGGGTTGTCGCGCGTCTTATGGGACACCGGTTTGACGGCAGTGACATGAATGTTCCCAGCGCGTTTATGGCTCATGCGTGGGGCGTTGGCCGTTTTATCGACTGTCTTGAAACACCGATAAATGGCGTCCTTCCGTTTGACGGAAAAATTGATCCCAAAAAGCTCCTGATAACCGGCGTGTCCCGTTTTGGAAAAGCGGCTATGGTCAGCGCGATTTTCGCAAAAAGCAGAAAAGGCACTCAAATAGCCGTGCTGGATATTGGCTCGGCAGGTTATCTTGGCCCCGCCGCTGAACGTTTTATAAGTCCGCTCGGTATGCACGAAAAATATTCAATGACCGTAAATCAAGCGCTTCCGAGGGACAATCATCCGGGTAAAGTGTATTACATGAAATTTCTGGGCGACGAAGGCAATCCTCAGGTGCCGACAGGAACCAACAATTTCTTTGCGGATCGTGAGACAAGCGGCGCAATTAATATGCCGCCTTATGGCCCCAGTTACGGCCCGCTTGGAGATGATTTATTAGCGGCTTCTGATAATCGTCCACTGGCGGTCAAGACAATTTCACCGGCGGAATTCAAAGCCGCATGGACGAGTTCAGACCCGGCAGTCAAGAATTCGGTATTTGTGTATGATCTGTGGCCTTATGAAGGCATAAGCGGCGCCAATTACTGGCACGGTCTTGAGTCTCTTGCCCAGCTGCAAAAAGGCGCGCCTTACTGGGCTGGTCTCAGGTTCCCGCTCTTCGCTGATCTGCATCAAGGTCTGCGTCTTGACGATGTTCTCGGTATTCCTCTGCGCCGGGCAGACGGTTTCCTCTGCACAATCCCCTTCGACGCTCATTTTGCTTTGGCTCTCATGGCTCCCAGAGCGGTCATCATTCATGACGGATTTAGAACTATACGCAACAATCCAGAAGGCAATTTCGCGGTTCACCTGATGATTGACGAAGTGTACAAGTTCATGGAAGAACAGGGGGCAAAACCAGCTTTCTCCAATGAAACTGGGTTTGATCAGAGCGCGACTGTTTCTGATTTTAATACCCTCAAGTTCTATCACATTACTCATTCCTATCCTGAATATGAGACAAGGGACACTATTGATCTGGCTGATGTGTATTTTGGTTACGGGACAAAAGCAGAAAAGAAGATTGCTAGACTTCGTGAGCCCGCGTTCCCCATCGACGATCCACGCAGCAAGAACGATTTCTCAAAGATCAACTGGGCGCGTCCCGGCGGCACGCCAATTTCTGAGCAGATTAAAGATGTTCCTGACTTTGACTATGCTGCCCATGTACTTGACAAATGGGTAGGCGACAGCGGCTGGACACCGCCCAATCAATAAAGTCTGAAAGCGGTCACTAGCCTCCTTTGGTCGCTTAATTCTGAGCCATGCCGGGGCATGGCTCTTTTTTTAACGGGAGTATAATTTACATGAGAAAAGTAATTTTATTATTGACTGGATTGATCATCGCCGGAGTGTCTTTATACGCGCAGTCATGGACAGATATTTTTACATTAAGCGCGTGGGGGAAAGGGGTGATAACGCCCTATGCGTTTTCCGGGGAAGACAGTTCTGTTTCGGCGGCGACAACAACTTCGGGAAATGCTCCGCAGGTCGGTTTTACGGTAAAGGGAACAGGACGCAGTGAAAAAATCGGATTTCACATTGACGCGGCATGGGACGGCGGGGTTCCCGATGTAGGAGATAACGCAAAAATATGGGTCAAGCCGTTTGATTTTCTTAAATTAACTGCGGGGTGGTTTCTTGAAGATGATTTTCGGGGCACTATCGGCACTACCGAATTTGTGACATGGCTTTTGCCCAACAGCGGCAAAGACGAGGATGCTTTTTTTACCCGTTTTCAGGCAGAAGCCGGAGCGCACTTCAAACTGGAGCCGCTTTTTTGGTGGGATTCAAAGTGGAACGATCTTGTTATTGAAGGGGCGTTTGGCTCAAATGTTGCACCCATCGGGTCAAACAATGGCGATGCCCGCGCTCCCCGGAATCTTGTGGGGCTGAGCGCGGAGGACGTGTATAAAGGAATGCAGATCGGGATTGGTTATAAAATTCCCGAAATAGGTTTTGCCCGCGCGCAATTTATCGGAAATAAACGAAAACAACTTGTGCCGGACTACAGCTGGAATGCTTTGACCAAAGGCCAGCTTGTGTGGGACGGCCTCTCCAAAAACAGCGATGCTGATATTATTGAGGCGGCTTTCACTTATACTCAAATTGACGGCCTCATTGCCGAGGCGGGAGTCAAATTACCCCAGCAATACACCACCGATGTAGGCTTTGAGGAATATCCGGCTTTAATGCCCAATCCGGCAGTGCCGACGGCGGATGCCGAAGAGCGTATTGTTCAGCGTCCGGTAACTCTTGCTCTAGGAGCAGATTGGACACCTTCTTTTTTTGACGCTCTGAATATAATTGCCCGTTTTGATTTTTCCTTTGGCGGCCAAATTGAAGAAAAAGAACATCATCTGGTAAAGTTTGGCAGTGTTGCGGGTATATGGGTTTTTGCTTCGTATAAAATCACTGATAATGTCAAAGCCGGCGTTGATTTTGGAATGGAAATAAAAGAAAAAGATGAATGGCAGCAGCCCATAGGCAGACCCAGACTGGACAGAATGACGGGCAGTGACTATACCGATTTCGGAATTGGCCCGTGGATAGAGCTGAGTTTCGGCGGAGGGAGAATACGCACCGGCGCGATGATTATCATTCCGGGCAGTGAGCGTTATATATGGGTAAATGATAATTCACTGGGTTATGAATTCCAGCCTATTTTTTCCGGTAAGCCGGTTGTTTCTTTTCCCATATCGTTTACGTATAATTTATATTAGATTTGGCGGGAGGTTTATATGAAGAATGGTATGCCGCTCGCTGTGGTGTTATTGCTGTTCTCGGCGTTATGTCTGACTACTTGCCACCACGCTTTTTTGCCTCATGAAGAAATAGACGCTATGTACGATGCCAAAGTCGGTACTATGTCAAATGGCACAATAATTGCCATTCCTGAAAAAGGCATGGAAGGAGCTGAAATTCAGTTCATTATCAATCCTGACCCTGGTTACAAGCTGCGCGCAATTCAAGTTCATGTTTTGGGAATTACCAATATTGACGGCGGAAATGTCACTCAGGTATATCAGAATTCGCAGCGGATTTATTTTGTAAATATGCCAAAAGGCGGCGCGTTGATAAGCGGGGAATTTGTTCCTGTTTCTTCAACCGAACGTTCTGTTACTATGGAAACCGGAACGCATGGGCAAGTTATTGTGTCTCCCTCGTCCGGTGTCGCGGGAACAGTGGTGAAAGTTTTTAGTTATATCGATTCCGGTTATTCATTCAAGTCCGGTTATCCACGGCTGGCCGGCGCGTCATGGACATCGGGCAAAGAGGGTTATGAATTTGTTATAGGCAGTCAAAATGTCAATCTGATTTCTGAATTTGAAAAACCATCTGGTATCGGCGATATTATAAGCAATGCCCGCCGCGCAATGGATAACGAGGAATTTGATACTGCTTTTAGTTATTATGAAGTCGCTTATCAGATCGATAAAACCAATGAGGAAGCGCTTTTTTATTCGATTTTAGGCAAATTGATCAGCATAGGCAATAACGCGAAAGTCCGTTCTTTGTTGATGAGGGCTGGCATGGGTAATGCTCCGGGAACAATCAACAGCTGGCTTAATCTGGAAACCGCCGATACAACCAATTGGCTTAAGACATATACCGACGACAATAACGATACATACACACTGCCCCGGCTGGAGCCGCCCGGAGTTTTCCCCGGAGGTTTTCTTAATTACGATATTGACCGGAATAATGTCAATACGCGATTCGGTTTTGATCTGAGATTATTATGGAATATGATCGGCAATAACCCTGAAGGTTTTAACGAGTATATTGAAACCACCCTTCAGGAGGTTTTTGGGGGGCTGTTTGAAGAAGCGTGCGCCAGAGCCGATCTCTTCCCCGAAAATCAAACGATTACTCTTAATCCGGTAATCGCGCAAAAATTCCGGCTGGATAAATTATACGGTTCAGGCGATATTACCGTGGGCGCGGAGGAATTGGATATATTGATTGCGTTTCTACGATCTCTAAAAGCCGCAGTGGAATGGCTTTATTCCTATGATTGGGAAATGGACCTTACGGTACTGCGGATTGAACCGGGTACAGGGGACACAATCAATATGCTGCTCGATCACGCGCTTGTCCAAAATCTTGATGAGCGGCTAAGAATAGCCAAAGAATATTCCCTTCTTGCCCGTATCCTTCCTCTGCGAAGTAAATTCATGAAACTCCGGGACGGCGCTTTGATGGGTAAATCTAAAACGGATTTTCTTCTGGCGGTAAATCAGCTGAATAATTCCATAGATGTTTTTTATAGCCGCCTTTCTTCCGAAGCTAAAGGAAAATATGCGTGGCTTGCCGGCAGCGGCGGTTTTGCAAAACAGCTGAAATCCGCTGTTGATTCAGGGGGGAATTTTTATATTCCCGAAATTCCCCAGTACAAAAGTTTGTTATACGTCATGGAAGGTGAAACCGGGTGGATTACTCCGGCGGAGGCATGGCATGGAATAAATCTGGGTAAATTATTTGAGCCGGGATACCTTACCGCGAATAAAATTATTGTTACCGAGCCGGGGGGAAAAGCGCCGCTGTTTTTTGGTTTCAAGGGAACAACAACGGGAACAGCTATTGAAAATTTCGGAGAGATTGCTACGTTCGATACTTTTAGTTTACAACTCGGTCAAAATTTTAAAAATGTTTTTGTAAAATTGAAAGGCAAAGATGTCAGCGGCTGCCGCTGGGTATACGAGGTATTTCCCGATTTTTTTCCGCAGGAAAATGACGCGGTTGAACGCGCATTCGCAAAAACAAATGTGAGCACTTTGTTTGAACATTATCAGAGAAGGTAAGGGGGTGATATGAAAACGGCAAGATTGACCATAAGTTTTTTGGTGATAATAATTTTATTGGGGGCGTTGAGCGGCTGCCGTAAAGCGAGGGACGGGCAAAATATTTCCGGGGCGCCGTTGTCGATTACTGTTGAAGTATTTGATCGCGGCACTGATGGCGGAAAAACTAATCCCGCGAATAACGCTTGGACGGATTGGATAAAACAGAAAGTTCTGAAAGATGAAAATATCGATGTTACGTTTATTCCTGTTCCGCGCAATGAGGAAACTCAGGCTCTGAATAATATGATGGCTGCCGGTCACGCGCCTGATATTTGCTATACTTACGCCGGCGATTTAATTACGCATTTCGGCGAGCTTGGCGGTTTAATTGATTTGTCTCCCTATGTTGATACTTTATTAAAAGATTATAAAGATTTTCTCGGAATGGATCCCGGTATTCCGGGCGAACATCTTATCAATCGCATGAAGGATCGGCAGACCGGAAAAATGTATATGATTCCGGGACGTTATATGTATACGGCTTCGCAGAATTTATTTATCCGCAAAGACTGGCTGGATAAATTGGGCTTGCCGCTTCCCTCGACAAAAGAAGAGTTTTTTGACGCGCTGGTTGCTTTTAAGGAAAAAGACCCCGGTGGTGTTGGCAAAAATCGTGTTGTTCCTTTTACGATGACAACTGATGTTCGCTGGACAGCCGGCATTATTCTCGATCCATTTATTGATCCATATTTGAGTCCGAAAGATCGGTGGATCAATACGGTAATTGACCGGTATATTTTGCTGCCGGGTTACAAGGAGGGGTTCCGGTTTCTTAATAAAATGTACAATAACGATTTAATAGATAAGGATTTTCCCTTATATAACGGCGATGAAACTGTCTCTAATTTGCTTAAATCGGGAGCCGCCGGTTCGTTCGCGCATAACTGGGATCATATTTACCGGGAAAATACAAAAATTCTGGAGGATTTGAAAAAAAATATTCCTTCGGCGGAACTGGTTCCGGTTGACACGATTCAGGCGATTGATGGTCTTACACACAAGCGGGGGTCGCCGCCGACTTCTCTGTTCTGGTTTATTCCCAAAACGGCGAAAAATCCCGAAGCAGCAATTCGTTATGTGAATTGGCTTGCCAAATTTGAAAATTATAATTTTTTGCAGATTGGGCATGAGGGGATAAATCACGAGATGATAGACGGCGTGCCAAAAATTAAACCGGCGCAGGGTCTGTGGATTCAGAATTCCGCGGGCAATGGCGATTACGCTTTTAATCTGAACGGCTACGATATGCAAGACCCTGAATTGAACGCGAAAGTCCTTGCAAACAGTTATAGTTGGCCGTCTGAGATGATTACTGAAGCTTACCGGATTTCGTCGACCAATGCTAATCCCGGGCCTTTTGTTTCGGCAAAGCTTTTGGAGGCGACTCCGGTACAGCAAACTTTGACCGATAAAGCGTCTGTTTTGTACACCGAGGCTGTTGTCGCAAAACCTGAAGAGTTTGATCGTGTGTGGGATGATGGCGTGAAAGACTGGCTGCTTTCAGGCGCGCAGGCTGTTGTTGACGAACGCCGCGAAAAATATGCGGCCTCCGAATAAGCCTCCCCGAAAGGACGGGCTAACAGGGTAAACGCATGAAAGAAATCATTGGAGCAAAAATGCTCAAGCGTCATAAAAAATGATATTAGGATAGCGCGGGATTAACTGACACCGGGGAGATAGCGCCCTTTTGTGATGATATTTGATTGTGTTCGCCTCTGGCGAATAGTGGGGGATAGGCGCAGACCGCTGGCGGGCTGCGGCGTAAGGGGGGACAGGGTAAATGTTTCTGTATGCCAAAAAACGTGTGGAAAGTGTCCCCCCTTTCTAAAGCTATACAGCGAAATGTGTGGAGTTTTTCTAAAAGCTGTTTGGCATTGAAATTGTTTTTATGCGTTTGCTTTGGCGGGGTATTAAACCCACAGTGTATTTTTTAGGATTTTTTTACCTGTTGCGGATGTGGAAGGCGCAAGTTTTCTTCTCTATTTTTAGGTTTTGCGGGTGTTTTTATTGCTTTTTGTACTAGCGTGTTCGTAAAATAAACGTATATGGGTATTAAATCCCATTGCAAATAATTCTAATATTTTTTCACATAAAATAGCGCGTTCAAAAAAAATAATTAACGCGCCGTAAATAAAAAGGAGTATATTTTGAAAGATAATTTCGCAGAGCTTTTTAATAGCGGCTGGAAATTTTTGTTAGGTGATCCGAAAAACGCGCATCGTGAAAATTATCCCGACGATACATGGAAACGTGTTGAGCTGCCTCATGACTGGGTTATCAGCCAGCCAAAGAAGTATATATTTATTTTGGCGGCGCATACCGCAACAGCGCGGTGTATATTAACGGGCAGGAAGCTGGCGGACGCGCTTACGGCTATTCCAGTTTTGAAATCAATATCAGCGATTTTGTAAAAGAGGGGAAAAATCTGATTGCCGTTCGGCTTGACAACGGCTGCGAAAAACCTGACCGCTGGTATTCGGGATCGGGGCTGTACCGGGATGTGTATCTTAAAATTGTTCCTCAAACGCATATTAAAACATGGGGCGTTCATGTTAAATCACGCATAACAGGCGGCAAAGCCGAAGTATCGGCGGAAACAATAATTGTTAATCGCTGCGCGGCCTCTGGCGGCAATGTCCGTATAGCAATTACCGGCCCGGACGGTTTGATCGCCGCCGAAACTTCCGCGCCGTTTAATTCAAGCGCTCAAGGCGAAATTTCCGTTACGCAAAATCTGTTAATCGAAAAACCGCAGCTCTGGTCGGCGGAAAATCCGAATCTGTACCGGGCGTTTGTCTGCCTTGAAATTGACGGCGCGGCGGGAAAGCCCGTGGAAGTTCCTTTCGGGATTCGTTCCATCGAAATAGTTTACCGCAAGGGAATGACGGTAAATGGAAAAGCGGTAAAGCTCAAAGGTGTTTGTCTGCATCACGACAGCGGTATTCCCGGCTCGGCGTTTTACGAATCTGTCTGGCGGCGGCGGCTGAATATTCTGAAAGAAATCGGGTGTAACGCGATTCGTACCAGTCACAATCCTCATGCGGAAGAGCTTCTCGATCTTTGTGACGAGTTGGGTTTTTATGTAATCGACGAATGTTTTGACAAATGGAAAAGCGGTTATTACGCGGCGCATTTTGATTCCGACTCGCGCCGTGATCTTGAAGATTTTATTTTGCGCGACAGAAATCATCCTTCGGTTTTTATGTGGAGCGTTGGCAATGAAGTCGAAGCGCAGGGCGCGGACTCGATGCTGCAAATTCAAAAAACGCTTGTCGCTATTGTTCGCGCGCTTGATGATCGTCCGGTGACTTGCGCCCTTGAACCGCATGTGCATCCCAAAACTCTGATCGGCGCTTCGCCAGAAGAGCTGGTTAAAGTAACCAAAAAACTCGCGCAAGACGTGGATGTTCTCGGACTGAATTATCATGAGCCGTTGTATGAAGATTATTCGCGGGCAATTGACAAGCCGATTATCGGCACGGAATGTTATGAATATTATTCGGGTGACGCGCTGAATTACGAAGATGTGTACTCAAAAAATCCCTGGCGTTTTGTGCTTGAAAATGACAATGTTATCGGGCAATTTATTTGGGCTGGTATTGATTATCTGGGAGAAAGCGCGTGGCCGTCAAAAGGCTGGGCAGGATCGATTCTTGACATCTGCGGTTTTTTGAAACCAAATGCGTGGTTTCGCAAAAGTATTTGGAAAACAGAACCGGTAATTTTTATCGGGTTTTATGATCAAAGTCTCAAGCGGGATTATACACGCGGCCGCTGGTCATTTCCTCCGGTTGTGTCTCATCTCAATTGCGATCATTTTAAGCGGCGCGTGGTGACAGCTGTTATTTACACTAATTGCGATGAAGCTGAATTGTGGATTAACGGGAAAAAAATGGGATGCCGGAAACCTGCTGATTTTGTGAATGGTATAATCGAGTGGACTTTTGAATATACTTCCGGTGAAATAAAAGCCATCGGATACCGGCATGGGAAAGAAGTGTGCGTCCACACAATTAAAACCGCAGGTCCCGCCCGGAAAATAACGCTCGTGCCGGATAAAAAAAATCTTATTTCCGGCTGCGGCGACATAGCGCATGTTGAGGTAAATATCACCGATGAAAAAGGAATCCTCTGTCCCAACGAAGAAGTTCTTGTTGAGTTTTCCTTGACTGGAGACGGCGAGTTTCTCGGCGCGTGTTCTCCCGATTTGTGCTCTAATTATGGTTTTACGCTGCCTAAAGTTGTTACTTCCGGCGGTAAAGCTCTGGTGATGATCAAGGCGGGCGCGGGGACTGGTACGCTGGAGCTTGCCGCCTATTCGGGAGAGCTTACTCCGGCATCACTGCGGTTCAAGGCGGGCGTTCCCCGGAAAGGGCCAAAATAGAAAATAAACTTGTTCGATAACGGCAAAATGGTGAAACCAGAAAAATCAATTTTCAAAAAACTAATTAATATTTTGGGCGCATTTTGCCGCTTATACATTTTACACATTTCTTGCGTGGAGTTTGCAAAGCAAACTCCCAAGCTGTCCGCTTCGCGGACAGCCTTCCTCGACTTTGCTTACGCAAAGTCTGCGGGATTTCCGCTTCTATCCCTTGCGCTGCTATTCGTCTGCGGCGAATAGCTTGGGAGTTTTCCAGAGGAAAACTCCAGTCATAAATTGCCACAAATTGATTGACAATAAATGCGTGGAGTTTTCTACACATTTGTCGTATCAAAAAAAGTGACTGACACCTCTGCGCCGGAATGACAAAACTATCCGGGCAGTAAACGCTTATGGTGATTGTCACCGGGGGGATAGGCGCAGACCGCTGGCGGGCTGCGGCGTAAGGGGGGACAGGGTAAATGTTTCTGTTTGCCAAAAAACGTTTGGAAAGTGTCCCCCCTTTCTTAAGCTATTACTTCAAATAATTTCTCAGTTGTTTAGCAAGCCTGATGTATATTTTTTCCTGATATTCTTGTCAATTTGACAAGAAAATTTTCCGTTGATTGAAGCGCCTTGCATCTGCGCTCCGTATATATATGGGAGCGTGTTATGGGTGTGATGGCGTATACGCCTTACGGGGCGTCGGGGATTATTATCCGGGTCGAGGCGGATATTCGCAGGGGAATTCCGGGGGTAGATATTACTGGGCTTGCGGAAGGAGCTGTGCGGGAAGCCCGTGAGCGGGTGCGGGCGGCATTCAGGAATTCGGGGTTTAAATTTCCGCCGGATAGAATTTTGATCAATCTTGCGCCGGCGGGATTGCGGAAAGACGGGGCCGCGCTGGATTTACCTATTGCGCTTTCAGTGATGGCCGCTGCCGGGATCGTTCCGTTGTCAGGCGATATTCTGGTGCTGGGCGAGCTGGAACTGTCCGGCAATATCAGGCCGGTCAGGGGTGTGCTGGCGGCAATTGCCGAAGGGCTTGATTCGGGGATTGGCGAATTTATTGTGCCTGCCCGGAATATCCGGGAAGCGGCTATTCTGGGCGTTGATCGTGGCAGCAGACCCGCCGCCCGTTTCGCCGCCGCCGCGAATCTGAAAGAAGCCGCGAGCGCGTTGTTTCTCCGTGAAGAAAACGGCGGCCTTCCGCTGTTCGATCAAAGCGGCGCGGATTTTGCCGAAGGCGCGGGAAACACGGTATTCGGCGGGGCAGCCGGGGCGGCCAAGATAACCGGAGATTTTGCCGAAGTTCGCGGTCAGCGCGTTTACAAGCGGGTTCTGGAAATCGCCGCAGCCGGCGGACATAACGCGCTGGTCTTCGGGCCGCCCGGCGCGGGTAAAACAATGCTTGCCCGGCGGATTTCTTCGATAATGCCTCCCCTTGATCCCGATGAAGCGGTGGAAGTGACCAGACTGTACAGCCTTGCCGGGCCGTCCAGAGCGGGCGGGCGTGGTTTCGGGGAACGTTTCGATTCAAGGCAAGCCGCTCGTTCGCCGGATGAGATGGACTTTATCGACGGGCTTATCACCCATCCGCCTTTTCGCTCTCCTCATCATTCGGCCAGCGCGGAAGGAATTCTGGGCGGCGGAAAAATTCCCCGGCCTGGAGAAATTAGCCTTGCCCATTTTGGAATTCTCTTTCTTGATGAAGCGCCTGAATTCAGGGCGAATGTGCTTCAGGCTTTGCGCGAACCTCTTGAGGACAGAGTGATAAGCATTTCCAGAGCCGAGGGCCCGGTGCGGCTGCCCGCCGAATTCCAGCTATTTCTGGCTGCCAATGCCTGTCCGTGCGGACGGCTCGGAGCGCGGGATTCGGGCGGCTTTCAGGGAATCGCCGTACCGGAAACAGGCGCGTCTACTAAAAAAAACCGCTCAATGGGCGGCGAATTTGGCCGTCTTCAAAGCTGTTTCTGCTCATCAGAAGAAATTTACCGCTATTGGCGAAAATTCGGCGGCGCTCTTTTGGATCGCGTTGAATTGCGGATCGCTGTTCTGCCGCCTGAAACCGGTGAAATGGGTTTTTCCCCGGATTCTTCAGACAGCGGGGAGGAAACCAGCGCTGAAATTGCCCGGCGGGTATTGGCGGCGGTAGAAATTCAGCGGCATAGATTCAAAAATCAGGGAATCCGCCGCAATTGCCACATTTCCGCAGGCATGATGAGCGTATGCTGCCCACTCACTCACCGGGCGCAAACCGCTTTTAATTCAATTATGACAAAAATGGGGCTTTCAGCCAGAGCGTATCACGGGATTCTCCGCGTAGCCCGGACTATCGCCGATTTGGAGGGCAGCGAGCTTATTGATACAGTTCATATTTTGGAAGCGATTCAACATCGTCGTCAGGGAGATGACCCATTTGAGGTTTTGAGCGCATTAAAATAAATTTTTAACTACAATTGTCAATACAAATATATTGACATAGAATTCCAGAGGTATTATTATGGATATAGAGTTTGAATGGGATGATAACAAAGATTTTATCAATACCGTCAAGCACGGCATTTCATTCGTAGAAGCAAAAATGGTCTTTGTTGATCCTTTGCGGGTGGACATTTTTGACAGGGAGCACAGTGACGGCGAGGAAAGGTGGAAAGTGTTTGGATTTGCGGGCGGAGTTTTGATCGTAGTGAGCTGTACGATGGACGGCAATGTGATCCGGATCATTTTCGCCCGGAAACTTACAAAAAAAGAAACGGAGGCGTATTATTATGGCTATTATTAGGACAACGGCAGCCGAAAGCGATTTTCTTTCGGACGAATCGCTGGCGCGGCTTGCGGCTTTGCGGGACAGGCCGGTGGATACAAGCGATATTCCCGAATTGAGCCCCCCCGAATTGCGGGAAATGGCGCGGCAGCTTCGGGAAAAGCGAAAAAAAGTAATGTTTTCCCTGCGGCTCGAAAGCGCGACTGTCGATTGGTGGAAATCACTGGGAAACGGATACACCGGCGTTATGTCCCGCCTTCTTGACGAAGCGAGAAAACACCCCGACTGGATAGAGCTCTGTCTTTCATAAGCCATGGAGCAAAATCAGCCGGCGGGCGCGGCAAGCTCTGGAATTGCCTCCAGAACGGTGTCCGCTATTTCTCTGCCTTTATTGGAAAAGCCCAATTTTCGTTCGGGCCGGATTGATCCGTGAAAATCGCTGCCTTCGGTGATGTAAAACCCCAGCGCTTTTCCCAATTCTTCAAGGCGGCGGCAGGAACGGGCTTTCGCTGTCGGATGCCATGCCTCAATACCCGCAAGCCCCTTATTTTTGAGCTCTTTGAGCACATCGGGAAGCCGCCCCCACGCAATATAGAGCGACATGGGATGGGCCAGCACCGGAATACCGCCTGATTCGCGGATTAGAGCGGCGGCCTCCTCAAAATTCAAGCCTTCTTTGGGCACGTACAGACATTTACCCGCGCCCAAATAGCGGGCAAACGCCTGTTTCTGATCTTTTGCGAGCTTGCGGCTGATCAAAAAACTCGCAAAATGCGGCCTCCCCAGCGAATGACCGCCTGAAAACGCCTGTATATCTTCCAAAGTGGCTTCAATACCCATTCCGCGCATATTGTCGAGGATTTCTTGATTTCGATTTTCCCTCAGGCGGGACAGTTTTTCGATTGCGCTTACAAAAGCGGGACTCGGACGGTGAATTCCCAGCCCCAACAGGTGAAATTCCCCTCCCGGCCCCAGTCCGGCGGTCTGAATATTTATTTCTATCCCCGGAATAAAGCGGATTTTTGCCTTTTCAGCTTCTTTTCTTGCAATTTCGAGTCCGTTTGTGGTATCATGATCAGTAAGAGCAATGGCGCGGACGCCTTGTTTTACAGCTTCCCCAATAAGGAGGGCGGGGCTGAGATTACCATCGGAAACGTTTGAGTGAGTGTGTAAATCGACCATTGTGTCACTTTATCACATTATCGGGGTGATTGACGACCAGTTAAATACGGTTGCGCGTTTGAAAGCGTTTATACTTTTGGATAAAAGCGCCGAAAAGAGCTTTAAAAAAACGCTTTTTTGCCGATAATATGATAATGAACCTCCCTGCTTGAAAGGCGGGGTATTAAGCCCTATTGCGAATAAACCGGGCTGTTTGAATTTGGTTTGTACAGCTTTTTGCAAGATATATAAAGAACTAAGGTGGTCTGCAGGTGTTTGAATATACCTTGGCTAATGGGGTGATAGTTTCCCCCGGCGCAAAAATACGTACCGGCAATTTGGGAATACAGGACACGAAAATTGCCTCGCCAAGCGGCGTTTTATCTATCGATCTGTGTGGACGCTCCTGTGTTTATCCGTCGCTTATCAATACTCATGATCATTTGCAGGGGAATTACCGTCCTCCTGTGGGGCCGAAACCGGGCAGTTTTTACCTGACATGGCTGCCGTGGGATAACGATTTGAAAGCATCGGATACTTTCAAAGAGCGGTCACAATTGTCGCGGGAAGACCTCTATGCCCTTTCCGGTTATAAATGCCTGTTTTCCGGCGTAACAACCGTCAACGATCATTTTCCCCAGAAACTCAACAGCGCGATACTGCCGACTCTGCCTATCCGCGCCATTCTTGAATACGGCCTTGCCCACGAAGCTTCGTCATACGATCTCAAGTGGGGAGACGGCGTTGAAATTGAACACGAACGCGCTGTTAAAAACAAGTGGCCGTTTATCACTCATTTGTGCGAAGGTTTTGACGATGAGGCGATGCGTGGCGTGCAGGGGCTGCGGGAACTCGGCGTGCTGGACAATCATTGTCTTTTGGTGCATTGCATCGCGCTCAGTGATGACGATATTAAAACGATAGCCGCCGCCGGAGCCAGCGTTTCGTGGTGCGGTTTTTCCAATATGTTTATGTTTAACGTTACCGCCAAAGTCAGAAAATTGCTGAAGGCCGGGGTAAATCTTACCATCGGCACGGATTCGTCCGCGACCGGATCAGCCAATCTGCTGGCGGAAATGAAATTCGACCGGGAGTTGTACCGGAAAATGTACGGCGAGGATTTGCCCGCCCAAAAAATGTTTGAAATGGTCACAATCAACGCCGCGAAAGCTTTCTGGCTGCAAGACAAAATTGGCAGTCTCGAAGAAGGCAAGTTGGGTGACATTCTCGTACTGAAAAGTAAAAAAGACGACCCTTACGAAAATCTTGTGGAAGCTTCTATGAAAGACATCGAGCTGCTAGTGCTTGAGGGAACGCCAATCTACGGAGAAATGCGTTTCCTCGATATTTTCGGCGGCAAACTTCCCGAAGGCTACACCACAATAACAGTCGACAAACGTCCCATGTTTGTAAAGGGCGATCCAGCGGGGCTTTATTCCGAAGCGCGGCGGAAAATCGGTTTCAAAAAAGAACTCGATTATCTGCCTTTTGAACCGGATTTATAGCAAGGAAATACAATGCCTAAACCGCTTCAATATCGATCAGGTTCACTTATTTACTTCCAGGGAGACGCTGCGGACAGAATTTTCATTTTGCAAAAAGGCGCGGTGAATCTGGCGTATCAGGATATGGAAACCGGTCAGGATGTTCACGATTTGGTACAGCCCGGCGAGTTTTTCGGGGTCAAATCCGCTCTGGGACATTATCCCCGCGAGGAAAACGCGCAAGCACTTGCGGATTCTACTATTATGGCCTTTACAGTTCCTGAGTTTGAAGCACTGGCAATGGCCAATACCCGCATCGTGATGAAAATGCTCAAAGTTTTCTCCAATCAGATGAGGCGGATACACAAACAGGTTTCCAGTCTTATGGAAAAAGAAGAGATGAATCCAGATGTCGGACTTTTCAATACCGGCGAATATTATCTTAAAAACAAACGATTCTCTCAGGCAAAGTATGTATTCGGGCGTTATTTGACGTATTATCCTTCGGGGAGAAACGCTATTCATGCCGCAAAAAATCTGGAAACCGCGGAAATTGCCCTTGCCCGTTACGGCGATGGGAAAGGGCCTGGCGTAAATACCGCCGTTGCCGGGACCGGAGATGCCGGTTTCAGCGCTGCCTCCGCAGTTTCTCCGGCGTCATCATCATCAGAGAGTTCCGCCACGGCAAAAGCATATTATGACGCGGTAAGCCTTGTTTCACAGGAAAAATATCCGCAAGCGTATATGGCTTTCAAAAAAATCGCCGAATCAGGCGGCGATCCTGAGTGGACGGCGCGTAGTTCTTATGAATTAGGCCGGTGTTTGTATCTTTTAGGCAAATACGAAGAGTGCATCCGGCATTATACGGCGATGTTGACCAAATACCCCCGTCATCCTGATTTGCGGGACGCGATGTTTTTTATCGGGCAGTCATACGAAAAGAAAGGCGGCAGGGATCAGGCGGCGGCTTTTTACCGGAAAATACTTTCTATGCCTGGCGATGAAGATGACGGCACAACAATAAAGGCAAAACGCGCCCTGAAAGCGCTGGAGGCATAAAGTGGCAATGGATTTGGCCGCGTTCAGCCGTTTCACCCGGACTTTTCAACCCGGCGAGATGATTTTCTCGGAGTTTGAGCCGGGGGATACCTTTTACCTGATTCAGTCGGGGAGGGTAGAGCTGGTAAAAATCATCGGCGACATCGAGCGGACTCTGGATGTATTACAGCCGTCAGAAATGTTTGGCGAAATGGCCATACTCGAAAATTCTCCCCGTTCCGCTACGGCGATAGCTCTGGACGTGGTGAAAGTGCTGGAATTCAACACCCAGAATTTTGAAATCCTCATGCTGGGCAACCCCCAAATCGCGCTGAAATTACTGAAAATGTTCGCCAAACGAATCTACGATTCCAAACGGCGTTTTATGATTCTCAAACTGGACGAGCCGCAGGCAAAAATTGCCGATGTGTTTCTGATGCTCGATGAAACATTGTCAAATATCGACAGAACCACGGAGCGGCGCGAATTCAAAACCACGGTCGACGATGTCGCGCACTGGGCGGGAATGACCGTTCCCGAAACCAGAGAAACGCTCGGCCACTTTGTCACTCAACGGCGTATGGAAATGTTTCCTGACCGCATAATCGTCAAAAACATCAACGATTTTTCGCGTTTCGTTAATTCCCGCCGGAAAAAGTAACGCCCGTAATTCAAGAGGGGGAGCGCATTAACCGGATTTACGAGCGTTTCCTCCCCATAATGCCACATCGGATAACTCGCGGCTCCCCCTGCCTCCATAAAAAATTTTGCGCGTTCCCGCGCAAAATTTTGTTATTCCGTCACCCCCACTCATAATCTGTGGAGTTTTCGCAGCGAAGTCTTTGCATTTGCTCCCGTTTTGTTCCAAAACGCTGCGCAAAATGCAGTTTTGTTATGGAAGTTCCTCGAAAACTGAAGTTTCCGAGGAACTTTAATGTGCTATCCGGCTGCGCCGGATTTTTCCGCCGAGGTAACTTCAACAATACAGTCCGTTAAAACTCAAATAGCGGGAGTTGCAGTCCCGCTCCGTCCGAGTCCGCGAGCAGCCGGTAAATCCGTACCGGATTGTCGGGCGATTCGATGTAAGAGCCGCCTGCGGTGATGAAATAGCGGGCGCGTTTGAACACAGCTCCCAGGCGGCGCAGACCGTCAAGATTGACTGTGCGGGAACGGCGGGTTTCGATGAGGCGGCGGGCTGTTTTTGCGCCAATGCCGGGAACACGGAGCAATGTTTCGTAGTCGGCGCGGTTTATTTCAACGGGAAAAAAATCAAGATGTTTCAACGCCCATGATGTTTTGGGATCGATGTGAGGATCGAGGAAAGGCTCGTTTTCTTCAAGAATTTCCCCGGCGGCAAAATGGTAAAAACGCATGAGCCAGTCCGCCTGATACAGACGGTGTTCGCGTACCAAAGGCGGGCCGGGGCTGTCCGGCAGGCGCGGATCGCCAGGAATTCCCCGTGCCGGAATTCCCGGATGAATAAAAGCGGAATAATATACCCGCCTGAGCGAGAATTTATTGTACAAGGAGCTTGACAGGCTTATTATCTGCCGGTCGTCCTCCGCGCTGGCTCCCACGATGAGCTGGGTACTCTGACCTGCCGGGGCAAAGGCGGGCGCAGTATTTTTTCCCAGAGGCAAAAACCGGCTTTTGCGCCGTGTTTCCTCGAACTCGGAGCTCAGGCCGGAAAAATCATTCATCGCGCCGAGTATTTCTTTGCCAGATTTATCCGGCGCGAGGGTTTTGAGGCTTTTATCCGTGGGCAGCTCGATGTTTACGCTGAGGCGGTCTGCCCACAATCCGGCTTCGCGGATCAATTTTTCGCCGGTGCCGGGAATTATTTTCAGGTGGATATAGCCGCCGTAACCTGCCTGAACGCGGAGAGTCCGCGCCGTCTCAATCAATTTTTCCATGACAATGTCTGGATCGGCAAAAATCCCCGATGAGAGAAAAAGTCCTTCAATATAATTTCGCCGGTAAAATTCGCAGGTTATTTCAACGAGTTCGCTGACGGTGAAGCTGCTTCGCGTGATGTCCGCTGAGGCGCGGTTTACGCAGTAGGCGCAGTCGTAGCGGCAGACATTGGAGAAGAGCACTTTCAAAAGACTTACGCAGCGGCCGTCTTCGGTCCAGCTGTGGCAAATGCCGGCGGGTATACTGTAACCGAATTTTTTCCCGCCGTTTCCGCCGCCGGGCTGAAATCCGCTGCCCGACGAGGCGCACGAAGCGTCATATTTTGCCGCGCCCGCAAGTATGCTGATTTTTTCTCCTAAGTCCATGACATTACTATACAACAGTGTAGTTATTATTGCAAGGGAATAATTCACGGTTTATGAGCTGGGGACTGAGGGATTAGCTTTATTTGGTGACAGACACCGAAAAGGTCTAGCGTAGTTGTGGTGTGGATACGCTGTATGTGTGGGTGATGCTGGAGATTCCGGGGCAAATCTGGAATGACACTTTTTTGATCAGATTACTGACAACGGAATCCCTGATTTCATTATGGCAATAATTGCGTGGAGTTTGGCGCAGCCAAACTCTGTAGCTATCCGGCTTCGCCGGATAGCCGGGGGGATAGGCGGAGCCCGCGACAGCGGGCGGAGACGTAAGGGGGGCGTCAGTGAATGTTTCGGTATGCGGAAACAGGTGAGGAAACAAGCCCCCCTTTCTATTCTTGAAACTAATTCGGGGATTGGGTATTCTGTGAGTATGAAAATAAATCCTGTTGCTTTGTATATTTCGTCTACGCCGCCTGAAAAGGTGGATACGAGTCTTTTGGCTTATCTCTGTAATTTGACGGAGACGGCTAAATCTGTGCCGGAAATTTCCGCGTCTGTTGTTAAGGAGCTGGAAAACCAGCGGAAGCGGATAAAGCTTATTGCCAGCGAAAATTATTGTTCTATGGCGGTGCAGCTTGCGATGGGCAATCTTTTGACTGACAAGTACGCTGAGGGTATGCCTGGTCATCGTTTTTATGCGGGGAATGAAAATGTGGACGCGGTTGAGTCTTTGGCGGCGGAAGAGGCGTGTAAGCTTTTTGGGGCGGAGTACGCTAATGTGCAGCCTCACTGTGGGGCGGACGCTAATGTGCTGGCTTATTGGGCGATTCTTACGACTAGAATCGAAAAACCGGCGCTGGAGAAATTCGGCGAGACCAATTTGTATAAATTGACTGATGATCAATGGAAGGAACTGAAGGCTTCGCTGGGGAATCAAAGGCTTTTGGGGCTGGATTATTATTCTGGCGGGCATTTGACTCACGGTTACCGGTACAATTTGACGGGGCGTATGTTTGACATTTATGGGTACGCGGTTTCCAAAGAGACGGGTTTGCTTGATTATGATCAGATTGAAAAACAGGCGATGGATGTAAAGCCGCTTATTTTGCTGGCGGGTTATTCGGCGTATCCCCGGAAAATCAACTTTAAGCGTATGCGGGAGATTGCCGACAAGGTTGGCGCGGTTTTTATGGTGGACATGGCGCATTTTGCGGGTCTTGTGGCGGGTAAGGTGTTTACGGGTGAATATGATCCGGTTCAGTGGGCGCATGTGGTGACGACGACTACGCACAAGACTTTGCGGGGGCCGCGCGCTGGTATGGTGCTTTCTACGAAGGAATTTGCCGAGGCTCTTGACCGGGGTTGTCCGTTGACGATGGGTGGGCCGCTTCCTCATGTTATCGCCGCGAAAGCTGTCGCGTTCCGGGAAGCTGCCGCTCCTGAGTTCCGCGATTATGCGCGGCGCATTGTCGAAAACTGCAAAGCGCTGGCGGCTTCGTGCATGAAGAACGGGCTGGAGGTGCTGACCGGTGGTTCGGACAATCATTTGATGCTGATCAATGTTCACCGGCTTGGGCTGACGGGGAGGCAGGCGGAGGGCGCTTTGCACGAGTGCCGCGTTACGCTGAATCGGAATAGTCTGCCGTTTGATCCGAACGGGCCGTGGTATACGGCGGGGCTGCGTGTGGGGACTGCCGCTGTGACGACTTTGGGTATGGGAGAGGCCGAGATGGAAGAAATCGGCGCGATTATGGCGGCGGTGCTGAAGGGGACTACTCAGGCTCCGGTCGAGAAAGACCCGTCTAAAAAAAGCAAGTCAAAGTATTTGATTGACCCGGCTGTTAAAGCGGACGCGATAGAGCGGGTGAAGAAATTGCTGGATCGCTATCCGGTGTATCCTGAACTGGATTTGCCTTTGCTGAAAAAAGCGTTTGTGGATAACGCGGATTGATAATTGCGGGAGTTTGCGCCAATTTTGCTTTGCGAAATTGGCGTTTTTTTTTGCGTTTGTTGCGCTAGAATTCCGGCGGAAAAAATGGACAGCGGTGTCTATAACGTAGGCTTGCCGCCGGGCGCAGGTTGTACGCAGATTATTTATATTTTGTATAGGGGGGGCTGAACAATGCCGGAGGAACTGACACAGGAACAAAAATTTCGTATGTGGCATAACACGGAGATGGCAAGATTAATCAGGGCGTTCAAAGAGCGTTTTGGCGATGAGGCATATCAAGTTGTCGCGCAGCTAAACGGCAAAAAGGCTTTTTCAGAGTGGCGGGAATTAGCCGGAAAAAATGAAGACAACTCTATAGAGTCTCTGATTAAACTTCTCTGGGAACCGATGAAAGCGCAACTGATGCGGGATTTCAAATGAAATGTACGCGCTGCGGGTTTTATGAGTTGGCTAAATATTGCGGTATTACCGATGAAGTATTTTATATGGTTTGTGAAGCAGACCCGTACATAGCGGAAGGATTCAATCCGAACATCGGTTTCAAGAGGACAAAGACGCTGATGCAAGGGCATGATTGTTGCGACCATTTTTACTATTACAAGGATAAAGAGAAGTAATACTTATTGCAGAGTATGAGGATACTCCGCATATCATCGAAGCGGATGCCTTGCCATGCGTGAAGTGTCCGCAAATTCCCTTTTTTTCCCAGAAACGAAATGTCGAGGACTTTTTTTCAGCTCCAAAGAATTTTTATTTTTTGGCTGTTTTTGTCCTAAAAAATGGGTATATTGTTCTTGGGAGATGATTTTGATGAACATTAGCATTGATAACTTGGTTTCCATCAAAGCTTTTGAAGAGTTGGCGAAATGATTACGCTGAACAAAGAACAAATCAAACGGTTTCATGCCGCAGGCTGTGCGCCGGGAAAAATCTGGAAACAGCCCCCTTTTTACCGATAATCTTATAATGAAACCGAATGCCATGCGCGGGAAAAAACTCAAATTGTGCGCTTTAGGGATATTTTTGTTGGGCGTTTCCGGCTGGCTGGGCGCGGCTCCGCTTGAAGGAGGGTATGCTCTGGCTCCGGCGGCAGCGGCCACCACGGAACAAAAGGATGCCGCATACCGGGAAGCGCGTTTTAGGGTAATTGCCGCCGCCGGAAAATATGAGAACACTCCGTACCGTTACGGCGGCGTGGACGCTAGAGGCATGGATTGTTCGGGGCTTGTGTATTCAAGTTTCAAGGATGCTTTGTCGGTCGTTATTCCTCGAACGGCCGCGACAATATACGCATGGACGGAAAAAATCAGCGCGGATAAACTTTTGCCTGGTGATTTGGTCTTTTTCAAAACGGACAGAAGCGGCGAGATAACTCATCTAGGGATTTTTGTGGGGGGAGGCCGCTTTATTCATGCCGCCTCGGAAGGCCCGAATACTGGGGTAATATACTCAGGGCTTAGCGAATCATACTGGGCGCGCACATATGCGGGGTCGGGCAGGGCGCTTCCTCCCGCCGATATTTATGCCAACGTTATGCCGTTACCGGACGGCGAGGAATTCGCGGAGGACGGTGTAATCATCAGTTCAGGCGGCGGCGTAAAAACCGAAAAATCTCTCCCCGGAAAACCTGCCGAGGCAATGACCGCAAGCGATAAGAAAGAGTACGCTTTAATTGGCGGCGCGATAGCTCCAAGCTGGAAAGGTTTTCTCGCGGACGGAAAAGTTGTGCGAGGTATCGCCGGTCAATTACGTTTGGGGGTGGCGGCCAACGTGTTTAAACTTCCGCTGGTTTTCAGCGTTGAACTGCGCCCGGAATGGGACGGCGCGTTGAGCGTTTTTCGCCTGCCCATCACCTTTTCTCTGGGTTACAAAGATAAATTCAGCATTTTCGCGGGGCCGGCTTTCAGTTTTGGAGACGCAACGCTGCAAACTTCAGGCGGCGAGCGCCGGTACACAAGCGGTTCGCCGTGGTTTGGAACGGTGGGGATTTCCGCCGCGCCGTTCGCTATTCCGATTTCACGCGGGGAGCTTGCCCCTTACGCGGAATTTGCCTGGCAGTCCTATTTCAGCGACAATGACAGCGTGAATCTGAACGCCGATTTATGCGCGGGTTTCCGGCTCTCCACCGGCCTGCGCTTCACATGGAAACTGTAACCGGATTGGTGGCGATCAGGGAAATCAATTTGCAAAAAAAACTAATTTCTGTAATAAGATTCATGGCGCATTTTGCCGCTTGTACCTTTTATACATTGCTTGCTTAGGAGTTTTGCGAAGTAAACTCCTAAGCTGTCCGCAAAGCGGACAGCCATACGCTCCAATTCCTCGACTTTGTTCACGCAAAGTCTGCGGGATTTCCGCTTCTATCCTTCCTATGATGTTGTTAAGGGGATTTTGCAAATTTATCCTCTTGACCGCTCCCGCTCCTTCTCAACGCGCTTCCTTGCTTGCTCCCCAAATTCCTCAATTACATTATAATTAAGTCATGCAAAATGAATTTCCGGGTATGCAAAAACCTGCCGCTAAAGATAAAGTATTCGCAATCCTTATGGCGGCGGGTTTATCAAAACGATTTGGCGGCGCAAACAAATTACTCGCGCAATTCAGGGGCAGGCCGCTGGTTGAGTATACGCTGGATTTGGTTTGCTCTCTGGGAGACTGCCTTGACGGGATTTCTTTTGTTTACACCGATGAACGCGCCGCTGTTATTGCGCGAAACGCTGCCATGACGCGCAACACGGCTGTGCCCGCGCCGCCTGAGATAACGCTCATACACAACGCCGCGCCTGAAAAGGGGCAACGGGAAAGCGTCCGTCTGGGAGTGGAAGCGGCAGACGCAGCCCCCGGTGATTTTTTTCTTTTTATGCCCTGCGATCAGCCGCTGCTTGACGCGGACACCGTGCGGGCAATTATCGCCGGGCGCGAAAAAGGCCGCATTGTCGAACCCCGTCATGAAGGAAAGCCGGGCAGCCCCTGTCTTTTTTCAGGAGTTTTCCGTGATGAATTGCTCACGCTAAAAGACGGTGAACAGCCCCGCGTTATCAAAGCGCGTCACCCTCAAGCTGTTTTTCCGGTGACTGTCGCCAATCCGCTCGCGCTCCTTGACATAGACGACACGGAAACACTCAGACGGCTTGAGTTTTAACTAGAGTCGCCCGGCAACTGCGGACTTTCAGTTCGACCAAGTTACCGGACAACTCTATAGCTAAATTAAACCAAATATTTTTATTCCCTCATCAGGGAATTGCTCTTTGATTTTTGCGACCGCGCGCTCTATCGCTTTGACCTCGTCCTCCTCGCACCAGATAACCAGCGCGAAGTTTTCTTCCGGCCACACCGCGTCTCCCATGCGCGGCCCGGAAGAACCCACGCCAAGAATCCCCGGATATTTCGTGTAATATTTTCCGGCTCCTTCGGCCCGCAAAGCTTCGAGAATATTTTCTTCTACCGAATGGTTGGCTATTATCTCAATACGAATCATCTTAATCCTCCAGAGTAGAATCGCCGGACGGCGCAATCGTGCCGCTTATCATCGCTATCTCCGATCCGTTCAAATCAAGGCCGGACTTTTTCTTTGCGGCCTTTCGCTCGCCGGACGCAATTCGCTGCCGCCGCGCATCGGCTCTGGCAGCGCGAGCATCGGAACGCTTGTTTATAATTGCGTAAATCGTAGGCATAAGAAAGAGTGTCATCAATGTACCGAAAGAAAGCCCTCCCAGAACCGTCTTGCCAATGGGCGCAACCAACTCCGAACCTTCGCCAGGGAAAAACGCCATTGGCACAAGGCCGAGAATCGTTGTGAGTGTCGTCATCAGAATTGGCCGCAGACGGCTGCCCGCGGCTTCAACACAGGCATCGTGCAGCGAATATCCCCGTTTTCGCAGCAGGTTGGTATAATCCACCAGCACAATACCGTTATTTACAATAACTCCTATCAACACCAGAAGTCCGACTGCGGTGAGCACATTGAAAATCGTGCCGGTTATCAAATAAATTGCCACTATGCCAATCAGTGAGAGCGGAATGGTAAAGATAATAATGAACGGATCGCGGAACGATTCAAAAAGACTGGCCATAACTCCGAATACGAGGAACGCCGCGACTACACAGATCAGAATAAACCGGCTGAACAGTTTTAGCATTTCAGCATTAGCCCCGCCGTATTCGATAATAACATCGTCCTCAACAGGAATTTCTGTTCTAATAAGTTCCTGCACCTGCGCCTGAAGCGCGTTCATTCTCACTCCGGGTTTCGCTCCGGCTGTTACGTGAATGACACGACTCTGATTTTCGCGGTTGATGGTAAGCGGGCCTGTTCCTTCCTCGTAACTAACAAAACTCGACAACGGAACTCTGCCCGCCATCTGGCTGTTGATGAAAATATGATCCAGCGCGGGGCGTGTGTTGCGATCCGCTTCGGCAAGAATTAAAATAACATCGTAATCATTTCCGCCGCTCTTGTAGCGAGTCGCGGTGATGCCGTCAACCGCCGCTTTGATTTCATTGCCGACAGTATAGGTATTCAGGCCTAGCGCGTACATTTTTTCGCGGTCAAGTTTCAGCTCGATTTGGGGGAGACCGTCATTCAGATCAACATCCGCTTCGGTGATGTCGGGAATCCGCTCCTCCAGCAAGGCGGCGATTCTTTCGCCTAGCGCTTTTCCTTTCACCAAATCTTCGGTACGAATGATCAGGTCTACGGCGCTGCCGCCCATCATACCCATGCCGCCGGAACCAAAAGAAAACGAAACTCCGGGAAAATCGTCGAAGTACGGCCGCATAATTTCTTTAATTTCATTGGCGCTTTCAATACGTTCTTCGTATTCGGGAAGGTTTATCCGCAGAGAGCCGGAATTGGTGCTGCCCCCCATGCCCATCATACCGCCGCCGCCGGCACGAAGAATGATACGGTCGTAACCTTTCACTTCCCGTTCAACGATCAGCTCAAGTTGTTTGAGAACTGATTCAGTTTCGGCCAAAGGCGTTCCCATCGGAAGTGTCGCTGTTATGGATACATTGTCGTCTTCCTGCTGCGGCATGAATTCCCAGCCGATTCTAGGAATCATGAGAATGCTTCCCACAAGAAGGGCAAGCATTACCAGAATAACAATGAGCTTGTGCCGGAGAACTTTATTCACCGCCCACCGGTAAGCATTTTCCAGCCTGACAAAGAAACGCTCAAAAACCCCGTCAAGCTTCGCCAGCCAGCCGGTCAGCGGTTTCTGTTTGCGCGTAACAAGCGGCAGGTAATGGCTGGAAAGCACCGGAACGAGAAAAATTGCGGTAAACAGTGAAATCGCCAGCGATATTACAACGGTAAAAGCAAGACCGGCAAACATTTCTCCGGCCACTTCCAACAAACCTTGAAACATCACCATCGGAGCAAACACGCACAAACTGGTAAGCGTTGACGAAATAATAGCAACGATCATTTCGGAAGTACCCAATACCGATGCCGTTCCCAGCTTTGCTCCTTTTTCGCGGTAGTGATAAATATTTTCCAGAATAACTATCGAGTTATCAACCAACATTCCTATTCCCAGCACAAGACCCGCCATAGTCATCAGATTCAAAGTGAGTTTGGCAAAGTACATCAGCATAATGGTAATAATGATCGATATGGGAATACTGATCCCGATAATCAAAGTCGGCTTGAATGAACGAAGGAAAAGAAACAGTATCAACACGGCAAGCAACGCGCCGCTAACCGCCGTGGACGTTACTTGATTAAGCGAACTTTCGATTATATCGGTAGTATTAAAAAGCTCGGTAATTTTTATATCTTGCGGAATTTCGAGGGCAAGTCTGGTTAAACGTTCGCGGAGGTCTTTGGCTGTCTGCACGGAATTTTTTCCGCTTTGCTTCTGCACGCTCAGCATAATGGCGCTTTGACCGTTGACATATACCGCGTCGGTTTCATCGCGGTAGCCTTCAAACACGTCCGCTAAATCCCGCAGATATACCTGCCGGGGCAGCTCAACCTGCGTGCCGTTCAAACCGCCGCCCTGGTAGGCAATAACCGTATTTTTGATTTCATCCAGTGAAGTGTATTCGCCCATTGTCGTCAGAATGTACGACAAGCCTCCTTCGGTGATGCTGCCCGCCGATGTCTGCATATTCTGTGCCGCAAGCATTTGCTGGATTTGCGTAACCGTCAGGTTGTATGCTTCAAGGCGGTTCTGGGGAATTTCCACACGAATTACTTTTTCCCTGCCGCCGTTTGCCGATGCCGTAGCGACTCCGGGAGTCTGCTCAATGCGCGGAATGATTGTGTCTTCGGAAATTTCACGTAACTCTTCCGGCGTGCGGTTTCCCGTAACCATCAATCCCATGATCGGAATCATCGACGGATCAAACTTGAAAATCAAAGGCGCTTCTGCGTCTGTGGGCATAATATTTCTGACCATTTCCAGCGCGTCCCGCAGCGAATTGGTCGCGTCCATCAAATCAGTTCCGTAGGAAAATTCCATGATCACCATGCTGGAACCTTTCGATGAAGTCGAGGTGATATTTTCAAGCCCGGAAACGCCCGACAGGGAAGCTTCTAGAATGCGGGTAACAGAACGCTCAACTTCTTCCGGGCCCGCGCCGGTATAAGACGTGTAGACCACCAGAATTGGCGGATTAATTTCGGGATATAAATCAATAGGGAGATTTACCAGAGCGAAAAAGCCCAACCCGACAAGCAGGGCGAAAATAATAAAAACCGTGGTTGGCCGCGAAACGACCGTCTTTGCTATGCTCATATAAGCCTCGTTAATTAGCGCTCAACGGCGCGGTGTGCTCGACGACATTTACCAGCGAACCATCGTCCAGCATGGTTTGTCCCCGCACAACAACTTCTTCATCCGGCAAAATGCCGCTCTGAATTTCCATAACCCCGTCGATAAGAATTCCCGGAACAATGTTTTTTTTGCGGACAATTTTTTGACTCGGATTTTCGGGATTATCGACGACAACAAAAACGTACTGTTCCCCAAAACGGGAAAGCACAGCCGAGGCGGGCAGTTTCACGATATTTTCCTTTTGCTCGGTGACAACTTTCACTTTTGCAAACATTCCCGCCTTGAGTTTGGAATCAGAATTATTCACATTTACCCGCACTTCCATTGTGCGTGACGCGGGATCGAGCGAAGGGGCAATCTCGCGGATACTGCCTTGAAAAACTTCTCCCGGCCATGCGTCAAGGGTAATTTCACACGGCAGATTCAAGGCCATTTTTGAAATAAAACGTTCCGCGACATAGAGCTTTATTTCCAACATGCTGCCGCCGGCAATGCGGGCAAGCGGCACAGCCTGACTGATTGTCATACCCACCTGCGCGGGCAGCGCTACAACAGTGCCGCCGATGGGAGCAGTCGCGTAACCCCACTGATATGTCATGCCCGGCCGTGAAGGATCAACCGCCGCAATGCGCTGTCCTTTCCTTACTGGCTGTCCCACCGAAACATATACTTCGGCTATCTTGCCTGCGGCATCGGAGTACACTTCCACCGTAGACCCGGCGATAATATCTCCCGAAAGAGGAATGTAATCCCGAATCTGTCCTTTGACCGCGCTTGTCGTGTTGACTGCAAACACCGAAGCTGGAGCCGCTTCCCCGGAGTCGCCGGGTGTTCCCGCCACGTCCGCTTCTTTCGGTTTACCGCAGCCTGAAAAAGAAAAGGCCGCCAAGAGCATTACACTTATAAAAAAATATTTCCCATTACCGGGTATTATTGTCAATTTCATTTTTTCTCCTTCGTAGCGCATCATAGTCAATACCGCGCTGTTATTTCTTTTCTGACAGAGTCCCAAACGGAACTCCTATTGAATATTCGAGATCGATAAGGCCATTAAGATAATTAAACTGCTGCTCAAGCATGGAAACCCGCGCCTGCCTGAGAGACTGCTCCGCGTTTTGCACCTGCAAAAGGTCTTGTAAACCGGCGCGGTACGCCTCCTCGGTAAGGCGGTACGACCGTTCCGCAAGACTCACCGTCTGCGCCTGGGCTTCCGCGCTGATCCTCGTTTTGTCCAGCGAGAGCACGGTATTGTAAATTTCAATTTCCGTACCCTGAATCATCTGCGAAAGGCCGATAGTAGCCGTCCTAATCTGATCGTCGATATTTTTAATACCCTGATAATTCACGCTGAATGGTATAAGGCTGTCCAGCTTGAGTCCCAGCGCGATAGTGAGAGAGCCAGAACTGTTCCAGTTATCGCTATTGCCCCAGTCATCTTTCCACGGGTCTCTGATAAATACAGGCGAGGTGTTCCAGCTCAAACTCAAAGCCGGAAGAAGCGAGAAAACCTGCGCTTTGCGGGCGCTTTGCAGCATAAGAATACTCTGCCTGAGTTCCTGAATATCGGGCTTGCCGGAAGCGGCTTTCGCAATCAACTCCGACACATCAAGCGAAATAAAATCCGTGCCGCTGTCAACCGGAATCAACTCAATAGGAGTATCGTAGGGCAGCCCCAGAGACATGGCAAACTGCGCCATAGAAACCCGCAGTCCGCTTTCCGCTTGATCAATTGCCGGTTTCATAGTTTCAAGCGCGACACGCGCCTGCAGGAGAGTCAACTCAGGAGCCAGCCCCGCGTTATAATTTGCCTGCGCCATTTGCGCCTGCCGTTCGGTGTTCTCGTAACTTCCCCGCAAAAGAGCAATGTTCTCTTGAAGCAAAAGCATGCTGTGATACGCTTTGCGAACATCGCGCTCAAGCTGGGACTTTGCCTTTTCATAACTGATCAGCCCGCCCTGATAATCCAGACGCAGCCGGTTCATGTTTTCAAACATCGCAATACTGATATTAAGCGAGGCCTGAATCGATCCGGCAACATGCCATTGAGAGACTTCTTCTGAAGGAATAGAAGCAGACATTCCCGGAGCAATCATCTCAATTATGGGACGGAGGGAATCCGCCGTAGATGGGCTTTTCTCGTTATCCAGAATCAGGCTGCCCCCGATTGTAACGCCGGGAATAAACTGATTCCACGAAAGGTCAGACGCCCGCTTTTTGGTTGCCGCGTTTACCCGCGCCGATTCTAGACTGAGGTTGTTTTGAAGCGCTCTGTCAACAGCTTCGTCCGGGCTTAGGCGCACAGTCTCTCGTTGAGTTTGCGCGGGCGCGGTTTCCTCGGCGGCAGCATTCACGCCGGACATAAACGGCAGAAGCAGCGCCATACACAGCAATACTCTGAAGAGCGATCTCTCGCGCCACCCAGAGTTCCGGGTTTTGAAATTCATTTTTCTTCTCCTTCACACTGAACGAAAAAAACGTGCCTTATCACCGAATTTTTCCGCTCGACCGGTTTGACAGGCCCGCATACCGCGCGGCCTCCAGCGGCATTCCGCCGCGTCTTTTTTGCACTATACAAAATTTTCATTTTTCTGAAAACCCTCTAATACCTAATGTTATTAAACGAAACAGCGTTCTAATATCCTCATTTTGCATAATTTCTTTTGCGTCCGCCTGACGATACCGCGTCAAGACACCAACAACAAGAAACAGCATCCAATGCGTCATACAGCGGGCGCTTTCGCTTTCACCGCCGCCGCCCAAAGGCGTTTTGTCAAAGCCGTCGAACAACACGAAAAATTCCGGCGGCAGCGTGTTGTCACCGGTGTCCGCTTTCCGGCTGTTTTTTGAAGACGTGAACAACAGCCGGTTGATGCCGCGCGTCCGTATCCAGTCCAGGGCGGCGAGTATCTCAGGCCGCGTGTGAAGGTACGCCGCTATCGAAAAAACTCCCAAATAAAAACGCTCAACCTGATTCTCCGACAGTGCCATTCCCTGACGGGTAAAATCCAAAATCCGCGCAAACTCGTTCACAAAAAAACGGCGCAGCATATCCCGCTTGTTTCTGAAATGGCCGTACAAACTGCTTTTTGAAAGACCCAAACGCCGGGCAACCTGCTCCATCGAAATTTCCCACGGGCCTGTTTCGGCAATCGCGCCGCCGACAGCTTTGAGCAGCGGATCGTCCCCGGCATCATTCACAAGACCCGTGACACGCCCCTCCAGTTTTTCGTAATCAAGCGCGTCAATCTCCCCATCGTAACCGTAACCGCGCTGAATTATTTCAATAATCGTTTCGATTCTCTCGCGCACAGATTCTTCGGACGGCGGATTCGACAGACTTTTATTCCGCCGGTGAAAGTCCGCCATAAAAAAAGTCACTGTCGAAAAAATCATACGCATCACCAGCGGATGAGCCGCGCCCGCCCGCGCTGTCTCGTAACGGCGCATATCCACCCCGCGCGCTTTCATCTCATCTTCCGCGCATCTGTCGTTGGGGCTGTCATACACCCTAATCAACGCAAAAATAAAAGCATTGACATTCCGGCCATAATATTCCGCAACAGCCCGAATTAAAGCAAATTCCTTGTTCTCCCCGTCATTCTGATTTTCCCCAATATGCGTCTGGATAAAAGCGGAAATGTCGTCAAAAAAATACACAGTCATCGCGTCAAAAAGCGCCTGTTTACTCTCAAAATGCCGGTACAAAGCCGGTTTACTCACCTTCAACTCTTTTGCGAGTCTGCTGAGACTAGTATCAAGATAAAATTCACGCCCCCACACCCTGAACGCCGCTTCAATAATTTCCGTTTTTGTCATAACCTCACTCACAACCATTTGTTACCGACTGTTCGGTAACACAACTATAAAACAACCAAAACAAGTTAATCGTAACAAAAAATTATCCTAAAATTATTAAAAAAATAGAGAAATATTTTCCCACCCAATAGGTGGATGGGGAGTGGGTATCTTTCCATTCCAACGTGTCATTCCGGGCTTGTCCCGGAATCTCGCTTTGACGATCAGATTACAGTGGAAAAGTCAATTTTCACGATCAGAAATCATTGTCAGCAATCGCGGTTTTGTATTTCCACGATCAGATTACAAACAATAAATTCCCCAGTCCCAAATCCCTATTCCCCAAACACGGGGATAGTCGCAGCCCGCGATAGCGGGCGGAGACGTAAGGGGGGCGGACAATGATTGCGGCTGTATGCGGGCAACCGTTTGGAAACAGCCCCCCTTTTCAGGCAATAATTGTGTGGAGTTTTCGCGCCGCGAAAACTCCGAGGCTATTCGCCGGAGGCGAATAGCCCTACATCGTCAAATTTCGCACCCAGCGTTCTTTGCGGAGAAAATGCCGGGCGATAAAAAACTTTACGAAGTCGGTGATTTTTAGCAGGGCGAACATGGGAACCGGCGAAATGCTGGTGGCCAGAGAAAGAATTATCGCGCCGGGAACAAAGAGCAGCGTGTTGACGGATACGTCGGTGTACATTCCCAGCGCAGTGTCCCCGCCGGCCCGTGAAATGGCGAACTGCACATTCAGCAATCCCCACAAGGGCAGATAGACCAGTATTACCAGCACAAGTCCCAGACTGGTTGTTCGAGCGGCAGCGCTCAAATTGGAAAACACCAGCGGAATGAGCAGCGCGGATAACGCCGCTCCGGGCACAGCGATAATCACCCCCGCAGCAGCCGACCCCGACTTGAGCCATTGGGCGCGGCGGCGAGCCTCGTCGAGCTTATTCGCCCCTAACGCGCCGCCGACAAGCACCGCCGCTGTCGTCCAGATTCCTCCGAAAAGCAAAAAGAAAATGTTTGCGATAGTCCAGCCGGCGGCCATTCCCGCGACAACTTCCGCCCCGCCCCGCCGGTTGTACATTGCCGTCATAATCATTTCCGAACTGACCCACGACAATTCCGAGATGAATATCATTGCGGACTTGGAAAGGATTCGGCCAATCAAGGCGCGGTCGATATTGAACAGCCGCGTAATTCCCACCGAAAAAGGCGCTTTGACAACATGCGCGAAAACCAAAAACGCGGCGGCTTCAAAAATCCGGGCGACAATAGTCGCGTAGGCCGCTCCCGACACTTCCAGCCGGGGCGCGCCCAGATTGCCGTAAATCAAAATCCAGTTTCCGGCGGTATTGACCAGAGTAGCCGCCACCGAAACAAACAGCGGCCATTTCGGCATGGCAATTTCCCGGAAACTCGTGCCTATCGACGTTGAAAGAGCCATCGGAAAAACAGTCCACGACACCAGCCTGAGATAACCCGCGCCCACCGCGACAATCTGTTCCTGCGCGGCGTTGTTCATGGTCATCATGGCTATCATGCGGTGGGGAATGGTTCTACAGAGAACAAAATACAAGCTCGCGGCAAGCAGCGAAAAAATCACCTTGAAACGGAATGCGTGTTTCATGCCATCGCTGTCATTCGCGCCCCTGAACTGCGCCAGATAAATACCGCCCGCCTGACAGGTCGTATTGATTATCACGATAAAAATAAAATTGATATTATTGGCAACATTCACCGCCGCCATGCTAATATCTCCCAGACCGGCAACCATAAAATTGTCGATCAGGGAAACCATGCTCATAATCAATTGCTGAAGCATAACCGGCAGAGCTATAGTGATAGCCTCGCGGTAAAAAGACAGCGGGCCAAAACGTGAACTAATCTGTGAAAACGAACGCATAACTCTCTCCGGCTGTTTCTGCCTCATGCTCAACACCGGACTTGCCCGGCGACAACGAAAGGGCGAAATGTTCCGCCCGTCCGCCGCGAAATTACATTTTCAGGCTAAAAAAAACAACAGTCAAAAACCCCGCCGCAAAATCCGCCAGGCGGCCTGCGCGGGGTTTTCCAAAATCAGTCTACCTCAATACTACTTCTATCAATACTGCTTCTATACAATACTATTTCTATCAGTTTCTACCAGTCTATTTCAGCGCTATTTCGACAAAATCTTATGCATTTTCTCGCTTAGCGCGGACGCTTCCTCCGGGGTCGGAGCCGAAGTCTGAATAAACAAACCCTTGCGCCCGAAGTAATCAAGAATTTTCTGCGTATAGGCAGCCAAATCCGTCACGCCGTCATCAATATGATCCCAGTAAAAATGCCGCAAATACAAAGCTGTTTTACCCGCCGCCGCGTCACGAACTTTCGCCCAGTCATGCACCTGAGGAATAGTAAAATCCAGCCCCTTGAGACCGGGAATCTCCATCATAGGAGCCGCCACATTCGCCACATTGCCGCAGGAATGCACCACAACACCGCCGAATTCCTTCGAGATCATGCCATTGTATTTAACGCCATATTCGCGGTACAGATTCGGCGACAACAGCGCGGCCGTATCATCGCTGATACGAATCCCCATTTCTTTAGGAACATGCCAGAACTCATGACTAATACTGTAAAAATTGGTAATCCGCTTGAACATTTCCTTAACGTAACCAATAGTCGCCTCAGTCACTTTTTCCATCAGCGCGTGCACCTCGTCAGGATACGCAATAGTCGCCTCGATAAAAGAAGTATAATCCCAAATAAGCGAAGCCGTCACCAGCGGAGACGGAACATTGATCACACGCAAAGGAATCTTTGACTTACTCTGCAAAGCCTCAATATGCTTCCACGCCTGCTCAAAATACGGATTATTCACCGGATCAGGCACTTTCAGCTTGTACACATCCTCAGCATTTTCCTCACGAATAAGACACTTCACCCACGGATCAGCCTCATCATTCGGCACACACTCACAGCCAAACGCGCCCGCCACAATATTAATCCCCTGATTAGGCTTTATATTCGCAAAACCATAATCATAAACACCCTTACGCTTCTCCTCATGCTCCTCAGCCCATTCAATCTCAGCATCAGGATTGTTGTAATATTTCTTCGTCCCCATATGCATAGGACCCACTTCAATAACAAAAGGAACTTCATCAAGCTCCTCCAACCGCGCGTTCGCCGCAATCCGCCGCTTTTTCTCCGCAATATCCATAATCTCACCCATTTTACATCCTCCAGATTATTGATCCCAGTATAATGTTCCCCCCTCCCCCCGGTCAATGGCTGCGCCGGCATTCGCCTCCGGCAAATGCCTGTGCAGCTCCGGAGTTTTGCCATACGGCAAAACTCCACACATTTGTTGTATTAAGAAAGGGGGGCTGTTTCCACACGGCCACTCGCACACAGATACATTTCCTGTCCGCCCCCCTTACGCTCCAGCCTTGCTCCAATCGTTGCGTGGAGTTTTGCGCTCAGCGCAAAACTCCCTAAAGACTTGCGGAGGGCTTACAGCCCG
>QMCE01000167.1_pt1 | contig 38669 bp, 44 predicted proteins | sample 1821851 | NCBI WGS metagenome assembly QMCE01 (sample SAMN09453174, study PRJNA476694) | Termite gut metagenome, whole genome shotgun sequencing project. | isolation source: worker | host: Odontotermes sp. | place: South Africa:Pretoria | collected 2016-01-28 | reverse complement strand
CTTACCGCCGGACTTTCTCGTACTTACCGCTACTCCGTTGCCTACTGTGGCACTTGCTTTGAGAATTTACGTTATGCATATTAAGGGGATACAATGAAGCTGCAACATACAGAAAACTGTATATTATGAACGAGGCGAGGTATCAAGAGGATGAGCGAGTTGATTTCCATTGTAGTTGGGGGGCAGATGGACAAGCAGACCATTGCGGGGCTGATCGAAAAGCTCGGCAAGGGGCGTTTCAAAATTTCCATCAAGTCCGACATCGAGGGCGCGCTCGATATCAAGTCAAACGCCGCCAAGTACTATGTAGGCGCTTGCGCTACCGGCGCGGGCGGCGCGTTGGGGCTTGCGGTAGGGTTGCTGGGGCCGGCGCTTTGCGTATCGATCAGCAATCCGGGCAGAGTGATGAGTGAAGAGGAGGTGCGAGCTCAGGTGCGCTCCGGCAAGAGGGCGTTCGGTTTCGTCAATAACGACGCCGAAAGGCTGTTGCCGGTTCTGCTGGACGAAATGATCCAAAACGCATAACCGTCATAATCTTTAATTCAAAGTAAATTAGGGGGTAATGTCATGGTATTCGAAATTAATTTTTTAACCGTTGTCGTCATGGCTCTTTTAGGCGCGGCGTGCGCTTACCTGGCCAACCAAAACATCGCCGTGTTTAACGATGGCGTTCGACCTGTCTATCCTCAGTATTTCAGCGGCATGATGGATCGCGCGAGCCTGTTTGCGACCAGCTTTGCGCTTTCCTTCGGCCTGGTTATTGGATTTGGCCTTCCTACCTCCATTGCCGGCGGCATCATAATCGTTCATACCATAATGCTGGCATGCGATATCATAGGCGCGGCATTTGCCGATAAAGGTACCCAAGTATGGATATCCACCGCCGTGGGCGCGTTATTCGGCGTCATAATTATGTTCGCGATGCAGGGCATTGTGGACGTATTCGCTATACTGCCCATCCCGTTCCTCGACAACCTCTCCACGGTGGGCAGCCTTATCGTCGTTACCTTCTGCATATTCCCCGCGCTGGCGGTTGCCTATAAACAGGGCGCCAAGTGGGGCTTTATCGTGTTTGGCGCCACACTGCTGATCAAGCAGATTGTATCCATGTACGGCTCGTTCGCGGTCGGCACCGTTACAATCGCGCTTAACGCCGACGGTATGGCGCTGCTGTTCTCCATACTCGCCATGGTCGTGTGCTACATGATGGCCAGCAAAAAGACCGAAGGCTCCGCAGCGGCGGCGTTCTCTGTCTTCTCCGACAACATCGTGCGCATTAAACACGAAGGGTATCGGCCCCAGCTCGATGCCGTAGCCCTTGAGTCCCTGCTTGATTGCCGGCACCATGTCGGCGATGTTCACAAGCGCCGCCGATGAAAGCCCGTCGCCTACCATGAGCGTCACCTTCGCGCCGCTGGGCAGTTCCTTTTTAAACAGTGCCTTCGTTTCGTCGTTTAGCTTGCGACCAAGGTCCGGCCGGGTGAGGAATTCGTCCTTGCTGCCGCAGAGGGTCTGGCCGGGAATAAAGCCGTTTGCCTTTACAAACGCATCGTCCGCGTCGGTGAAAACCGCGTCCTGCGCAGTGGCGTGGTCCGGAAGTGCAGCATGCTCCAGGTGTTGTAGCGCGGCCCCGCGCGCCATACGCCGATTCTGCCCACCGTGAACTTTTTCATGTCCAGATACCCCTGCTTATCCGCCGGGTCGGGCACGTGGAATTCATCTATGGTTGAGACGGCCGTAACGTCCGGGACAAAGCCGTCCTCTACAGCGATTCCCGGCGCGGGCGCGGCGGCAGGCTTTGCCGGACTTGCGACGGCCTGATTTGCCAGCAGATCGCTGAGGACGTCGCGAACCATTTGCTTAATGTCGTTTTCCTGATACATCCGGGTTCCTCCTATCCGTATTAAACTACTTTAAAAAGATAGACGCGTCGCCGAAGCGTTTGGTGAGCTTGCGGTCCTTTGTGATAAGGCCCATCTTGACCATCCACTGCTCAAACTCGGGGATCGCCGTCTTGCCGTAGAGCTTGCGCAGGCTCTCCGCCTCGTGGTAGCCGGTGCACTGGTACATGAGCATGATGTCGTCTCCGTGCGGAATACCCATCACGTAGTTGCAACCCGCCGCCACCAGCAGCGCCGCCAAGTTCTCTATATCGTTCTGGTCGGCCTTGATGTGGTTCGTGTAGCAGGCGTCGCAACCCATAGAAATGCCCGTGAGCTTGCCCATGAAGTGATCCTCAAGCCCCGCGCGCGTGACCTGCTTGGAGTCATAGAGATATTCGGGGCCGATAAACCCGACGACCGTGTTCACAAGGAACGGCTGATACCTCTTGGCAAGGCCGTAGCAGCGCGCCTCCATGACTACCTGGTCCGCGCCGTGGTGGGCGTCGCTGCTAAGCTCGCTGCCCTGCCCGGTCTCGAAATACATCACGTTTGGGCCTGTGGCCGTGCCGTCGGAGAGCATGAGGTCGCGGGCCTCCTGCAGCATAGCGGCCGTCACGCCAAAGGCCTCGTTGCCCTTTTGGCTGCCGGCGATAGACTGGAATATTAGGTCGCTTGGCGCACCGTTTTTCACGGCCTCCATCTGGGTGGTAACATGCGCCAGCACACATTGCTGGGTGGGTATCTCCCATTTGTTTTTGAAGTCGTCGAACATGTTCAGTATGCGCGTGACGCTGGCCACTGAGTCGTCTACCGGGTTTAGGCCGATCACAGCGTCGCCGCAGCCGTAAGCGAGACCCTCCATCATAGAGGCGCGGATGCCGTCTATGTCGTCGGTGGGGTGGTTGGGTTGCAGACGCACCGCAAAGGTGCCCGGAGCGCCTACCGTTGTGTTGCAGTGGGCGGTGACGACTGCCTTTTTCGCTCCCAGCAGAAGATCGAGGTTGCTCATGAGCTTGCAAACGCCTGCGACGACCTCGCTGGTCAGGCCGCGGGAGAGACGGCGGATCTCGTTTTCGCCGGTGGCGTCGTCAAGTATGTACTCGCGCAGCTCAGCCATGCTCCAGTTCTTGATGCCGTTGTAAATCTGCTCGTTCACGTCGTCCTGAATAATACGGGTGACCTCGTCCTCCTCGTAGGGCACGGCGGGGCTGTTGCGCACGTCCGAGACAAGCAGGTTGGCCAGCACGACCTTGGCGGCCACGCGTTCCTGAGCGGAGGCCGCGGCAATACCCGCGAGCTCGTCGCCCGATTTAAGCTCGTTCGCCTTTGCCAGAACGTCTTTGACGTCTCTGAATTCATAGGACTTGCCCAAAAGATTGGTTTTGAGCTTCAATATTTATCACTCCTTTATTTAAACAACAAAGTCTTTACCACTACCGGCAGCACCGCGCCTTCGGCGGCGGGGGCGCCGATGTCGATATAATCGCCGCCAGCAACCGTTACGGCATCGATACAAATAAAATTTTTGCCCTGCGGCATAAGGGTCCGCACAGTCTGCCCCAGCACCTTGGCCACATCCTTTTCGGTGACGCTTATGAACGGGTGGCCCATCCTCAGCACTGGCTCCAGCCCTTCAGTGAGCGCGTTCGCCAGCGCTTGCACGTCGGTGAACTTAGGGTTCCTGGGACCCTCAAAGGCCACCGCCACAGGCATGAGCTCGCCCTCAACGCGAAACCACTCCAGTTTTTTTCTTATCGCCTGTACAATGGCCTCGCCTGAGCTCTCCTCCTCGGATGTGAGCTTTAAGATCGGGATGTTTTTCCTCGGGAGCAGCGCGGGGTCGTATTCGATCGTGCTGCCGCTTATCTCCATGATGTGGCTTCCCGCCCCCACCACCGTGGCGCGGATAGTCTCGCGGGCCTCGAACCTCTTGAGCCGGCCCAGCGTTTTTGACGCGCGGATCGCCCGGCCCAGCAGAATGCCGACGTCGCCGTAGCGAAAGACGTCTTCCTCCGGCCGCTCGTGATAGACGTAGTCCGCCACGCCGCCCGAAAAACACAGCGCGCAGGTTTCAGAGACAGGGTGTACATCCTTGCCGGGCTCGGTGAGTATCCTCGGATAAAACGCCGACTTGGGCCTAAGCCCCAGGCTCATCTCCAAAAGCCCGCACATGGCCTCGCACACGCGCTCCAGAACATCTTGCTGTACTCCGTTTCCCGCTTTAAGGCTTACGCCCAAGGTTTCGCAAAGCTCGGCTATCTTTGGCGCGACATAGGTGATCCTTCGGGAGAGCGGGTCAAGGCGTATGAGCCTGCCGCCCACGTCGAGGCAGCCTGTCGCGTGGATATTTCCGCGCAGGAACACGCCCAGATTCGACGTCCCGCCGCCTATGTCAAAGTTCGCGGCTTCGCAGGAGTGCTCCTTCGAGTAGGCGTCGGCCCCCGCGCCCCGCGCGGCGATAATGCTTTCGAGGTCGGGGCCGGCCGTCGCCACCACAAAGTCCCCCGCGAACTCTGAAAGATGCAGCAGAACCTCGTTCGCGTTCTGTTTGCGCGCGGTCTCTCCGGTGATGATGACAGCTCCGGTCTTGATTTCGTCTTTTACCACGCCTGATTTCCTGTACTCAACCGCCACAATATCCCGCACGCCCGCCATGTCGATCTCCGTTTGCGACTTTAGCGGCGTGAAGTGTACGGCGCTGCGGTAGATTATCTCCTTGCCGATGATCTCTATGCGCGGCACGGTAAAGCCGGAGGACATGTCCTCGATGGTGATCTTGGAAAAGACGACCTGTGTCGTTGAGGTGCCAATGTCTATACCGACGCTCAGCAGCTCTTCTCTCAAGGCCCATCCCCCCCGCCGTTTAAGTATTCCATTAATTCCTCAAGCCCTGTGCCGTCCCTGGACGAGACCGTGAATACCCTCCCGGCCCCAGCCCGCAGGAGTACCTCCTGAGCGTTTTCAACGTCGTCGGCTCTTTTGGCGAGATCAGATTTGCTGACGATCCCGAACACGGGCCGCGCGAACGAAAGCGCGAACGACGGCGGAAGCCATGTGTTTTCGGCCCCGCATTCCTGCATGAGGCCGATGACCTCGGCGTCCGCGGCGGTTACTATAAGAGCGCGGTACATGTTGCGGCGCTCGAGGTATTCGCCGGGCGTGTCTATAAAGTCAAGATGGTGCTCCACCATCTGGGTCTTGCGGTAGGCGAGCTCCTCCCCTTTTAGCCGCTGGACCAGCGTGGTCTTGCCGCAGCCGCTTATGCCGATGAGTATCGTCTTCCTCATGGCTTAAGACCGCGTTATGACGGTTGGGGTAAAGCTCATCTTACCGCTTAAAAGCTCGATCACGCCCTTAAGCGCAGACTCCACTGCGGCGACGTCCCCCGTGATTAACAGCGAACCCGAGAATCTGTCTATAAACCCTATTTCGACATTGGCGCTCTTGGTGGCGGCGTCCGCCGCGATAATCGCCGCCTCGCTGGGGGTAATCGTCATGATGCCTATGGCGTTTGCCCCGGCGTTCGCGTCTGCCTGCAGTCCCATCTTTTTGCTGAGGCTCGTGACGGGGTTTGCAATTAAATGCGCGAGGGTTATCTGCTTGCCCGGCACAAACTCTTGGATAATTCGTTGCTTGTCCTCCACGGGGAACCCTCCTATATCTTTAGTCCGACCAATTGGCCGGGTAAACCACATAGAAGAACCTTACCTTGTCCGGCGTGGAGAACTTTATTTTTGTGTTCTTTGGTATATACACGACCTCGCCCTTTTTGGCGCGGACACACCTGTCGTCAATGATGATATCCAGCGTGCCGTCTATGACATAGTCCATCTCGTCGTAGGTGAGCGTCCACTCAAAGTTCGTCTCCTCCATCTCCATCATGCCTGCGCCGAGACGCGGGCTCTCCTCGAAGGAAACTAAGTCCCGAAGCCAGACGCGGTCACTCTCTATGGGAAATGGGAACTTCTCTACGGGGAAGTCCGCGGGGTTGATACCTATGACCCCGGAAGGGTCTATCTGGCGCGGGTCGGTCTTTGCGGCCTTGCCCAGCTCCTCCCTTATGACCTCGCGGATGATGTTTTCCAGCATTGCCTTATCCAGTTCCATATTGACCTCCTGTTAGGCTATTTCGCTGCGGTTTCTTTCTTTGGCGAGCGCACGACGAGCAGCATGGCTATGATGATACCTATTACGCCGCCAAGTACCTTTCCCGCCACCATGGGGAATATGGCCGTGGTGTCCTGTCCCGCCGTAAAGCCCAGATGGTCGCCCAGCGCGAAGGACGCGCAGACCGAAAACGCAACCGCAAGCACCTTGCCGCGCTCGTCCATGTCTTTCATCATGCCGAACATGGGTATATTATTGGCCAGCGCCGCAACCATTCCGGCCGCCGCTTTGTCGTTGACGCCGATCATCCTGCCGACCTTTTCAAGGCCCTTGCCGAACACGGTGGTTATAAAGTGCACCATAGGATAAGCCCCCGCCAGCGTTATGGCTATGACGCCGCAGGTCTCGAGCTGCGGGCCTATCTGATCCATTCCCGACACAAACGGCAGGAACGGGATATCTCCGCCGCCCACGCCAAGATGCCGGATAATTGCCAGACACAGGCACAGTGTGATAAAGCCCGAAATAAATATGGCGAACACGTTAAAGCCTTTCATCATACCGTTGGGTATCATCGCGAGGCCCACCGCGAACAGCACGGCCAGTATGAAAGAGGGGATGAGATTGATAACGATCTTGCCTATAGGCATTCCGTCGATCAGCCCAGCAATGAACGCGCCGAAAGGAATCGAAATAAAACCTGCCAGCATGCCCTTGGCAAGGAACGGTCTATCCTCCTTTTCGATTATTCCAAGCGAGACTGGAATTGAAAAGACGATAGTAGCGCCCATCATCGCACCCATAAACAGGCCGGAGAGATGCTGTATCTGCACATCCTGCGTCATAACCTTTGAAAGATTGTAGCCGCCCATGTCGTTGGCGAGGATCGAGCCCGCGAACATGGCCGGGTCCGCGCCGATTACGCTGAAAAGCGCGCCGACCGGCGCTTCCAGCAGAGCGCCCAACACCGGCGCAAAGCACATGATACCAACCATTGAAAGCGCCAGCGTTCCCATAGCGCCCATGCCCTCTTCAAACTGTGCGCCATAACCGTATTTACCGCCTAAAAACACCTTGTCTATTACGCCGACCGCCATGAACACCAACATGATATAGACGATTACCTGGCTTGTCATTGCCATAAAAATTCACGCTCCTTTGTTGCATTCGTATTGGCTTACTCCTCAAAATACCGCTATTTTGGAATATCGACCCTGTCCACAATACCTACGATCGCGTGGTCAATGGGCTTGTTGCCGCCGCCCATGGTGACCCGCGCCGAGCTGCCGGAGACCACCAGCACGGTCTCACCTACCCCGGCGCCTATCTGGTCCACCGCCACGATTGGATACTGTCGCCCGTAGCCGTCATAGGCATAGGGCTCGACAATCATAAGCTTGCAGCCGTTTAAGTCCTCGTTTTTTCTTGTGGCCCATACGTTGCCTATAACGTTTCCGACTAACATAAGCTACCTCCGGTCAGTTGCTTGCCTTGCAGCTTTCTTTTTGATTGCTTCTTCTTCCTAAGAAAAAGTATTGCAATTTTGCGCTATTCCGCAGGGCGTCACCATCATGGGGCACGCCGGTTTTACCGTTTTGATTCCGAGTACTCGCGTGAAAACGTCCTCTATTCCCGTTAGGCAGCAGGTCCCGCCCACAAGACAAGCTTGCCTTACGTCATACGGCCGGATGTGTCTTTTGACTATGCCAGCCATCTTTTCCATGACAGGCAAGGCCGCCGCTCGTATCTCCCCGTGGTTTTTTTCGTCAAGTTTAAAGGCCTCCGCCTGCTCAAAGCTAATCTTGCGCCCGCCCATCAGCACCAATGAGATATGCGTTCCTCCCGTGGGCTCGTCCGCCGTGTAGACCGCCTTTCCGTTTTCGAAAACCGCGAGGCCCGTGGTGCCGCCTCCGACGTCTACCGCCACGCCGTCTGTCATTCCCAACACCGAGCACGCGGCGGTGGGCTCGTCCAGCACGGCTGTAACTTCTAACCCGGCTGCCTCCGCCACATGGCGGTGGGTTCCACTGTCCCGTATATTCGTTCCGGGCGGCACGGCGATCGCCGTGTTTACAAGTGTGCGGCCCAAGCGCGTTTCAAGCTTTTCCTTAAGTCCGCGGGTGACGGCGATAGCTCCCATGTAGTCCACAACCAGGCCGTCCCGCGCAATCTGACACGCCTGCATCTCGCAGGCCAGCGGCTCTCCGTTCTCGCCAAGGACCACCATTATCACAGACGCCGTGCCCAAGTCAAGCCCGCAGCGCAGCCTTTCATCCTTACGCGGAAGCGTTGCCTCGCGCAGGGCAAGGTCGGCTTTCATAAGCATTTTATTGGCCTTTGTCAAATCTAAACTCACACAAGACTTCCTTTTACCTTTAATTGTAAACTGTCAACTGTCAATTCTTCTTTGGCAGTATGAATTCGACTTCTCCGTGCGGCCGCGGTATGACATGCACGCTTACCAAAGTGCCAACGCGCTCCGCCGCCGCAGCGCCCGCATCCGTAGCCGCCTTTACCGCGCCAACATCGCCGCGCGCCATTACTGTAACAAGTCCGCCGCCAACATGCTCCTTGCCAAGAAGAGTGACGTTCGCCGCCTTGACCATGGCGTCCGCCGCTTCTATTGCCGCCACCAGGCCTTTTGTTTCGATCATTCCGAGAGCATTGTCGCTCATTGAAAGACCTCCTTCATTCTTTTTGTTTTTATTTCTGGGTTTGCTTTTCTTCGTCCTCTTTGTCGTAAGACCATTTAATCGCCGCCAATAGCTCGTCCTTTTTGGCGTACTTTATTCTGTTTCTGGGAATGCCGATATTAGCGCGGCCCCGCAGATACTGGCAAAGCTCCGAGACTCTCATCCCCTTAAGCTCGGCTAACGTTTTACGAGGCTGAGCGTCTGCGCCCTCAATCGGCTCCGGCGCGCCATCCGGTTTTTCCGGCGCTTTCTCATGCGGCTCCGGTACGGCGGATACTTTTGCCTTCGGCTCCTTTTGCTGAATATGCTCTGCCTTTTCCAATACGGCGTTTGTCCCGGACGCGGGCCTGGGGATCACATGAACGCTTACAAGCTCGCCTATCCGCTCAGCCGCCGCGGCGCCCGCGTCTGTGGCCGCTTTAACCGCTCCCACGTCGCCTGTCACTATTACCGTTACAAGGCCGCCGCCCACAAGGTTCCGGCTCAGCAGTCTAACGTTCGCCGCTTTGATCATGGCGTCCGCCGCCTCTATCGAAGCCACCAGACCCTTGGTCTCAATCATTCCTATGGCTTCCATTCACGCACATCCTTTTTTTATAAAGAATCGTGTTTACACTCAATATTCCGTCGGGTTGTTGGCTATGTACTTAACGGCGTCTGCAAAGGCGTTGCAGGCGGCCTTGCAGGCGCTCTGCGAACCCGTTAAAAGCCCGCCGCCAAAGTTGGTCTCGCTGGGAGGACCAAAGAACGCGCCGATCTTTACGTCGGCGGCCTTAAGCGCCGCGTCCAGCCCGTAAATTGCCTCCTCCGGAGGGGCGATCAGATACGCTATGGCCGTACCCTCGGGAACGCCAGCAGCCTCCGAGAGATACGAGCCGGAACGGGAAATGCAGTGCGCGTAATAGGGGATGCTGTCGTCTTCGTTTGCGCTGATAAAATATGCGTCGTTTTCGATCACGGCGCATATAGCGTCAAGGCCGCTTCTTACCTCTGCGGGGTTTGGTCCTGAGATAATACCGATAACCTCGCCGGCGAGCTTTGTGTTGGCATTGGCCGCGCCGCCGTAGAACGAGCGCCCATAAACGACTTTGACGTCGGCCTTCTTTGTGGCTTCGTCAAGCGCCGTATAGGCTACGTCGTCGCAATCTGTCGTAAACAGGCCAATGCTGCGGTGGCCGGGGGGAAGCTTCATCTCCCTGACCAGATCTTCCGTGAGATTCGGGATGATCTTCATGCTGAGAACATTGCTTTTTAGCGGACTGTTAATCATTCTCTACGACCTCCTGTTATTAAAGATTATTCTTAAAAGGCGCACGGCCTGTTCGACGAATTTGACTAAACAAAAAAGCCCAAAAGAATCCCGAGATTCTTCTGAGCCGCATTGCCCGTCAGGTATACGCCGTTGCATACCTGCAGTATTATAATTTATTCGTACTAACTAAGAATAAGTTTACCACAATTAAATAAAATGTCAATTCTGACGAGTGGTATGCTATGTAAAAAATTAACAGTGCTATTTATGCTTATTAACGGAATCTTTTCCAAAAATTACATAGAAACAAAATAATAAACCAATATCAACACTCCTAAAAGAAGCATCAACACTCCAAAATACAGCTTACGCCTGGCGGTCGTTTTTTCATCCGCGCTATTCCCGGTGGAAATGGAATCCTTTATAGATTTGCTTCCGCTCGCCAAAAATACCAGAACCAGTGCGATGATGCCGATTCTCACAGTGATTCTCTCCTCGCTTTTCTTTTGCTTCGCATTATAAACAATATTTTAATATAATGCAAATATTTTTTATACAAATAGTTTTATTCAAGCTTGGACATTATAGCTAAATATTGTTAGCAGGTCTTGACAATCTAAGTGCGTTTAGCGATAATTAATTCAACAGGATAAATTCAGACGTGCAATGGCGTACGTCTGCGGGCAACGGAGTCCGCAAAGCTTGTAAAAAGCTTTGCGACTCCGTTGCGTCTTTAATAGGCAATTGCGAAACCTGCAGCAGAAACGCCCACAAAAACGCGTCCAACGGGTAATCCCGGGGGCGGCCGCACCTGAGGTAAAAATGATTGCGGAAGCTGATTGGAACAAGCTCGCTTAAATCGATGTTCTCTTCAAGCAATCGCAGAAACTCAGGTTTGTCGTTCAGGGAGCAATCGGAACAGTGAGAATATACATCTGATAATGATAGCTGTTTCGGTTTAACCATTTGTCTATAACTCCTCTCCTCGGCATGATTTTGTTTTGCTCTCAACTTAATTCTACCACGTTTTGGTGAGGAGTTATATAGCTATTACACTCATTATTTCCGCATTTCTAAGCGGTATTTTGAGTTTTGCAATTACCTAAAGATAAAATTAAGTGTGAGGAAATATGAAACGTTTTGACGCCACGCCAAAAATCTTTTTCGGCGAAAACGCGCTGGATTATCTACTGGACCTGCCTCGCGACAGGGCGCTAGTCGTTACGGACCCGTATATGGTTAGCTCAGGGGCTATAAAAGCGGTGACCGGCAGGCTGGATAAGATTGGTATGAGCTACGCCGTCTTCTCGGAAATCGAGCCCGATCCGTCGATCGAAACCGTCGCGGCGGGAATGCAGGCGGTATTCAAGCAGAAACCCAATTACATAATCGCGCTTGGGGGCGGCTCGGCGATAGACGCAACCAAGGCGATGATCTATTTCTGTATTCGTTTTAAAAGCGGGCTGATGGACCGTCAATACGTGCATCATCCAACGTTTATCGCGATACCTACCACAAGCGGCACCGGCTCGGAGGTGACCTCGTACGCGGTGATAAGTGACCGCAAGCAAAACGTAAAGATACCTTTAAGCCACCGCAGTATGATCCCCGAGGCGGCGATACTCGACCCCGCCTTCACTAAAACCCTGCCCGGACACATGATAGCCTTTACCGGAATGGACGTTCTCACGCACGCCGTCGAGGCATTTGTATCTCCGCTTTCCAACGATTTTTCAGACATGCTTGCGGCTGAAGCCGCATATATTACATTGGAATATCTGCCCGCGCTGTTTGAGGATGCAAACAATGCGGAAGCCAGGGAAAAAATGTACAGCGCCTCCACCATGGCGGGACTCGCGTTCACGAACTCGTCGCTGGGGCTTTGCCACGGAGTCGCCCACACAATAGGCGCGCAGTATCACATTCCACATGGCAAAGCAAACGCCGTCGCACTGCCGTATGTGCTTGGGTTCAACATGAAGGACGGGACCGCGCGCGCCCGTTACCGCCTGCTGGAAAAGCGCCTGCACAGCGATAATCTTATCCGGACTGTGATGACGCTGCGCGAAAGACTTGAGATCCCCGTTTCGTTTTCTGCCTGCGGTATATCCAAAGACGCTTTTGAAGCCGATTTGCCGGAAAATATAGAAAAGATGCTTGAGGACGTCTGCACTAAGGCCAACCCCGTACCCGTCGGCCGCGCGGCTCTGCGAGACCTGCTGGCCGGGATATACGTCGGTGCGGCGACATAACGGTTGACTTAGCACTCCGCCTGTGTTATCCTTTTTACAAAATTAAATATATCAAAGTGTTCCGGCGGCATGGTCAATACGCCGCCAGGATTAACTGGGAACGCGGGGGCTGTTAAAAGCCTAACCGCACGGTACCGCCACTGTATACCAGCTTGAAGTATGGCGTATGTGTTTGGAACGGCACGGTCGTTCGGGCACAAAAGCGCTCCTGTTGCAGCTTGCACGGAGCGAAATGCGTCCAGCCTCAGGCTGGGGAGTCAGGAGACCGGCTTTGATATTTTCGGGCCAAGCCTGCGAGTACAGCGTTTTGGCCGGGCTTCGCGAATAATCGGTTGCGGAGACGCTATGAGCGTCCCCGCTTTTGTTTTTTGCGAAGACCCTTTACATATACGATTTTGAAAGGAGTTTTCAAGTGAGAAACAGCAAATTCATTTCCCTTGCTCTGGCAGCGGCGTTGATGCTTTCTCTGTTTGCCGGGTGTGCCGGAAGCTCTCCCGCTCCCGCTTCAAGTACGGCGCCCGCGCCTGTCCCGGCTCCAAGCTCTGAACCGGCTCCCGAACCATTAACAGAGGCGATAAGCTTTGAAGAGGGCGTCAATGCCTTTGACGACATAGTAAAAACCGAAGCGGCCGAAAAGGTCATCCTTGTGGTGAGCTTCGGTACCAGCTTCAACCAGAGCCGGGCTCTCACGATTGGCGCAATAGAGGAAGCCTTCAGGACCGCTTACCCCGACTACCAGGTGCGCCGGGCCTTCACGGCGCAGATCATCATAGATAAGCTTGCGGAACGCGACGGTCTCTACATAGACAACATTGAACAGGCCATGGACAGGCTGGTGCTAGACCGCGTCAAAGAGGTCGTCATCCAGCCCACGACGGTCATGGCGGGCTACGAGTACGATGACGTTATCGCGGCCATCACGCCCTACGCGGACAAATTCGAAAGCTTCAGGGTCGGCAAGCCCATGCTGATCGACGACGCTGATTTTAACGCCGCCGCCGACATAATGCTCAGCGAACTCGCCAAATTTGAGGCGGACGGCACTGACATTCTCCTGATGGGTCACGGCACCCATCACGCGGCAAACGCCACGTATCCAAGGCTCGAGGGGCTGTTCAGGGACAAGGGGCACGACGACATTTATATCGGAACGGTCGAAGGCGGGGTTTTGATCGAAGACCTGCTTCCTGTACTAAAGGAAAAGGGCACAAAAAAGGTTGTGCTGCGGCCGTTTATGATTGTCGCGGGCGACCACGCCAACAACGACATGGCCGGCAGCGAACCCGACTCATGGAAAAGTATCCTGGAAGCCGAGGGCTACGAGGTCGAATGCGTAATGGAAGGCCTCGGCGAGGTTCCGGCGATGCGGGATATTTTCTTAAGACACACGACAGACGCGCTTGACTCTAAAGGCGTACAGCTTGTACCGGCGGCGGCTTCGGCCGCCGCCGAGCCAGCCGGGATTGGCGGCGGCTGGATCAAGGACGGGACATATGCCATTAAGGTTAGCTCTGACAAATCCATGTTCAAAATAGTTGACTGCCAGTTGACCGTAAAAGACGGCGAAATGTCCGCCGTTATAACCCTGAGCGCCACTGGCTACGGAAAGCTTTACATGGGCGTCTCCTCCGGGGCCGACGCCGACCCGGAAAGTCAAAGCGAGTTTACCCTAAACGGTGAACGGCACAGCTTTACAGTTCCGGTAAACGCGCTTGACGTCGAGCTTGACTGCGCCGGCTTCAGCATCCGCCGCCAGCAGTGGTACGACTACAAGGTCGTTTTCGAGTCCGGCGAAATCCCTCCCGAAGCTTTTGAGACAAAACAAATAGACGTAACGATGTCGGGCGGCTCGGGCAGGGCGAGCGTCGAGTCCCCCGCCGGACTCACCCGCGAAAATGGCGCATATCTTGCAGAGATAACCTGGAGCAGCCCGAACTACATTTACATGACTGTGGACGGCACGAAATTTAACCCTGTCAACACGGATGGCAACTCAGTCTTTAAAATACCTGTAGATTTAGACTCCGACATGAAAGTCATTGGCTGCACGGTGGCAATGGGAAGCGAAAAAGAAATCGAATACACGCTGAGGTTCGACTCCTCGACTATAAAATAAAATGAAAAGAATCATCGCAATAATATTGACATTCATGATCATAGCGGGCTGCGCCGCACAAGCTGCGCTGCCTGAACCGCCGCAGCAGCAGAAACAACAGGCGCAAGAAATCTCGCAGGAAAGCCAAAGCTTCTCCGAACTGCAAGTGACGGGAAGCCTTAAGCTTTTGTACGCCGAGCAGTTTGGCGCGGATTTTCTCTCCGACGGCTGCACGCTCATCACAATTCAGGGCAGCGGGCGCTTCCTCGTCGTGCCTGAGGGCGCCGCCGTTCCCGGAGCCGTTGACGCCGACGTCACGATCTTACGGCAGCCATTAACTGATATTTATCTCGCGGCGACTTCCGCAATGTGCCTGTTCGACGCGCTGGACGGCCTTTCCAGCATAACCATGACGGGCACGAAAGCCGAGGGCTGGTATATCCCGAACGCAAAAGCCGCGATGGAGCGCGGGGAGATAATCTACGCCGGCAGGTACAGCGCCCCCGACTACGAGCTCATGGTCTCAAAGGGCTGCTCGCTTGCGGTAGAGTCCACCATGATCGACCACGCGCCCGAGGTCAGGGAAAAGCTTGTTGATCTCGGCGTCCCCGTACTTACCGAGCGTTCCAGCTACGAACCACATCCCTTAGGCCGCACCGAATGGATAAAGCTCTACGGTATGTTACTCGGCAAGCTTGAGCTTGCGGAAAAGATCTTTGACGGGCAGGCGGAGTATCTTTCAAACATTGCCGGCGAAAGCACCGGCAAAACAGCGGCGTTTTTCTATATCAGTTCTACCGGCGGCGCGGTCGTAAGACGAAGCGGCGACTACGTGACCAAGATGATAGAGCTTGCGGGAGGCGAATACGCATTTTCCGGCGTGGGCGACCCCGAAAGCGCGTCGGGCTCGGTTAACCTTGACATGGAACGGTTTTATCTTGAGGGCAGGCAGGCGGACGCAGTCATTTACAACAGCGCCATAGACGGCGAGATTGCCACGATAGACGAACTTGTTGCAAAGAGCCCGCTTATCGCCGAATTTAAGGCCGTGCAGAGCGGCAACGTCTGGTGCACGGGCAAGAATTTGTTCCAGGATACCACCGGCTTCGGGCTTATGATATCGGATATGCACAGGATATTTACAGAGGATTTGACCGGCGTCGACCAACTCAACTATTTGTACAGGCTTACCTGGAAGACGTAGGGTGTTTCAATAGTTAGCGCAAATTGTTACCATGGAGAATAATATGACCACCTTAAAAACCAACGACACCGGGCGCGCGCGATACGTGGCCGTTTTGGCCGCGCTGTTGCTGTTGCTGGCCGTTTTGGCGCTGCTAAATGTCACGGTCGGCAGCGTAAGCGTACCGGGCGGCGAGGTGCTCTCCGCCATATTCGGCAAAGGTGACGGCGCGGGCTACGATATAATCCGCAAGGTGCGCCTTCCGCGAATGATTGCGGGCGTCGTTCTGGGCGGCGCTCTGGCGCTTTCTGGTTTTTTGCTGCAAACCTTTTTTAACAATCCAATAGCGGGGCCATATGTTTTGGGGATATCCTCGGGCGCCAAGCTTTGCGTCGCCCTGTGCATGGTTTTCGCGCTGGGCCGCCGCCTTTCCGTAAGCTCCGCCATGCTGATACTCGCGGCTTTTTTGGGCTCGGTGCTCTCAATGGCCTTCGTGCTTTTGGTTTCGCGCAGGGTAAAGCGTCCCTCCGCGCTTATACTCAGCGGCGTAATGATAGGCTACATATGCTCGGCTATCACCGATTTCGTCGTCACCTTCGCGGGCGACGACAATATCGTAAACCTGCACAACTGGTCGCAGGGCAGCTTTTCGGGTATTTCGTGGGAAAACGTCTACGTTATGGCTGTCGTAGTATTTATTGCGTCGGCGGCGTCGTTCATGCTCTCTAAGCCTATCGGCGCGTACCAGCTGGGTGAAAGCTACGCAATGAGCGTGGGAGTGAATATCCGGATTTTCAGGGTATTGCTCGTTATGCTTTCAAGCGTGCTCTGCGCCTGCGTAACGGCCGTCGCGGGGCCGGTCTCCTTTGTGGGGGTGGCGGTGCCGCATCTGGTAAAGGCATTCGCCAAAACCGCGAGGCCATTGTTGGTGATCCCGCTGTGCTTTCTGGGCGGCGCGGCGTTCTGCCTCGGCTGCGATTTTATCGCCCGCACGGCGTTCGCCCCCGTAGAAATTAGCATAAGCTCCGTGAGTTCGGTCTTCGGTGCGCCCGTTGTCATTTTCATGATGGCTAATCGTAAAACGAGAGAATAGTAGAGACGGTTTTTATGGAGTATTATTTTAAACTTGAAAGCTTGGCCGCGGGCTACGACGGAAAACCGGTCGTATCTGAGGTGGAGGCGTCCCTTCCCAAGGGGAATATCCTTACCCTGATAGGCCCCAACGGTTCCGGCAAATCCACCGTGCTTAAAACCGTTGCAAAGCAGCTAAAGGCGGTGGCGGGCGTGGTGAGCGTCGGCGGGGATTCCGTAGACGCCCTGAGTCCGCGCGAAATGTCTCTGCGCGCGGCGGTTATGCTCACCGAAAGGCCGCGCCCGCAGCTCATGACCTGCGGGGACGTGGTCGCCGCAGGGCGTTACCCCTACACCGGAATGCTGGGGATACTGTCGGAGGCTGACCGCCAAAAGGTAAGCGAAGCCATGCGAATGTTAAACATCGCGTCGCTTGCAGACATAAGCTTTGACCGCGTGAGCGACGGACAGCGCCAAAGGGTACTGCTGGCAAGGGCCGTATGCCAGGAGCCTGAACTGCTGATACTCGACGAGCCTACATCGTATCTCGACATTCGCTACGCTGTTGAGACTCTGGATTGCTTGCGCCGCCTTGCGGAAAGCGGGGTCACGGTCATAATGTCGCTCCATGAATTAAGCTACGCCAAGCGCGTCTCGGATCTCGTCATGTGCGTTAAGGAAAGCCGCGTGATGTGTCTGGACAGACCCGAAATCATTTTTACCAAAGAGATTATCAGCCGGCTGTACGACCTGCCCGAGGCCTACTACGGGCAGTTATTCGGGGGATTGTAAATGGATAGGATAATTAACGGCAGACGGCTGCGCTGCGGGCGCACTACGGGCGCATGCGCGGCGGACGCGGCTCAGCGCGCGGCCGGAGCTCTGCTGGCAAACGGCTCCCCTTTCGCCTTTGCCTCTGTTATAAAGGACAGCGGAGACGACCCGGACGTCACCGACGGCTGCGAGGTCTGCGCGCGCGTTACAAAAATTCATCGTGGAGTTGAGATCACCGGCGGCGAAGGAGTCGGCCGGGTCACAAAATCGGGACTCGACCAGCCCGTGGGCGAATACGCTATAAATTCCGTCCCCCGCAGGATGATCCGTGAAGCCTGTGAATCGGTCGCAAGCCAGTACGGATATGCGGGCGGATTCAGGGTGGAAATTTCGATACCGGGAGGTGGGGAGCTTGCGAAAAAAACCTTTAACCCGCGTTTGGGAATAATCGGCGGGCTGTCCGTGCTGGGCACGACAGGAATCGTTGAGCCAATGAGCGAAATCGCTATAGTGGAGACTATCCGCGCGGAATTGAGCCTGCTGTATGAGTCCGGCCGCAGGGACGTCACGCTCACCGTGGGCAACTACGGCAAGACGTTTGCGCAGGAGATTCTTGGCCTTAGCCTCGACAGCCATGTAAAGTGTTCTAACTTTATAGGCGAAACACTCGCGGCTGCAGCGGAAAAGGGCTTTGAGAAAGCGGTTTTAGTCGGGCATATCGGCAAGCTGGTAAAGCTTGCTATAGGCATAACCAACACGCATTCGTCTCATGGCGACGGCAGGCTGGAAACGCTTGTAACACTCGCGCTAAAGACCGGCGCGGAGCTTGAAACTCTGAGGGAAATCAATTCCTGCGTCAGCACCGACGCCGCGCTTAACTGTTTGAGAAAGGCGGGGCTGTACGAAAAGACGGTCGCGCTGCTGCGCGAGCGCGTTGGCGAAACCATCAAAAGGTACGAGGCGGAAAACCTTGAGATCGGAGTAATTTGCTTTTACGGCATGGGCGCGAACATGACGGAGGTGTTCAGGATATGACGGTGAATTTTGTGGGTGCGGGTCCGGGCGCGGACGATTTGATAACCCTGCGGGGAAAGACCTTGCTTGAAGCCGCAGACGTCATCATCTATGCGGGTTCCCTTGTAAACCCGGAGCTGCTTAAGTTAGCGAAGGATGGTTGCGAGATACATAACAGCGCGGAAATGACGCTGGATGAGGTAATAATAATCATCCAAACAGCCGTGGAAGCTGGCAAAACCACCGTGCGTCTGCACACGGGCGACCCGAGCGTTTACGGCGCGATACGTGAGCAAATGGACCGGCTTGACAAATTGGGCATAGCCTATGAGGTCTGCCCCGGCGTTTCCAGCTTCTGCGCAGCCGCGGCAGCCTTAAAAGCCGAATACACACTTCCGGGCGTCTCACAGACCGTTATCCTCACCCGCGCGGCTGGCAAGACCCCGGCGCCGGAGCGGGAAAGCATTCGTTCACTGGCGGCGCACGGAGCAACTATGGTATTGTTTTTGAGCGCGGGACTGCTGGACGGCGTCTCCACCGAACTACTGACGGGCGGATACCCGCCGGAAACGCCCGCCGCCATAGTATACAAGGCAAGCTGGCCGGGTGAGGAAACGGTTTTGCGCTGCACGGTGGCTACTCTCGCGGAATGCGCCGCAAAAACCGGCGTCGTAAAGACTGCGCTTGTATGTGTTGGCAATTTTTTGGGCGGTGACTACGAGCTTTCGCGGCTTTACGCGCCGGACTTTTCAACAGAATTTAGAAAGGCGAAATCATGAAAGCCGCGGCGATAGTTTTTTCGGAGTGCGGTGCGGCGCTTGCCGCAAAACTGGACGCAAAGCTTTATTTACACGGAAGAGATTTTTTCTCTATACGCGAATTGACCGCACGGCTTTGGGACAAATACGAGGCGCTTGTGTTCGTGTGCGCCTGTGGTATTGCGGTAAGAGCTGTTGCTCCGTACGTGAAGTCAAAGCTAACCGACCCGGCGGTTGTTGTCTGCGACGAGACAGGGCGCTTTGCCGTCAGCTTGCTTTCGGGCCACGCCGGCGGGGCGAACAGGCTCGCGGAGCAAATCGCCGTGGCAATAGGCGCGACTCCCGTCGTTACCACCGCCAGCGATCGCCACGACGTTTCGCGCAAGCGCAATCTCGTGTTAGGTATAGGCTGCCGGCGCGGTCTTGCGGCGGAGACCATTGAACGAGCCTTAACGATCATGCTGTGGAAAGAAAAGCTGCCGCTCTCGCGCGTTATAGCGGCGGCGACTGTGGACGTCAAAAGAAACGACGCAGGGCTTTTATGCTTTGTAAGGGCGCACGGCATTACACTCCACTTTTATTCGGCGGCGGAACTCGCTGAGGTACAAGGGGATTTTTCACACTCTGAACGGGTACAAAACGCGGTTGGGGTCGGCAATGTCTGCGAGCGTGCGGCGGTCCTGCACGGGGGAAATGGCAGCTTGCTCCTAAAAAAAACCGCCAGGGACGGCGTGACCGTCGCCGTGTTTGAAAAGGAGTAGGCTTATGGGAAGTTTGTCTGTCGTGGGCTTTGGCCCCGGAAACGCCGTGAACATGACGGCGGAGTGCGCAAAACGCTTTGAAGAAGCCGATGTAATTGTTGGTTACACGGGGTATGTGGAGCTTTTGCGTCCGGTTTTTCCGGACAAAAACTATTTCGGGACCGGCATGACCCGCGAGGTCGAACGCTGCCGGGAAGCTGTAAGAATGGCTGCGGACGGAAAAAACGTCTGTGTGGTCTCCGGCGGGGACGGCGGAGTCTATGGTATGGCAGGCTTGATCCTGGAGCTTGCGGCTGACACAACGCTTAAAGTTGAAATCGTGCCGGGCGTCACGGCGGCGACAAGCGGGGCGGCGCTTTTGGGCGCGCCAATAGGTCATGACTTCGCGGTGATAAGCCTGAGCGATTTGCTCACTCCGTGGGAGATTATAGAAAAGCGTCTGCGCGCGGCGGCCTGCGGAGATTTTGTAGTTTGCCTTTATAATCCCGGCAGCAAAAGCCGCAATGAGCATTTGCGGCGCGCCTGTGACATACTGCTCGAGACCCTGCAGCAAGACCGCGTATGCGGAGTGGCCAGGAATATAGGGCGCGAGGGGCAGTCGTGTTATTTGACAACGCTGGGCGAACTGCGCGAAACAGAGGCCGGTATGACCGACACGGTTTTTATCGGGAGTTCCCGCACGCGGAATATTAACGGACGCATGGTGACGGCCAGAGGTTACAATGATGTATGAAGCCGTAATCTTCGGCGGCACTACCGAGGGTCGCCGGCTCTGTGAAAACACTGCCGCGCCGGTGCTTTACTGCGTCGCTACGGAAGACGGCGCGCGCGCGGTGGAGGGTTTGCCAAATGTGCGCGTGCATGTCGGAAGAATGGACGCGCGCGAAATGGAAGCCCTGCTGCGACATGAGAAGCCTGATTTTGCAGTTGACGCAACTCACCCATACGCCGCGCAAGTAAGCCGAAATATCGGCTTTGCCTGTGACAACGCGGGCGTCCCGCTAAAACGGATAACGCGCGAAAGCCTGAGCGCGCCGGGCTGCGAATGGTTTTTCGATATGGCGCAATTATTGAATTGGCTTGAGGAAACGCCCGGAAACATCTTCGCGACAATAGGCTCCTCCGCCGCCATGGCTCTTGCAAGCCTTAAAGATAGAATTTGGCTGCGGATATTGCCAAGCGCAGACAGCCTTCGCGTATGCCTTGAGGCGGGACACCGGCCTGACAGGATAATCTGTATGCAGGGTCCGTTTTCCGAGGAGCTCAATCACGCAATGTTCAAAGCCTCCGGCGCGAGGATCCTCGTTACAAAGGATTCCGGGGCGGCCGGAGGCTTCCCCGAAAAGCTTAAGGCCGCAAAAAGCCTTGACATGCTGGTCGCTGTACTGGAAAGGCCGCGTATGGAGTTGATGGAATGAAAAGCATCGTGATAGTAGGAACGGGCGTTGGCAGCCTGACAGAGGAAGCCCGCGTGGCGATAGCGCAAGCCGAGCTCCTGTTGGGCGCGCCGAGAATGCTCGGCATGTATCCCGGCAAGCCGTCGCGGCAGGTGTATCTTCCGGAAGAGGTCGCGGCCTGTATTGAAGCGAGCGAGGCCGGGCAAATCGCCGTTTTAGTCTCCGGCGACGTGGGGTTTTACAGCGCGGCGGACGGCTTACTAAAACGCCTTGCAGGCCATGACGTCCGCTTTGTGCCTGGCGTCTCAAGTATCGGCGCCTTTTTCGCGAAGCTTATGCTGCCGTGGCAGGACGCCGCGCTCATTAGCTCGCACGGCCGCGATACGAATGTTGTAGATACCGTCCGCCGCAACAAAATGACCTTTTGCCTTACCGGCGGCGGCGCTAGCAGGCTTGGCGCTGCGCTTTGCGAGGCGGGTCTGGGAAGTGTAAAGACCTTTGCTGGCGAAAATCTTGGCTCTGCGGACGAACGAGTATTCGAGACGACTGCCAAAAAACTTGCAAACACACAGCTTTCACCGCTGACAGTGTTGCTTTTCATAAACGAAGGCTACGACGACTCCGCGGCGTACGGTATTGCCGACGAGAGCTTTTTGCGTGTAAATGGCATCCCCATGACAAAGGCGGAGGTCCGCGCGGTGGTAATATCCAAGCTTAAGCTCCGCCCGGACTCGTGCTGCTGGGACGTGGGCGCGGGCAGCGGCTCTGTGAGTGTTGAGGCGGCGCTTGCAGCATTTCGCGGGAGGGTCTTCGCCGTGGAGCGCCGCGAGGATGCAATAAATTTGATAAAGCAAAATCTTAAATCCTTTCATGTCGGGAACGTTACCGTCGTACACGGTGAGGCTCCTTCAGCACTTGAAGGACTCCCCTCTCCAGATTCTGTTTTTGTTGGCGGAGGAGGCGCCGCGAATCTGGGAGGGATTCTCCGGACTGCTTTGCAAAAAAATCCCAAAGCGAGGATAGTCGCGGCGGCAGTGACTCTTGAGACGCAGTTCGCGGCGCTTGCGGCCTTTAAAGACGCGCAGCTTGAACCCGAGTTCGTGCAGATTAATATAACGCGCGCGTGTACGGCCGGGAATTCCCAACTCCTCAAGGCGCAAAACCCGGTTACGATAATCAGCGCGGGTGGCGGCTCATGAGCCGCTTTATGATAGCCGGAACCAACAGCGGCTGCGGCAAGACCACCGTCGCATGCGCGTTGCTTTCGGCTTTCAAGTCCAGGGGGCTTGCTCCCACAGCTTTCAAGTGCGGTCCGGATTTTATTGACCCCATGTTCCACCGTGCGGCGCTGGGAGTCCCCTCCTACAATCTTGACCCCTTCTTCATGGACGGTGACGCCCTGCGCGGGCATGTGGCAGTCCGGGGCGGCGCGTTGGCGGTCATTGAAGCCGCTATGGGTTACTACGACGGCGTCGCCTCCACAAGTGAATCCTCGGCCCACACTGTCGCCACAGAAACAGGGACCCCGGTCGTGCTTATCGTAGACGCCCGCGGAGCGGCGTCCTCTCTGGGCGCGGTGCTTGAAGGGTTTTTGCGCTACCGCAAAGACAGCCGGATATCCGGCGTCATCTTCAACGGCGCATACTCAAGCCGCTACGGCGACCTTGAAAGGATAGCCGCGAGCGTGGGGGTAAGGGCATACGGACACATGCCGCGTAAAAAAGAGTGGGAGCTTCCGGGAAGGCATTTGGGGCTGCTCACGGCGGGAGAGATAGCAAATCTTGACAGAATCCTCAAAGAGTTAGGAGAACAAGCGGAGCAAACTGTCGATATCGGCGGGCTGCTTGAACTGGCGAATACGGCTTTGCCACCCGTCGGCACGTCTAAAAGAAATACCGCTCCTGTTCACTCGAGCAAGCTGCGGCTTGCCGTGGCCAAGGACGAGGCGTTCTGCTTTATCTACGAAGAAAACCTCGAGCTGCTGCGGGAGTTGGGATGTGAACCGGTATTCTTTAGCCCCATAAGCGACGGCTCGCTTCCGCCGGATATACGCGGGTTGCTGCTTCCGGGCGGCTACCCGGAGCTCCACACGTGCGCGCTTTCCCGCAACGAAGCAATGCGCGCGTCTATTCGCAAGGCCATTGAGGCAGGCCTGCCCACTATTGCCGAGAGCGGCGGATTCTTGTACCTGCACAGGACTATCGACGGCATTCCGATGTGCGGCGCGATAGACGCCGCCGCTCAAGGCGCGACGCGGCTTAGCCGGTTCGGGTATATCACCCTGACTGCAAAGCGCGACAATCTGCTTTGCGCGGCTGGCGGGTCCATTCGCGCGCACGAGTTCCATTACTGGGAGAGCGACTCACCGGGAGACGGTTATACAGCTCAGAAAGCGGGGCGTGAGCTATCCTACGACTGTGTCCACACAACCAGAAATCTCTACGCGGGGTTTCCGCACCTGTATTTTCCGGCTGAACCAGCCTTTGCGGTAAATTTTGTAAAGAGGATGAGTCAATATGAATCTTAACGATGTCATTGCAAATATCACGCCCGTAGACGCGGGCGCGGCGGGCGAATGTATCGCGCGATTTGACCGGGTGGCCAAACCTGTGGGCAGCCTCGGCAAGCTGGAGGAACTGCTCGCGCGGGTCGCGTCTGTGTACGGGTCTGCGGAATTGGACATTTCGCGTAAGGCCGTGGCCGTGTTCTGCGCCGACAACGGCGTGACGAAAAATGGCGTCGCGAACGGCGGGTTCGAGGTCACGACCGCCGTATGCGGGATGATAGGCGCGGGGCAGGCCAGCGTTAATACCATGGCTAAGGTCTGCGGCGCAGAGGTTTTCCCAATTGACGTCGGCATGGTAGACTCCGTGCGCGGCCTGCGCGACCGCAAGCTTATGCGCGGCACAGGCGATATGACCGAAAGACCCGCAATGAGCCGGGATACCGCCGAAAAGGCGATAATTACCGGGGTCGAAACCGCAAAGGAGCTAAAGGACGCGGGCTTTCGGCTTATCGCAACCGGGGAAGCCGGTATCGGGAACACCACTACCTCCAGCGCGGTTTGCGCAGTCCTGCTGGGGAAAGCCCCGCGCGAGGTCACCGGGCGCGGCGCGGGCTTGAGCGACGAGGGGTTTTTAAGGAAGCTCGCCGCCATCGAAAAGGCGGTTGAGATCAACAATCCAGATCCCTCGGACGCGCTGGACGTGCTCGCAAAGCTCGGCGGGCTTGATATTGCCGCTATGACAGGGCTTTATCTCGGCGGCGCGCTCTATCGCGTGCCGGTGGTGATGGACGGCTTTATCTCCTGCGTGGCGGCTCTCGTGGCGGTGCGGCTCTGCCCGGATGCGCAGGGGTACATGCTCCCCTCCCACGAGAGCGGGGAGCCGGGCGCGCGGTTTATCATTGAGGCGCTGGGCTTTTCACCCGTATTACAGGCCGGGATGAGGCTGGGCGAGGGCACGGGCGCGGTTGCTCTGTTCCCGGTGCTTGACATGGCGGCAAGCGTCTATAAAGACGCCGCCACCTACGCGGACATTAAGGTCGGCCAGTATACTCGGGAGCTATGACAGTACTTGTGCTCGGCCCCAACGGCAGCGGCAAGAGCGCCTTTGCCGAAAAGCTTGCCGCAAAGCTTTCGACAGGCCGGTTGTTTTATGTTGCCACGATGATTCCTTTCGGCGAAGAGGGCCGCGCGCGGGTGGAGAAGCACCGCAGCCAGCGGGCCGGCCTGGGGTTCAAAACGGTGGAGCGGCCTGCGGAGGTAGCCGCCGTACCCATTCCGCCGGACGCAGCCGTCCTGTTGGAGGACGTCCCAAATCTGCTGAGCAACGCCATGTTTGAACACAGTTGCGGCGAAGATGAAGTATTCACAGACGTTGTTGGCCTGTGCGGTAAATGCCGCGACGCCGTGCTTGTGTCTATTGCCGGTTTAACTGTAAGCAATGAGTACGACTGCGGCACAAACGTGTATATTGCCGCGCTTGACCGGCTCAACGGGAGACTTCACGGCTTTGCGGACGTTGTGGCGATAATGGACGACAAAAGGCCCGTTTTTGTAAAAGGAGACATAAATGCGTTGGATTAAAGCAATAGCAACCGCGTTTTCGGCGTTTTCGCGGATACCCGCTCCCCGCGTGGGGTGGGACGACGGCGCTCTGAGGCTTTCTATCGCCTTTCTGCCACTGGTAGGTATTCCTGTCGGCCTTGCGCTATGGGTATGGCATACTCTGTGCCAAAGCCTCGAAATCGGAGCTGTGCTGTTTGCCGCAGTCTCCGTGGCGCTGCCGGTCATTATCACGGGCGGCATCCACCTGGACGGCTTCTGCGACGTCTGCGACGCGCTTGCGGCCAACCAAAGCAAAGAGCGCAGCCTTGAGATATTAAAAGACCCACATGCGGGCGCTTTCGCGGTCATACGGCTTTGCGTGTACATGCTGCTTAACTTCGGGCTGCTGCACGAGCTATATTTGCGTAATTGCGCCGGCATATTCGCCGTGTATTTTATCTCGCGCTGTTTTTCTGCCGCATGCGCCCTCACTCTGCCGAACGCGAGAAGCGAAGGCATGCTCGCGGCCTTTACAGCTAAGACTAACCGTCTCGAAGCCGGTAGCCTGCTTACGGCACAGTGCGTTTTGGGGCTTGCCGCGTGGATTTGGCTCACGTTTCCGGCGGGGCTGTCAAGCCTTGTACTGTGCGCCTTTACGACAGTTTGGTACAGGAGCGTGGTGCGGCGGCGTTTTGGGGGCGCGACCGGCGACGCCACGGGCTACTACCAGCAAATAACCGAGCTTGCTCTTTTATTAGGTCTTTTGATTGGAGATGTTTTGACAAAATGTATATAAAACGCTTTTTGCTGATACGCCACGGCGCTACTCGCAGCAGCCTTGAGCGGCGGTACGCGGCCGACCCTGACGAACCCCTTTGCGAAGAGGGCGTCCAGGCAGCCGCTCTGCTTGGCAGCCGCCTGCCACATGTGGACGCTGTGTTCTCGGCCCCGGCAAGAAGATGCCGCAATACTGCGGCAATCCTCTTCCCCGGCGTTGAAATAGGCTCCTGTTCGTTTCGAGAGACCGATTTCGGAGAATTCGGCGGCAAGAACGCGGTGGAACTGCTTAGCGACAAGGACTACGAGGCGTGGCTGGATACCGGCTGCATGGGGGATATCCCGGGCGGAGAATGCGTTTTGAGGTTTAAAAGGCTCTGTTGCGAAGCATTCTTGAAACTGGCGGAGTCTGCCTTACCAGGCACGACGGCGCTGGTTCTGCACGGTGGGAATATAATGTCGATATTGGAGCGGTTTGCCCTGCCGAATCGGGATTTTTACGAATACTACACGCCCAACTGCGGGTTTTATCTCTGCCGGTACTCGGACGGCGCGCTGCTTATCACCGTGAAAGGCGGCCCGGAGGTATGACGGCGCTTGCATTGCTTACGGGCTTCGCGCTCGACGCGTTGCTGGGCGACCCGCGCGGCTTTCCGCATATCGTGCGTTTTATGGGGCGGCTTATCGCTGCGCTGGAAAAACGCCTTTACAGGTTTGAGGCCACAGGCGGCGTTGTCCTTGTATGCGCGGTGATCATACTCTGCGCGGGCGTACCGCTTGCGGCGCTGGTTTTTGCTTACCGCGCAGGGACTATTTGGGGGTTCCTGCTTGAAAGCTTTCTCTGCTGGCAGCTTATTGCGGCAAGATCGCTAAAAGACGAGAGCATGAAGGTCTGCCGAGCGCTGGATGCCAAAGACACAGAAGCCGCGAGAATGCATGTCTCCATGATAGTTGGGCGCGATACGGCCGATTTGGACTCAGGCGGAATTGCCCGCGCGGCGGTTGAAACCGTGGCGGAAAACACCTCAGACGGGGTTGTCGCGCCAATATTCTATATTGCGCTCGGCGGCGCGGCGCTGGGTTGCCTTTACAAGGCGGTGAACACGATGGACTCAATGATAGGCTACAAAAACGAAAAATACCTCCGCTTCGGCCGTGCCGCCGCGCAGGTTGACGATTTATTAAATTTTCTCCCCTCCCGCTGCGCCGCCTTGCTGATGATCCTTTCGTCGTATTTACTGCGGCTTGACGGTAAAAACGCGCTGCGTGTATGGCGGCGTGACAAGCGCAACCACACAAGCCCCAACTCCGCGCAGACCGAGGCCGCCTGTGCTGGCGCGCTGGGTATACGGCTCGGAGGACCCGCGTCCTATTCCGGCACGGTTTACGACAAGCTGTATATCGGCGACGAAGCCCGTCCGATTAGCACCGAAGATATTAAGACGGCAAACAGTCTAATGTACTGTGTGAGCGTCCTAGCTATTGCTTTCGCGATTATGCTTAGAATGGGGGTGTCGCAGCTTGCCGGAATATGACCACGGCGGAGATATATACGGCAATAAGGGCGTCTATCTGGATTTTTCGGTAAGCGTAAATCCGCTGGGCATGCCTGATGAGGTGTCGCGGGCGCTTGTTGTTCGCGCCGGTGAGTTTTCGCGCTACCCCGACCCGCATTGCCGCGAGCTCACAGCCGCGCTTGCCCTCCACGAAAACGTGCCGGAGTCCTGGATTTTGTGCGGAAACGGCGCGGCCGACCTCATCTACCGGATATGCCACGCCCTAAAACCACGCCTGGCCTGTGTACCCTCCCCCGCCTTTTCGGAGTACGAAAAGGCGCTTCGCGCGGTCGGGTGCCGGGTGGAGAGCGAGCTTATCCCCGGCTGCGACGTCGCATTTCTCTGCCACCCCAACAACCCCACGGGTCTGTTGCTTCCTGCCGAAACGCTTGAAGCGGCGCTTGAAACAGGCGCGACCGTCGTCGTGGACGAGTGCTTTTTAGACTTTACCGATGGCGAGTCGGTAAAAAAGCATTTAAATGCCACGCCAAGGCTCGTGGTGCTGAAGGCTTTTACAAAAATATACGCCATGGCGGGCCTGAGGCTTGGATATGCGTTGTGCGCAGACGCGGCTTTGCTGGAAAAAATAAACGCGGCGTCACAGTGCTGGAGCGTCTCGTCTCCCGCGCAGGTAGCGGGAGTGGCTGCGCTGGGCTGCAATGGCTGGATTGAAAAGACACGTCAGCTTGTCAAGAAAGAGCGGCGATTCATGACGGAAAGCCTTTCGGAGCTGGGACTCATGGTATTGCCCAGCGACGCGAACTTCCTGCTTTTTATTTGCGAAAAGCCACTGTATGAGCCGCTGCTTAAAAAGGGCATCCTCATACGCTCCTGCGCGAGCTTCCGCGGGCTGGACGGCGCTTATTGCAGGATCGGGCTAAAGACGCGCGCTGAAAACACAAGGCTTATCGAAGCAATAAAGGAGGTACTTAATGGCTAAGACGATCATGGTCCAGGGCACTATGTCCTCTGTGGGGAAAAGTCTGCTGGTTACGGGCCTCTGCCGCGTGCTGAGGCAGGACGGCTACAGCGTTGCGCCGTTTAAATCGCAGAACATGTCGCGTTTTTCGTTTACGACTGCCGATGGCCGCAGGATTAGCCGCGCGCAGGCCGTACAGGCCGAGGCCGCCGGGCTTTTGCCCCGTGCGGAGATGAACCCGATACTGCTAATACCTGAAAGCGACTCTGGATCCCGCGTCGTCGTAAACGGCAAAGATCGCGGACGCATGGAGGCGGCCGATTATTTTAAGTACAAAAAAACGCTGGCCGCCAAGATAATGCGGGCCTTTGATATTCTTGCGGCTGAACACGACGTAATAGTGATCGAGGGCGCGGGCAGTCCCGCCGAGATCAACCTCAAGCAAGACGATATCGTCAACATGGGACTAGCAAAAATGACAAGCTCTCCTGTGCTTTTAGTCGGCGACATAGACTGCGGCGGCGTGTTCGCACAAATTTACGGCACGCTGGAACTGCTCCCGGACGACGAGCGCGCCCGGGTAAAGGGCTTGATCATAAACAAATTCCGTGGAGACATAGCTCTTTTGAAGCCCGGATTAAAAATGCTGGAGGAAAAATGCCAAAAGCCTATTGTGGGCGTGCTCCCCTATCTCGACGTAGACATAGCGGAGGAGGACAGCCTCACAAGGGGTTCACGGCCCGCCGGAAAAGGCGGCGGAAAGTCGGGAGACGCGGCCTACAAACAGGCGCAGTACGACATTCTGGCCAAAGGGATACGCAGGAATCTTGACATGGAGTTGATATATAAAATTCTGGAGGGCGAGTCATGAGCGGTTCGGCGAATATTTACACAAGGCCTGACGAGATCGAGAACAGAAGCCTTGAGATCATTAAAAGTGAGCTTAAAGTTAGACCCGACCCTGAACTTGAACCTATTATACTGCGGGTCATACACACCACCGCCGACTTTGACTACGCTAAAAGTCTTAGATTTTCCCCTGACGTCGCTCGGCTCGCTGCTCAGGCCTTGCGGCGCGGCGTGGATATTTGCTGCGACACCGGAATGGTTCTGGCGGGTGTGGATAAAAAACGGCTCAGCGCCTTTGGCGGGGATATCCGTTGCTTTACCCACGACGCGGACGTAGCCGAGGCCGCGAAAAAAAACGGCGTCACGCGTTCGCTTTTGGCCATCGATAAAGCCGCCGCGACCGGAACGCCGTACATATTCGCCATAGGTAACGCGCCCACGGCCCTTTTAAGAATATGCGAGCTTTATAAAGCGGGAGTTCTTTCTCCCGCGCTGGTCGTAGGCGTGCCGGTGGGCTTCGTCAATGTGGTAGAATCAAAAGAAGCGCTCATTAGCTCTGGGATACCGTATATCACCGCCGCAGGGCGAAAGGGCGGCAGCAACGTGGCCGCCGCCATAGTGAACGCCTTGCTGCGGATTGCGTCGCCATATTAGACCAGACTTTCCTCCGCCGCTATCCGCACGGCGTCTACGGTACTGCGCGCGCCCAGCTTGTTGAATATACTGTTGATCGCCGAGTTGACAGTGTTTACCGACAGAGATTGCTTTGACGCGATCTCCGCCCGGGAAAGCCCGCTGTACAGATCCTTGAGTATTTTACTTTCGCGCGGGGACAGCGTTATTGTATTGCTGTGTCCGTGCGCTTTTTCATATTCGGATATCATAAGCGACTGCAGCTTCGCGAACGAGGCTGCCTTACGCTTGATGACCGCGAGCCACTCCGCGGGTATTCCGCACTCTGGCTCTCGCAGCGCCGCAGCGACAAGTGTGCGCATATCCTTGCCAAGCTCTACAAACGGCATTATAATCCCGTTCGGCACGGCCTCATCATAAGCCCTTTTAAGCGCGGTCAAAGCCAGGCTGTTTTCTTTTATCATCAAAAACACGCACGCCTCCAGCGCGTACATCTCTACGCGGCCGTACAAAATCGACTCCCGCCACCTTAGCTCCTCTATATAGGCGAGCAGCGGCTGGTAGTTCCGCGTAAGATAATGTACGCGCGCCTTTATTTGATTGCCCGTGTTTTCCACATAGTACACATGTCTGTAGGGGGAGAATTTCTCCCGCAGCCATGCGGAAACCTGCTCAGGGTGTCGCAAGCCGCAGTAAAACATACCCTGTGCCGCTTCATAGTTTAAGTACCGGTGGGCGTAGTTCTTTTCGTTCAGTCTCACCGCTATTTCCTCCAGCGCCTTCTCCCCTTTTTTGTAGTCCCCCTGCGCCATCGCAATCCTCATCTGGTAGAACAGAGCCTTTTGTTCAACCTCAAACAACATGTACTCCCTTGCCTGGCGAAGCGCGGCCGCTACCAGCTGACCGGCCGCTTTTAGGTCTCCCTGAAAGAACTTAAGCTCTCCCATATCCAAAATATCTATCCCGGACGCGGCCCCGCGCCAGCAGTGAGAGACATTCCTGACTGCCAGCGTGTGGGCGTCTATATATTCCTGCGGCGCGCCCTTGCGGGACGAACCCACGAGGCTTAACCAGAAGCCGATAGGCAGATCGGCGTACTGGTCGGGCTCCACCTGGGCTTTTGTCATGCATTCGTCCATTTTAGCGTAGTAATCCGCAAAATCGTAGCGGTCGTCTGTCGTGCTCATCAGCGAGCGCAAATTCCCCCAGGCATAATACATTATCCCCAGAGCACGGTTCCTGAAAGGGTCGTCTTCGGAAAAACGCATAAGGCGTTCCTCGTACTCACGCATCAGCGCCAGGGCTTCCTCCCAGCGTCCCAGGCGGATTATTATTCGCACATGCATCACGGCAACGGAGTCGAGCGATTCGGGAAGATTTTCCGGAGCGCGCTCAAAAATCCCCGCCGCAAACTCGGCTATATCATATGACATCTGCACGGGAAACCCCTGCAAGATAGAAATTATCGCCCCGTAATCCCCCACCTTTTCGTAATAGCCCAGCGCGTTTTTTCCTCCGGCGTGAGAACGTCCTGCTTAGAGCGCAGGAATTCCAAAAACAGATGGTGGATCATATATGCGTTTATATTTCCGTCGAATCTTATAAAAGCGTTTTGCTTTTTAAAACAGTCGAGCAGCTCCGCGTCGCCCTCCGCAAGGCCGTCGATGAGCTCGGCTGAAAGATGATCTATAAGCGAGAGCCTTACAAGAAAACGCCGCGTCTTTTCGCAAACTGTGTCGTAAGTCTCGGCCTGCATGAGCTTAAAGATATTTTTCTTTAGCGCGACGCCGACATATCCCTCGTAGCCCCGCGACTTTTTCAGCGACCGCGCCACAAGGTTGACCGAAAACGCCCAGCCTTTTGTGTCTTTTAATATATTGTCAATGCTTTGCTTGGACACGAAAAGCCCCTGATTGCTCAAAAAGTGCGTGAGCTCGCTTTCCGAAAAACAGAGGTCGTCCTCGGTCAGCGTCGGAATAAGCCCGCGTATTTGCATGGACGTAAAATCTATATCCGGCATTTCGCGGCATATAAGAATAATAGAAACATTCTTTATAGCCTCGCGAAGACCGCGCTCCAAAAAAAGCAAAATGCCTGGATGATTTATCAAATGGACGTCGTCAATCACTATAAGCCGACGTTCCTCTGGGGCGTTGGAATTGCGCATTGCTATGTGCTGGTTTATTTTGTCCTCGGTATCGGGAAATCCGAGTGATTCGCATTGTTTCGCAAAAGACTCGTTCCATCCTGAGAATACTTGCGCGCATTTTGCCCAAAACCGCGAACCGGCGTTGTCGAGCTCGGAAAACTGAACCCAGGTGCTGGGAATTGAGGAATTGCGGGTAAAGTCATAGACCGCGCTCGTTTTACCGTAGCAGCCCGCTCCGGCTATGACTATAGAGAGCGGGTGCTTTACCGCGTCTGCCAGCAACGCAACTAAACGCGGACGCAGCAAATAATCCTTTCGTTCTGTATCAAAAGGCTGTCCGGACATGAACCTACCTCCATAACCCATGATGTCTATTAAATTATACTAAAAACCTTATTTTTCGGCAATATAATTTTAAATTTTTGTTAATATTTTTTTCAAATTATTAATGTATTTTGCGACACGCTAGGGGAAGTAATATTGCCCGATTTTTATATATTTCAGTCTGCTTTGCGCAGACGATAAGCTTTACAATGTAAGAGTCGCAATTCTTTCATGAGGAGAGTGCAGGGGATGGACGTAAAAATATTGGGCGCGACAGTAAAAGACGCTCTGCTTTGGCGGTATGCCGCCACATCAGAGCGTTTATATTCCCCCGAACTGGGCCGTTACGTTTCATACGGTCTTGTAGCCGAGGTAAGAAACGGGAGCGTTTGGAATCAGGTCGAATTTATTCATGACATTACAACAGACCGCTTAGTCGCCCGGCAAATGGCCGAGCTTTTTACCGAACATCAACTTTCCGGCGTTCATTTAAGGGACGCAGTTGAGGACATGCTGCCGTGACTTTATTCTTTTACCACTTGGATTTCGTCAAATATCCTTGCTGCAGTAAGGTGCGCCATTCCCTCGTAATAATCGTGCAGGACGTCGCCGGCAAAAAGCAGCTCCGGCAGCATTTTGTCCGGCAGCAGACCGTAAAGGGCGTCCCCGACGAGCGCATGGCATTTTTCCCGATAGCCGGTCCCGCCAACCGCCACATACTGGGGGTTGAGGATACCGCTTACCCAGCAGATGATATTTGCCACGCGCCTTGCATACCGGGCGTCGTCCATCGGCTCCTCCATGAGCTCGTCGAGCGTTTTTTCCCCGTCGGCCGGTATAAGACCCAGTTCTCCCGCGTAATTATTCCACCCGCGTATTATTTTGCCACCGGCGATAAATCCCGCGCTCACACAGTTTTTTGCAAAGTATATGAACGCCATATTGACGTCTTCGGGGCGTTCAAGCGGGTATTTCCTCTGATAGCATAGGCCGAAGCCGAGCGCAGTAGCGTAGATGTCGTTCTCCAGCACCACGGGGACGCCGTATCTCTGCGAGAAAAACTCGCCAAGCTCGTCCCTATGCGGCTCTTCGCCGGGGCAGCTGCGCGTATATCCGCCCGCGTCCACTACGCCGGACACGCCGAAGCCAAGCGCCTTTATCTCTCTTTTGCCGCGCAGCACGTCCAGAAAATCAACAATCGCCCGCTTTACGTCGCCCTCCAAAGCCTTTAGCCTGCCGGTCTCCACAATCTCCCCGCAGATATCCACAATTATATAATTCGCGGCGTTCTCGAAAAGACAGAATGCCGCGCCAAAGCAGCGGTCTTTTTTAAGCCTGTATCTCTCGGCCTTGCGCCCGCCGCTGGACTCATCATAGCCGACGCACTCAAGCTCGCCGTTTTCCTGCATTTCAGTCAACAGCGAGCGAACAGTCGTAGAGCTTATCTTTGTCTCGCAGGCGGCCTCCGCTCTCGTCACGGTACCCCTGTTCTTTATTACCCTACGTAATTGCGAGAGATTAATCTGCTTTAACATCCCCGGTCTGGCGCTAAACTCATCCATGATCATGTTCACCCGCACTTTTATAATTATCTTATATAAGTTATTGATATAACTATATTCCGGCAGGCCGGTTTTGTCAAGCACGAAATTGACAGAATTCTCGGTTATTCCTCGCTGACAAACACGGTCTTAGTATCCCTGCAGAGGTATTGCACGGCGGCCCTGCCGGTTTGCAGCGCCACGGGCAGGCCTCCGGGCGGCGACATGCGCTGCCCCGCAAAGTACACGCCCTCCAGCCCCCGTATTTTTGCGGGATAGTTTTTCATCAATTTCATTTTGGGCGTCATCTCGGTCATCCATGAGCCTTTCCAGTTGCCGCAGTATCTCTCGTAGGTGAGCGGCGTCGCCACGTCGCATACCTCGACCTTTCCGGTGGTTTCCGGACATTGCTCCGCCAGCGCGGCGACGACGGCGTCGGCAATGCTTTTCTTCGCTTCGGCGTAGCAGCCTTCGGCCTTGGCTTTTTTCCAATAGTCGTATGTGTCGCCCTCAAGCATAACGGTCACCGCGGACTTGCCCGCGGGCGAATAATGCGAGTCTCCGGCGTAGTTATTAACGCTCAGGGACTCGTAGCTTTGCTTCGCGAGCTTTATCGGCTGCTTAAGTTCAAACGTAAAGGTCTTGTTATACCGTGAAAGGTCGGCGTCTATGCCGAGAGAGATAAATATGTTCATGGTGGGCTCGGTAATCTCGCGCATTTCATCCAGCCAGCGGGATTCCGGTTTTTCTTTGAAAAGGCTGTCCGCAGTCATGGTGTCCGCCGTTATTATTACGGCGTGAGCGGCTATTAGCTTTCCGTCCACATATACGCCCACCGCCCGGCCGTTTACCACCGCCACCCGCTCCGCCCGGGTGTTTAGCCGTAAGTCGCCGCCCAAAGACTTAAAGCGTTCAACTATGCGGCCCACAAACGGCAGCGAGCCGCCGTGCGGGAAGCCACCGTCTCCACTGCCGATAATGCCCATCGAAAACACCAGCGGCAAGAATCCGGCGCTTTCGTTGGAAGCGCTCAGCAGTATTTTTCGTATACCCTCGTGCTTGAAGCGTTCTATATACTCGCTGCGTTTTATGCGGGAAAGCGTGCCCATCAGCCGCATGGCCGCAAGCCCGCTCATAAGCATTGAAAAAGACGGCCTCTGCCGCTTTGTCACCTTAACGCCGGAGATATCAGAAATCGGCATTTTATTTCGGCTTCGTCCTGAGGCGAAAGCTCTATCCAGTGCTTTTCGGTCAAGTCCACATTTCGATAAAGCTTTATGGACTCTTCGCCGTGCATGTATTCCATATACGGCTCGGGGCAGTGGATTTCCACGCTGTCGTCCAGCGCGCCGATTGTTCTCCAGAGCCTGTTAACGGGCTGCTTTGGGTCAGAGCCCGTGAGCCAGTGCATCCCGCCCTCGAACAGATAGCCCCCACGCCTCCACGAGGTGCAGTTGCCGCCCGCGATACCGTGGCTTTCCAGAACGGTGACGTCAAACCCGCAGCGCAGCGCGTAAACGCCCGCGCTCAAGCCCGCTATTCCCCCGCCGATGACGATGACCTTTTTCTTCATGTAGCATCCCTCCGTTTTGTTGTTGTGTATCAGTATATCACGGTTCGCGCGGCAATGGAGGGAATTTGCCAAAATGAAATGGAAAATTAATGTGGGTTTAATGTTGGGGGGATTTTGGGGGCTGATAATATGGATGATGGGAAATAACGAATTGAAATGCTTGTGTATAATGCAGGTTGTTAATCTGTTACTTTGTGTAAAGACCCCAGAGAGTTTCTTATATATATGACCATCGATGATCTTGATTTGAGCTGAGTAGCATCAACATCGGTTCCACATCGCTCACATTTGTGTATATACATCCAGTCTTGAATCCTATACATTGATTCTTTGACATTGTTGTCAAGTATTGTGAAACATAAGTGTTCAGCAATGTACAATCTTATGGCGATATATATGCAAAAGAGAAGCTCCCACATATAAATTGTGCTATTATTAGCCTTTCGATCAAGTGACAATTCTTTATTTCTCGTAGAACGGGTTTTATCAATCTCCTCTAAATAATGAGTTATGTCATCTCTTGTGTCTACTAAAAATTTATAGAACTTATCGCTAGTTTCGCCAAAAGACGATGTGAACTGATCAATTAGCGATTCAGATTCTTGATACCTAAAAAAACTTTCAAAGACAGCCTCCATTTTGGAAATAAACGAAACGTCTTGTGTGTCAATTGAATTGCATAACCCCTCGGCTGTATGGAGTAGCAAGGCAGTTTTGTGTACAGTAGCTACTTTGGAGTAAGCCTCTGACACTATGTATTCCAATGACCACAACGGCTTCCTGTTTATCTCTTTCATCTTATCGATGGATTCTGAATTAATTAAACTGGAGTTAATGTTTAGAACTCGAAAGCAGTCTACTTTAAATGCTTCAGCAGTTGTATACTTATGCGCCAGTTTTGTTAAGTCCACAGATGAATCATCTATCATTATAGACGTTAATTGAGGGAAGGAGCCAACGGCAACAAACAAAAGATCATATACTATTGAAAAGGTATCCCATAATATTTCTTCCTTTCCATCGCCTGACATATTCGTATTAATGCATACTTCTATGCCATTATTACTTCCACGCACGACAATATCGCAGCCATTAGCGCGAAATGTAGGGATATCAATGGAGTAACAATTCGCATTAGCGACCTTAAACAATGCTTTTGCTATGAAATTCAAGTTTACATCATTCCTCTCGCATCATAATCCATCGACAGTTGGCATTGTTCCCATTATTGCTAAACCCTCCAGCCCGTCCGTCCAATTATACCACAATTCCCCAAAACATGGTACCTTTCCGCAAAATTTGATATAATCCTTTTTAAAACAACTGTGAATAACACAAAACCCGGCACTCAAAGCACCGGGTTAAGATTTAAGGCAACGCTGTTTATCTCTATTTTTCTATCCAGTCAAGGCTCCTGCCAACGGCACGTCCCCAGCCCTTGAGCAGAGCGGCGCGCTCATCCTGCGGCATATTCGGCTCGTAGGTGACGTCGCATTTCCACAGGCTCTTTATCTCGTCAAGGCTCTTCCACACGCCCACGGCCAGCCCCGCCAGATACGCCGCGCCAAGGGCCGTCGTCTCGCGGATAACCGGGCGTCTTACGGTCCTTTGGGATATATCCGCCTGGAACTGCATCAGCAGCGAGTTGCTGGTCGCGCCTCCGTCGACCTGCAGCTCATTAATCGGGCTGCCGATATCCTTTTCCATAGCGCTTATGAGGTCGTTACTCTGGTACGCGATAGACTCCAAAGCCGCACGGATGATATGCTCGCGCTTGGTCCCGCGGGTTATTCCGACGATGCAGCCCCGCGCGTACATGTCCCAATGCGGCGCGCCAAGACCCGTGAACGCCGGCACAAGGTACACGCCTCCTGAGTTCTTCACCTTCGCGGCGTAGTATTCGGAGTCCTTGCTCTCGGTAAAGAGCCTCATTTCGTCACGCAGCCACTGGATGACCGCGCCGCCCACAAATACGCTGCCCTCCAGCGCGTAGCTGGGTTTTTTCTCTGTACCCGCCGCTATAGTCGCCAAAAGCCCGTTGGTGCTTTTAACGATTTCGTCGCCGGTGTTCATGAGCAGGAAGCAGCCGGTCCCGTAGGTGTTCTTGGCGTCGCCTTTCTCAAAGCAGCACTGCCCGAAGAGCGCCGCCTGCTGGTCGCCCGCAATACCCGCAATCGGGATTTGGACACCCTGAATGTCCGTCGTGCCGTAGATTTCGCTGGAGGGTCTGACTTCAGGCAGCATGGCCTTCGGGATGCCGAGCGCCTGTAAGAGCTTGTCGTCCCATTTTAAATCGCGAATATTGTAGATCATGGTTCGCGAGGCGTTTGTGTAGTCGGTCACATGCACTGCGCCGCCGGTCAGCTTCCACAACAGCCAGGTGTCGACCGTGCCGAACAGCAGCTCGCCGTTTTCGGCCTTTTCGCGCGCGCCCTCAACGTTGTCGAGTATCCATTTAATCTTTGTGCCTGAAAAATACGCATCGGGCACAAGTCCGGTGGCCTCCCGTATGTAGTCGCTCAAACCGTCCTTAACCAGCCCGTCGACTATCGCGGCGGTCCGGCGGCACTGCCAGACTATCGCGTTGTAGACCGGCCTGCCCGTAGATTTTTCCCAGACCACGGCAGTCTCGCGCTGGTTGGTTACGCCGATAGCCGCAATGTCCCGGGCGTTTACTCCGCTTTGGGCCACTACCTCCATCATCACGGCGTATTGCGAGGAATATATCTCCATGGGATCGTGCTCTACCCAGCCCTCGTGCGGATAGTGCTGCGTGAATTCCCGTTGGGCTACGGCCAGAATATTCTGTTCGTCGTCGAACAAAATAGCCCGCGAGCTGGTAGTCCCCTGATCCAAAGCCAATATGTACTTACCCACATCAAGCCTCCCGTCGTTTTACTATTCTCTATTCTCTTAATTACTATTAACTATATCCGGGCAACCCCGCTCCAACAGGGGCAACGCCCTTTCGGCGGCAATCCGTCGAACTTCCCCTTTGGTCAGCTCACCCAGCGGAAAAATCAACATCGGCAATTTTTCCCGACCGATGCCGTAGAGCAC
>QMCE01000073.1_pt1 | contig 38890 bp, 35 predicted proteins | sample 1821851 | NCBI WGS metagenome assembly QMCE01 (sample SAMN09453174, study PRJNA476694) | Termite gut metagenome, whole genome shotgun sequencing project. | isolation source: worker | host: Odontotermes sp. | place: South Africa:Pretoria | collected 2016-01-28 | reverse complement strand
ATCGACCGCGCTTTGATGGATGCCGCCGGGCTTCTCCCTTACGAAAAAGTTTCCGTTCTCGATGTGAATAACGGGGCTCGCCTGGATACTTATGTGATTGAGGGCGAAGCCCATTCGGGTACCGTCTGTTTGAACGGTGCGGCGGCGCGCCTCGTACAGCCGGGCGACCTGGTGATTATCGTCGCTTATACCGCACTCACGCCGGAAGAAGCCCAAAATTGGCAACCGGTGGTCGTTCGCGTGAACGGGAAAAACGAAATCGTTTAGCCGTTTCCGTTTTCATTTTTTATTATTGAATCATGCGCTCTTCCCGAAACATTTTTTTTGGAATGTTTTTTGCATTCGTTTGCGGATTGCAAGCGCAGGAGGGGGTTTTTCAAGAAGAAGACGGTTTTAACGCCGATCGCCTGCGGCAACAGCACACATCTCTTCTTTCTCCCGAGCGTTTTTCCATGTATCAGAGTTACAGCGTGAGTTTTGTGCACGCGTTCGGAAACTCCTACAGTCAGGGGACTTATTTAAATACGGTGGTTTACCGGTTTGATTTTCCGCTGACGATCAGTTTTGATTTCGGCTTTTACACCCCGTTTTATCAAAATTTTGACAAGCGTTCGCCGTGGTGGTACGATGAAGACGCCAAATACAGCGCGGCCAATTTTATACTCCCGCGAATCGGAATCGAGTTTCAGCCGACCCCGAATATGCACATCAGCCTCCAGATTTTTAACATGCCCGATGCCATCCGCGCTTACAGCCCGTTTTGGAGAAGTTACTCCTGCCGGGAATATACCTGGAGCCCGGATTATTGCACACCATGGCACTTGCGGCATTATCGTTATCGCCGATGATTTCTAGTTTTACGAAAATGTTATTAGTGAGATTATCATTTTTGCTTTTTTTGCTCGCTTTTTTGGGATGTAAGCGAGAGGAAAAAGCGGTCGTGGAAATACTCCCCGTTTCGGGAGAAATTCAAGTGCTGAACAGCTGCGGCATTTCGGGCGCGGCGGCTAAAGTCCGGGATTACCTGCGGGAAAAAGGTTTTGATGTGGTGGAAGTGGGCGATGACCGCCTTTGGAATTACGAAGAAACGGTAATCGCGCTCCGAAACCCTCATTGGGCCGGCGCGGAGCCTCTCGCCCGGGCGCTTCAAACGGAAAATATCATTCCTCTCAGGAACAAACGCAAATTGGTGGATGCCACCGTTTTTATCGGAAAAGATTTTCATAAACTCTTCGAACAAGGAAAACCATGACAGAGAAGAAGACAACAAATAAAACGACCAAAGTCGCGAAAGCAAAGCCTGCCGCCGAAAAAGCAGCAAAACCGACAGTGAAGAAGACAACGAAGGCCGCGGCAAAGACAACCGTTAAGGCAAAAGCCGTCACCAAAAAAGATGTTTTGCCGGAAAGCGTTCGTTTGGGAGCCGTGAATTTGTTTGAACACCGCGCCGAACATGTTCAACTTTTGGATCTTCGCGGTATTAACGATGTGGCCGCGGATTTTTTCCTGGTCGCCACTTGTTCGAGCGAAGCGCAGATGCAGGCGATTCTGAATGACCTCGCCAAAGAATATAAGGCCAATAAAATTCAATCGAACGGAATCGAATATAAGAGCGGCGTTCAGTGGGCGGTGCTTGACCTCGGTTTTGACCTGATGATTCATTTGTTTGAAGAAAACAAGCGCGCCGAAATCGGGCTCGACATTCTTTACCGCGATGCGAAAATTCAGGAACTTGAAGAAAAAGACTTTATCAAGGCAACCAAGAAAAAAGTTGTAAAAACCGATGATTTCATTTGAGAATTTGATAGCAGAATCCGTGACCGCGACCGGGGCGTTCCAAACGGAAGAAGTTTTAACGCTTCTCACCATTCCTCAGGAAACGACGCACGGCAATTTTTCGCTCCCTTGTTTCGCGCTTGCGAAAACACTCCGGAAGGCGCCGAAACTCATTGCCGAAGAACTGGCGGCAAAGTTGGTGCTCCCGGCGGGAATTTCCAAAGCGGAACCGGTGAACGGTTATCTGAATTTTTTCATTGACCGTGAGTTTTTGGCCTGTTCGATTCTTTCGGAAATCGCTGCGGAAAAACTTTCTTTCGGGCACGCAAAGCCAAAGCAAAAAAATGTGGTGATCGATTACAGTTCCCCGAATATCGGCAAGGAACTCGCGTTTCATCACTTGCGTTCTACGATGATCGGCAACAGCCTCGCGCGAATTTACGAAGCCTCCGGCTACAACGTGATCCGCATCAATCATCTCGGGGACTGGGGTACCGCTTTCGGGAAACTGATCGTCATGTATCTCCGCGAAAACCGCGCCACCGATCCCGAAACGCTCGATTCCCTCACGGTGAAGGAACTCAATATTCTTTACGCCGCCTTCTCGAAAGCCGCCGATCTGGAACCCGTTCTCGAAGAAGAAGCCCGCGCCGCGTTTACGAAACTCGAATCCGGCGATGCGTTTTACCGCAAACTCTGGGAAGCGTTCCGCGCCGCCACGTTAAAGGAACTCATGCGCATTTATAAAATGATGGGCGTGGAATTCGATCACTATACCGGCGAATCGTTTTTTGAAAATCAAATCCCGGCTGTTCTCGAAGAACTCAAAGAGAAAAATCTTTTGGTCAAGAGCCAGGAACGCGATGTGGTGATGCTCGATGAATTCGACCTCCCGCCTTGCCTGATTCGGAAAAGTGACGGCAGCACGCTTTACGCCACGAGGGACTTGGCGGCGGCACTCTACCGCAAGCGCGAATATGATTTTGCCCGCTGCCTGTATGTGGTGGATCTCGGGCAGTCGCTCCATTTTAAGCAGGTATTTCATGTATTGCAAAAAATGGGGCATGACTGGTATCGAGGCATGGTGCATATTCCTTTCGGCGTAATTTTACAGAGAAACGAAGAAGGAAAATGGGAAAAAGGGAAAACGCGCACCGGAAACTCAAACCTGCTCCGCGATGTGATTGAAGCCGCTTCGGAAAAAATTCTCGCCTACATTAACGAGAAAAATCCGGATTTGGAAAACAAAGCGGAGGTCGCCACGCAAATCGGAATCAGCGCGCTCACGTTCAACGATTTGAAAAACCGCCGCCTGATGGATGTGAAATTCGATTGGGACAGCGCACTCAGTTTTGACGGCGCCACGGGCCCTTATGTGCAGAACGCTCATGTGCGCCTTTGTAGCATTATGAGAAAAGCGGGTTATGAATCCAAAGTCGAAGAGGTTTCCTGGGGACACCTCGCCGATGATTATGCCTACGAACTCATTAAGATTCTCGTACGAAAAGGCGACCGGATTTTGCAGGCTTGCGAAGCGGAAGAGCCGAGCATTCTCGCGCAATACGCGCTTGAAATCGCCGAAGCCGCGCACCGCTTTATTCATCACGACCGCGTTCTCGGAAGCCCTGAAGAAAAATCGAGACTTTTTTTGGTACAAGGTACGCAACTTGTGCTTGAGAATGTGCTGAATTTATTGGGGCTCTTCCCGATTCGAGCGATGTAATGAATTTTGATTTCGGGAGTATTCTCGCCGGAGCGCGCCTGACCGAAAGTGAGGCGCGTTTCGTTTGGGAACACCCGGAATGCCATTCGGCTTTAATCGCCGCCGCTCACGAGAAACGAAAACTCGTGAATCCGGGAAACCGTGTGGGCTATACCGTTTACCGCATTATCAATTACACGAATTGTTGTTCTATCGGGTGTTCGTTTTGTTCTTTTTACCGCCCGGAAAACAGCCCGGAAGCCTTTATTCTTAATTTGGAACAAATCCGGGAAAAGGCGCTCGAAGCAAAAGAAAAAGGGGCGGATCAAATATTCCTGCAAGGCGGCGTTCACCCGAACCTCCCTCTTTCCTATTACACGGAGGTACTCCGGTTACTGACAAAGGAACTCGGAATGACGGTGCGCGGGTTTTCGCCGGTAGAATTGGTTTATATGGCAAAACTTTTTCAAATGCCGTTGCGGGAACTCCTTCGGGAATTAAAAAATGCAGGACTTTCTTCCGTTCCCGGTGCCGGTGCGGAGATTCTCACACCGCGCATGCGGAAAATTTTAAGCCCGCGCAAACTGTCTCCGGCAGAATGGAAAGAAACGCTGCGCTGTTGCCATGAAGAAGGGCTCCCCGGGAGCGCCAATATCGTAATCGGGAGCGTAGAAAGCACGGATGATATTATCGAACATCTTTCACTTGTCCGTAATCTGCAGGATGAGACTTGCGGTATCAAAAGTTTTGTGACCTGGACATTCCAGCCGCAGACATCTCACTTTCCGATTCGTGAAGTGAGTACGGAAGAGTATCTCGCATTGATCGCGCTTTCGCGACTTTTTTTGGATAATATTCCGCACATTGAAGTTTCGGTACTCGGAATGGGAGAAGCCGTGGCAAAGCGCGGTTTATATGCGGGCGCCGATGACATCAACAGCATTGTGATCGAAGAAAACGTATTGAAATCTCAAGGGTTTTCTTCGGTGGAACAGGCGGAAACATTTATCCGTAATGCCGGCTTCAAACCTTACCGCCGCACGCTGAATTTCGATTAAGGTTAGGGCGTGTTCACACAACCGTTCAATACCCGATGAACAATTTCAACTTAGCCGGCTATAAAACCAAGTCTTTGTATTTCAAAAACCAGTGCGCAAAATGTTTTACGCCTTCTTCCAGGGAAATTTTAGGGCAATAACCCGTATTTTTTTCCAAAGAAGCGGTATCGGCCCAGGTTGCAGGGACATCTCCGGCTTGCATCGGCAGCATTTCCTTTATCGCCCGAATCCCTAAATTTTCTTCCAAAATCTCTATAAAACGCAGTAATTCTACAGGGCGGCCCGCACCGATATTGAAAACTTCAGCCCCTGTTTTTTCACCGGAAACGCCTCTGTCGAGAGTACGTATAACCCCTTCAACAATATCATCGATATAAGTGAAATCCCGAAGCATATTTCCGTGATTAAATACGCGAATCGGCTTACCTTCAAAAATAGCTTTGGCAAAAAGTACGGGAGCCATATCAGGGCGGCCCCAAGGCCCGTACACGGTGAAAAAGCGCAGCCCGGCACAGGAAATACCAAAAAGATGACTGTAAGTATGAGCCATCAATTCGTTTGTCTTTTTAGTGACCGCATAAAGGCTTATAGGATGATCCGTGCGGTCTTCCGTGCAGAAAGGAATTTTTGCATTATCTCCGTAAACGGAACTGCTGCTGGCGTAAACCAAATACCGCACGGGATGATGCCGGCAGGCTTCCAAAATGTTAAGCGTTCCGGTAATATTGTTGTCTATATAAGCTTGCGGATTTTCCAAACTGTAACGTACGCCGGCCTGCGCGCCCAAATGTACCACCGCATCCCATTTTTCAGAGGCAAATAAAGAATGGATCGCCTTTCCGTCTGTGAAATCCAAATTCCGGAAGCAAAAATTTTCGGAATTTTTCAGCAAGTCCAAACGCGCTTTTTTAAGAGCCGGAGAATAATAATCGTTCAAATTATCTATGCCGAGCACCGTATCTCCACGCCGAACAAGGGCGTTGCTTACGGCACTCCCAACAAAACCGGCAGCACCGGTTACAAGAATTTTCATTTTAAGCCTCTCAATGGAAGCTCTCCATGTCCTTTGTATTCCATCTCATTGTGTAATTTTAAAAAATTCTTCTTAGGGCGTGTTCACATAACCGTTCAATACCCATCTTTTGATGGATTCGACGCATTAATTAAGTTTGCAGAGACATGAAAGATTTTCCAAGTGTGCGCCGCCACCTGGTTCCGCTATGCTTCGTTAAATTTTCTTGAAATACCACCGGTATTCCTGCGAAAATTTGCCTTGCCTGGCGAAACTAAGTAGCGGTGCACATTGAGAAAACTTTTTATGCCGGATCGAACTATATTGGTGCACAAAATCCATTCAAAATCTGAATATCTCAGATCATGTGAATACGCCCGAGCAAAGTATTTCCGAAACATTTATCCCTGAATTTTGTCCCGTGTACTCCATGCCGGTAAACCCGGAGAGTATCTGCGGAAAACGGTTGTAAGAAATCCGGGGTTTGCTATATTAAATTTCAGAAACAAATCTCGGCGGTTTTATGGAAGACTACACCAATACTCCCGGCATGCGCGGTCTTGTGAAAGAAAAAAGTGGAAAAATTCTGTTTGATCTCGTCACGGACATTCCCGATTCGGTGCTGACCGCTTGCCGTTCTCCCGATCAAAAAGTGCAGTTGCTCATACGTAAAGCGGCTCTTCAGGCCGGTGCCGTGAGCGCCACACTCTCTTGCCCGGGAGGTTTGGTGGGCTTACTGACCATTCTTCCGGACCTTGCGGCGATTTGGCGAATTCAGGCGCAGCTGGTCTCAGACATTGCCGCCACTCGCGGAAAAATCGCCTTTCTCGGAAAAGAAGAAATGGTATGGTGTCTTTTCCGGCATGCAACCGGTCAGCTTGTCCGGGATATTGCGGTTCAAGCCGGAAGCCGGTTCCTTGTTCAGAAAGTTTCGGTAAGTGCCCTGCGTAAATTATTACAGAAAATCGGTTTACAGGCATCGAACCGCTTTGCAGGCCGCGCGCTTCTCCGGCTTTTCCCGGTGATCGGGGCCCTCGGGAGCGGAGCCTACGCTTTTTACGACACTTATGAAGTCGGAAAAACGACAGATGCTTATTTTAAAGGGCTCACGGAAACTCACGAAAATGAATTGCCGCAATCATAACATACCGTAAAATTCCAATGGGCATGCCGCGGAATAAGCCCTAAAAAATATCGCGATTCAAAAGCGTCCCGTGACTCATGCTCAAACGCCGGAACGGACTGTTCAAATAAAAGTCGGGATTATGCGTGGCCATAACCACCGTGGTACCGCGGGCGTTGATTTCCTTGAAGATATTGAAAACTTCGGCGGCATTTTCCGGGTCCAGATTCCCGGTCGGTTCATCGGCTAAAAGCAGGTAAGGGTTATGCACCATCGCGCGGGCGATCGCCACGCGCTGCTGTTCGCCGCCGGAGAGCGTGTAAGGCATGGCAAAGCGTTTTTGGCTCACCCCCACAAGCGCGAGGGCTTCGAAAACTTTGGCATTGACTTCTTTGGCGGGAGCGCCCGTGATGCGGAGAGCGAGCGCGACATTTTCAAAGACATCCCGGTCGGAGAGCAGCTTAAAATCCTGAAACACGATTCCCATTTGGCGGCGGAAAGCCTGAATTTCTTTTTCCGGAGTGTTTTTGCTGTCGTAAGTAGCGCCGCGGGGAAAATGAATCATCACCTGCCCTCCCCTCTCCGTGTCCGGCCGTTCATCCATATAAATTAATTTAAGTATGGTAGATTTTCCGGCACCGGAATGCCCCGTCAAAAAAACGAAATCCCCTTTGTGGATGCGAAAAGTGACATCGGAAAGCGCCTTCCAATTTTCTTCATAAGTTTTGATAACATGCAAAAACTGAATCATGAAAGCGCCCGCTTTTTGGAGAAAATATAATGAATGCGAAGCGCTTCCGTCACATCGGAATTTAAGGTAAAGTCCGCGTAGGCGCCAAGCATTTCAAGGCCGCACTTTTCCCCTGTTTTCAGGAAAAATTCATGAGGATAAACGGTTTGTTCGTGTTCTTCCGTTTTACGTAAATAGGTTCCGTTTTCCTGCCGGATAAAAAAGTCAAAATGATTGTACTGCTTTTTCTTGAAGTCTTCATAACGGGAACGGCGGACCATGTAAACATCTCCCCACTCTTCCGCATAATCTTCTTCTTCAAAATAAAGGCGGCTGTTGAGCTCCGTGGTGACATCAAAAACAAAGACACCCTCACCGGTAAGCAGGCGGCGCACCTCGGCAAAAAGAGACTGAATCTGCTTTTTATTCAGGTAGTTGATCGCATCGTAAGTCATGAGGATCAAATCAAAAGGCTTTGAAAACGGGAGCATCGAAGCATCGGCAACGGCGCGGTGCCCGGCATTTCCGGAGTTGGCGGCGGCGATCATTTCAAAGGAAATGTCGGTCGTCACACGGAGTGTGAGCGATGGAAGCCGGAAATATTTGGAGAGTTCCCCATCGCCCGCGCCGAGTTCCAAAAGAGACTTCGGTTTGCGCAAATGAAGCCGGAGAATACTCTTTAAAAAGTTCGCCCAATCCTTATAATCGACATGCTCCATCACGCGCCGGTAATAAGAGGCAAGCACCTGATAAGGGCGCGTCATTCTTTAGGGAGCCTCTAAAAATTGCTTTACGTTCATGAAATCTTGCAACACCGAGCAGAAGCAGGAGTGAAAATTGGCGAGTATTGGTGATACAGCCAATTTGAACGACGAACTGATGCGATGTGTTGTTGCTGATTTCATAGAAAATGAATTTTTAGGGGTGCCCTTTAATCCGCACCTCAATATAAACTTCTTCTCTCCATTTTTTTACCAGAGAGGCGAGTTTTTGATTTTCCATGTAGTGAGCCGCGAGTTCTTCGATTTTGGAATAATCCTCGGTCATATTATATTCACGCACCTGGCGCACATCATCCAAACGGAACAAATGATAGGAATCGTCTATCAATACCGGTTCCGAAATTTCTCCCGAAGAAAGCATGGAAATCGAACGGACATAAGCCGAATCCAGCTCACTGCGTTCAAACCAGCCCAAATTTCCGCCGCGGAAATTCGTTTCCTTATCGTCACTCCACTTTTTCGCCGCTTCCGCGAAAAGCGCCGGAGTCGTTAAAGACGAACGAAAAGAATCCATCCGGGTAAAAACACCCGCAGAATCTCCGGCAGAGGGAATGGTTTTCAAAAGAATATGAGCGGTGCGTATTCCGTCTTCCTTACGCCCGAGCACGCGAATGATGTGCCAGCCCGCCGCCGTCTTCACCGGATTTTCGGAATATTCGCCGTTGTTCAGGCGAGAAGCCGCGCGTTCGTAATCCGGGTCCAAAAGCCCTTTGCGGAGATAACCGAGATCGCCGCCCTTTTGCGCGGAAGTATCCTGAGAATGTCTGGAAGCGAGAATTTCCCAATTCATTCCGAGGTCCAAACTGTCGATCAATGTTTCGGCAACGCGCTTGACCGAATCCACAATCTGCGGATCGGGATTTATTTTTATTTGTATGTGACTCACCGAAATACAGTTGTATTGCCGCGGGAGCGAATCTTTATAAGAGGCATAAAATTCATCCACTTCTTTTTTGGTGGGTTTAATGGCGCCCACATGCATTTGACGAATCCGCCCGATATACATCTGTTCCCGAATTTGCCGTGCAAGAACATCGCGATATTGTGCGATACTCATGCCGAGTTGGGCGCGAATCGCTTTCTCGAGAGTAGCCATATCAATCTGCTGACGGTCCGCAAGGCCCTGTAAATGCATCGTCACGCGCTGATCCACTTCGGCATCGGAAACCTGAATCGAATCCCGGGCCACACGGCTAAGCAGCACCTTATCGTCAATCAGGCGATCCAGCACAAACTTGAACTGCTCCTTTTCCGTCATGGAAGAAGCTTCCGGACTATTCTGAAACTGATAAAGTGCGCCCATCAGCTCCGAACGCATAATCGGTTTCCCGTCCACCACCGCCGCAATGGACTCGAACAATTCGGGAGCCGCAGACACGAACCCCGCATTCAAACCGAGCAAAGCGACAAAAATTCTTAAAAACGCTTTCATGAATACCTCTCAAAAAATCTTAACGGAGTTTATCCGGATAAAAAAACACAGGATGCTTATTCTTGGCCTCATCTCGCACTTTGTCCAAGCGAATGCGCTGCGCCTCTTCCGCCGCAAGCGAATACGCTAAAGAATAAACTTCGGAAAACGGAAAAAGGGCCGCGGAATCCAGGCGCTCCGTCAAAAGCACACTTTTCAAAACGCCCTTGCAAAGTCTCGGCCGGGAAAGTTTCCGGAGCGGATAAGTACGCAAATCTTCAACCACACAAGAATCCGGAGTCCCATTCGAAGAATCGAAAGCCGCCACATTTTTGAAAGCCGCATTCATCCGCGGAATCTGTTTAAAATCCTGATCCCTGTTTTTCCGAAAATAAGCATCCGCACTGCGCCAATCCTTATAATCAATCACCACGCCGGAAAAACCCCAGCTCCCGCGCAAAAATAAATCCGTATGATTCTCGTAAAAACGACGCGCCTCCGGTTCCGAAACCGTAAACGTATCGGTAATCTGATTCAGATAAGATTCCACCACAATCTTTTTCCGGGCGGACTCCAGCAAAAGGCGGGTCGTCTCTTCTTTTTCGATCCCGGATTGCAAAGCCTCCAAATAGATCACTTCCCGGTTCGCCCAGGATTCAAGCTCCTGTGCTTTCTGTTTCTCATCCAAAGTACCCAAATCCGCCGTCATTCTGTTAAAATCGGAAAGCTTTAACATCGAATCCCCGACGCGCGCCACAATCGGATCGTGCATGCTCCACGGGAACTTGCAGCCAACGAGACACAACGCCGCGAAAAATAAAACCAACCGAAAATTCATCGGACTCAATTTAGAAAAATCACATTTTTTTATCAGTAATTGCAAATTTTTCACATTGAAAACAATACGCCAATGACAAACAAACTTAGAACCAGATTGACAATCCAAAGCGTACGGCGCAAAACCGTCAGAAAAACATCCTGTAAACGGTCCCTTTTTTTCCGGTTCAACTCAAGCAAACTGAGAATAAAACCGAGAAGCCCCGTGACCACAAGCATCAAGGCGCCGGCAAAATAGCCATCTTTCCAAACCATCACCGTCAAAACTCCGCCGAAAATCATCGCCAAAAAACCGCTCAAACTTTCGATCAGGAGAAAAATTCGTCTCATGAAAGAAAATATACGAAAATGAAATTTTTGCGAGCACCGAAAAATGGCGTGCCCCGGCGCATCCACTGTCATCCCGCACTTGATGCGGGATCCAAATGAGCATTCGTAATTGAGTGCGACACCGGAGATTGTTTCGTAATTCGTAATTGAACTTCGTGTCCCTTGTCCCATTTCCCTGATTTTCACACCTAATGAACATTCTCCCTGTATTTCATGCCCAAAGATCATTCCCTAAAACGAACAGGTGAAATAAAGTCCGCCCGGGGTAGCGGTGAGGTTTGCGCTCCGGTCTTTGGTTTCATGGAGTTTCAATACGCCGTAGCTGATCAGGGAACCCATCAAGCCGCCGACAATCACATCCGTCGGGTAATGTTTACCCGCCGCCACCCGGAGCGAAGACACGAGAACGGCAAGCGAGAGCCCGCCCGCCCATACCGCAGGTACATAGCGCGATTCGGGGTAAAGGTTTTGAAAATAAATCCCGAGAAACACGGCTGTCGCAAACGCCGCAGAGGCGTGCCCGGAATAAAACGAGCCGTAGGCTTCCCCTTCTTTTCGCGCGCTTCCGCCTTCACTCCCGAGCAAAAACGGGCGGTTCCACACTTTGAGGCTCCGCACCGCGAGATTCACGCCGCTCTGAATCGCCATCACCTGGGCATACATGAGGGTAACAGTCGCAAAATCGCGGCCGTTTGCCTCGCCGCGAGCCCACGCACCGCCGCCCAGTACGAGCGGCGCGGCGGCGAGCCCCGCCAGAACGTTGGAAGCGGTCGCCGCCGGCGGGTTCCACACGCCGGCAAAGGGCCGGTCCCAGGGGAGCAAATCCTTTTTCGAGGTCACTTCGGCATCGGGTTCCATGTTTTGCAGTAAATAATTTCCCCAAACCGCAAGCCCCACCGAAACGGTCGTCAGGGGAATATCCAGCGGAAGGCTCGCGCGGTAAGGCGGTGCGGCAGAAAGCGGGGAAAGCGATCCGAGAAAAAGAAAACAGAGAATTCCGGCAAAAGAAGCGCGACAAGCCATGAGTGAAAAACTAAATTAGAATAATCAGGGAATAATTCACCCCCTCCGGAGATTTTGTGTTTCAAACTATGCACCCGCAAGAGCCGATCGTTCCGAGTAAGGACCTGTTTAACGCCGTTTCCGACGAAATGCGCTTAAAAATCCTGATGATCCTCGACCGGTCCGAATTTACGGTAAACGAACTGAAAGACATTCTCGATATACACCAATCCAACGCAAGCCGCCACCTCGCGAAACTTTCGGCCTGCGGGCTCCTCAAAGACCGCCGCGAAGGAACCAAGGCGTTTTACGGGCTGAGCGATGACCTCTATATGAGTCCGCGGCTTTTGGAAATGCTGCGCGAAGCCTGGAAGCAACTTCCGGATTATGCGATAATCCAAAGCAAAATCGAAGAAACGCTGAGCGAGCGCCGCAATAACTATTCGGCAAAATTCCATAAACTCGAAGAAGTCGGCGGGAGCCTGAAAGCGCAAATCGGGCTATTCTCCAAACTGATGATTCCGTTTGAGCACGCGATCGACGTGGGCTGCGGCGAAGGCGGCGATTTGAGTTTTATGCTCGCCCACCGCTGTAAAACGGTAACCGCCGTAGATATCCAGCCTTCCACCGTTCAGGGTATTGAAGAACTCGCCCGGGAAAAAAATGTTTCCAATATCCGCGCAATCGTTGCCGACATGGCAAAAATTCCTTTACCGAATGCCTGCGCCGACCTGGTTCTCATGAGCCAGGCGCTTCACCATGCTGCGTCCCCTTTCGAAACATTGCGGGAAGCCGTTCGCCTGCTGAAACCCGGCGGAATTCTCGCCCTTCTCGACCTCGCGCTCCATAACGAGGAGGAACTCCGGGAAACCCACGGGCACATTTGGCTCGGTTTCGATGAAAAACAGATCGCCTTCCTCCTGAAAGACCTCCCCTGCCGCATTGCGGATACGGAAATTATTCCGAGCGAAAAAAGCGAATTGAAAAAACTTCCCGCCATTTGCTTTATTGTCCGGAAAGAATAACTTTCACCCTTGTTTTTTTTCAAAAAATCGAATAAATTAAATTCTATATTCACTATAGGAGTTTTCTATGAGTAAAGTAATCAAATATCTCGTTTTAGCGGCAGTTTTTGTAATTTCCGCATTCTCTATTTATCACATTGTCAATAGCCGCAAACTCGAAGAGAACAACCTCGACGATTAATCTCTGTTTCCCTTTCGATTTCAAAGAAGCTTTTACCGACATGAGCTTCTTTTTTTAATTTGTAAAAAATCGAATTTCCGGAATCATTATGTTTAAAAAATACCGTTTTAGCATAGCCGCCTCAGTCCTTTTCCTGATTCTCCTGTTCATCGTGTTTCATGAGTTTGCTTTCGATTCATCCAAACTGATGCTGAACAGCGACCAGCTGAACGGAATCGGAACGCGCGAACTGCGTGCCGAAAATCTGATTCTCACCGAGTGGGACGATGCGCGTCTCGGCGGTGTTCCCACCATAGATGCTCTTTATGCCGATGCCTACCACCCGCTCGTTTTGGTGCAGTTTATCACCGATCCGGCACGGGCCGTCGGCTTTAAGTTCATTCTCACCATTTGGGTCGCCTTCATTTCGGCAATGTTACTGGCCTTTTCACTCACCGGAAACCGGCCCGGTTCGGCGTTGCTGGGGTTCCTCTACGCGTTCTCGCCTCAATATTTTTCGATGATTTACGGCGGGCACGACGGAAAAATGATGGTTTTTGCCGCGGCTCCTCTCGCGATTCTCGCCATTTCCAAAGTGATCCGGGAAGGAAGCCTCAAATATTTCATCATTCTCGTTTGCTCTATCGTTTGGATGATTCTCGGGTCGCACCTGCAGCTCACCTATTTTTTCCTGTGGGGGGCCGGATTTTATGCTTTGTATGAAACGCTCTCTCTCAGAAAATCCGTTCCCGAACGCGCGAAAAAACTGGGGCTCGCCGCTTTTGCCCTCGCTCTCGCCCTCGCCATTTCGGCATTCCAGCTGATTCCTCCCTACCTCTATACCACGCAGCAATCCGTTCGCGGGAGTGACGAAAAAACGACGATCGGGCATGCCGTAAGCTGGTCGCTCCATCAGGAAGAACTCGCCTCCATGCTGATTCCGGGGTTTGTCGGCGTGGACGTTTATACGCAATCTCCCGAAACCGGAGAACTGAAAGCACCGGCGCTCTTAAAACTTTCTTACGACGATTACCGGAATTACGGCAGTGCCTACTGGGGGCATAATTCGTTTAAACTGAATCACGAAAGTTCCGGCATTCTCCTCACCTTCCTCGCGTTCCTGTGCTTTTTTATTCCCGGGAAACGCCGCTGGGCGACGTTCTGGGCGCTCGGCGCCGCGATCGCCCTCTCTTACGGCATGGGCGCCAATTCGCCTCTCTTCAAAATCTGGTACGAACTGCTCCCGGGCGTGAAAAATTTCAGGGCCCCGAGCATGGTTACTTTCTGGATGCCGCTCATCGCCCTCATGATGGCGGCCCCGGTTTTAAAAGCCGCGCTCCGACCGGATTCCCGAAAATACCTGACGGACGGTTTGGTTTCTTTCGGTATTCTCGCCGGTATTCTCCTGATCGCCCGCTTTTACTGGGAATCCTTTCTCGGGCCCATCGGGTTTATCGTTTCCTTCGCTTACGGAATTTTCTTCCTCGGGGTCATGAATCTCCATGACCGCGGAGAAACGCTGAATTTTTCCCGTTTGATGAATGCCTTAAAGAAAGGGCTTTCGGGAACGCCGAGAAGCGAACAGATTTTCATGTTGATTCCGTTTGTCATTATCGGGCTTTTCTTCTGGATGAACCAAATTGTGGTGGACAACCCGGAAATGGCGCTTTATTTTAAACCGCTGAACTCTGCCGTCATGAAACTTACGGCGGAACAAGTGATTCCCGGCTTTATCATTTTATTGCTCACCATTACCCTCGCGCGCTTTTTGCTCACGCTCAAAGCCGATTTCTGGAAAATCGCCCTCGGGCTTGCTCTCATCGCCTCGGTGGATTTATTCACGGTGAACGCTCCCTTCGTTCAAAATGTCGAAGCCGCCGGTTACAGAGAACCGAACCACCCGGTGATTCGCAGCATCAAGGCACAACACCCGGAAAACACGCCGCGCGTTTTAAGCCTTTCCCGGAATAATTCCCTCAGCGGCAATATTTTCCCGTCTTATCAACTCCGGAATGCCGATGGTTTTCACGATAACGAACTCGCCAGTTCCCGCGCCTTCCGCGGCGGGCAAAGTAACGCCAATTATTTGGAGGGAGTTCCGGTAAATCAGATTCCGCAACGCTTCAACGGTCCGGAATGGAATGCCGTCAGCGCCGCCCTTACCGCCATGCCGCCTGCAAAGATTTATCATAAAACGGCGGTCATGAATTCCAAACAGATTTTAGAAGCGCTCGGGAGCGCCGACTCCGCCTGGAAAACCACCGCCTTTATCGAAAGCCCGCTTTCGTTTTCGCCGGATTCTTCTGCAAGCGATTCCGTAATTTCCTTTGAAGGGCAGGACACGCACATTCAAACCATCAAGGTCCGGAGTTCCGCCGCCGCCTTGTTAGTGGTGGCTCGCAGCGATCATCCGTATTGGCGCGTTAAAATCAACGGAGAAAAGAAACCGGTTCTCCGCGCCTTCGGCACCTACCGCGCCGTTGAAATTCCCGCGGAAGAAAGCGAAGTGACATTTGAATACGGCTCACCGTTCCTGGACCTGATGAACATCGGGAGTATCATTTTCGACACGCGAACCAATGCGGGGCAAACCACCGTGTACCTCCCGAATGCCGGCGCGATCGGCGAAGCGAAACTGTACGGAAACTTTGAAATCATGGACGATTCCGCAGCGATCCTCGCCCTCAAAAACGGTTTCGATTATACCGAAAAAATCATCTTCGATCAAAAACCGGTGAGAACAGTAAACCAGGGGATTCCAAACGGTCGCATCAAACTCGTCAGCCATCCGAAAATGGATCACTACCTGTTTGAAGCCGAGAGCGACAGACCCGCATTTGTCCTGTTCTCCGGCAACTATCACCCTTACTGGAAAGCGAGCGTGAACGGGAAAAAAACTCCGGTCTATAAAGCGTTCGGCACTCTCCGCGCCATCGCCATTCCCGCGGGAAAATCGGAAATCGAACTGGTGTACCGCTCCGATGCTTTCCACCGAAGTTTGAGGATCAGTTTGATCGCCGCCCTGATTTTCGCCGGGTTCTCCGTTTTTTGGGGAATTCGCCGGAAAGGAAAACAATGACATGATGATCTTAAATCGCTCCTTTCTATTTCTCGCTTTGATTTTAGCGGCAGGTTTTCTACAGGTTTCCGCCAAAACGCCCGTTTTTTCCGCGGAGCGCGCTTACAACTTAAAAACGTTGGAAACAACGCCACTCCTTTTTGAGTATCACCGTTTAACTACCACTCCCGCAAAACAGCTTTTTTACTACCCGCGGCGCGATTCTACCTGGCGGAAGGATTACCGGGAAACCGAGAAAAATGCCCTCTTTTTCTATGACGGAAACCATCAGGCGCTCGCCGCAAGTTTGATCGGCGGTGCCGATTACCGCGGGAGCGAAGCCCTTCAAGACACCATGTTTCCCGCTCTCGACGGCGGCCTTTACCTCCGCGGGTTCCGCGACTCGGTGGAATTCATGCTGGATGCGCGCATTTATGTGGAATCTCACAGTGCCCTTCGCCCGAAATCCTTCGACCGTGAATTTGTGGAATTTCAAAAGAGCGAAAACAATTCCGGCGTGGAGTACGCGAGTTACTCGCGTTACCGCGGGCATTTTTCCATTCATACGGGGTGGGCGCGCTTTGATTTGGCGCGCGATGTGCTCCATTTTGGCCCCGGTTTTTACAACAACTTAACGCTGAATCAATATGCCGTTCCTTACAATATGTTTTCCATGGAATTTCAAGTAGGGCCGCTCTCCGTGATCAGTTTTTACGCCGATCTCCGGATTTACAACCAAAGCATGAGCATGAAAAACAGCGATGACCGCAACCTTTACGGGCACCGTTACGAACTGGATCTCGGAAACCTTACTCTCGGTGTCAGTGAAATTCAGGTTTTATACAACATCAACAAACCGTGGCTCTTTGTGCCGGTGGTGCCGCTTTTCATGGAAAAAGGGAATTTCCCGGAAGACCGCAATAACGGCGCTCTCGCTTTTGACTTGAACTACCGCTTATTCAATGCCGCAAGAATTTATACGGAATTTTTCCTGGACGACATGGAAAGCCCGGTGAGCCTGATTAAAAACGATAATATCGAAGCCAAATGGGCATGGATGGCGGGTATTCAAGCCGGCTTGAATACGAAAGTGAGCGATTTTGATTTGGAACTCGGCGCGATCGCGGAATACGCCCGCGTGGAGCCTTACGTTTACACCCACTTTAAGCAAAATACCGCACAACTCGGGCATCTCGGTTACCCGCTGGGGAACCAGGGCGGCCCCAACAGCCAAACCATTGATTTTACTTTGTACGGAAGATTGAACCGGCAGGTTTTCCTGGGGCTTCGCAATACCTGGTTCTGGAAAGGAACCGATTACGGAAGCGCCCTCAACGATACCACCCCGAGGCAAAACCACATGAAAATTCCCAAGGAATTTTTGAAAGGGGCCAAAATGGAATATTCTCTCACGCCCGCCCTCAGTTACGACGGCAAGTACTTCGGTTTTATGATGGAACTCACCCTCTTTAACGGGCGCCGTATCTATTCGCGCCTCGGCTTCAAATGGTAATGCCGCGCGAATATATTCCGGAGCTGCTCGCTCCGGCAGGCGATATGGCGCGCCTGCGCTACGCCATCGCCTACGGCGCCGATGCCGTTTACGCCGGGCAGCCCGCCTTTTCTCTCCGCGCCCGCGAAAACGGATTCCGGAATTTGGATGACCTCGCCGAAGGAATCCGCTATACTCACGAAAGAGGAAAAAAATTCTACCTCACGAGCAACGTGATCGCCCGGAATTTTAAGGTGGAGGCGTTTCAGAAAGCGCTCCTCGCCGCCATTGAACTTGCGCCCGACGCGCTGATTGTCGCCGACCCGGGAATCATCGGCTGGCTCCGCAAAGAGGCCCCGCAAATTCCCCTCCATTTATCCGTGCAAGCGAATACCACCAATTGGCTCACCGCGCAATTTTGGGCGGAACAGGGTGTGGAACGCATTATCCTCAGCCGGGAACTGAAACTTTCCGAAGTGTTTGAAATTCAAAGACAGGTGCCCGAAACGGAACTCGAAGTTTTTGTTCACGGAGCCGTTTGCATGGCCATGTCCGGGCGCTGCATGCTGAGCAACTGGGCCACACATCGCGATGCCAATCAGGGCATGTGCAACAATTCCTGCCGCCTCCCTTACCGTCTCTACGCCAATGCCGGTGTTCAGGACGATCGTTACCGGGAGCATCAGGGGAATTTTTCACTCGTCACTACGGATCCGAAATCCGAAATGGAAGCTATCGCACTCGATGAAGATTCCTGGGGTACTTATTTCATGAGCAGCCGCGACCTTTGCGCGATTCAATCCGTTCGGGAACTGGTGCAAAATAAAATCGCCTCTTTCAAACTCGAGGGGAGAACGCGCTCCGTTTATTACCTCAGCCAGGTGGTTTCCGCTTACCGGAAGGCCATTGATGCAGCGATGCTCGGAAAGGAACCTCCCGAAAGTGCGCTGAAAGCATTGCTCTACACGGATAACCGCGGCTGGATGCCGGGTTTCAAAACGGGGCCGCTCCCCCAAAACTACGAAGCGACCCAAGTTCCGGCGGAACTCGGTTGCGTTGCCGCGCAAATCAAGTCGTTTCATGAAGAAACGGGCACACTTGAAATTCTCGTTAAAAACCCTATTACGCCGGAACAGGAATTTGAAATTTTAACCCCCGAAGGAATGTTCCCCTGCACGGTATCCGGTTTGACAAATTTCAAAAACGAATCTGCCGAAATTCTCCACCCGGGAACCGGCGGTTCGCTCCGGTTACAAAATTTGATGCCCGGTGTCATGAGAAATGCCGAATTCTCGTTTTTAACGGCAAAAAAGAAGTCAAAAACATCCAAATAAGATAAATTCATTCTATGGATCCTGTAAAACGCTCGAAATCGCCACTCACTCAGCAGTTTGCTGTCGATTTTTACCAGGGAAAGTTCGATGACTTATACGAACATGTTTTGCCGTTCCTGACAAAAAATATCGAAGATATCAATTCCTTTATCGAATCGCTCGGGCCGAACGCCGATGGTTTCGATACCCTCGGGCTTTTGAAACTTTATATTTATGAACGCAGTATGCCGTTCGATATGAATTTGTATATGAAAAATCAAAGCGAATTCATAAAAAACAAAATCGATTCGGATGGCAAAAGCAAACAGGAAGCCGTTGCCGAATGGATCAAAGAACATGCCGAACGCCATCGCGATGTGGTGATTAAGGAACAATGCCTTTATCTCGATAAAATCGCAGACCAGATTGTGCCGGTCATTGAGGCGGAACTCAAAAAACTAAGAGAATAAATGCCAAGTCTCGCGCATCAGTTCGTCTTTGGATTTACGCACAATACAGTTCAATCCGGCATGTAAGACTTTCTCAGTGTGCGCCGCAACATTGTCCCCGGTCGGGCCGGGGAATGACGGGAATTAGTCTTTCTGTTTCCTGATACTTGTGTCACCCTCCGGCTTGACCGGAGGGTCCAAAAAAGAACAAATTCGAGTTCGTAGTTCCTTGGATTTACGCACTAATTAAGTTCGATTCGGCATGTAAGATTTTCTTTGTCTGCGCCGCCACTTGGTCCGCATTCCTCGCGTTTTTACGCAGTCAAGGCAATCGCGAGGACAGGCTCGTGCGGGATGACGGGAGAGGGGTTATTCGTGAGTGACCATCGGATTCTCAATACCCGCGTCACCCTCCGGCTTGACCGGAGGGTCCAAGCCCGAGATGACACCGGATTGTACTTTTTTGGATTTGCGCACTAATTAAGTTCGATCCGGCATGTAAGATTTTCTTTATCTGCGCCGCCACTTGATCCGCATTCCTCGCGTTTTTACGCAGTCAAGGCAATCGCGAGGACAGGCTCGTTCGGGATGACATCCCCCGTGTCACCCTGAATTTACTCCAACTCGGCGAGAGCCTTCTCGCTTTTCTCGATAATATCCTTTTGAGTCGCGAGTTTCCGGTATTCCGCATCCAAAACCGCTTGAGGCGCTTTTTGCACAAAAGCTTCATTCGAGAGTTTCTTTTCAAGAATCGCAATAAAACCTTTCGCGCGCTCAATTTCCTTGCGAAGGCGTTCGATTTCGGCTACCGGGTTCAGGATTCCTTCCAGCTGAATGAAAAGTTCCCCGTCGGGGATCACGGCATTGCTGCTGAACGGCGGTTTTTTCGCCTGAATTTCAACCGAAAGATGGTGAAGCCCGCCGAGTTCAACGATAATCCGGGCGCTTTCGTTTACCGATTCCCGCACCGCCTCTTCATTCAAGCTAATCAGCGCATTCAATTTTTGTGCCGGAGAAATTCCGTAACGCCCGCGTATCGCGCGCACATTTTCCACAATAGAGAAGGCGCGCTCGAACGTGCGCTCGATTTCCGTGTCGATGTAAGAGAGGTTCGCGCGGCACCAGGGGCTGTGAATCACGCGTTCGCTGCCCGGGAATAAAATGGAATTCAACTCTTCGGTAATGAAAGGCATCACCGGATGAAGCAAATCCAGAACATCGCGAAGCACATGCGCGAGAATCGCCATGGCATTTTTCTTCTCGTCATCCAGCGTTTCCCGGTTGATCACCGACTTTTTGATTTCGAGATAACTGCTGCACACATCATCCCAGACAAAGCGATACAGGAACCCGGTAAATTCCGCAAAACGGAATTCATCGAGCATGCGCGTGGCATCTTGAATCGTGGAATGGAGCCGGCTTAAAATCCAGCGGTCTTCGAGCGCAAAAAGCGAAGGATTGATGGGGGGAAGTTCCTTGGAAAGCGCGCCCGCCTGTTCCAAATGCGGGTAGAGAAAGCGGCAGGCATTCCAGATTTTATTACTGAAATTTCTCCCGATTTCAAATTTTTCCGAAGTATTGATGGTGCGGCCGTCCGGCAGTTTTTCCGCTTTTACGGGCAAACGAACATCCTGATTATCGGTGCAGAGGCTCGCCATCACAAAACGTAACGCATCCGAACCGTATTTTTCGGAAATATCCAGCGGGTCCACACCGTTGCCTAGGGATTTACTCATGGTGCGGCCCTGACCGTCCATGATTTTCGGGTGAATATACACTGCCTTAAACGGAACGGTTTTCATGTTTTCCTGACTGAAAATCACCATGCGCGCCACCCAAAGCGTGATAATATCACGGCTCGTCACGAGTACGGAAGTCGGGTAATAGCGCTCCAGTTCCTTTGTCTTTTCCGGCCACCCCATGGTGCTGTGCGGCCAAAGCGCGCTTGAAAACCAGGTGTCGAGAACATCGGGGTCGCGCACCAGAACCGCCCCGGGAATTTCATTTTCTTTCAAATCCGCTTCCAGAGAACAAATAAGCCAGGCATTCTCTCCGGCGGCGGTGTAGCAAACATCTTGGCGATCACCGAACGCGCGCTTTAACTCTTCTTCGGAACAAGCTACATGCCAAATCGGAATCTGATGCCCCCACCACAACTGACGGCTGATACACCAGTCGCGCTTTTCGCCGAGCCAGTCGAGGTAATTGCGGGCATAACGTTCCGGCTTGATTTTAATTTGTCCGGAACGCACGGCTTCCATGGCATTTTCGGCGAGGGTATCCATTTTCACAAACCACTGATCGCTCAAATATGGTTCGATTGCGGTTTTGGAGCGGTCGCTGTGCCCGACCTGCATTTCGTGATCTTCGACTTGAATCAGGAGCCCGAGAGCATCAAGGCCTTGAACCACCGCTTCCCTCGCTTTTGCCCCGCTGAGCCCGGCAAATTCACCGGCATTTTCATTCAGCGAGCCGTCATGATTCAAAATATTGATCATCGGGAGTTTATGGCGGAGCCCGGTAGCGTAATCGTTCGGGTCGTGCGCCGGCGTGACTTTCACGGAACCGGTTCCGAATTCGGGGTCTACGAGGAGTCCGTCGGCAATCACCGGAATTTCGCGGTTTACAAACGGCACTTTGAGCGTTTTACCGATAAACTCGCGGTAACGTTCGTCGTTTGGGTGAACGGCCACGGCGGTATCGCCGAGGATCGTTTCCGGGCGAGTCGTGGCCACCGGAATAAACCCGGTTCCATCGGCCAGCGGGTATTTAAATGTCCAAAAATGACCCTTTACGGTTTCATAATAAATTTCATCGTCGGCCACGGCGGTCTGTAATTGGGTATCCCAATTGACGAGGCGTTTGCCGCGGTAAATCAAGTTCTTTTGGAATAAATTAAAGAAGGCATAGCGAACGGCGCGGGCGCACACCGGGTCGAGCGTGAAACGCTGGCGATCCCAATCGCAGCTGAATCCGAGAGAGCGCAACTGTTTGGTAATACGCGCTTCGTATTCATCTTTCCATTTCCAAATGCGTTCCACGAGCGCTTCTCTGCCGATATCATGGCGCGTTTTCTTTTCATCTTGAAACAAACGTTTTTCCACCACGGCCTGCGTGGCGATGCCGGCATGATCGGTACCCGGAATCCAAAGGGTATCCGCACCCTTTTTCCGGTGATAGCGCACTAAAATATCCTGAATGGTATTATTGAGCGCATGCCCCAAATGAAGTGCCCCCGTGACGTTGGGCGGAGGAATCACCATCGAAAAATGTTCCGGCCCGGTGCCGGTGGGGGCAAAATCCTTATTTTGATTCCAGTTTTCAAGCCAGCGCGCTTCTACTTCTTGAGATTCGTATCGTGTTTCCATCATAAAAGGAAAGCTAGAAAAAAATCAATTTTCTATTTTAATGCCGTGAGTTTTCAGACTTTAATTTTTACTTTCGCTTTGAGTGCGCTTTCCGTGTGGGCGCGCGCCGTAACGGAAGATTCTCCCGAGCGATTTGTTTACCGCGATGAGGTAATCAGCCCGCTGGTTTCCGCCTGTGAATCCGGCGGGGTGCGGCTTATGCCCGAACGCTCTTTTTATGCAGCGGCTTCCGATGTGCCGTTCCGGCATTATCAGGTGGCACTCCCGTCGGCAGCGCTCCCCTCGGTTTCGGTGAAAGATTTAAAAACGCGGCGGATCACGCTCGATTTTTGTGCGGAAGACCGCTTACGCGCCGAAGCGGTGGAAGTATCGAAGCCGCGGCTCAAAGACGGCGTTTGGATCACCGATATCCGCGTGCCGCTTTTCCTTTTTTCCGGAAACGGAATGGTACTTCGGGAATCCTGGGAACTGGATGTCCGGTTTTCGGGGACTGCGGAAGGCAGAAAACCCGGAAAACGCACTTTAGGTTCCGTCCTCAACCCGGGCGGCGCATCCCGATTCGGGGTGAGAAATATCCCGAGTTTCAAGCGCGCCTCTGTTTCCGAGTTTTCGGGCGTGAATTTTCTCGCCCGTTTTAAGGTCGGCGACAATCAGGTGGCCACGCAAAAAGAAGACGGTTTATACGCCGTACCTTTCAACGCGATCCGCAATGCCATGGCGACCCTCGGGCTCGCCGCTAACCTGGACGGAATCCCCGTTTCCAAACTTCGCTTGTACGGCGCTTCTCCCGATACGCTCCCCGATGTCATTCAAAATTCGGGAAACATTCAACCGGATCATCTCTTTGAAATCCCAATAGAAATTCGCGATCACAGCGGGCGAAGTTCAACCCCGAACGGCATTTTCGATGACGGCGACACCCTTTTATTTGTGGGTTACGGTTCTTCGTTCTGGAAACGGACAGACTCGGAAGATCCGGCTCTCGCCGCGGGAGAAATGGATTATTACTACTCCGTTTCCCCTTACAGTTTTGAACAGTTTTTTCAACTCGGCTGGTCTTCCTCCGGCACGGGAAAGCGGCTCGCAAACTTGCCCCGCACAAGCGGTACACCCGCAAACCTCCGCTGGTTCCGTTATGTGCGCGCCGAAAAAGAGCTTTATCTCCGCGATACTTACTTTGGAAGAGCGGGGGCTTTTTGGGAAGAGGCTTCCGGAAAAGAGTGGTTTTGGGTGTGGCATGCCCGCGGCGATTCCTCTTACCTTTCTCCCGATTTTTTAAAGGCTGCCGAAACCGAAACCTTACCGGGACTCATTCCCGGCGGAAAGCAATATTTCTCCGTTTCCTTTTTCCCTCATCGCTCCACATGGGAATCGTCTATTGACGGGAATATTGTTCAGGCGGCAGACGTAGAATTCTCGGCAAAACCCTATGCGGAAAGAATGAGCGCCATTCGCTTCCGGGCAGAAGTAAACGGAAAATCTTTGAGCGGCTCGTCCAGACTTCTGCCGGGCGGGAATTTTCAAATTGACGAACCGGGTTTCAAGGCTTCGGACAACCGTTTTGCGCTTCATTTGCTCCCGAATAAAGAGCAATATGACCGCTTTGACGGTTATTCGCTCGCCTACGAATGGACTCCGCAGTGGACGGGAACGGCGGAATGGCTGCTCCCCTCAAAAGCAATCGGCGCGATCCGGATTCCCGCCGGAACCGATGCCTCGCTTCGTCTCATGAAGTTTAAAGATTTCGAACCTGTGGGTCTTTTACCGATCACGAACGGCGCGGCAACGGACAGCATCGATGCCCTCCATGATTACCGTTACCTGCTTTACCGGGAAAACGCGAAACTCACGGTTTCCAAAATCGAAGCGATTCCCATGAAACCCTCCGGCGTACTCGCCGATATTGCGCGGATTCCCGCCGGAACCGAGTATCTGATTATCACGCCGGAAGCGTTCGCCGCCCCCGCACTCGCCCTCAAAGAATTCCGCACGGGGAAAGACGCTCCGGTATCCTTAAAAACGGAAGTCGTTTTTACCGAAGATATTTACAGGCATTATACGGGCGGTGCCTTGAGCCCCGTGGCGATCCGGAATTACCTCGCTTACGCTAGAAAAGTAGCTCCCGATTTGCGCTATGCTTTGCTTGCCGGAAACGGGCATTACGATTACCGGAATATCCGCTCGGAAAATCAGACGAATATAATCCCGCCGTTTGAAAAAGAAGACGCGGTCTTTGAAGATTTTTTTGCCGCGCTCGATTCCGGAGAAAGCGTAGGATACGGTAGCTATGACATGGATATGGCGATAGGCCGGCTCCCGATCACACAAGCAGCGCACTTTAACAATTACAATGAAAAAGTTTTTGCTTATGAAAAGAAAGGGCGCATGAATAATGAAAAGTGGCGCAACACCATTCTTCTCGCCGCCGATGATGCTCTTAACGGAACCGTTGATCGCCAGCGCCATACGCGCCAACAGGAAAATATCGCCGCCATGCTCGACAAGAATGCCGCACAAAGCGGTTTTCGCTTCGATTTTGAAAAAATCTATTTGCTGGACTATACGGCCGATGCCGCCGGACAAAAACCGGAAGCCGCTCTCGACCTGATCAATAAAATCAATCAGGGGGCCATTTTCAGTCTTTACTTCGGGCACGGCTCCATCACGGACTGGGCAGCCGAGGGCTTGCTGAAACCGCCTTATGTATCTTCCTTGAATAACCCGGAGAGGCTCACCATTCTCGGTTCGTTCTCCTGCACGGTCGGCCGCTTCGATAAAATCGACCAGGCCTCGCTTTCCGAAACATTTATCCAAGCCTCCGGAAGAGGCGCCATCGCTTCGATCGGCGCCACCCGGGAAACATTCGGAAGTTATAATGAAGTATTTGCCGGCGCCTTCATTGAAAGCGCTTTTTTCCCGGGCGATTTACTTCTCGGAGACGCGTACCGCCGGGCGAAGGGAGACGTTAAAACGGGTTGGAGTTCCCAGCGTTACAATAACGAGCGCTATGTATTTTTAGGCGAGCCGGTTATTTCCATACCGCGGAGAGAATTTTCCGTGCGGCTGGATCAAACAGTAGATACCATTCAGGCTCTCGACAAAATGACCCTTTCCGGCTCGGTGCCGGGGGGCGTAAACGGAAAACTGCACCTGAGCATTTTGGAAGGGCGCTACGAAAAGGAGCTCAGTTTAAAACCGGCCTCCGATGATACGGAAAAAGTGATTTACGACGGAAACTCCATTTATTCGGAAACGATCCCCGTAAAATCGGGAAAGTTTAATACGGAATTTATTACGCCGCGGAAAATAGCTTTCGGCGACACGGCGGCAGAAATTCGCCTGTGGTTCTCGCAAGACGGCGCCTCAGGTATCGGAAAAGAATATTTTTCCGGGATTCGCATTTCGGGAACATCGACTTTCGCCGACTCCTTAAACGATTTCACCCCGCCGGATATTCAAATCCAATCCTGCCTTTCTCCGGCTTCGGGTACCGCTTTTGCGGAAAATGCCCGCGTGAAACTCGAAGCGCCCGCGTGCCTGCAAATTGTCATCGAAGATTCCACCGCCATAGACTTCCGGGAAGAAGCCGACGAAGGTATTTCCTTTGAAGTAATAGGGCACACGGCTCCGTTCCACCCTTGGCCCTACCTCGAACAAACGAGCAAACGGGCGGTGATCCGCATGACCTTTGCGGAGAATCGCTACCCGGCGGGCGTTTACCGGTTCAAAGTGCGGGCGGAAGATATTTTGGGCAATGCCGCCACTAAAACCATTCAGGTGGAAATCACGGAAACATTGCAGAGCGGGCTCGCCGATGTATTTAACGCCCCGAACCCCATGAAAAAGAAAGGCACGACTTTCTACTTTAAAGACCTGTCGGTAAACAGAACGGCCACGGTTTCGATTCTGATTTACAACCAGAACGGGCGTTTGGTACAAGTGCTCCACAACGCGCGCTCCGGAATGACCACATGGGACGGCACCGATTTTTACGGAAGAAAACTCGCGAACGGACTTTATCATTATGTAGTGAAAAGCGTGGTTCCGGCGGGAGAAACCTCCAAGCAAAAAGTATTCACCAAAAAGCAGAAACTCCTGATTTCAAGATAAAGGTTTATATATGGATTTAAGAGAAAAACCCGGCAAAGTTCAAATACTCGTTGAATTTCTGCGCCGGTTCCGGTTGATTTTTTTAATCATCCTCATTCCTCTTTGCGCGGTATTCATGCCGCCGCTCTTTGATATGGTTTCCTATGTTCTCGGTGCGGCGGAAAATTTCGCCATGCAAAAGGGAAGTTTCCTCGCCGGCGAAAATCTCCTCTGGTTCTCGGGGGCCGCACTTTGCCTGTTGATTCTGCGTTATTTTTTCTTCGGCGCTTCGGGGCTGATCGCCTTGCTTTGGTCCGTTCTTTTTGTCCCTGCGCTCCTGATTCTCCTGAACGGTTCCGATGACGTGATTCTCGCGCTCGCCGGAGGGATTCTCGCACTCCTGCTTGTGCTTACCGTGCTGATTAAATCGGCGACGGTCTGCGTATTTGTTCCGGTTTATCTCTCTCTGCTTGCCGTCACGGCGCTCGCGGTGACATTCGATTTCTCTTACTTTATCTGGAAATCGTTTGCCGTACTCGCCATCGCCGATTTGTTTTCCTTTGGTTTTTCAACCGGAAAACTCCTCCGCGAAGGAACTCCGAAAGACGGCGCATTGATTCGCGTTTACAGCAAGCAAATTTTCGGGGTTTTCTTTTCTGCCCTCATCGTGAGTCTTTTCTTTGCACTCCCGATGATCCTTGCCGGGAGTGCGGGTACCCTTATTGCGGAAGCGTTTATTCCCTTCGGTTTTTACTTTATTTTGATGACTTTTGTGATTTTCCCGCTCCTCACATTCGCCCCGTTCGGGAGGCTCCGCGCCGAGAAACGCCGCGTGAAACTCACCGATAAAAAGACCGCAAAAACGAAAAAGAAATAATCAGAATTTTCTGTTATTCCCCGGCTTGGACCCCGCATCAAGTGCGGGGTGACGAAGGTATGGTGCCATACAATCCAGTGTCATCCCGGCCGAAGCCTGTCCTCGCGATTGTCCTAACTGCGTAAAAACGCGAGGAATACGGGACCAAGTGGCGGTGCAGACAAAGAAAGTCTTACATACCCGATCGAACTTCGTTGATGTGGTAAATCCAAAAAAGAACAAATCAACAAAGTTACCGCAATTTCCGAAGAGGTCTACTATATTTCCTGAAATTTGCTCCGGTTTAAAATGACAACAGCTCCCGAACCCGGGAGCTGTTGCTTTATAAGTCTATCTTACTGATTCACGGAATATTGCGAAATCACATTACCTTGAGCGTCGATCGCGCGAATCACTTCCGCATCGCGTTCGAGAGTGAAATCGGCTTTATTGCCGTTGGCGTCCACCAAATTCACGGAAAGAGAACCGTCGGCATTCTTCACCGCAGAAATCTGGTTTCCGTTGGCATCGGTTTCCTGATAAGTATCGCCGGAAGCGAGAACATTGGAACCTGTCCAGAACTCAATGGTATTGAAAATGAGGATGTCACAGAAGAACACAATGCTGTAAACCGGGATCACGTTGGCAATAAAATGAACCACTGAGTTGAGCCATTTGTTGCCGATTTCGCCGTTAAATTTGTGAACTTTGTGAAACAAGGCATAACTGCCATAGCAACCGCTCAGAGTAAAAGAAGCTGCCAAAAGCAAGGCCATCAGAGATTTTTTCATGATATGATTCTCCTGTTAGAATATTAATGAAGGAAAATTAATATTATTTCGGTGAATTTTGAAGATATTGCCGGATAAAAAGAACATCGGCGGGCAAAATGTTCCATTTCGGGAGCTCCCGCAGAGGAACCCACTCTATGGCATCGTGAACCGACGGTGCAAGAACACCGCCGAGAATATCGGCTTGAATCGCCACCAATCGAAAATCCGAAGGTTTTCCCGGAATGGAAACCACACTTAAAATGCGCCCGGCGCGTACGCGAACCCCCAGTTCTTCAAAAAGTTCGCGCTCCAGGCATTCCTCTACCGTTTCTCCGTCTTCGAGTTTCCCGCCGGGAAACTCCCAAAATCCGGAGTAAGAATTTCCGGCAGAACGCCGGCACAGCAAAAATTTCCCTTCTCTTTCCACCAGTGCGCAAGTCACAATCATAAAATCCCCGGATAAAACAGTTCGCGAAAATGTAGTTTTACAAACGCTTTTTTATTTTGAGAAACCGCCATGATCACAAAAAGTATTCTGTTTTTTGTTTTAGTGCTCTTTGCATTCACATTTGCCGTACCGGCGGGACCCGTCGATACCGGTTCTATCGCCGTTTCCATTCAAGAAACTTCCGCAGACAGCCTTCCCAAAACGGAACCCCAGGCCACTGCAAAAGAAACATCCTCCGCTCCCGCCGAATCTTCGAAGAACTCGCCTTCGTTCATCGGGATTTTAATGGTGGCTTTGCTCTTCGGGTTTCTTTTTTCGTTCCTGAAGCGAAGGCGGTAAGCAGTTTCAGTAACGCATTCCCGGGTATTTCAAACCAGTCCGGCCGATTCGCCAACTCATAGCGCACTTCATAAAGCGCCTTTTCCAAAACGAAGAGTTCAAGTAATTTCCGGTTCGCTTCCGGGTCCGGTGAAAGTAAACCGGATTTCTGAACGGTATTAAAATAGGCTTCGAAAAATTTTTCCGGATGAACGCGGGTTTCTGTTTTGAAAGAAGCGCGGGCGTAATCGAAAGAGCGTAAAAGTCCGGCCACATCTTTAAGCGGACTGTGCTTGATTCTCCTTTCCTTTAAAGGTCGCGCCGGTTCTCCCTCAAAATCGATAAAATAAAGTTTATGTTTCCGGTAAAGAACCTGCCCCAAATGGAGATCGCCGTGAATGCGAATCCGCTTTCCGGAAAGGGATTTCAACTCGTTCGCCGCAAAGATGGGTGCCGGATTTTTTTCGAGAAGTGAACACAAATTTTCCGCAAGTTTCCGGTACGGGAATGTCTTTTGCGAAAGCGCATTTTCAATCTCTTTTTGAGTTTCCCTTGTCTGAAACCGGATGTTTTCCAAAAACGCCGACAGGTAAGAGCGCGTTATTTTTTGCGGCCGGAATGCGGGCGTTTTTGTTTTCGAAAGCGCGAGGTGCATTTGAGCGAGCTCTTTGCCGAGTTCGGCAAAAAAGGCTGGATTGTTATTTTGTCTGAAGTGATCCCAGGCATTGGGGTATGCGGAAAGATCCTCCTGTAATAAGGCGAGTATCCAGGATTCGGTTTTCGTGCGGTATGTCCAACTCCCGTAGATTTTTGCGGCCGAGGGAAAGTGTTCTTTTTGCAGAAAAGAATTCATTTCCGCTTCGGGATGCGTTCCCGGTTCCTGCTTGCGAAAGAGTTTCAAAAAACCGAAGCCGGGAAAAAGCAGAGAAGAATTACTTTGTTCGCGGTTTTTGCAGGAAACGTCCGTTTTCCGGCGCGGCTTGGGGAGCGGGTACCAAATTTCCGGAATGATTTTTCCGTTTTTCCCCTGAAGGGGCGTTTCATGGAGCAAGGTTTTTAAAAACCGGCGGAAAAAAGTCGAATCTCCCGAAGCCTCGTGAAACTCTCCGCAACTTGTTTTAAAAAGCAAAGTTTCCGAAGATCCTTTATCAGAAAGCCGAACCGGAAGCAGATAAAAATCCTGATGTTTATCGCGATACCGGATATCCAAAAGCCACAGGAAGAAATCCTGATTTTCCGGGGAAAGCGGAACGGATTCCCGGAGATAAACCGATTTCAAAACGCGATTTTTTCCCATAAACCAGCGTTTTTCGCGCAGAAAACTTTCGAGAACCGTTTTTAGATTTTTCATTATGAATTGATTTTAGCAAACGAGAGCACGAATGCGCCCGCCACAATCAAAAATGAGGCCGTCAAAAGACGGACACGCATTTTAGCGGATGGAAATTCCCCGAAAAAAACGACTCCGCAAAAAATACTCACGAGAAGATTCAACTGCGTTATCGGATACCCGATGGCAAAACCGAGATGCGAGAGTGCAATGAGGCACGCTTGTTGCCCGACAGTCCAGATCACTCCCGCAAGAAGACACCCCAATACGGCACCGGGCGTGAGATGCTTTGCCGGCGACGTTTTGCCCTTTTGCCGCGCTGTTTTCACAACGAAAAGGAACAGGAGGGAAGCGGCGGCAAAAATCCCGAGGGAAAGCGAAAACATGAATTCCTGAGACGGAGGCGCCCACATCTGATAAGGCACCAAATAAGTTCCGAATACGATTCCCGCACCGAAAGAGCGCCAGTTTTTCAAAGGATTTTGCCGGATATTCGGATCCAGAATATAAAGCCCGCCTAAAATCAAGAGAATTGCCGGGAGCGATAAATACAGGTGCGTTTTTTCCCGGAGAATAAAGCCCGCACACAAAAATGAGGTGAGGATCGACATACCAACGGCGCGCGTTCCGGAGCCGGAAAGCCCGGCCTCTTTCTGCACCGCCCAAAAACAGAGCGCGCCGCCCGCCACCCAAAAAGCCCCGCAGCAAATTCCTAAAAGATTCGGAGACAACGTTTCAAAATAGATGGCCGGCACGAAGGCGCTTGCCAGGATTCCCGTGCAGGCGAGAGCAAGATACGTCCAGGAAGAAAGCGATGACCACCGCTTTAACGGAGTCATGTAAGTTCCGAATGAAAGAATTGCGACAAGCGCGCTCAAATAACCCATGCCTCAAATGTAATTACATTTAGGCCATGAGAAAAAAAATGGTGATCGCGACGGAAAATACCGGGAAAATCCGGGAGTTTTCCAAAATTTTGAAAGACGAACGTTTTGAATTTCTTTCCCTGCGGGACATCGGTTTTAATCGCCCGATTGAAGAAAACGGAAAGACATTTGCGGAAAATGCACAAATTAAGGCGGCAGCGGTTGCGGAATTTCTTCGGGAACAAAATACGGAAGCTCTGGTTCTTGCCGATGATTCGGGGCTCGAAGTTTCCGCCCTCGGCGGGAAACCCGGGATTCATACGGCGCGCTATGCCGGCGTTCACGGTGATGACCGCGCGAATTACCTGAAACTCCTGCACGATTTGGAGGGTGTTACCGACAGGAAAGCCCGTTTTGTCTGCGTGCTTTGTTTGATAGAGGCAACGCATCCGGTTCGTTTTTTTGAAGGAGAGTGCCTCGGTTCCATCGCGCTTGCACCCGAGGGAGAGCAGGGTTTTGGCTATGACCCGGTGTTTATCCCGAGCGGGCATTCCCGCACGTTCGCGCAGATGGATGCCCTCGAAAAAAAATCCATGAGCCACCGCGGCGCCGCGATTCAAAAATTAAACGCGCATCTTCAAACGATTTAAATTACGGAAATCCGAACTTTGGGTTTGGCGTATATCAATTACAAATTACGACGTAACCTCCGATGCCGCAAGCCCATGTCCCGTATCCCTTCCCACAAATGTGCATCGCAACATTGACTATAATTGACTACATCATGAGAAGATCGGACAGAGAAATCACAGATAAAACGGAAATCATCAAAATCATTGACAAATGCGATGTATGCCGGCTAGCCTTATCGGACAACCATATTCCGTATATCGTGCCCATGAATTTCGGATACGAATATGCCCATGAAACCCTGACCCTGTATTTTCACGGCGTCAAGGAAGGCAAAAAATTTGAAATCATCGGTAAAAACCCCATAGCCTGCTTTGAAACGGACTGTTCCCACAAACTGATCGAAGCCACCGAAGCCTGCGAATACACCATGGAATATGAAAGCGTCATCGGAAACGGAAAAATATATTTATGCCGCGAAAAAGAAGAAAAACTCAAAGGGCTGGCATTATTGATGAAAAAATATGCCAAAGGCAAAGAATTCACATTTCCGGAACATGTCATCGACTCGGTAACGGTCTTTAAGCTGGAAGTCTCGGATTTTACAGGCAAACGGCTGATGAAAACTTGAATCCGAGTTACTCAGGTATGAATTTAGGGTTTAGAGAAGAATACGGAAATGAGGTTTAATTACGAATGTCAAATTACGAAGTAACCTCCGGTGTCGTAAACCCATTACGAGTTAGAGCGGGTATATAATGTCATTGCGAACGCGGAACGCGTGTGGCAATCCGGTAAAGAACAACACAGTCATAGGATGACTAAAAACGCGAGGATGCGTAAGACTGCAAGACCTAAAAAGAAATCGGCGGAAATCGAATAATGGTGCGGAGTCCCGGTACCGCATTTTCGATGGATACCTGCATTCCCGTTAAATCGCAAAGCCGCTTTACCATGGAAAGCCCAATTCCCGTTCCCACAGTGGTGCGGGTCATTTCGTTTTCGATGCGGTAAAATTCGTCGAACACGCGGTTCATTTCCTGAGAAGGGATGCCCGGTCCGTAATCGCGAATGCTGAGGGAGATGACGTTTTCGGTGACGCGCAGTTCCAGTACGATCATTTTGTAATGTGCGGACTTGGCAAATTTAAGCGAGTTATCCACCACATTCATTAAGACTTGCATCACCGCGTCTTTGTCCATTAAGATTTCATAATCGCAGGAGTCACTGCTCACCGTTAAATCGAAGCCCTGTTTCTCGATGTTTTTGCCGTAGGTGTTTACAAATTCTTCGAGCACGATCTTGGGGTTCAGTTTTTTCATTTGAATGTGCCAGCTGTTGCGTTCGAGTTTGGACAGGTTCAGCACGTTTTGAATGAGTCTGGAGAGCCTTTCCGTTTCGCTTGCAATGGATTCGTAATACTTCTGCCGCTTTTGTTCGTTGGCGACCCACGAATTTTGAAGTAACTCCGCGTACATCCGGATGGCGGTCAACGGGGTTTTCAATTCGTGACTTACGGCGGAGATAAAGTCCTGCCGCTTGCTTGCGAGGTGAAGTTGGGAGCGGATCATTTTGTAAAGCCCAATTAAAATGCCGCCGAGAATGAGATACATTAAAATACCGATGGAGACGATCATTTTGGTTCCGGGAGGAGCCGGCGTATCACTCATGTAAATGGTGAGTTGCATTTGGTTGAGCGGCGCTTGCAGGGGAACGGAGATAAGTTCTCTCTTCGGTATATTCCTGTTGCCGAAAATGGCGTAGGGGCTTGTCTTGGTGCCGAACTCCAGAATCAGGTTGTTTCCTTCCGAAGAGGAGAGCGGCTCGTGCTGAATTAATCTGCGGAGATAGGTGTGGAGGTGAACGGCATAGCCTTGAATGAATTGTTTGTGGTTCCGCCAGATATTGCGGTAAAAAACAAAGTATTCATCGTTGAATTTTACCTGAAACGGGTCGATTTCAATTTCCGTAACATCCGGAAAGTAAAGCTCCTGCGCCTCTTCTTTGATGCTCGAGTCCTTTTCCGAGATTCTCCGGATTTGGGCGGATTCCACTTCAAAAATAAAGGTTTCTTTTTGAGAACTTCGTTCCATGCGCCGGTTGAACCGTTGAGCTTCATTGAGTTTAACGGCCAGTTTAATGTCTTCTCCGTACAGGCGGTCGAGACTGTCTTGCGGCGGCCGGTAAGTTCTTTCCAAACCTTTGTTGCTGATATTCAGGTTTTTTAAGACTCTCTGGATGGTGTCGCGAACGGCTTCCCGTTCGCGGCGGTTTTCTACCGGGATTTTTTCGAGAATGCCGTCGGGGAGTACCGGCGTGCGGATGTCTCCGTCCGGGTCCAGCTGAAAATGCCCGAGCATGCCGCTGTAATGGCTTTCGACCGGAAACTGCGAGAGTTTGGAAAGGGTGACTTCTTCGCCGCCGATCACCGGAACCGCTTGAATAAAGCGGTATTCGGAATAGGAACGCTTTTCTTCGATCGCGAGGTCATTGTAAATCCGCTGATTCAGCATTTGGACGATTAAATGAGCGTGTTCGCGCTGAGCGTATTGCGTCTCGTTTCGAAGATGCCGGTAAGAGTTTACTAACAGGAAAGCGATCGGAACCGCAATGATTACGAAAATGACGGAAAAAAGAAGTTTGAGCCGTTTCATTCCACATCGGTTCGAAGCTGATAACCTTCCCCCCGGAAAGTAACGAGTACTTTCGGGTGTGCCGGGTCTTCTTCGATTTTTTTGCGGAGTTTCGTAATGTGAATATCGACTGTCCGGGTGGATATGTCATCGGCATTATCGTAACCCCATACTTCTTTCAGGAGATCCGCGCGAGGTACCGAACTGTCGTGGTGTTTCCAGAGGTATTCCATAATTTCCACCTCTTTCCGCGTAAACGAGAGCGGTTTTTGCCCGCGTTTTCCGCTGTATTCCTTTAGATTCACAAAGAGATTCCCGATGCGGAACCGCCCTCCGGCTCCTCCGGGTTTGACCCGGCTGCGGCGCAGTACGGCTTCGATGCGGGCAAAGAGCATGGTGGTGGAAAAGGGTTTGGAAATGTAATCGTCGGCACCGTACTGCAAACCATCGATAATATCGCGGTCGGCATTTTTGGCGGAAAGGATAATGATGGGGAGATCCTTGTCTTTTTCGCGAATCTGATCGCAGACGGAAAAACCATCCAGCCCGGGAAGCATTAAATCCAAAAGGACCAAATCGTATTTTCCGGAAATTCCTTCGGCGAGAGCGGAAATACCGTCGGAAACGTGTTTTACTTCAAATCCTTTCAGTTCACAGAGATCTATTAAGCCTTCGGCGATTGCCGGTTCATCTTCTACAATCAGAATTCTCAAGCCGTCCATGCTTTCTCCAGACGGTTTCGCTTAAAGAGCAAAGCCGGCTCCGCATTCGAGGACGAAATTCTGACGATCGACTTCTTTGGGGAAGCTGCCGCCGAAATAGTATTTTCCGTTCACATAGACGGCAAGCGGAATTACCGGGAGTTTGGCGCGCACACCGATCAGCGCGTGTCCGCCGAAGCCTTTTTCAAAACTGTCGCCCCCGAGTTGTTTGCCGAGTTCGTTAGCGAGTTCTTTGGCATCTTCTGCGCTCATGCCTTCGGAATTTAAAAGGGCATCACCCCCTTTGTCCATAAAGGCTTCCACAAAGGCTTTGTTCATGACCGGCGTATTGATAAAGTAAGTGACACCGCCGCCGATATAAGGGCGGATAATCGGGAGGAACGTGATGGGGTAAGTGATGCTCAAATCGCCGTTCATGGATACGAATTTCGGTGTGGCTTTTCCGAAAGGCACGCCGTCGAATTCAAGTTCAATAGCTTGTTTGTTTTGGAGTTCACCGGCGGCGTTATAAAGGAAAAGGTTGGCGTTGTAAGAACCCCAGGCGAGGTTATAAGTCGCTTCTACGTCGATGATGGGGAGAATATCGACCCAAAGTTTTAAACCGAACCCCTGCATTCCCTCGAAGTCACCGTGATCGTAGTTGATATAGCCGGCTTCGGTTCCGCTCAGGGTCAGATCTTTGACTTTGGCTTGTTCGGAGGCCTTCAGGGATGTGCCGAAATTGGGCGCATAGTGGAAACCGATCCCGATAATCGCGAAGGCCTGATGAGCGAGAAGAAGGGCGGAAAGGGCGAGAATTTTTGATTTCATAAGGAAACTCCTCAAAATGATATGCTGAAATTATATAAAATAAGGGAAGAATGCAAAAAAAAGTGAGAAACTGCAACCATTAAAGCCGGGTAAGCGGTTTTATTTTCCGCTGTTTTTGATGCGTTTCAGCTGTTCCAGGCGTTCTTTGAGGTTTTTTTCCCTGCCGTATTCGCTGGGAGTGTAAAATTCGGTGCCGATCAGGGCTTTGGGGAGGTGTTCCTGCGCGGAATAGGCTCCCGGGCTGTCGTGATCATAGCGGTAACCGTTGCCGTAACCGAGGTTTTTCCCGACTTTCGTGACCGAGTTGCGGTAGGCTTTCGGGACGGGAAGGGTGCCGGTTTGTTCTATGATTTGATCGGCTTTGTGCCCCGTAATTTCGAGACTGTTGCTTTTCGGCGCGAGCGAGAGGTAAATTGCGAGTTCATCGAGCGCGATGAGCCCTTCCGGAACGCCCATAAAGTCGAACGCTTCCCGCGCGGCGGTGGCGAGCAGGAGTGCGTTCGGGTCGGCAAGCCCCACGTCTTCCATGGCCATCCGCATTAACCGGCGGAGCAGGAATCTCGGGTCTTCGCCGCCTTTCAGCATCCGGTGAAGCCAGTAAACGGCGGCATCCGGATCGCTCCCGCGTACGGATTTGTGCAGAACGGAAATGAGGTTGTAATGTTCCTCGCTCCGCTTGTCGTAACGGAGCGGTTTCCGGTACTGCATTTCTTCGAGGAGCGCGTCGTCGATTTCGGTGCGGTTGCCGAGGTTTCCTTCGATCCATTCCAGTTGATTCAGAAGGAACCGGGCATCTCCGTCGGCCTGGCTTACTATTTTCTCAATCACTTCCGGAGAAACGCTCACCTCGGGCCTCTGCAGGCCGCGCGGGTGTTCTTTCAGCGCCGATAAAAAAAGCTGCGACAGGTGCTCCGGAGAAAGCGGGGCGAATAAAATCAGCTGGCAGCGCGAAAGGAGGGCGGAATTCACTTCAAACCCCGGGTTTTCCGTAGTGGCGCCGATCAGAGTCACGGTGCCGTCTTCCACGGCGCCGAGAAGCGCGTCTTGCTGCCCTTTGTTGAAACGGTGGATTTCATCGATAAAAAGAATGGTGGCAAGCCCGAGGGATAAGTGATCTTTGGCTTCTGCCATGACGGCTTTCACATCTTTCACTCCCGAAGAAACAGCCGAGAGCGCGACAAACCGTTTTTGGGTATTTTGGCGGATCACGTGCGCGAGGCTTGTTTTTCCGCAGCCGGGCGGGCCCCAAAAAATCATGCTCGGAACGGAGTCGTTTTCGAGACTCCTGCGGAGCAGGCTACCGGCTCCGAGGATTTTATTTTGTCCTAAAAATTCATCCAGATTTTGAGGACGGAGTCTTTCGGCGAGGGGAGCGGTCATTATTGAGAGAGTTCCTCGGGAAAAAAGGCCCGGACGAAAATTTCCGGAAGCTGCCTGGAGAGTTTTCCCCGGCAGGTGAATAAATGAAGGGTCGAAGCTTTGGTGATGAGCGTGCCGTTCACGAAAACCTCGTACCGGAAACGGAAACGCAGGCGGTCTTCCTGAGTCATTGAAACCTGCACATCCACGAAATCTCCGTAGCGCGCGGGTTTAATATATTCCACTTCGAGGGCGAGTACCGGGCTTTGATAACCGGTAGCTTCGAGTTCCGTATAGGCGGCTCCGTATTTGCGTAAAATTTCGGTACGCGCCTGTTCAAACCAAACCGGGTAAACGGCATGGTGCACCACGGCCATGGCGTCTGTTTCGGCATAACGCACTTCGATTCGTGCCGTATGCGTTCGGGAACTTTTTCTCAGCATAAGGGAAAAATACAAATTTTCACAAAGTTGATTTCTTGCCTTTTTTTCGTATATATTTGAGTGAGGCTTCTTTAATGAAAATGAATATGGATTCGGAAATTTATTTTGACAAATTTCTCCGTTGGCACCAAAAAATGGGCCGCGGTTTGTTTCCTTTGTTTGTTTTATTGAGCATAAGCGTTGCTTTTCTCGTTTATTTTACCGGCGGCGTGAAATCCGCTTATGCGCACCTGATGTATCTCCCGATTTTGTTAAGCGGCTTCGGGTTCGGGCTCAAAGGCGGTTTTCTCTGCGCTGTTTTCGGCGGGCTTCTGCTCGGGCCTTTCATGCCGATAAATACGGTCACAGGGGAAATGCAGAGCCTCCTGAATTGGACTTTTCGCACTTTCTTTTTTGTTCTTGTCGGCGTTCTCTGCGGGGTTGCGAGCGACGGCGCGAGAAATTATGTCAGCCGTTTGAAATGGATTTCGTTACACGATGTTTCCTCTCGCCTCCCGAACCGCAAGGCGTTACTGAAAGCCATTAATACCCATAAGATTTTTCACCGGAAAGGTTTTGCCTCGCTTTATTTATTTTCCTTTGAAAACAGCGATGAACTTCAATCGGCGTTCGGGGTACGCGCGATCGAAGAATCGATAAAACAGTTTGCCCATCGTTTTCAAGGCGCGCTTCCGGCTTCGACTCCTATTTTCAGGGCGAGTTTCAATCAAATTGCCTTTATTCTCCCTCCGGAAATTTCTACGGAGGTCGAAGCCATTAGCCTGAGTGAGTTGATTATGCTTTCCCGTTCGCCGTTTATCCTCAATAATTTTTCCATTCATGTGGATATGAGAGTGGGGTTTTGCCATTTTGAATGCGGCAAAGGCGATACGGCGGTAGACCCCGAGATTTAGAGTCTATCCGTAAATTATATTTACATTATGGAACGTATAAAAAAAGAGAAAAAAAGTAAGCAGTCCTGGTTGATCTCGGATGCCTTCTGGGA